>Ga0316217_10002510_pt1 | contig 22005 bp, 21 predicted proteins | sample 1anoAmetaG_FD_203633 | JGI IMG/M metagenome (GOLD analysis project Ga0316217, IMG submission 203633) | Freshwater microbial communities from Trout Bog Lake, Wisconsin, USA - 1anoA | ecosystem: Environmental > Aquatic > Freshwater > Lake > Hypolimnion/Profundal zone | place: USA: Wisconsin...
CGGCTATGCGCGGGATACGCTCGGCGGCTTAGCCGTAAGGAGATTGCATGAAATTCGCCTGGCGGTTTCTGCTGGCGCCGGCATTGATTCTGCCGCCGGCCGTCCAGGCCGCGCCGACCACCGCCAGCGCGGCGGGGGGATGTTCGCAACAGTGTTGGCGTGCCATCCTGCTGGCGGTCGCCAAACTGCAACGCAACCCGTGGGATGGAGCCAGGCCGCAACCGGGCCGGGGCGCGGAAAAATCCTTTTGCTTTTCAGCCGGATTGGGTGGAACATGGGGCCAACGAAGTGGCGTTTGCCTTCGAGAAATAATTTGCGGAAGAAAGGGCCTATGAGCTATCAAATCGGCATTGACGCCATCAACCTGAAACCGTCGGCGCGGCTGGCGCATACGGAATATCTTTCCAGCGATCCGATTCGCCGGGCGGTGCAGACCGGCGGCACGCGGCTGGAGGATTTGTGGGATTTCGATTTCATCTGGAACACGCACGATGGCCCGGTCTCCTGGGGCCAGCGCGGCCGGGTCACCGACATGGGCCATGCTGATTTTCTGGAAGGCGGCGTGGATCGCCGCGAACCTAAACCCTGCCCGTTTAACTCGCCCGAGGAAGTGTGGGCGTTTGACGCCGTGAAAGAATATGGCCTGACCGATTTGGCCGAATTGGTTGGCTTCTATGAAAAGGTCTACCAGAAGAGCCAGGCCGCCCAGCCCAATCAGGTGGTCACCGGCGGGTATTACAAAACCATCGTCTCCGGCGCGATCGACGCCTTTGGCTGGGACATGCTGCTGGAAGCGGCTTCCGAGCCGGCCAAGTTTGAAAAGGTGCTGGATTCATTTTTCCGCCTCACGCTGCATCATGTCCAAGCCTGGGCGCAAACCACCGCCCCGGTGTTTATCCAGCACGATGATTTTGTCTGGTCTGCCGGTCCGTTTATGCAGCCGGCGTTTTATCGCTCGGCCATCATTCCGCGTTACGCCGAACTATGGAAAGTGCTGCACGCCGCCGGGAAGAAAGTTTTGTTTTGTGCCGATGCCGATTGGTCGATGTTCGTTGCCGACATCGCCGATGCCGGCGCGGACGGTTTCATTTTCGAGCCGATGTTGCCGCTGGAAGGCGTGGTGGAAAAGTTCGGCAAGTCGCATGTGATCATGGGTTCCAAGGTTGATTGCCGCACGCTGACCTTTGGCGACAAAGACGCGGTTCGCCGCGAAATTGATGCCACGCTGAAGCTGGCCAAGGATTGCCCGGGATTCTTCTGTGCGGTGGGCAATCACATCCCGGCCAACGTGCCGGTGGAGACGGGGTTGTTTTACATGGATTACCTGCGGGAGCATTGGACGCGATAAGCGCTCACCCCTGCCTCTCCTGCCACTGCTTCAACAACCCATGATCCGTCAAATCAAACTGCAATGGCGTCACCGCGATGCAGCCATCGCGCAACGCGGCCACGTCGGTATCCGCATCGGTCGGTCCCAGCGTAAAGCCGCTGCTGTTCCAATAATAATCCCGGCCCTTGGGATCCTTGCGATGATCGTAAGTATCCGTCCACGGCCGGGTGCATTGGCGGACCCAGCGCGTCGGCCCCGGCTGCTGATCGTCCCGCAAGGCCGGGATATTGATGGTGGCCACGCTGCCCGGTTTCAAGCCCGCGGCCAAAATCTGGTCGATGGTGGTTCGGCCCAGTTTGGCCGCGCGCGGATAATTGATGGGGATTGGATGATTCAGATGCAGCGACACCGCGATGGCTGGCAAGCCCAGGAAAGCCGCCTCGATCGCCGCCGCCACCGTGCCGCTGTAGATCACGTTGATGCCGGTGTTGGCCCCGCTGTTCATGCCGCTGATGACCAGGTCCGGCGTGCGCGGCAGCAACTGGGCCACCGCGAGTTTCACGCAATCCGCCGGCCGGCCATCCACGGCCACCCCGGTGAACAGATTTTCCACGGTCACTTTGCGGGTAAGCAACGGCTGATTGAGCGTGATGCCATGCCCGGTAGCCGATTGCACCGATTCCGGCGCGACCACGGCCACTTCGCCCAGGCTAAGCAGTTCGCGATACAACGCGACCAGACCGGGGGCGGAAATGCCATCGTCATTGGTGAGCAGAATGAACATGTCTTGACGATACGGGCGATGGGTGAAACGGGCAAGCGGCGGAGCCGGAAACCCAAAGCCTAATAATTGGTATGAATACTACAATGCGGCAACGCTTTCTCCAATATCGCCGTACCTGCGGCGGTTACGTGTGTGTCGTAAAGGTACAAGTCTTGCAATCCCTTCAAGTTGCTCAGATGCCCCATCCCCGCGTCCGTCACCTGAGTATTCCAAAGGTTCAGATACCGCAATCCGTCCAAATCTTTCAGGTGCTCAAGTCCCGCATCCGTCACCTGCGTGCTTTGAAGGTCCAGCGCATCCAACCTCTTCAGGTCTTTCAGATATTTTAGCCCCGAATCCGTTACCCGCGTGCGGCTAAAGTCGAGCAAACGCAATCCCGTCATGTTTTTCAGATGTTCCAGCCCCAAATCCGTTACCTGCGTTCCACTGAGGTGAATATCCTCCAATCTCTTCGCGTTCTTGAGACGTTCCAGCCCCGAATCCGTCACCCATGATCGGTTAAGGTGCAAACACTGTAGTTGCGATAAGCCACCCAGCGCCCCAAGGTCCGCATCGGTAAGGTAGAATTCACCGTTAAGATGAACAGATTGCACCCGCTCCAGAAGAAAACCGCCCCGCTTGCCGAGCAGTCTTTGCAGCCATTGTGGACCGACTATTGTTGTTACATCGTAGCCTTTATCAACCATCCGCCTTATCGCCTGGTCGCGATACCACGGATACCAAAGGCTTAACCCACCGGCACCGGCTAGGATGATGAGCGTAGCTAGCACGACGACGATACGTTTGGCCCACCACCGTAGCGATGGCGAACTGGAGTATTTCGCGTAACTCTCGGGATTATTCGGATCAAACGTCTTCCCGCATTCCGGGCAGCGATTTTCCGGCAGGCCGTGCAGGTTGTACCCGCAGTGCCGGCAGAACTTCGCGGCGGTGAGGGTTGGCGACGCCACGGTTTGATTATAACGACAAACATCCGGCTTGTGTCAGCGGTCCCTTGGGCGGCCTATGCCGCGTGCCTGGCTTCCCGTTGCGCCAGTTCCAACGCCCGCTGAAGTTTGCTGAAGACCAAGGTGCTCGGCGTCATCTTGCCTTTTTCGATCCGGCAAAGGGTTTCCACGCGCACCCCGGCCCGCCGGGCCAATTCCACCTGGGTCAGCCCCGCTTGCCGCCGCGAGCGCAGCAGCCGCCGCGCCAGGCCGGCACGCATGTACGCCACGGCGGGCATGTTGCCTTTGGCGTCCGGCTTGGGCAGCGGCGGGCCATCCCCGGCCAGCAGTTCCTGCGTCAGGTCGCACATCTGCTGGTATTCCCGTTGCGGCACCAGCACAAACGATTCGCCTTTGACTACGATAGTTCCAGCAACCATGGGATTATTCCTCGTAAAAGCCATCGCGATGGCCCACCTTCTCCACAGTGGCCAAGGCCCGGCGATGAATAACTCGGGCAGTTCATCCACTTCTATTGTACTGTGCGCATGATTGACCGATCGGTCAATAAACTTGGTCGCGCCCGTCAGCGGCGGGTTTTCAATTTGGCGCGCAACACGGTCATCCCAGCCAAGCGTAAACCGCCAAGGCAATTGCGACAACGGCAAGACCGGCGGCGGCCAAGCGATAAAATCGCCGCATCGCGCGGTCGTAGCCGGCGGTGGCATCGGGGGTCTGGGCCAGGGCGTGCAAAAAATCCAGCCGGCTGGTGACGCTGCCGTGATCCCAACTGCGGGCATCCAAGTTGATATCGTTGAGCAAGGCCACCCGCTGCAAAGCCGCGGCGAAGATGGCGGCGTTGGCGGCATCCACCGGTTGGCCAACTGTGCCGGCCAAGGCGCGGGCGGCGAAAACATCCGCCTGCCGCTCGATCTGCCGGCTCACGTAGCCGAAGACCAAGCCGAAAATCGCCACGCCCAATGGCAGCAGCACCAATACTTGGCCGATATCCGAATCGCCGATTCGCGGGTAATGGTTGCCGATCCAATCGGCGGCCAGGGAACAGGTCAGCACCACGCCGATGACGCATGCCGCCAGCCAATAGAGATGGTGGTGTTTGACATGGCCCATTTCGTGGGCGAAGACGGCGGCAACCTGGTCGTCGGTGAGTCGGTCCAGCAGCAGATCGCTGATCAGGATGTATCGCCAGCGCGCGACCAATCCCATCACCAAGGCGTTGGCCATTTGGTGGGAGGTTTGCCAAAGCAGCACGTCGGCATAGCCAATGTGATGTTGCTGGCAGAGCGTTTCCAGGCGCTGGCGCAGCGGGCTTGCGGGCAAGGGGCGGGTCTTGAGCACACGCCGCAAAAGCTCCGGGCCAAACAGCAGCATCGCGGTCACCGAGGGAATGGCGATGGCCATTTCCAACGTGTCGTGCGACGGCGGCGATTGCATCAGCCGGGCCAGGATAGCATCCAGCGTGGTAATCAGCACGTCGCGCAGCAGCACGAGAATAAGCATCGGGGCCACGATCAGCAGCAACTGCAAACGCATGTGGGTGCGCAGATAATCCCGTAGCGGCGGCGGCGGTGGTGGATTAGCCGGCGGATCAAACAGAACGTTTTGCCGGAGCCGGGCGGCATCGACGGCATATTGGGCGAACCACAACCCAAGCCAGGCGGCAAAGGCGGGCAAGCAGCCGATCACCAGCGAAGGGAATTGGAGTTCATGGCGCTGGGCAAAAGAGTTTTGCAGCAGATGGTCCACCAGCGTTTTCCAGCCGAGCCAATAGGTTCCCAACGTGAACCACGCCAGGATGATCCAGCGGGAGGCGTCGAGCATGCGATGAAATCTTTTGGCGCGGATGGCCGCCTCCGGCTGCTGGGTGCGCGCGGCCAGGCGCTTTCCCCACACAGTCAGCCCGGCAATCAGCAGGGCATAGCCCACAGCAAACGTGCCAAGCTGGAGCGGCAGATGGCGGGAAATATCGTGCTCCAGCTTGGCCGGACACGCCAGCCAGATGAGAAAGACGAGAATGAAGATGAAGCGGGACATGGGGCAATGCCGAATTCCAAATGCCAAATTTCAAATTTCAAATGCCAAATGGAAAATTCTCATTGCGGCGACCGGTTACTTCTTATTCTTTAATTTGGCATTCGGCATTTGGCATTCGGCATTGCCTTCACTCGGCAGCGCCACCGGTTCCACCTGCACGTGCCCGGCGGCGATGCTGCCCAGGGAAAATTCCTTGCGCGCCCCGGTACGCAGCGTCACCGCTTCGGCGGCGGTTTCCCGGTCGATCACGATCACCGTGTCCTGCGGCATCAGGCCGTGCTGCTTCACGAATTTCAAAAAACTCGCGTCCTGATTGGTCACCCGCATCACCCGCATCGGCACGCCTTTGGGGCAATCGGCCAGCGTGGCACGCGACGGTTCATGCACCGACCCTTGGGCGCTGGGAATCGGATCGCCATGCGGATCGGTTTCCGGATGGCCCAGCAATTCGTCGATTTTTTCCAGCACACGCTCGGAAACGGCATGTTCCAGCGCATCGGCCTCATCGTGAACCACCGCCCAATCCAACCCCAGGGTTTGCACAAGGAACAATTCCAGGAGCCGATGCCGCCGTAATACGTGCAGCGCCAATTTTTCGCCCGATGGGCTGAGCTGCACCCCGCCGCGCGGTTCATAATCGACCAGTTTGGCATCGGACAGGGTTTTCATCATGGCGGTGGCAGTTCCGGGCACCACGCCCATGGCCGCCGCCAGCCGGCCCACCGCCACCACCTGCCGCTCGCCGCCGCCTTGCTGGAGGTAAAGCTGCTTCACGTAATTTTCCACGGTGCTGCTGGCAAACATATCGCCAGAATATCCGAATTTTCCCGTTGACAAAACTTGAACCGCTCGATATTCTTATTTTGAGCAATCAAAATGGCGATTGCTAGTCAGTGAAAAGCGGACTTTGTATGAGCAGAATCAGCGACCAAAGTGCAACCGAAAGCTCGCCGGCGGCCCGCCCGCAAGCGGACGAGCCGCAACTTACCCGCGAAGATTTCAAGCGTGCCGAAGATCGCCGGCGGGTGATTGCCAGCCGCACCGATGGCCAACGCCGGCCGTGGATGCTGTTGTGGCTGCTGATCGGGCCGGGAATCCTGGTCATGCTGGGCGAAAATGACGGCCCGAGCATGATTACCTATGCCCAAACCGGTGCTACCTACGGCATCGGGTTCTTCCTGCCGTTCATCGTCGCCACCTTCGGCATGGCTTATGTCATCCAGGAAATGACCGTGCGGCTCGGTGCCGCCACCAAACGCGGCCATGCTGAACTGATCTACACCCGGTTCGGCCGCTTCTGGGGATTTTTCGCCATGGCCGATCTGGTTTTCGGCAACCTGCTGACCCTGGTTACCGAATTCATCGCTGTGCGCGCCGGCTTGGGATTTTTTGGCGTGCCGCCGGCTTTGGCCGTGCTGGGCGCTTTCCTGGTGGTGGTGGCCGTGGTCGCCACCCGGCGCTACTGGACTTGGGAACGCATCACCATGGCTTTTGCGGTTTTCAATCTGATCTTTATCCCCGTGGCCTGTATGGCCCACCCGGTCAGCAGTCAGGTGATCCATGCTTTCTTCACCTGGGCGCCGATCCCTGGCGGCGTGAACAAGACTTTTATCCTGCTTTGCATGGCTGCTATCGGCGCTACCGTCACCCCCTGGATGCTCTTTTTCCAGCAGAGCGCCGTGGTCGATAAAGGCCTGACCACCGCCGACATCCGCCATGGCCGCATTGATACCGCGATCGGCGCGGTGGTTGCCGCCGTCGCCGCCATCGCCACCGTGCTGGCGGTCACCCCGCTGTACAACCAGCATGTGGATGCCTCGAATTTCCAAGGGGCCGAATTTGCCCAGGCTCTGGTGCCTTGTCTGGGCAAGCTGGGCGCGACCCTGTTCGCCATCGGTATCTTTGAAGCCGGCCTGGTCGCGGCCATCACCATTTCCTCCTCGTCGGCGTATGCCTTCGGCGAGGTCATGGGCCGCCCGCACAGCCTGAACAATTCGCTGCGTGAAGGCTGGCCGTTCTATGCGGTGCTGACCGCCGCCGCCGGTATTGCCGCGGCTCTGGTGCTGATCCCCAACGCCCCGCTGGTCTATATCGTGCTGATCGTCAATGTGATCGCCACCCTGGCGATGCCCCCGGCCATCGTGTTCCTCCTGCTGCTGGTCAATGACCGGCAGATCATGGGCGAACACGCCAATAGCCGCCTGGCCAATGTTTTTGGCATCGGCGTAACGGTGCTGCTGGTGCTGGCCGGACTGATTTATGGAATCACCACCGTGTTTCCGAAAGTGCTGCCGTCGTAACTGAACAAGAAAAATTGTAAGTGCGTGAAAACGCCAAAGGAGAATTAAAATGGCTCAACTAATGTATGCCCGCGGAATTCAAGAATCACTCTACACTGCCCCCAAGGCCGTGCCGGCCTGGGTGCGCCAGGTGTTGGAACCGGATCAGCTTTCCACCGCCAAGCACGGCTACGGCCGCGCCAAGCTAACCGGCGGCACTATGCTGCTGCTATGGGGGCTGCGGGTGTACGTGCTGCTAATGACCGTGCTGATCGGCGTGCAGATTTGGAATGTCATGCATACCCCGGCGGGGGGGTGATGATGTATGCCCCATTTTTCTTTTTCGCGATCACGAACAAGTAATGGCTTGGTTTCCACTACGTGGCAAACTTCCTCCGCGCCCTCCGGGGCCAAAAACGCCATCCTCCCGAAATACGGTGGCGTATGCTGGATGGTCTACTGATACGCCCCCATATTTCCCTTCCCCGCACTTTCGCGCTCCTTCCCGCCCACATCCGGGGTCGGTGCCGGCTCACCTTCGGCTTTGCCCTTCGCGGGGCTGGCCGGCTGGAGGTGGAAATCGGCGGTGGCCGGATCAATCCCGGGCCGCACAAACAGCGGATCGGCATTGATCGTCCCGGTGATGGCGCCGCAGTCCTTGAACAGCACGACCGGGCCGCCGAAGAACAGGTTGTTGGCGGCGGTCACCCGCGTCCGGGCTTCGGGGAAAGCATGGGCTGTGCCGGCCATGAATGATTGCCGGGCGAAGTTGCCGGCATAAACAATGTTGTCGTACACCTGCGTGTTGTCGCCGGTGTAAATGCCCAAATCGCCGAACATCGTCCCCTCATTGGCATTGCGGCAATTATTATAGAGAGTGTTATAGCGGATGGTGACGTTATCGCTGAAGGTGACACAGATGCCGCGGGCGCCATTGTCGTAGCAGACGTTGCCCTCGACCAGGGCGCCGTATTTGTAGGGCGGCATCGGCTGGCCGGCTTTGCCGGGGTATTTGCCGTTGTCGGGGTATTTGCAGCCGTGGTTGCTGAACCAGTCCATGATGATGCCGTTGCCATCCGTGGCTTTGGCCATCGGCGCGCCGCCGATGCCGACGCGGTTTTCGTTGGCATAACAAATGTTCCGGCGGACGAGCATGCGCGTGCCGGGCTTGTCGTCGCAGGCGACCGGCGTGAAGAGACTGATGCCGCTGGTGTCATAGGGATTGGTAAACGAGTTGTGATCGATGATATTGCCATCCACGGTGATATAATCAGCCCGCTCCGAGGCCACGCCCGCGCCGCCGCAATGGTGCGCATGGCAATTCCGCACGATAATGTGGTGGACGTCTTCCATCCACACGCCATTGCCATAGGAATCGGAGCTTAATTCAAACCCATCAATAATGATGTAACTGGCGTTGACCCGGATGGCGTCGCTGTAATCCACCTGCGGGTGCTTGCCGGTGGCGTGAATGAATGCCTTTTGGCGGTTCTTAGCGCGGTAAGTGATCCAAGCCTCCGGCGTACCGGAAGTCTTGAGCGTCCAGTTCCAGATATGTTCGTATTTACCATCGAGAAACGTGACGGTATCGCCAGGTTTAACCGCCTTGTCGGCCCGCTCGATATCGGCGAAGGCTTTGGCTTCCGTCAGCCCATCGTTGACATTGTCGCCAGCGGGCGCGACAAAATATTCCGCCGCCGGTAGTTGCGCTGTCATCAAGACGATGCTCAGCAACGCCAAAGACCATGTCATGCTTAACCGCATTTGCATACCTCCAAAACCGCTGTGGGATGCAACCATACCGCGTTGGCCCACACGGCACAACGCCGTTTGGGATCGAAGTAGGGAAGGCGGGTTGATGTCGGCCTCCCCTGCCGCCAAACCGGACGGGCGGATTTCCCGCATCCGGCTTTTCCGTCCGTGGGTCTCCACCTGGCCTGGCGGCCACGCAGTTGCTTTCGGTTACGGGCCGGCGACGTATCCCAAGGAGGACTTGCACCTCCCTGTCCGGTTACCATCGCAGACGCACTAGGGCGGGCCTCAGCAGACCGGTTATACTTGGCGTTGACCGGCAAAACATAACCGGTTCGCGGCAGCGAACCGCACGACGGAAAGTATGCTTGGCGGCTTGGTATTGCCACGCCTAAAACGGGATTTGATCTTCGTCCGATTCGTACTCCGCGGTGACCGTGCCCGCGGTGCCGCCGCGAACGGCAAATTGGCCTTTGACGGTCATTTGGCGGGGGGAGAGCAAATCGACCAAGTCGTCCAAAATGGTATTAACCACCGCCTCATAAAACGTGCCTTTGTTGCGATAGGCATAGAAATAGAGTTTCAGGCTCTTCATCTCCACGCAGCGCTTGTCCGGGACGTAGGTGACCGTGATGGTGGCGAAATCGGGCTGGCCGGTGATCGGGCACAGGCTGGTGAATTCCGGGAAGACGAATTCGATCTGATAATCGCGGCCGGGTTTGGGATTGGCAAAACTGTCCAGCAGGCGGCGCGGATTGGCCAAGTCGGCCGGCGTCGGCTTGGACTTGTGGCCGAGATGTTTTGGCGGTTTGGGCATGTTGATCGACGGTTTATGGCTCGGGATTCATGGGCATTTGCATCGGCATCTGATTCATGGCCGGGGCGGCGGTCTTGTGGAAATCAGCGTTGAGCTTGTCGGCCAGGCTGAGAATTTCAAACGTCAAACCCTGGCAGATGGCCTGCGGGGTGCCGGCGCTGTTGTCCAGCAGTTTCAGCGTCACCACTTGACCACCGCCTAGCGTAATCTCGACATTGTAGCGCGTCAGGGCGTCCTGCATGGTGGCGGCGGGCAGATACTTGGACGCTTTGAGCGGATTGAACTGGCTGAGCAGTTGCTCGACTTTGGTGTCGTCCAGATTGGCTGGATCGCCAGCCAGTTGCCAGGTCGATTTGACTTCCTCGGGTTTAACCGGCTGGGTGGCGGGTTGCGTGGATGACTGCGTGGTGGGCCGGCTGGCCGGCAGTTCCGGCCCCAGCACCGGCAGCGGCCGGCGGACCAAAAGCGTGGTTTTGCTGGAAGCCAATGTCGGCGGCAATTCCACCGGTTTTGAGGTCGGCCGCGTGCTGGCCTGCGTGGTTGGCACCGTGGCGGGCGGCGTTGGCGGCTTGACGTAAGTTTCCTTGGTGATGGCAATCTGCTTTACGTCCAGCGATGGGATGTTGGTGACCGTGCGGTCGCGCAAATCCAGCGGCGTCTTTTTCAAGCTGTCCACCACACTGGCGGCCACCTTGGCAATCGTGCCGTCGGGAAGCTTCACGTAGTAGTTTTCCTTGGCCAGCGTGTCGGCCATGCCGACGATGAGCGTTGTGCCGCCGGTGGTGTTGAGGGCGACCGCCGGTGTGGTAGTCGCCGACGTGGGCTTCGTCGTGGCGGGATCAGCGGACTTGGCATCCAGCCACACGGTTGCCGTGGGGCGATCAAACCGGGCGCGCGGATATTCATCCGAATCGGGATCGACAAACTCCACCGCCCGCAGCCGACTGATGTCCGACAGATAACTGGCGATTTCTTCGGCGTCGCCGGGAATGGCGGTCGGCGACACAATCTTCCATTTGCTATCGAACTTCACCATCGCCAGCGTGGATTTGTCGGCGGTGATCTGTGCCTGCTTCAGCGAGGGCGCTTCCAAATCCAGCAAACGCTTGTCGCGCAACTCGGTGGCCGCTTTGGCAAGCTGGGTGTCGATGGCCACGTCCACGTTATCGATATCATCGCCGTACAGTTTGGATTGGGCGTAAAAGAAATCCCCCAAGTTATTTTTCGCGCCGATCTTCACCGTCTGCTTCTTATCATCGCTGCTGGTGATTTCGATGACATAACGCGGATGATCCAACCCTGCATCGGCACTGACATCGCTGGCCGGCCGGCCCTGCGAGTGCAGGGTGGTCAGATCGGTGATCAGGTTCAGCACCGCCGATTCATCGGCACGGGCGGCAACCGGTTCGGTCATGGTCCACTTGCCGCCGGATTTTTCCAGCGCGGTTTCTTTGCCATGACGTGGGGTAATGACAATGCGGCTCACCTGGTCGCTGGCAATGTCGAAGAGTTTTCGGCCGGTGGTATCGGTTTGATCGGTCTTGGTTACCGCGACCGGTTTTTCCGACATGCGGTTAAAAATCACCACGCCGCCGACAATTGCCAGCAGCACGATCAGCACGATGGTAGTCTTGAAATTCATGGCTTGAAATTCGGTTTACTGGATATCAATCAGCACGACGCACGTAGACGAAAATACCGGCGATCACCACCAGCAGCGGCAAGCCGATGGACAGCACGCCCAGCCGCCAGAACGCCAGGCTGGCGTTGGACAGCGGCTTGATGCGGCCGACCTGCAAGGCGCGCGGCCCCAGTTCCAACATGCCGGCATCTTTGCTCAGCCAGAGGATACTGTTGACGAACAAGGCTGACGATCCGGGCAGTTTGCTGGTTTCACCGTCGGTATCACGCAGCCCGGCAAATTGGTCGGAAAACGCTTCCAAGCCCACCACGACCAGCCTGGCACCGGTGGCTTTGTTTTCGGCAACCGCGCCGGCGTAGACCGGGCTTGGCGCAGTGCTGTCCAGATCAGTCTTGGTTTTGAAGGGAATCGTATCGCCGCTGCTGAGGTACTGTTGCAGTTCCGGCAACGACAGTTTGCTGGCCCAGCAATGCGGTGCGCTGGGTGCCGGCATGATCGGCGTCACGGTGACATCCGCGGGCACGGTTGCCGTGGCCGATACAGGATTAGCCAAGGCCAAAATTGAATCCAGGCCATTGAGCGCCTTGACCACCGGATGATTGCCATACTGGTTGATGCGGATGAAGAACTGGAACTGCTTTTCGTAGGCCAGCAGTTGATCCGCGCCGGTTTTCATGTCGCTGGGATAAGGTTCGTGAACCAGCACGTAATCCTGTTTAACATCCACGCCCATGAGCTGCGTGGCCGCATCCAGCTTCGAGCCGGTCATCAGCAGCAGCATGGCCGAGTCGCCTGATTTGATATGATCCACCAAGGCGGTGGTCATTTCCATACCGGTGCCCATTTCATCGGGGAAACCGGCGACCACCCATATCGCCTTTTTCAAGTCTTCCGCCGAAGGCTCGGGCATGGGCGGCATTTCCTGCTGGGGCGGTTGCTGGCCGAACGACTTTTCCTGAACTTCAAAATTGTAATCGGATACCCATTGGGCGGCTTGGCCAAACAGCGCGCCCCGGCCGGTCATGTCCATGGTCAGCGGCGCGCCGCCGGGACGGACAAAAACCACCAGCGGCCGCTTGGGCGAAGTCATCGCCATGATCTTGAGGCTAATTTGCTGCTCGCCGCTGAAAATCCGCTGCACTTGCCGGTTGGCGACCGTTTCCCCGCTGAGTACATCGCGCGGCGGTTTGGTCCACACCGCCGTTTCGGGAATCACCCGATAGTCGGTGTCGGTCAGCACAATCAGCGATTTGCTCTTGAGCTGATCGCGGAATTCGTTTTCTTCCTTGAGCTTGGGAAGTTTGTCAATGCTGTCCAAAACCGCATCCGCTTGTTTGCCGATCACCAGCACGCGCTCGGCACTGCCGGGGCCAAAATCTTTCACTTCCGCGGGAACACCATCGGATTTGGCCAACCCGGCCAAAACCTGGGCCACCAGTTGCAGTTCCCGGCTAACGTTGCTGTATCGCGTGTGGATAAGATCCACTTCTTCTTTGTAGCTGGGAACCGGTTGGTCCTGCTCGGCATCCAGCTCTTTCTGTAGTCGCGTGAACTGGTTATGCACCGTGGCCAGTGTTTGCCGCATCAATGCCGCGGCAAAATAAATCTGCTCGTCGGTGATCTTGTCCAGCGGCAGTTTGTCAACCTTTTCCAATTCGGCTTGGGCCGATTTGTCGATCGGATCGCTGGACTTGGTGATGCCATCCACAAACGCTCGGTAAGCCGATATCTCCCCGCCATATTTATTGGTCAACTCGGCAATGAGCTTGTTGACCTTGTCTTTATCGGCGTCGGGATCGATCACCTCGGCGGTCACGTTGCCGTTGCCTTTGCTGGCATAGTTATCCAGCAGATCGACCACCGCCTGGTATTCATCCTGCTGGCCGGCTTCGCGTTTCAGGCGCGGATACAGTGCCACGATGCGCACCTTGTGATTGAGGTCTTTGAGCAGGGTGACGGTCTGTGGCGAAAGGCTTTGCGATCCGCCGAGCGTGGTATCGATGCGTGCCGCGCGGGTTTGCGCCAAGTAGGTCAATCCCGCCGCCAAGGCGATCACCACCACCAGGGATAGCGCCACGTTGGAGCCGTATTTCAGCCAGCGAGCGTGCTGGGATTCGGCCGAGGGGGCTGGGAACGAAGTTGTCGGTTGGTCTGCCATGTCAATATTCGCCGTTGCAAAGGCTTTTGGGATTATTTCCATCGCCGCGCTTCCACCACCTTGACGGTGGCGAACAAAAACACTGCGGTGCAAGCCAGAAAGAAAACAATGTTGCCGGTATCGATTACTCCGCGGCTGAAATCGGTATAGCGGGGGAAAACGGTCTGGCTGACCACATTTTTCCACCGATGTTGCAGGGGCGTGCTCTGCGCCCACCACGGCACGATGGTGGCCAGGAAAAGCACCGCCGCCGAGGCCACCGCCGCCACCACCTGGCTGCGGGTGATGGATGAAAAGAACAAGCCAATGGAAAGGAACATCGCTCCCACCAGGATCATGCCGATATAGCCGGAGAAAATCGGCCCAAAATCCAGCCGGGGCGTGGTGACGGCCATTAACACCAGGACATAGATCAGCGTCGGTGCCAGCAGCACCAGGAAGAACCCGAGTGAGCCGAGGAATTTGCCGATGACCACATCGGTTTCAGCGACCGGGGCGGTCATCATGGTTTCCATGGTTCCGGTGGATGATTCCTGGGCCAGCAACCCCATGGAGAGCACGGGGATGATGAAGACCAGAATGAAGACCATCCATTCAAAGAGGTTGCGCATCCCGGCCGGATGGCCCGGTTCAAAGTCCTGATAGAACAGGAATCCGGCCAGCGCCAGGAAGAGGGTGAGCGCCACATAAGCGATGGGCGAGCAGAAATAGCTGCTCAATTCACGCCGAGCGATAACAGTTGCGGGTTTCATAGTGAATCGTTTTTATTAGGCAGCGGCTGTCTTGGCGACGGCCTGGTTGGCCGTTACTTGCACGAAAAATTCTTCCAGCGAAGCATGTTCCACACGGATTTCGCGGAGCGGCCAGCCGTGCTCCAGCACGACCCGGGCGGCTTCTTCGCGAATGTCGTAGCCGTCCTTGGCCTTGAGCGCCGCGGTGGTCAGCTTCTCGTCGCTAGAATCCAGCAATTCCACGCCGGCTACGCCGCTCAAACGCGACAGCACCGCTTGCACATCTTTTCCCGGTCCGCGGCATTCCACCAGCACGCGGGCGGTGGCACGGCGGCTGGCGCGAAGCTCTTCAGGCGAGCCTTGGGCGACAATCCGGCCGCCGGCAATGATGATCACCCGGTCGCACACCGCTTCCACCTCGGGAAGAATGTGCGTGGAAAGCATTACCGTGTGTTGTCCGGCCAAGTCTTTGATCAGCTTGCGGGTTTCGCGGATTTGCGTGGGGTCCAGCCCTACGGTCGGCTCGTCGAGAATCAGCACCGGCGGATTGTGCAGCAGGGCGTCGGCCAAGCCTACACGCTGGCGAAATCCCTTGGAAAGATGGCCGATCAACCGATGGCGGTTCGATGTCAGCCAGCAGCGTTCGATGACATATTCGATGCGTTTGCGGCGGGTGGCGCGGTCCATGCCGCGCAAGCGGCCGCGGAAATCCAGATATTCCTCGGCGCGCATTTCGCCGTAGAGCGGCACGTTTTCGGCCAGATAGCCCAGGTTCTGCCGAACCTCCATGGATTGGTGGAAGATGTCCAGACCGTTGATGGTGGCCCCGCCGCTGGTGGGCGGCAGGTAGCAGGTGAGCATTTTCATCGTGGTGGATTTACCTGCCCCGTTGGGGCCGAGAAATCCCACGATGGCGCCTTTGGCCACGTCAAATGTTACATGATCTACTGCCAAGGTTTCGCCGTAGACCTTGGTCAATTCGCGAACCGCAATCACTCGTAACCCTCTTTCGCTGAATTTACTCCGGCCCCGGATTTCTAGGCGGGGCCGCCATTAAAATACGCGCTGCAACCGAAATTGTTACACTTTTTTCAGGATCAAACAAGCGTTATGACCGCCAAAACCGAAGCTGTTGCTCATGGCCACATCCACGCGGCGCTGGCGGGCCTTGTGGGGCACATAGTCCAAGTCACATTCGGGATCGGGATTGTCCAGATTGATCGTGGGCGGAATCAAATTGCGATACACCGACATGGCCGCGATCACTGCTTCCACCCCGCCGCTGGCGCCCAGCAGATGGCCAAGTTGGCTCTTGGTGGAGCTGATGGCCACCTTGCGGGCATGGTCGCCGAAGGCGGTTTTGACGGCTTTGGTTTCGGCCAAATCGCCCAGCGGGGTGCTGGTGCCGTGTGCGTTGATGTAATCAATTTTCTCGGGACCGATGCCGCCATCACGCATGGCAAATTTCATCGCCTTGGCCGCGCCGGAACCATTTTCATCTGGGGCGGTGATGTGGTAGGCGTCGGCACTCATGCCATAGCCGATCAATTCGGCATAGATGCGTGCCCCGCGTTTGAGGGCGTGATGGTATTCTTCCAGCACGACAACGCCGGCGCCTTCGCCCATGACAAACCCATCGCGGTCGCGGTCCCATGGCCGGCTGGCACGCTGGGGTTCATCGTTGCGGGTGGACAGCGCCCGCGCGGCACAAAAGCTGCCCAGGCCTAATTCGCACAACGCCGCTTCCGAACCGCCGGCGATCATAATGTCCGATTGATCGTGCTGGATATAGCGGGCGGCATCACCAATGGCATTGGCACCAGTGGCGCAAGCGGTGACCACCGCGGTGTTCGGCCCACAAAGATGGAACAGGATCGACACATTACCGCTGGCGGCATTGACCATCAGCCGCGGCACGGTAAACGGGCTGACCCGGCCGACGCCGCGCGCCACCAGGATTTTGTTTTGTTCTTCCAGGGTTTCGATGCCACCGATGCCGCTGCCGATCAGCACTCCGCAGCGGTCGGTATCTTCTTTGGTGAAATCTAAACCGGAATCGTTGACGGCGCTGATGGACGCGGCAATGCCAAACTGGCCAAAACGGTCCAACCGCTTGGGCATCAGCCGTTCGGTGGTAAAGCGCGAGACATCGTATTTGGTGAGATCGAACGTGGTGCATTCACCGCCAAAGCGCGTGGGATAACTGCTGGCGTTCCAGCGGGTGATGGGGACGATGCCGCTTTTGCCGGCGCACAGCGCCTCCCACATTTGGTCAACGGTTTCCCCGAGGGAAGTGACCACACCAAGCCCGGTGATAGCAACCCGGCGTTTGCTCATGAGCACTCAATCAGCAAAGGGACTGTGTCGAACGGGAACAACCGGCGGCCCAAGCCACCACGACGGCACCATCGCGCGGAGTTTCCGCGCACCACGACGGCGCCACCGCAGCCTACTTGGCGGTGCCGTGGCCCTTGATGTAGTCGATAGCCTGGCCGACCGTCTGGATCTTTTCCGCTTCCTCATCGGGAATGGAAAGCTCAAACTCGTCTTCAAATTCCATGACGAGTTCGACGGTGTCCAGCGAGTCGGCGTTGAGATCATTGATGAAATGCGTTTCACGCGTGATCTCCGCTTTGTCGACGCCCATCTGTTCGCTGACGATTTCGATAACCTTCTGCTCGATGTCTTCCATAGTCGATACCTACCCTGACTGTTAAACTTCGGGGCCAATCCCCGAAGGTGCGAAAACTATAGCCGGGAATGACCGTTTTGCAACAGCAGTCATTGCCGATTGCCAATTGAAAATGCGCTAGGCGCGGTCGGTTATTTCTTCAAATCGGCAATTGGCAATCGGCAATCGGCAATGCCTACATTGCCATTCCGCCGTCCACGCAAATCACCTGCCCGGTGACGTAGGACGAATCGATGCCGGCCAGGAAAGCCACCACCGCCGCCACTTCTTCCGGCAGGCCAAAACGCTTGAGCGGAATGAAATTCTTCACTGCATCCTTGATTTGATCACTTAACACGGCGGTCATATCCGTGGTGATAAATCCAGGCGCCACCACGTTACACGTGATGTTCTTGCCCGCCAACTCCTTGGCCACGCTTTTGCTCAGGCCGATCAATCCGGCCTTGCTGGCGGCATAATTGGCCTGACCGGCATTGCCGGCCACGCCGGAAACACTGCTGATATTAACGATCCGGCCAATTTTGTTGCGCATCATCGAGCGGGCGGCGGCACGGATGGTCACAAAAGCGCTCTTCAAATTCGTGTCGATCACGCTGTCGAATTCTTCGTCTTCCATCCGCAGCAGCAGGCCATCTTTGGTGATGCCGGCGTTGTTCACCAGCACATCCAACCGGCCGTGCTTTTCGATGATGCCTTCCACGGCGGTGGCCAACGCTTTGGCGTCGCCGATATCGCACACCAGCGGCTCGGCGCTGCCACCGGCGGCAGTGATCTCGCCGGTCACCTGCTGGAGTTTTTCCAGATTGCGGGCCATGGCGACCACGTGCAGGCCGTCTTTGGCCAAACGCTTGACGATGGCCGCGCCAATGCCGCGCGATCCACCGGTTACCAGAGCTACACGTTTTTCATTCATCGGATCTCCATGCCGGCCACCATAATCGGCAACCGGCGCAATTTTTCAAGCCGCGCCCAATGATTCTACCGGAAGCCGGCGATTGATGCGCTTGGCCAACCCCGCCAGGGTCCGGCCGGGGGCCAGTTCGACAAACCGGGCATCACCGCCGGCGACCAGCTTTTGCATGGTCTGTTCCCAGCGCACCGGCTTGATAATCTGCTCGACCAGCAGCTTTTTAATCGATTCCGGGCTTTCATGTGCCGCGGCGGTGACATTGGCATAGACCGTTTTCTTGGGCGGCTGAAAACTTGCCGCCGCCAATTCCACGGCCATGCGATCCGCGCCGCTTTGCATTAGCGGGCTGTGAAACGCGCCGGCGACTTTTAATGCCATGGCTTTGAAGCCGGCCTTTTCCGCCGCGGCTAAAACACGCTGGCAAGCACCGATACTGCCGCTGACCACGATCTGGCCCGGGGCGTTGAAATTGGCCGGGACCAAGACTTCGCCTTCGGCGGCAGACTGGCAAAGGGCATTAATGGCCGCTTCGTCCGCGCCCATGATCGCCACCATGCCGCTGGGCGACGCCGTTGCCGCTTCCTGCATGTACTTGCCGCGCTTGGCTACCAGTTGCAAACCCTGTTCGAAGCTGAAAACCTCGGCCAGGTGCAACGCGGTGTATTCGCCCAAGCTCAAGCCCGCATAAGCGGTAACCGCGGCCGGGTCAATCGTTCCCGCCGCCACCGCCACGCGAAAACTGGCCACGCTGGTGGTGTAAAGCGCCGGTTGGCTGATGTCAGTCTGATTGAGCCGTTCTTCCGGGCCGGCAAAACAAATCGCCGCCAGATCGAAGCCCAGAACGGCATTGGCCGCGGCAAACACATCCCGCGCGATCGGCGAGGATTCGCACAGCGCCTTGCCCATGCCCACCGCTTGGGCGCCTTGGCCGGGACACAAAATGTATAGTGCTTGTGACATTGCTAAGAATCGTCAGAACCTTACAGGCGGATGACCGCGTTGGCCCACGTCAGGCCGCCGCCGAAAGCCACAAAAATCACCGCATCGCCGGGGCCGACCTTGCCGGCACGAATCGCTTCATCCAGGGCGATGGGGATCGACGCCGACGATGTATTGCCGTAACGGTCGATATTCACGAACGCTTTTTCCGGCGGAAATTTCAAGCGCTCCATGGCCGAATCGATGATCCGCAAATTCACCTGGTGCGGCACGATCAGCTTGACCTGTTCGGCGGTAAGTTCACACGCCGCCATGCCATCGCGGATCAGTTCTTCAAACTTGGTCACCGCGAACTTGTAAACCTCGCGGCCTTTGAGCTTCATGTATTGCCCGCGATTGGCCAGCAATTCGGCATTGATCGGCATTCGGCTGCCCGGGCCGCAGGTCATCAGTTCCGCGCCGGTGCCGTCGGCGAACAGCCTGCCATGCAAGAAGCCGCGTTTAAGATCGGTGCCCTGGCTCAGCACCACCGCGCCGGCACCGTCGCCGAAAATAATGCAGCTTCCGCGATCCTGATAATCGGTAATCCGGCTAAGCGTTTCCGCGCCAATCACCAGCACATGGCGATACTGGCCCACGCGGACAAAATTCGCGCCGCAGTTCAGGGCATACAAAAATCCGCTGCAAGCGGCCGACAAATCAAATGCCGCCGCCTTGGTCGCGCCCAGTGCCGCCTGCACAATACATCCGGTGGAAGGGAAGACCATTTCCGGCGTGATCGTGGCGCAAATAATCAGATCGATATCCGTGGCCTGCAATCCCGCGGCGGCAATGGCCTTGCGGGCGGCGGCGGTGGCCAGCGACGCGGTCGTTTCATCAGCCGCGGCAATGCGGCGCTCACGGATGCCGGTGCGCTGCACGATCCATTCATCGTTGGTATCAACGAGTTTGGATAATTCCGCGTTGGTCAACCGGCGTTCGGGAAGCTGGCTGCCCGTACCGGCAAGGATTGCGCTATAAATGGCCATGCTTATTCTTCTGCTACAGGAATGCTCTGCCGGATGGTTTCCACAATCCGATCGTTCATTTTGCTGGCGGTCAATTGTTTGGCGACGCGGATGGCATTTTTGATGGCGCGGGCTTCGGATTTACCGTGGCAAATCAGGCTGATGCCGTTCACGCCCAGCAGCGGCGCGCCGCCGTATTCCTGCCAATCGTGCTTGGCGTAAATCTTGTCCATCACCGGTTTGAACTCCTGCACCAATTCCGGCGAAGCCTGCTGCAATTCGGCCTGGATGGTTTTGAACAAACCATCGGCCATGCCTTCGGTGAACTTCAGGATAATGTTGCCCACCACGCCGTCGCAAACCACCACGTCCACCACACCCTTGAACAAATCGCGGCCCTCGACATTGCCGACGAAATTGATCTGCGGCTCATCGCGCATCAGCTTGCGGGCTTCTTTCACCAGACTGGTGCCCTTGGCATCTTCTTCGCCGATGCTCAGCAAGCCCACGCGGGCGTTGTCGATGCCGCACATCATCTTGGCAAAGGCGCTGGCCATCATGGCGTACTGCTCCAGATGCAGCGGTTTGGGCGTGATGTTGGCGCCAACATCGATAATCGTCACCGGGCCATGAAAAGTCGGCAGCACGATGGCAATGCCCGGCCGGCTGACACCCGGCAGCGTCCGCATACGCAACTGCGATGCGGCCACGCACGCCCCGGTGTTACCGGCGGAAATCACCGCATCGGCGGTGCCCTCCGCCGCCAGCTTGCACATCACCGCGATGCTGCTGTCCGGCTTACCGCGGATCGCCGCCGTGGGTGGTTCATCCATCGCCACCACTTGCGTGGTGGCCACCAGTTTATATTGGGCTTTTTGTGCGGGCGTCAGCGGGGCATTGGCCAAACCGTCGGTAATAACGGCTTTGTCCCCCACCAGGAAAATCACGTCATCGCCGCTGAGCAGGGGAGCGGCCTGCCAGCAGCCTTCCAGAATCGCTCCGGGCGCATGATCTCCGCCCATGACATCCACTGCTACGCGCACGCGACGCCTCCGCTGCAAAGAACTATTCCGCCTCGGTTTCCACCGCCAGCGCCAGCTTCGGATTGACAAACCCGCAGTTGTCGCAGGCACAATGGGGCAGTTTGGCGTTGCCGCATTGCGGACAACGCACATAGTGGATCGGCTTCAGCGCGTGATGCGAACGACGCTTGCGCTTGCGCGACTTACTGATTTTCATTACTGGTTGCATGACCGGCTCCAGACGCGGACCCGCAAGGCCGCGCCAAAAACAAATACGGCGGGCCAAACCCGCCGTTACGGGGTGACTAAACTAGATAATCGACCGGATTCTGTCAAGCCGGTGAATTGGGCGGTGAATTGGGCGTGCCAAGCATCCGGGGAGCGGGTAGGTGGCGGTGGCGCGCCTCGCATCCTGCTGTCGATGCGCAATTTGCGGGCACTGATTTTCCGCCGTAAGTGCTCGTTCCCAAACGACTTGGCCAACCAGCGTGCATTTTCGGGGGAATTTTCCGGCCACGCCGGGGGCCTGAAATTCCTAAAAATGAGTCTCCCATTCCGAACCAACCGCATTGGCGTCAAGATTTCACGGGTGCCAATGTTCCTTATTTCGGCTTAATCATGGTCTATCAGGGGTCTATGAACCCTTGATAGGGGCCTATTTATCGTTAACATGCCACTATTTAAGCCTATTGACTGGCTCCAAGCGGTTTTGGCGGCTGATTTTGGACGTTCCCGGGCCGAGGCTAGACGAAAACGCCAGCCCAACCGCCCAGACCCACCGCAAGCGGTTTGAGATTTCCCCTCGCATATCTGGTCATCAATTATCCATTGCCGCCGCTTGAGTTTGCCGCCCCATCCCGGCACAATGTTCCTCAATGGGTGCTTGTCCGGACATCATCAAGCGGCTGATCGAGCGTTTCGACCAGCAATCCGATCAAGTCCGCGCGCCCGATTACAACGA
>Ga0316217_10002511_pt1 | contig 21995 bp, 15 predicted proteins | sample 1anoAmetaG_FD_203633 | JGI IMG/M metagenome (GOLD analysis project Ga0316217, IMG submission 203633) | Freshwater microbial communities from Trout Bog Lake, Wisconsin, USA - 1anoA | ecosystem: Environmental > Aquatic > Freshwater > Lake > Hypolimnion/Profundal zone | place: USA: Wisconsin...
TAGCTTCGCAGCAACCGAATAAACAAACCTTGAACCGGAACCTGTTGCTTGTCTTTAAGATCTTACTCTTTCTGCTAATGAGCTGGTTTATTATAGACCGGTTATTTTTAAAGAACGACTTCAGGGTCCAGCTGTCTTTTTGCTTACAACATCTGCACAGCGACCGGTTATATTTATTTCTGATAGCCGTTCTGCTAATGCCTGTAAACTGGGGTCTTGAAACCATAAAATGGCGTCGGCTGCTTCGTTCAGAAGTGAAGTTTTCCAGGCTGCTTAAATCCATTATTGCGGGCATCACCATAGGCTTCGTTACACCCGGCCGAACGGGTGAGTTTGCAGGGCGTGTTATGTTCCTGAATGACAGCAACGGCGCAAAGGTATTTTATCTCAGCTCTATTGGCGGTCTCGCCCAAACAGCAGCATCTTTGGTGATTGCAGTTCCCTTTGTATTTCTATTTAGCAATAATCTATTCATAGCCGAAATAGTGTTGGGATGTGCCATTGTTTATCTGATGGTATTCTTCCGGTTCGACCTCCTGAACCGCCTGCTTTCTTCCTGGTCTTTCCTCCAAAGATACGGCCTGGTAATTGAGCACGGCGACCTTCCCGGAATTGAAACTCAGGTATCTGTTTTACTACTTTCAGCCGTAAGGTTTGGCGTTTATGCACTACAATACGTTTTACTGTTTATGTTTTTCGGCCTGGGTTTTAATACGTTTGCCCTCCTTACACATAGCATTGTTTATTTGCTGGCACAAACATTTTCGCCCCTCATGCCTATACTCGACTTCAGCTACCGCGGCGCCAGTGCATTATATGTTTTTAAAGATTTCTCAACAAATAACATTGCTATTTTAAGTGCGGTAATGATGGTATGGCTCATTAACCTTGTATTGCCCGCTCTGATCGGCTATTTCTTTATTTTAAAGCGCCAAGCCATTGCATGGCCGCGTGTTTAGGCTTCAGGTAACAATCCCTCAAAACATATCAAGGCCTCATTTAAGAATAATGTCCACCATTAATTGCAGGGGAAAGATACTTTTGCCTTTTGTTCTGCTTAACTTGCTACCCATGCCCGTAAATGATATAGACACTTTCTTTACTGCTTTGAATGACAGCATTACCGCAAAGCAGCTTATTAAACTAACACTAAGCGACCGCCGCGATAAAAGCAATAGCCTTAAAAACGTTTTTGTAAAACCTGTCATCCTCAAGTCGGGTTATATGCTCTCTTTCGTTTACAGGCACCCCACCAAAGACATAACCAAAAATTACAACATCACCGAAGGCATTGCTTTACTGAAAGATATGCTGGACAAGGGCTTTTATAAAGCTGATCTTTTTACTACAGCTAACGATTGGCACTTTACGCTTACAAAAAGCGGCAAAAGCATTTTAACCAACAAAGCCTCTGCCAGCCAACAGGCCCCCGCTACAGAACACGATAAAACAAAAAAACGCTACGTAGTTGCTGAAAATAATATTTACTTACGCGAACTGGGTATTACTACAGCCGACGGCAAAGTAAAAAGCGATAAGCAGGATAAATTCAGGCAGATAAATAAATACGTTGAGATAGTTGAAAGTATTATCAGCTCAGCCTCTTTGTCCGCTGATTTCAGCATAGCCGATATGGGTGCCGGCAAGGGATATTTAACCTTTGCCTTGTACGACTACCTGACCAACAGCATGCACCTTACGCCAAAAATAACTGGCGTTGAAATGCGTAAAGAATTAGTAGAAACCTGCAATCAGATAGCCGCAAAAGCCGGCTTTACACAATTGAATTTTGTATCAGGCTCTATTGAAACCTCCGAAATTCCGGCAGTGGATATGCTTATTGCATTACACGCTTGTGACACCGCCACCGACCAGGCTATTTATCGTGGAATTACTTCCGGAGCAAAGATTATTATTTGCGCCCCTTGCTGTCATAAACAAATACGCAAAAGCATGAAGCCGGCTAACGACCTTAAAGCCATAACCCAATTTGGCATACTGGAAGAAAGACAAGCCGAAATACTTACCGATACTATCAGGGCATTGATATTGGAATCCTTCGGCTATAAAACCCGGGTATTTGAATTTATTTCTACCCAGCACACACCTAAAAATGTAATGATAGTGGGTATTAAATCAACAGGCACAACAGCTGATAAATCAACCGCACTTGAGCAGGTTAAAAACCTCAAATCCCTTTTCAATATTGAATACCATCAACTGGAAAGATTGATGAACATATAGCAACGCGGTTGACATTGCTGATTTTCTCAATTTACCTTTTTGGTGTACGACCACTTAAATGCAGGCCTTACTGAGCCATTTATTGATCCGCCGATAAAATCAAAATTACCGGGCTTATTGTGCAGCCTGAACTTCAGGTTATCCTTCAAATGATAATCGTGATCAGAATTTTGCTCGCCAGCTTTAGCGTCAATGCCAAATCTCACCAAAGTATAATAAACTCCCTGTGCAAGAAAATTTCCAGGTATCGTGCACTTTAATTCCAACACTCCCGTCTCCTCTGCAAAAATACCTACAAAATTTTCGTGGGTGGCGTTATTAAGCAGGTTGGCAATTAAAACAGGTTGGTAAAAAACATCGCTTACAATAATCAGTGCGCCAATGCTTCCCCCGGTTAGCTTTTTTTCAATCGTTATTTTCAGCTCAATATCATCCGAAGTAAACAGCCTGGTTAACTGGCCGCCCTGTGTTATACTTACGTTTCTAACCATAAAGAAATCATTGCCGGGTGCATCAGGGCCGGGCCATTGCAGCTCAACCCCATCATTCAACACCTGGCTGCCCATAGCCTCGGCCAATGTGCCCTTTTCACTGTTCTGTTCAGCCTCGTAATTCCCCCGCTGCATTTCAAAATACTCACCCATCACCTCAGTGGGGCTCCCTATTTTTCTGATACTGCCTTTATCCAGCCATATACATTTATCACAAAGTTCAAGTATCTCGTTGCGGTTATGCGAAACAAACAATATAGTTTTACCCGCATATTTAAATTGTTTCATCAAGGTGTGGCTCTTCAGCCTGAACCCTTCATCGCCAACCGAAAGCACCTCATCCAGTATCAGAATATCGGCCGGAATATTAAAGGCGACAGAAAAAGCAAGCCTCAAAAACATACCATTGGAATAGTACTTTACCGGCTGTTCAAAGAAATCCTCTATACCGCTAAAGTGACGTATCTTTCTGATCATCTCAGCAAATTCAGCCTTTGGTACTCCTCTTACCCGCAACTGCATCAAAGTATTTTCGTGGCCGGTAAGGTCAGGATGAAAATTACTGCCAATATCAAGAATAGAAGTAACCGAGCCATGGATCAAGGCCTCGCCGGATGTTGGCTTGGTAATTTCACTAAGGATGCGCAACAAAGTAGTTTTACCCGAGCCATTGCTTCCGATAATTCCAACCACATCGCCATTCATCAGATCGAACGATACAGATTTCAATGCCTCAAACTCGCGTGCGCCCTTCTCATCGCTTTGATGCGCCTCCTCCCTCAGCAAGGGGGCCTGGTCAAACTTATTTAAATGATATTTTTTGGAAAGATTTCTGACAGATATAGCAACATTTTTATCGGGGCTAATATCCTCTCGTATACTAAGGGCCATATTACTTACTCTGTTTCTCAGCGCAAGATAACCCATAAGTAATCAATTAATATACCACGGGACACATTATTGCCGCCAAAACTGCAATAAGTTTTCTTAACTAAAGCTTTAGCTGCAAGTTTGTTACTTTGCAAGCAGGCGAATCTATATTTTAAACCAAAAACAGCAGTCCTTGTATCACCATCTGAATATCAAATCATATTTCATGCTCGCGCTTGCGTTACTGTCAGTTAGTAGCCAGGCGCAGATGCTTAAAACAAGTGCAGCCGCTAAATCGGGCAAAACCAATCTCGAAAAATTACTGACCGAGAAGGAATGGAATGAGTTATTCCCAAACCGTTTCGGGCAGGGCGAAAATGAAATGAAGGGCAAGATCAAAGATTTTTATTCTTTCAAGGCCTTTGTTGCCGCAGCCAGGGCATTCCCGCTTTTCCTGTCTGAAGGGGATGAGGCCACGCAAAAAAGAGAGCTGGCAGCTTTTCTGGCAAATATTGCACAGGAAACAACCGGGGGCTGGAAGGAAGCACCGGGTGGTTATTTTAAATGGGGTTTATGCTATTTACAGGAACAGGGGCATCCTAACCCTGCCTATGTTGATGCTGCCAATGATAATTACCCGCCTGTTAAAGGACAAAAATATTATGGTAGAGGCCCTAAACAATTAAGCTGGAATTACAATTACGGCCAATTCAGCGAGGCCTGGTATGGCACCAAAGATACCTTACTGCAAAATCCGGATATTCTGGTCAACGACCCTGTAGTGTCGTTCGGTTCTGCTATTTGGTTCTGGATGACCGCACAAGACCCCAAGCCTTCCTGCCATAGTGTTATGGCGGGTAAATGGACACCCACAGCAGATGACATTAAAAAAGGAAGGCTTCCCGGTTTCGGAACTACCCTCAACATTATCAACGGCGGCCAGGAATGCGGCAAACCTTCCGCAGAGCGGACCAAATACCGTTATGAGTTTTACAAATACTTCTGTAAATATTTTAAAGTAGCCCCGGGCGAAAACATTGAATGCACCGACCAAAAACCTTTTAAATAGTTACGTTGTGCTCCTTGGGGTCGTGGCCTGTAGTTGTAATTCAACTACTCAGCCGCATTAACATCCGGGGGTAATAATTTATACAACACCGGGGTAACCAACCTGGCCAACAGCGTAGAAGATATTAATCCGCCAATCAGCACCCAAGCCAATGGTGAGTAAAGCGGGTTCCATTCCAAAGCCAGCGGCAAAAGACCGCCAATGGCCGTCAGCGACGTTAAAACTATAGGCACAAAGCGTACCTCCCCGGCTTCGCGTATAGCCGATTCGATATCCTGGCCCTGCTTGCGCAACTGGTTGGTAAAATCAACCAGCAGGATGGTATTCTTTACTTCTATGCCAACAAGCGCTATAAGCCCTATTACGGCCACAAACGATAAAGGATACCCAACCGCCAGCAAAGCCCCGATTGCGCCTATAATGCCTAAAGGAACAACGGAAAGCACTATTAAAGTGCTCTTAAAGCTCTTAAACTCCAGTATCAGCACCCCGATGAAGCCAAAAACGGTTATCAGGATAATGGTTCCCAGGCCACCAAAGCTCTCTTGCTTGCTTTCAACCTCGCCGGCCACCACATAGCTATAGCCTTCCTTAAACTTCAGTTTCTCCAGCTTCTTTACAATGGCGTCATTCACGTTATTGGTCAAATAGCCCGATTTAATAAAGGCTGTAATGGCTACATACCGGTTCTTATCATAGTGTTTAATATCATTGGGTGAGGTCTCAAAAGTTACATCCGCTATCTGGTTAAGCGGAAGAGCGGTGCCCATTACATTGTTTACGTAAAGGCGCTTAAACACATCAAATCCCTGCACTTTATCGGTTTTAGGCAAGGTTACGTGTATATCCTCGTCGTTATTGATATCGTTTTGAAAAGTGCCGATATTAAGGCCCGCAACGGCAAGCCTTACTGCCCGGTTGGCATCCACTATTGAAATACCCAGCATGCCTGCCTTTTCTTTATTGATATGCACCCTTAAACTTGTAGATTGTGTAGATAGTGGATTGTCAATATAAATCGTACCCGGTGTTGACTTGAATATATCCTCCACCTGGTACGATAAAGTACGAAGCGAGTCCAGGTTCTCACCAAACAAGCGGATGGCAATCGGCGCCTCAATAGGTGGCCCCTGCTCAAAATCCTTCACCTGTATCTTGGCATTGGGATACGACTGGAACGTATTGCGCAACTCATCAATAAACTTTTGCTTTTGTACCGGTTCGGTTGATGGTTGTAACTGCACAAATATCTGCGCAAAATTTTCTGCTTCGTTTTGCTGAATAACATTGTAGTAAATACGCGGGTTACCCTTTCCAACGTTAGTTGCGTAGGTCTTTATCAGTTTGTGTTTGTTCAGTTCTCCTTCAACGTATTTTGCTATCCGGTCCGTTTCATACAAATTCGTACCTTCGGGTGTTTCGATGTTTACCATAAACATCGGTTTCTCACTTTTAGGAAACAGGCTGAACCCTATCACCGGTATTAAAGCCAAAGCGCCGGCAAAAAAGCCTACCGCAACCAGTAAAGTAATAACAGGGCGCTTCAAAGCCCTGTCAAGAAAAACAGCGTAGGTTAAATGAATTCCCTTTTTCAGGCCTCTTAAAAATATGTTGCCCTCAGAGCTTTCGTGATTGGCCAATATAATGCTTGATAAAAACGGAACTATAGTAAGCGACACAAATAACGAGGCGATAATGGTAAGTATAACCGCCATAGGCAGCGAGCGGATAAAATCGCCCGATGCCTCCGGCAAAAATACCAAGGGTAAAAAAGCGAATATCAGAATAGCGGTGCAGCCCAGCACAGCTAACCCAATCTGTTTGGTGGCTTCTATGGCTGCCACGCGTTTATTTACGCCATTGCGCATAAAACGCTCAATATTTTCAACTACCACAATGCTGTCATCCACCAGCAAGCCCAAAGCCACTATAAAACCCACAATACTTAACTGGTTAAGATTATAACCAAAGGCATTAAGCAAAGCCAAACCAATGGCCAGCGATAGCGGAATAGAAAGCATTACTACCGACGAGGCCCTGAAACCCAAAGGCAGCAAAGTAATAAGCACAAGCAAAATAGCAATGGCAAAATCGCGGACAAAATGATTGAGCCGTTTTTCAACGCCCTCGTGCTGGTCAAATACTTTTATAAAAGCCATGCTTTTGGGCAATTCCCTTTTAAACTTCTCTATTACGGGTTTTACTCCGCCATCAACTGCAATGATATTCTCCTTTTCTTTTAGTGCAGCAGTAACAAATACAGCACGGTGTCCGTTGGCCCGGGTAATATCAGTCTCCTCTTCGTAGTCTTCTGTAACAGTAGCTATGTCACGCAGGTAAACGATCTGGGTGCCCGATGTAGAAACAATCGTATTTTTTATCTCCTCAGCATTGGCATACTTACCGCTGGTCCTCACATTAAATTTCTTGGTATTGATATTAACTGAGCCTGCAGGAATATTTACATTGTTACTTTGCAGCGCACCCAGAATATTATTTAAGGGTATTTTGTACTGTGCTATCTTTTCAATATTCAGCTCTACGTTAACCCTTATATCCGGATAGCCACTTGTTTTTACATCCTTCAGTGATTTATTTTTTTCCAGCTCCTTCTTCAGCTTATCAGCCTGCGCCCTTAACTGTGTAAACGTTGCATTCTCGCTTACTATAGCATACTGGTAGATACTTACATCACTGCTGCTCGCCTTTTGTATGTCCAGGCTATAAAGATCCTGAGGCAGGTCTTTACGCAAAGCATTTACCTCGCGCACCAGCTCCTGATATTTGCTGTCAATGTTGCTGCCATATTTATAAAATACGCCAATCACGGTAACCCCGTCGTTAATTACCGAATTCACTTTTTTAATGTCATCCAGTTCGTTCACCTTCTTCTCAATCGGGTCAACCACCAGGTTTTCCATATCCTTAGGGCTGGTTCCGGGATATACCGCTATAATATAATATTGCGGTGCATCAAACACCGGGTCTTCGCTACGTGGCATATTCAGCATAGCCGCTATACCCAGCGCAAAAAGCGCCACAAAAATAACCAGCGTAAACTGGTAGTTCTTTACAGAAAATTCGGTAATTCTCATGGTAATATTTTTTGATCAGCGATAACATCGCCGTTTCATAACTTATATCTTACAATATGTTCGCCCCATCCGGATATTCAATCCATAACTTTCACCTGTACGCCATCGGTTAAATAAGCCGAGCCATCGGTTACCACCTTTACTCCTTTATCTAACCCCGATAACAGCATTACTTTTCCATCGCGTATAAAAGCCACTTTAACCGGCTGCTTATGCGCCTTGCCGCCAATGGTAGTATAAACAAAAGCTTCTTTGCCATTACCCTCTATAACCGCATCAACCGGTATGGTTACGTACGTAGCATCGTTCCCCGGCTTTATTTCGGTTTTTGCAAAAAGGCCGGTTGCCAGTGCTTTGTTGCTGGCATTTAATTTTATTTCTACCTGGTATAAACCACTCATGGCATCAGGTGCCTGGGCTAATTGCGAAACATTACCCGTAAATACCTCATCCGGATAAGCATCTATTTTTACCCTTGCGGTATTACCCAGCTTTAAACGGGCCCAGTCTTTATCAGCAATACCTACCTTAACCAACCAGTCGTTAGTACCGGCCGAGTTCATAAAAAACACCGGCATACCTGCCCCGGCTATTTCACCTTCATTCATTATCTTCTTCACTATCTTTCCATCCGTAGTAGCGCGTATCTCGGAATAGCTCTGGTTAAACTTTGCCATATCATATTGCTGCTTCGCTACATTCAGGCCGGTAGTCGCATTCTGGAACTGCTCCAGCGAAGCCACCGTATCTTTATATAAATTTTTCGTGCGGTCGTAGTCACGCTGCGCTTTATCAAGTCCTTCTTTGGCTTGCTGAACCATAGCATTTATTTCAGTCAGGTTAATAGTAGCCAACAACTGCCCCTTATGCACCGATTGTCCTTCTTCAACATAAATGCGCTCAATAACACCACCGGTTTTAAACGAAAGCCGCGCTTCGGTAGCTGAGGAGATAAAACCAGGAGCAACCACCGGTTCACTTATTACTTCGCTTTCAGCGGCAAGCATCTTTACAGGTATTTCGGTTACGTCGGCAACTGAACTGACCTCCTTTTCTTTTTGTTTACAAGCCACTATAAAAACTGTAAGCGACAAAGCAGCAGAAACAGTAAGAATGATAGTTCTGATTTTCATGATCCGTATTTTTATTGTTGACTAATATTAAAGCTTGCGTTGGCACGTTCAAGTTCAGTATACCTGATCCATGCATCGAAATAGGTGATAGACTTTTGCAGGCTGGCCAAGGTACTTTCGTTCCTGGCGTCCAGGTATTCGATATACAAAGCCTGACCTTCTCTGTATTTTTTTTCCATTAAACTGTAATACTGCGCTGCTGATGTTTCCTGTTCAACAGCACTGCTGAAATTTTGCCTGGCCGACACGTAAGAGTTAGCGGCTGTGGATGCCGCAAGTTGTAGCTGACTTTTGGCATATTTGGTTTGCGCATCTAAGGCATCCATATCCAGTTTTGCCTGTTTCACCCTGTTCACATCGCTCCAGCCTTTAAACAAGCTCCAGTCAAACGAAACACCCAGCAGATAATACCTGCTTGATGAGTTGAATTGAAAATCCGAAGCCTGCGAACCGAGGTCTATCGATGCGCCTATCTTAGGAACCCATGATGCTTTTCTTAAATCCAAAACCGATTGATTGATTTTTGAGGCAAGCATTAATTTGGCAAGTTCTTCCCTCCTGTCGGATGTTTGCGTCAGGTCATCAGGTAAAGCCAGAGTGTTCCCCAGCAGTATTTCATCTATAGTAATTTCAGAACCCGCTGGTTTGTTGATCAGAAAATTAAAATAGGCAGCGGCGTTCTTTTTAGTGTTCTGTGCTTCGTTCAGTTGCGCTTCTATTTTACTCACCTCACTTTTCGAGCGCGATAAAACATATACCACCTCTTTACCATTATCAACCAGTTTTTGGTTTACCCGCTCGTTTTCTTTTACCATGCGCAAAGCATTTTCGTAAATGGTAATAGCCTGCACAGCTTTCAGGTAACCGAAGTACGCCACTTTTATATCCTTCACCAGCTCGCGCTTATAGATCAGCACTTCATTCTGTTGCATTTTAATCTGGTCTTTCTTAATGCTGCGGTTATACCATATTTCGGCGTTCACGATCGGCATCGCTACCTGAAAGTACGCATCGTAATAGTTGGAAGGGTTTAGTTGAACGGAAACATTGTTTAGTGTCGGATAGCCGGGAGCGCCCGTGTGTGCGGCCTGGTTAATCTGGTCCAGGTTTCTATAAACCGGATTAATAATATCGCCTATCGGAAAATCAATACTTCTTCCACCCTTGTCATCAATATAATTTGCCTCCAGGCTCACACTCGGAAAAAACATTCCGGTAGCTTCCTTTAAAGCATACATACTTTTCTTCAGTTGAAAATTCTGCTGGCGGATAGATTCATTGTCCGCCAAGCCTTGCTGCACATAGTTATTCAGTATATCGCTTTGCCCATTTACACCTTGTGAGGTAATGAGCAGTATGAAGAATATTTTCAACGGTCGCATACTTTTATGTATTAAATTAATGAACAGTGTTTAGTTTTGGGGCAAAAAAATATTACGCCTTCATATTATTAATAACCTCGTCTAAAGATTGCAACAGCATTTTTCTGATCTGGTCATCCGGCAAATCCATCACTTTAAAACGCTCGCGTATCTTTAAAGATACCAACCCATGCACCATACTCCAGGTATACATCGATGTAATAGTTGCATCCTTTGATTTGATCAGTTTCTGATCTATACATTCCTGCACGGTTGCTACCAGAATTCCAAAAACCGTTTCGCCATATGTCCAGCACTGCTCATCGCCGTGTTTTTCTTTCAAAGCATTCATCGGCGACCTCATAATAAACATCAGGTCATAATACTCCGGGTTGTTCAAAGCAAACTCGATATATATCACACCTATATCATGCAGACGCTTTAACGGATTTTTTATTTTATGTGCCTTTTCGGTTTCCTTTAACAGGAGCTGGAAACCAATATTGTGGATAGCGAAAAACAATTCGTCTTTATCCTTAAAGTACAGGTAAATTGTAGCGGGGCTATATTCAATCTTGTCTGCAATATTCCTGATAGATGTTTTTTCATAACCATCCTCCAGAAACATAAGCGTAGCCGCTTCCACAATGCGGTCGCGCATTTCCATTTTCTCCCTTTCTTTCCGCTCTGCTATTCCCATTTCAATTTCATATACGGTGCAAATTTACTAAACAGTGTTTAGTAAATCAAATTTTTCGCAAAAAAATTTCTCTTTATTCTCACCACCAACAGATTGTCAATTACTTACCCTCCCAAAAAATAATTTCCGTTACAGCATTTAACTGTAATAATCTGTATCAGCGCATTTTCATCTCCCCTCTCAAATAAAAAGTCCCTCTGAAGTTATCAAAGGGACCTCTGTATTTATCTTAATACTAAAAACTCGTTACTTGATACTATTAAGAAATACTCATTTGTATCTTCTTCTGAATATCAGCTACAGCTTCTCTGAACTCCTGGTCGGTATCGATCAGGTTCTGTACTGCCTGGCATGAGTGAATAACAGTTGAGTGATCTCTCCCTCCAAAATGTTTTCCAATAACCTTCAAAGAATTCTTGGTATAATTCTTAGCCAGGAACATAGAAAGTTGGCGGGCCTGAACAATCATACGCTTTCTTGTCTTCTCGCGCAACATATCAACAGGTACTGTAAAGTAATCGCAAACTGTTTTCTGGATATAATCTATCGAAACCTCGCGGCTGATGCTCTTTACAAAATTCTTGATAATCTTCTTTGCCAGGTCAAGGTCAACTTCCTTCTTGTTCAAAGATGCCTGTGCAAGTAGCGAGATCAACGCAGCCTCAAGTTCACGCACGTTGGTATTAATGTTATAAGCAACAAATTCAACAACCTCGCGTGGCAGTTCAATACCATCAGCATACATCTTCTTCTCAAGTATAGCAATACGCGTTTCAAAATCCGGAACTTGCAGGTCAGCACTAAGTCCCCATTTAAAACGCGAAAGCAACCTTTCTTCCATTCCTTCAAGATCTCTTGGAGGGCGATCTGAAGTAAGCACCAGTTGTTTTCCGTTCTGATGAAGGTGATTAAAGATGTGGAAGAAGATATCCTGGGTCTTCTCTTTGTTTCCGAAGAACTGGATATCATCCATGATCAGCACATCTATTAATTGATAGAAGTGAACAAAATCGTTAACTGAATTATTTTTAACTGCATCAAAAAACTGGTTCGTAAATTTTTCGCTCGATACGTATAAAACAGTCTTATTAGGAAAGTTCTGTTTTACTTCATTACCTATAGCTTGCGCTAAGTGCGTTTTGCCTAAACCAACCCCGCCATAAACTACCAACGGATTGAAAGCAGTACCACCCGGCTTTTGTGCAACCGCATAACCTGCACTGCGTGCAAGACGGTTACAGTCACCTTCAACAAAAGAGTCGAAATTGTAATTCGCATTTAACTGCGAATCAATGTTGATCTTTTTTAATCCCGGAATAACAAACGGGTTCTTGATGTGATTGCCTGTTAAGAAATAAGGGAACCCAACTTCGGGGTTCGATGAGTTTCCTGAATTGTAGTTCGGGTAATCAACTGTAGACGGTAAATTTCCGTTTGAAGAATTTTCAACTACTATTCTGTATTCCAATCTTGCAGTGGTGCCTAACTCGCGTTTTACCGTTTTGCGTAATAATGATACATAGTGCTCTTCGAGCCACTCGTAAAAAAATTGTGATGGTACTTGAATAGTAAGAACAGCTCCTTTCAATTCTACAGGTTTGATCGGCTCGAACCATGTTTTGAAACTTTGTTGACTTACATTGTCCTTGATAATTTCCAGACAGTTGTTCCAAACGCTATTAGCCGATTTTTCCTTCATGCTCACTAAGTCTGTTTTTAAAGTGTAAATAATTTGTGTGTCGATGTGTGATGTGAAAATGAACAAAAGAATGTTCACAAAAAAATATTTTGTGCTTGATTTTTAGAAAAATTTTACGGGGCAAGCAATTACTTTTTTTTCAAAAAAAAAGAAGGCAAGTCTTCGGATTTTAAAAAAAAATGTTAACCTGAAATTTGATTGCTTATACGCTTAATTAAAAGCGTCAACTTCATTAAACATATTTATTTCACCGCCTGAAACATAATGCCAGCAAGGGTTTCACCAGCTCGTACAATTTCTGTTGCCTTCAAAGCCATTTTAGCATATGCGCAATTTCTAAAAAATAAATTCAGATTTTCAATCAAACCAATTTCTTTTTTAAGACAATTTCAGGAAAAAAATAATTTTCGATTTTTAATTCACCTACTTCAAAAAATACCAAAAACGGGTGAGCATTTTGTCAATTAATTTATTAAGGCATAAAACGCCTCCGCCCCCCGAAAAAAATATTCTCCACATGCTGCTCTGATAAGATGCCTCCCTCATCAACAGGTACTTAACCATTTAAAAAGGACTATTGAAATTTTCGGGCAGAATATTTGAACAAGGCAAAGTGCATCAATAGCGGCACTTCCTCATCTAATAGTGCGGCAAGTAAGCACCAAGGCAACCGCCTTAACCATGATACTCGCCGTATATCTCGCGCAGCGAATCAGCTATTTCTCCCAGCGTTGCATAATTCTCTACGGCTTCAATTACAAAGGGCATCAGGTTCTTATCCTCGCGTGCTGCATTCTTTATCTTCTTCAGGCAGTTGGCAACATGGTCATTATTTCTTTTAGTGCGCAGCCTGGCTAACTTATCTGCCTGCATCTTTCTAATGGAATCATCCACACGCAACAGGTCGGTAGGTGCATTTTCCTGCTCTGTAAATTGATTCACGCCCACAATAATTCTGTCCTTGCTTTCAACAGCCTGTTGGTATTTGTACGATGCATTGGCTATTTCAGTTTGCATAAAGCCCTGCTCAATAGCGGCTACGCTGCCTCCCATCTCATCAATACGTTGTATGTATTTCCAGGCTTCAGCCTCTATCTCATCCGTAAGCGACTCAATAAAATATGAACCTGCCAGTGGATCAACGGTATCAACTACTTCGCTTTCATAAGCAATTATCTGCTGCGTACGCAAAGCAATTTTGGCCGCCTCTTCTGTAGGCAACGAAAGCGCTTCGTCATTTCCATTGGTATGCAGCGATTGAGTTCCGCCCAAAACTGCAGCCATAGCTTGTATGGTTACACGGGCAATATTATTTTTTGGCTGTTGCGCCGTCAGTGTTGAGCCTCCCGTTTGTGTATGAAAACGTAACATCTGCGCTCTGGGGTCAGTTGCGCCCAGCGATTGGCTGATCTTAGCCCACATTCTGCGTGCCGCCCGGAATTTGGCAATCTCTTCAAAAAAATTGTTGTGTGCGTTGAAGAAGAACGACAATCGTTGCCCAAACTGGTTTATGTCGAGCCCCTTATTAATAGCCGCCTGGCAATAAGCTTTGCCGTTGGCAAGTGTAAAAGCAACTTCCTGCACAGCTGTTGAGCCGGCTTCGCGGATATGATAACCTGATATAGAGATGGTATTCCACTTAGGCACTTCATGATTGCAGTATTCAAAAATATCTGTAATGATTTTCATCGAAGGTTTAGGCGGATAGATATATGTTCCACGCGCAGCATACTCCTTGAGGATATCATTTTGTATAGTGCCCGATATTTTTTTCAGATCGGCGCCCTGCCTTTTAGCCAGCGCTATATATAATGCCAGTAAAATAAACCCTGTTGAGTTAATAGTCATTGATGTAGATACTTCTTCAAGCTTTATGCCCTGAAAAAGTATTTCCATATCTTCTAACGAATCAATGGCAACTCCAACTTTCCCAACTTCACCTTCAGCAAGGTCATGGTCACTGTCATAACCGATTTGGGTTGGCAGGTCAAAGGCAACACTTAAACCACTTACCCCCTGCGACAATAAATAATGGTATCGTTTATTACTCTCTTCCGCAGTAGAAAATCCTGCGTATTGGCGCATGGTCCACAACTTGCTTCTGTACATTTCCGAATGAACACCCCTGGTAAACGGAAACTTTCCGGGCTCCTCTAGCTGTCTTTCAACGGGCTCATATATGCGTTTGATTTCAATTCCCGAGTCGGTAGTAAATTTCTTGCTCATGCTGCAAATATAAATCCCCTGCACTCACAGGGCGCCTAAAGGCCTTTTAAAATTATTTCCTTTTTAATTGCCCGGGCTTATTACAGGCATTTCCAATGCCTGCTATAATATATAAAGACACTAAACCCAATAAAGGCCTGCTCAAAACAATCCGCGGCACTCTGCTTTTAAAACTTCCAGCGCCTGCTCGGTTGGCAAAGGGGCATTAGCCCGTGATATACCCGTAAAAATAGCGTTTATCAGTTGGCCCGAAGAAGCATCGGGGGGCAGTTGCTGGCCAATCAGGTTAACCATTTTAATGATCTCATCTTTCGAAGCCACTATCAGGTTCCACGATTCTGATGAAACATATACCTGTTGCGACAGGTTGTGTTCGTATTCCTCTCTGATATTCTTGATCATTGCATATTGCAGCTCAGTACATATCATATCGGGCGTTCTGACACGGGCAATTACGTTAGCAGGGGCAATTCGTTCTAAAAAAAGGGCTAAGCGCTCAAATGCCTGCAGGCGTAACATGGTAATTTCCTTATCACGTTTAAGCCTCATTTCAATCGCTTTGGCAGTAGCTTCTTTCTGCATATAACGCGTTAAGAGAAAATATGCAGTCAAAAACACTATCAGTGCCGGAATGGTATACTTCAGTAACTCCAGAATATCATTCAAAATCATAAACAAAAGGTTTAGTTAATCGTTATAACGTCAAATTAGCCTAAATTTGTGTGTCAGAAGGCAGGTAACTGCTCATTCAGTTGCATAAATAATAAAATAGCGGCTGTAAAGGCAAAGCAACTTTAAAATTTAAAAGTAAATAGTATGGAATCTCTGGTTCTGGAAAGCGGCATAAAAAAAGGAATTTCATTGACCCCCGGGGCAGCCAAAGAAATAAGCAGGTTACTAACTGAACAAAAACCTGACGATAACAAGGCCCTGCGCTTAGGCGTAAAAGGTGGTGGTTGCGCAGGCTTCACATATATATTTGAGTTCGACACCCCAAAAGAAAGCGACACTATATATAATATAGACGGAATCAAAATTCTGGTTGACCCTATGCATGAGTTATATCTGTCAGGCACAGAAATTGATTTTCAACAAGGGTTAAACTCGCGTGGTTTTATTTACAAAAATCCCAACGCATCAAAAACCTGCGGTTGTGGCGAGTCTTTCGGCTAGTATATACGCACCCTTCACATTAATTTATTATCCGCTATTGTTTCAGTTTACTGTTTTCCTTGTATGTACTTATTTAAGTCATCAACGCTGCTACTGAAAGTAAAAACGTTATTGATCTTAAAATAATTACCGGGCTCAGTACAGTGGTCATAGGCAAACTTGGCAAAATTCAGTTTCCTGTCCTCAAACCCAAAGGCCCTGCATATCTCGGCAATCTGGCTGGTAGTCAGGCAATTACTGCTGGCAATTTGTTTGGCGGTAGATAGCTTGTTATCATCAAAACTCTCATTCTTAATTGTATTCAGAGCGACTGCAAAATCCTCAGTGCTCATGCCAACCCTACCGGCACAACCTTTATGTTCTCCGCGCTCCCGTTCAATCCGCTCATGCTCCAGTCGTTCCTTTTCCATGCGCTCGCGATCATTATTTAACTGATCTCCGTTGCTCATAACAGTAGTAGATCCTGAAGTTGCATTCGGTAGCATAGAACTGCCATTGACCGTCCCTGCCTGCTTATCCAAAAGGTATTTGTTAAGGTCGTCAACACTGCTACTGAAAGTAAAAACGTTATTGATCTTAAAATAATTGCCGGGTTCAGTACAGTGGTCATAGGCAAACTTGGCAAAATTCAGCTTCCTGTCTTCAAAGGCAAAGGCCCTGCATATTTCCGCAATCTGTGCCACACTCATGCAATTACTTCCTGCAATTTGTTTGGCGGCTGAAAGCTTCGTATCGTCAAAATTCTCATTCCTGATTGTATTCAGGGCACTTGTAAAATTCTCAGGCGCCATGCTAGGCTTGCCTGCACAGCCTCTATGCTCTTCCCATTCATGTTCTCTACGTTCACGCTCCAAACGTTCCCGCTCACTATTTTGTTGATCAACATTACCCATCACAGTAGTAGATTCAAAAGTTGCGCCAGGCGGCACAGGATTTGTTGCAGCCGCATTGATTTGTTTATACGGAATAAAAGTTGTTGGCATTAAACCCAGCTTAGGCATACCGTTTTTATCGTGCTTAATTTTATAGGTAGCATCCATCAGCACCTGGTTGCCATCAGCTATTGACAGATAGTTTCTGTTTATTTCAGGCAGCTTACCATCTTCAAAAATAATTTTTGCAGTATAGTTTGGCAGCGTTAAGCCTTCAACGCGAACATTGGTTTGAGGCACATTATTTTGTCTTTGGCCGTTAAGAATGAGATAGAACCTCTCACCATCCTCCGAGAAAATGGTAAGGGCACCGGTACTTTGTGCTGAAACAAACGAACAAACAATAAATAAAATGCCGATAGCAAGCACAGATCTTTTCTTCATGGGTTTGGGTTTTGGGTGGTATTAACAACCAGCCTGCCAAATTTCAATGGAATTTCGGGTTTTACAAATTTTCACATCAAATTCCGCTATGTTATATTTAAAATGTGTGTGAAACTACCCGAAGCCAGCACCTTAATGGCTTGTTTAAGTTCTCTTTTTTCTTGAAATTACACCCCATAAATACTTTAAAACAACAGGTGCAAGTTCCCTTCTACTCTTTACAATCTGTTCAGGATAAAATCAGTGCCCGGCTAACTTCAGGGATGACAGCGGTAATAAACCAAAATGCCTTTATTCTTGGTAAAGAAGTAGCCGACTTTGAAAACGAATACGCTCTATTCTCTGAAACAAAATTCTGTGTAGGTGTAGGAAACGGGCTTGATGCATTGAAAATATGCCTTCGCTGCCTTAACATTGGCACCGGAGATGAGGTAATAGTGCCAGCCAACACCTACATAGCCTCTATATTGGCGGTATTGAACGTAGGCGCAAAGCCCGTACTGGTTGAACCCGACCCAAATCATTACAACATCACTGCCACTGGCATTGCCGCTGCTATTACAAATAAAACTAAGGCAATCATGCCTGTGCATCTTTATGGTCAGCCTTGTAACATGAGTGACATTATGGAACTGGCACAGAAGCATTCACTTTATGTGATTGAAGATAATGCCCAGGCACAGGGAGCCAGATTCAACAATCAGCTTACAGGCAGTTTCGGGCAAATAAACGCCACCAGTTTTTATCCCTCTAAAAACCTCGGTGCCATGGGCGATGCCGGGGGAATAACCACTAACAGCGCAGAACTTGCCGAGAAAGCGCGTATGCTGCGAAATGTGGGCTCATCAGCCAAATATCACCACCAACTCGCAGGCTATAACTCCAGGCTCGACACTTTGCAGGCAGTGGTGCTAAGTTGCAAATTACCATACCTGCATGAGTGGAACAACGATAGAAAAAATATAGCCGCCCGTTATTTTAAAAACTTAAACAATTGCACACAAGTTACTTTGCCGGGTTTAATACCGGGCGCCGAACACGTTTACCACCTTTTCGTTATATGCCATCAACAGCGCAACAGGCTGCAGCAACATTTACTTCAGCAGGGTATTCAAACACTTATTCATTATCCTGTTGCTCCGCATTTACAACCAGCGCTGCAACAGTTGGGCTATAAAGAAGGCGATTTTCCGATAGCTGAAACTTTATCAAAAACCTGCCTCAGCCTGCCCCTTTTTGTAGGTATGACAGATACCCAGGTTGATTATGTTTCAGAGCAAATTATTTCATTCGATAAGGATTCATTCAATTAAATATGCTTGTAATCAGCGGATTCAAAAAGGATATTACCTATCAGCAATGCAAACAATGCATCTGCGACTCACATATCCCTGCCATTGAGTTTGATGCAAACGGCATCTGCTCATTATGCCATATATACGACACGTTTGACAAAACTTTTCCGAACGATGAGCGGGGAGAAGAAATACTGAAGAAGAAATTTGATAAAATAAAAAAAGACGGCCTCCATAAAAAATACGATTGCATTATAGGCGTTAGCGGCGGCCGCGATAGTATGTACCTGCTTTATCTGGCTGTTACCAAATGGAAGCTGAGACCACTGGCAGTGCACTTTAACGATGGCTTCGACAACCCCGTTGCCGGAGAAAACATGCTGAAAGCAGTGCGCAGGTTAGGTGTTGAATTACGCACCATTACCTCTGATTTCCGGGAGTGTAAAGATCTTAAAGTTGTTGACCTTAAAGCATCTACCCCCCTGCTTAACAATGGCACCGATGTTGGTATTGGCGCATCATTATACGGTGTTGCCTATAAAGAAAACATAAAACATATTTTATTCGGGCAAAGCTTCCGCACAGAAGGCATCAGGCCTTTAGCCTGGGCCTATTTTGATGGTGATCACCTGCGCGCGCTGCACAAACAATTCGGTAAATACCCATTGAAAAAATGGAGGCCCGACGAACCCGGCTTTAACCTGGGCATTAAAGAGATGTTATATTACACGGTAATTAATGGCATCCGCGTTCATTCGCCGTTTTATAACTACCCTTATCTGCGTGAAGAGGCAGGAGAGATCCTTTCGCGCGAATTAGATTGGGTTTACCCCGGCGCACATTACTTCGATGACCTCTATTGGGCTCTCATCAGCTATATACACCGCACCAAATTCAATATTAACTTCAGGATGATCGAATATTCAGCGCTTATCCGAAGTGGCCAATTGAATCGTGACATTGCATTGCAAAAAATGCAGCAGCCTTACCAGATAGAAGACCCGAAGGTAATTTCGCTATGTGTTAAACGCCTCGGCATTACTGAGGATGAGTTTAACTCATACATGCAATTGCCTCCCAAAAACTGGTGGGATTACCCTAATAGCTATAAATGGATGAAGCTGGCACAGTTTCCCATTCTGATATTGACTAAGATGGGCATTTTTACTCAGGTTATTTATGATAAATATTTCACCCTTAAATTCAGATAGCATATGCGCATAGGCATGGCACAATTACTGGTGGAAGGAGGCGAACCCGAACGCAACTTAGAGCGGGCCGCCAAGCTTGTAAGGCAGGCTAAAACTGAAAACTGCGACCTGGTTCTGCTTCCTGAAACGCTTGACCTTGCGTGGACGCACCCCTCAGCATTTAATGAAGCTGAACCCATACCCGGTAAATTCTCTGATTTCTTTTGCAAACTGGCCGCAGAACTCAACATATGGTTATGCCTGGGTCTCACCGAAAAAAAGGGAGATGGCAGATATAATACCGCCATACTGATAAACAACGCAGGAGAAATTATTCATACCTATCATAAAATAAATTTACTCGAGGTTGAATTTCCGTTTTACCAGGTTGGTAAAAACCTGAATGTAATTGAAACCCCTTTTGGCAATATCGGCATTAATATTTGCGCTGATAACTACATACACTCTATACATAATGCACACGTGCTGGCACGCATGGGTGCACAAATCATACTGTCACCATCCAGTTGGACAGTCGATCATTTTATTACCGAAGAAATGGACCCTTACCGCGATAAATGGATAAAGCCACTAAGTGAGATTGCAAGTTTGTACGACATCGTTTTTGTAAGCGTTACCAGCGTAGGATATATTGTAGGCGGGCCTTATGAGGGCAAAAAAATGATAGGCTGCTCACTGGCAGTTAATAAAGAAGGCATTTTGGCACAAGGCGAGTTCAACGAGTTTGCAGGCGATTTGAAGATTGTTGATGTTGTCCTGAAACCGTTAAAGTTAAAAGGAACTCAATTTGATGATTTGGAAAAAAACCGGCGCAAATGATAATTCTTGGTATCAACGGTGGGTTCAGGGCAGGTTACCAGGATGTAAGCGCCGTTCTTGTAAGTAATGGAAACGTCATTGCGGCCATTGAAGAGGAGAGATTGAGCCGCGTAAAGCATTCGGCGGGCAGGTTACCTTACTTATCTGTGCTCGAAGTTTTAAAGATCGGGAAGCTTTCCATCCGCGAGGTTGACGTAATCGCCTATCACGGCTCAACCTGGGAAGCCGAAATAGAAATAAGAATTCAGCAATATTTCGAAAGCCACTTTGGATACTGTCCCAAAATCAAACGATACCATCACCACAATTGCCACGCCGCCGCTTCCTTTTATTCATCTGGGTTTGAAGAGGCGCTTGTTATAAGCATGGATAACTCCGGCGATGGTGTTTCCCTTCAAATTGCAATTGGTAAGGGTAAAAATATAGAAGTACTTAAAAGGTTCGATAGGCCCAACAGCCTCGGGCTTTTCTATTCCATGATAACCCAGTATTGCGGCTTTACCAAAGATAGTGACGAGTATAAACTAATGGGCCTTACTGCCTACGGCGACAAAACGAAATTCAACTTTGATTGGCTTATCAATTATCAAAACGGAGAATTGGTCTTAAACACCACCTATATTCATACAGTTGCCCCCAAAGCGCCTTCTCTTCACCGAGATGAGATGATATTCAATGAACTCTTCGCAGCAAAAGTGGGCATCGAAAAACGCCTTCCTGCTGAATCAATTACTGCGGAACATAAGAACCTTGCCGCCTCAGCACAGCTACACCTGGAAACACTCATCTTAAAAATAGCAGGGCATTATTTAAAAGCTACGGGGCTTAAAAAGCTGTGCACTTCAGGTGGGGTAGCCATAAACTGTTTAATGAATCAGCGTCTGATGAACGAATTGCCGGTAGAAGATCTTTTCGTTCAGCCGGCATCAACTGATGCCGGCATTTCGTTAGGCGCAGCATGGCTGGCCAGCGTTGAGTTTGAAGAACAACCTAGAGCACCCATGGATGCCTTTTTAGGTAATGGCTTTAGTAATGATGAAATTAAAAAAGTGCTGGATATCTGCCAGGTACACTACACCGAAACATCCAACCCTGCAGTAGCAGCAGCCGATCTGCTTGCTGAGAACAAAGTAATAGGCTGGTTTCAGGGGCGCATGGAATTTGGTCCAAGGGCCTTAGGCAACAGAAGTATTCTGGCAAATCCGGCCACACCCGATATTCAAAAAGTAGTCAATAAAAAAATAAAATTCAGGGAGGGATTCAGACCGTTTGGCGCCAGTGTTCTGGAAGAAG
>Ga0316217_10002512_pt1 | contig 21994 bp, 14 predicted proteins | sample 1anoAmetaG_FD_203633 | JGI IMG/M metagenome (GOLD analysis project Ga0316217, IMG submission 203633) | Freshwater microbial communities from Trout Bog Lake, Wisconsin, USA - 1anoA | ecosystem: Environmental > Aquatic > Freshwater > Lake > Hypolimnion/Profundal zone | place: USA: Wisconsin...
AGAGGCCAAACCAGCTCATAAGGGCACGATTTACTTTTCCTTCAGAAAAACGCCCCGACTTCCTCATGCCCCAAGCCCACGCGGTGCCAATAACGACAAGCTCCTCCACCCTCGGGGACAGGCTCTACGTAAAGACCGGTGCCGCCTCAAAGGCTGAATTCAGCAGTGGCGCGAGATCTGGACACCATCTGCCTCAAGTGCTTGGAAAAAGAACCGGTTCGGCGTTACGCGTCCGCCGCCGGGTTGGCAGACGATTTGGGACGCTTTCTCCGCAGAGAGCCTATATTGGCTCGGCCAGTTCCCCACCATGAACGACTGATCCTGTGGGCGCGGCGAAACCCCATGATCGCCTTGTTGGGTATCGCGCTGGCGCTGTCCCTTTGGGTAGGCGCCGTGGCGGTAATATTGACCTGGCAGCAGAAAAGACAACAAGCAAACGAAGCGAACAGGTTCATGACGCAACCGGCCGAAGATGCCTTTGCCAACAACCGTGAGGATGATGCCCTCTCCACGCTCGCGGCCGCCTTCCGCCGGGATAGAAGCGGCGGGCTCGCCACCCGCCGCTTAGTCTCCGCTCTGAGCCAGAGGAGCTTTTCGCTCCCGATCACCTTGGCGCCAAAGGACGGGATGGGAGTTTTCGCCGGATTTCTCGATCCCAAAGGGCATTACGTGCTGGTAACCGACCAAGGCTCGAGACTCCAGTTGTGGTCATTGCCCGATGGCGTCCCCCGGATGCCGCCTTTGGACGTAGGCTGAAGAACGACAATTATAATTCTCGAGGCGAAGAATAATTGTCATTGATCACCGGCCTGATTATCGAAATCTGACTCAATGATGACGGTAAGACAGCGACCCCTCGCCGCCGCTGGAAGGATGCCTCGAAGCAAACACACCGATCCCCAGGCCATCCGCGCCGCCCGGCGTAGTCTCGCCCCGTTTGAACCGCGACGTGCGGGCGACCTTGGCTTGCGGCGCGGGCTGTGCCGGACGCTCAATTTTCATCAGCAGGGACGATAAGGCGCGTAGCTCACACTCTCAACTCTGTCATTTCCCGACCTGTTTTTGCTGGTCAGCAGAATATCGGTCACGCTGTAATGCGATCTTCGAGACGGCTAGATCAAGATCCCTCAACTCCTCGGGAGTAAATTCCCAACCCGCCGATTTCAAGTTTTCTTCCAGACGCGCCGGCTGGGTCGTGCCGGGGATTGGAACGAACCAAGGTTTTTGAGCCAGCGCCCAGGCCTAACCCCGACACCTCTAATCCACTCTTTCCGAGTTTGCGATTTTGCATTTTGAAGGCCCAAGAGGTTTATTTCGTCGGCGCGTCCTCGAACCGACCCCCCTCCACATCATTCACGGTCACTTCGGTTCTTCCCTCGTTTTGATCGCCTCTAAACCCAGGGGATAACTCTGGGCCAGCACCTTCGCCGCGAGATAATTGTCGTGGAAGAGCCAATACACGCTGGCCCCGCGATACTCGGGCAACAACCCCAGATCCGGGTCCATCAGGTTCACCAGGAATGTCCGCCCTTTCTGGATCGCCTCGGTCGGAGGCGCCGCCCCCCATCCTGCCCAGGGCGGCATGGATACGGCCACCAGGAGGGTCAGAACCCCTCGCCCAATAGCTATGGAACGAAACCAGCCACCCATTTGATGCACCGATTGCCAAAATCCTGGCACGGGAGATTAAACTGGTCGACAACCATCCTGCGACCGGACTCGCATGCTGGAATCCGACTTGATGACAGCCGAGGCTGCCGGGGCGTCGAACAGGGTCAAGCAGGTTCAGCAATTCCAGCAGGCCTACGTAGGATTCTGTGCGATTCCGCCCCCTTCTCCCCTGCACCGCGCTTGCACGAGAACCGGAAAGCCGAGTATGGTCAGCCACGCTGATGGTTCGAGCCTGAGTCAGAAACCCTGGTTACATTGTATCGTGAATTCTCCAATAAAGCCTTTTCCTCGCCGTAATTGTTTCCCGTGCTCGACGCCACGCGCGCCGCGTAGGGCTTTTGCGCTCGGGTTCGTGTCAATCCTCTCCGTCTTTTGCGCTGCAAACCCCTTGCTCGCGCAGCCGATCTCGCCCCCGGCAACGGTGCCGGCAGCAAATAGCAAACCTCGGCAGGCCCATGGCCACCCCTGCGCGCTCTGGGACGATCAGGACGTATCCGCATACAAGGTTTCGCTCACGACGAACGCAGCCCTGAAAGCTGCCTTTGCGGAACTCAGGGCTTGGGGCGACCAGCGTATTGCCGAACCGCTCAAAGTGCCCGAGCACCAGGTTGAAGCCGGTGGCACGTGGACCTTTCCCGCCTTCAAACGGGGTTACCAGGATGCCGCCGGAAAGTGGAATTGGGAGTGGCACTTCAACACCGCGCTCCAGCAGCGCACGGCAGATGTCTCCCATCTGAGCGCCCTCTACGCGATCATTGGCGACGAGAGGTACGCGGCCTTTGCCCGGCGGATCCTCCTGGCACTGGCGGATGCCTATGGCTATGGCAAAGGGAGCGCAGTCCCTGATTCGCACGGCTACGACCACTTCGAGGCTTACGGCTTCGACGGCGGCGATGCCGGCATGTTCCTGGCCAAGGCTTGCCACGGATACGACCTGATCTACAGCCTGCCTTCTCTCTCCACCGAGGAGCGCAACCAGATCGAGCGCGCTCTGATCCGTCCCGTGGCCGAGCACCTGAAGAAGCTCAAGTTCATGTACACTAACCATGGGCGTTGGGGAATGGTGTGCCTCTATGGAGTCTTCATCGCGGGGGTGACGCTCGACGACCAGGCCCTGGTGGACCAGGCGCTTTACGGCTTGGATGGGTCCAACGCCAAGGTAACCGGCGGTTTCATGGATTGCTTCAATTCCGGCTGCCTGCGGGATGGCGTGGTCTGGGGCGCGGAAACGAAGCTCGAGGAGCAGATGGCGGCGGCGTGCGCGCTGACAACGGTCGCCGAAGTCATGTGGCGCCGCGGCGTGGACCTGTACGGTTACCAGGACAGGGCGATGAAGCGATCTTACGATGCTGCGCTGGAGGCGGCGGGGACTGGCGAGATCTCGAAGTTGCTCGTTCTCCCGGGGATAGACGCGTATCCGTACGCTTTCTGCCATTACCAGGAACCGCGCTATTTGCCGGTGGTTGCCAAGCTCAAGCCGGGCTTTACGCTGGCCATTAGTGAACATCTACCCTCGCTGCCGGCGGCGGCGGGGACTCGGGAGTGAGGCCGAATAAAAGAGGATTGCCTTTTTACACCGACCAGCATTAGGGGATTTTCGCCAGATGGGCTTCTTGGTTCGGAGGCCAGTTCAGGGTCTCCGCAAGGGCGGCGGCTTCACTTCGCCCCGGCATCTCTTTTGAGAAGCAGCGCCGTGATCTCCGCTTCACCCGCGCCAGCGCGTTGCGTGCAGCAATCCTGACTACGCCGGCGCCGATGTGGAAGGAACTCCGTTCGCCGGCCGACCGTGCGGGGAAGCTACTCCAATGCGGCGACCGTTGATCGCCGATGCGCTTCGATTTGTTAAAAGCTGGTACGACGATTCACACGTCCAATGAACTCCTTGGAACGAGGCCACTCGATGATTCGGGCGATCCATTCCCGGGACCGGGAAGGCGGGGCATATTATGACCGGAGCTGGGCCGCAGCGGTTGCGGTCTCGCCAGAGTTGGTGGGAATCACCTCATTCAATGAATGGCGCGAAGGGACGCAGACACGAGCTGCTGGGCGGTCCCTATACCCCACCGCGCGCGCGTCGAGGCGCGTTTCTCAACTGTGAATTGCGGGGGAAAGTCGAGTTAGGCGGCTGTTTTGACGGACCGATCCCGTGGCCCATCTGAAGGCTCGACTTCTCACGTGGATCGAATGGACCCAACAACTCCTGGTCACCAAGTTGAGTCCGCCTCCGGATGGTTTTAACCTCGGCGTCAACGACGGTCACGCCGCCGGGCAGACGATGCCTCAATTCCATTACCACGTGATCCCTCGGTTCGCCGACGACGTTCCAGACCCCCTCGGGGGCATTCGGCAGGTCATTCCCGCGAAGGCTCGGTATTGGGACTTGAGCTCCACTGCAGGCGGTTCGGCCGACGGTTTGGCCTCCTCCGTCGCGGAGTCCCAGCCGTCCCGCACAAACGGCCCAGAGAAGCCTTCAACCCCAATCTGGCTCGAACGGCCTCTCCGGCCGTGCGAACCGATGCGAGATCCAACACCGAAAGAGCGCTGGTCGAATCCAGCTTCCTCACGCGGTTTGCTGCAAGACGGGATAATCGGTGTAGCCCTCGGGCCCGGGAGCATAAAAGGTGGATTGATCCGGTGGATTGAGCGGGGCATTCTGCCGAAAACGCGCCGGCAGATCGGGATTCGCCAGAAGCGGCACGCCAAACGCAACTGCGTCGGCTTCGCCGGCCGCCAGCACTTGATTAGCCGTCGCCTGCGTGAAACCTTCATTGGCGATGTAGCTGCCGCCAAACGCCGTTTTCAATTGCGGCCCGATGCGGTTGGCGCCGAGCGATTCGCGAGCGCAAATAAAGGCTATGCGCCGTTTGCCCAATTCCCGAGCTACGTATCCAAACGTGGCCAGTGGATTGGAATCGCCCATGTCGTGGGCATCACCGCGCGGAGCCAGGTGCATGCCGACGCGGTCGGCACCCCAGACGGAGATCACCGCATCGGTGACTTCGAGCATCAGCCGAGCGCGGTTCTCGACGGGGCCGCCATAGATGTCGGTGCGATGGTTGGTCTTGTCCTGGAGAAATTGATCGAGCAGGTAGCCGTTGGCGCCATGAATTTCCACGCCATCAAAGCCCGCCTTCTTGGCGTTCTCCGCGCCGTTCCGATAGGCCTCAATAATGCCGGGGATCTCTTCCAATGCCAACGCCCGGGGCGTGACAAACGGCTTCTGCGGACGAACCAGGCTGACGTGCCCCGCGGCGGCGATGGCGCTGGGAGCGACCGGCAAGGCGCCGTTCAAGAAAATGGGATCCGAAATGCGGCCGACGTGCCAGAGCTGGAGCGCCATGCGCCCGCCGGCTTTATGCACGGCTTCGGTGATGAGCTTCCAGCCGTCCACTTGCGCGGCGGACCAGATTCCCGGCGTGTCGGCGTAACCCACGCCCATGGGGGTGACCGAAGTCGCTTCGGAGATGATCAAGCCGACCGCGGCGCGCTGGGTGTAGTATTCGGCCATCAGGGCGTTAGGGATGCGTTCCGCGCCAGCCCGGGCGCGAGTCAGCGGAGCAAAAATGATGCGGTTGGGCAGGTTCCAAGCGCCGACACGGACGGGATCGAATAACGCGGGCATACGGGTTGTAAAAAGCTCAGTATAATTTGTTTCTGTCTATCGCCTATTGTTCGATAGATGTCGAACTTAAAGCCTGCGACCCGTAATGTCAAAAAATAATTCGATGATTGTCGAACTATCCGTTTGATGGCATGGTGTCCCCGTGAAGACTTACGCTCACCCGGCCCTGCGCGATGTGGAGCTGCCCGTCGTGATGCAGGCCCTGTCGGATCCCTGCCGCCTGACGATCGTCCGCCAGTTGCTCCAAAGCAAAGGTCGCGCGCTCGCCTGCAACGAGGTCGAGCTGGATGTCGCGAAGGCGACGCGCTCGCATCACTTCGAGGTGCTGCGGGCCGCCGGCATCATCTTCACGCGGATGGATGGCACCAAGTGCATGACTTCCGTGCGACGGGTGGAATTGAATAAACGCTTTCCCGGCTTGCTCAAGTTGATTTCGTCATGGAAATACGGCTTCCCCGCTTCCGGAGGACTGCCTCGCTTTGAGAAACATCGAAGGTCTGGTTTCCAATCCGGATCGCGCCACTTGCCGGGATCGCAGTTCCTGTCGTTCACCCCGCCCCCCGAGCCATGAGATTTCGACGACGGAATAAAACCAGCGGCAGGCCGCCTTTCCATCGAGCCGCCGCCTGAGGGCAGCCGACTGCCAAATAGCGCTCCGGGCGGGAACGACGAACACAAAGGTAGACGGGCGGCGATTTCCTGGACCATGGTCTCACAGGCAATCAAGTTTCATAAAACTAACGGCACCCCCATTTGTTTCAGGGCATTGATAGCAAATTGAACAGCCATGGCGCAAAGCAGTAGTCCCATAAGCCTTCCCATCATCTTTTGGGCAATCGGGCTCAGTCGTCTCGCGCCATGGACGGACAGCCGTAGGATTCCAAAGGCTGCCACAATCACCGTCGCCAACGAGAGATAAAAGGCAGCCTTTTGTATCGGCGTCGCGGCTCGGTTAAGCATGATCAAGGTGGTGGAGATCGCACCTGGATCCGCCAGCATCGGCACGGCTAATGGCATGAGAGCGATGCTCTCTTTCTCAGCCCCGGCCAGCCTTTCTTCCCGTGTTTCCTGCGTCGCTGTAATTCGGGCTTGAATCATGTCCAGCGCCACCATCATAAGCACTATGCTCCCCGCGATCTCGATGGCCGGAAGCGACAAGCCGAACCACCTCAGTATCCACGTTCCGGCAAGGGCAAAGAGGGCCAGTACCGCGCCCGCCGCCAAACATGCGCGCATCGCAATGCGCGCCCGCACTTCTGGGGAATCGTTATGGGTCATAGCCAGGAACGCGGGCACCACGGCCAGTGGGTTCACGGCGATGAACAGGGCGGAACCAGTCAGCAACATGTATTTGATCAGCAGAGCGTTCATTCGGCGGCAAGGAAGTTGGGGCCGGCCCGTCTAGGGTGGACTCACCCTCCAGCTCAGGGCGGAGCGTTCGACTCGATCTGATATAACTTAGGGCCGATGTTCTTGTGGGCAAAGTGGAAGGACTCGATCAGCATGAGGTAGCAGTCCTTTGCCATAGTCAAATCGTGATTGAAAGGTTGCGACTCGGTTCATCTCGCCCGGCTCGTTGACCAGAGCGTGGCGCCGCGCGCCGCACCCCAGTCCACCACCAACGTCCCCTCAGTCGGCGAGCGGGGAGTCGAGTTCCGGAATGCCTCGGCCCCGCCACCGATCAGCACTCCCAGCATCAACATCACTATGCCAACTACGGTTGGTTTGCTCACTTTTCTCCACCAATCATCGCCACTCATATCCACAAGGCCTTGCCAAGGGAACTTGCTTTGGGTCGCCTTCAGAGGCCGCCCGGCGAAATGTCTCGCCGGGCGGCTTTTTGCTGGCGCCGTCCGGCGCGACGGCGTCAGGCAGCCCGCTTATTTTCCAGTGCTGGCCGTCTGCGCGGAACTGGCGCGCTGCACAGCGTTGGTCGTCTGGTGTGCCTGGCCGGCCTCACGCTTGAACCAGCTCGCCACCCGGTCCCACATGCCGCCAATCCTCTCCGCCGAACCGGGCGCCTGCACTTCATCGGACAGTTTCTGAATCTCCTTCTCCAACGTCGCCGCCGATTGGCCAGCTACGTCGCCCACCAGGGCGCGATAAGCCTCCAGTTGGAGCTTCGCCGTCTGTAGGTTGGCTTTCGCGCCTTCGTACTTCTTCTCGCGAACCATGCGCTCCGCTAACCGCAGCGCGTGTTGCACGTCGACCAGCGGGCTGTCTTCTTTGTGCGTGTAGAAACGCACGCCCTGGCTCTGGGCCTGGGCCAATTCCTCCGAGGCCTCTTTGGGCTGGGCGATCAGCTCCGTCGCGCGTTTCAACTTCCGCTCGACAAAGCCCAGATCCACCAGCACCGCGGTGCTGATCACGTCCGCCTCCGCCAGCTTCAACCCCTTCAGCGCTGCTTCATCCCGCTTCGCCTCAATGATCGGCTCAACCGTCTCCACCGCTACCTGGCCCTCAAAGATCGGGATCTGATCATCCTGTACCCTTTCTACTTCGCGGTACACTTCCTTCCCTTGGGCGTCCCGGACACTGGTGGTCACGACGGTCGTGGGCAACAAGCCTCGCACGACCTTCAGCAGCGAGTTGGCTCTCTCCATCTCCGAACGCGCGCTGTCGGTCTGGCTGTCCGCCAGCAGGTGCGTGGCCTTGTTCACGTGATTCAACACTTGCGACGACAACAGCGAGACCTGGTGCAGGTCCTCCGCCGTGAGGTCGCCCTCGCTCCGTCGTTCCACTGAGGTCATGTACAGCTTGCCGCTGCCGTAGGTATTAGTCGTGATATTGCCGGAACTTGCAGCTTCCGAGCGTGCCATTGAGCATGCGAGAGCCCCCGCTGCGGCCAGCAGGACAAGTCCGAAGTTAAAACGGAAGCTATTGCGTCCGTCCTGAATCAAGGTATTTGCGCTCATAACCACATCCTTTCTCTTGTTTGATTTGCGTCGGTCGCCGCCGCCGCATCTCCTGCGCCAAGGTCGCCCTCCAGACCCGCCTTCCCCTGGTCGAAAGCGATACTACCTCTCCCGCTCCGGGAAGGATCAAGCAACCAGACCGGCGACCGCCTCGCAAGAGGCGCCGGGGGCAGGCAGAAGCGCGCCGGCAGGCGCGCCCCTGCCCGAGACCTTTTAGTTGACCTTGACCTCGACCTGTTTCGGATGGGCCTTCTCGCTCTTGGCCAGATGCACGCGCAAAACGCCATCCTTGAACTCGGCTTTCACGTCAGCCGCCTCCGCATCCTCCGGAATACTGAAGCTCCGCTCAAACCGACCGTAGAAGCGTTCCACCCGATGGAACTTGCGCCCCTTCTCCTCTTTCTCGGCTTTGCGTTCGCCGCTAATCGTGAGCGTGCCGCTTTCCACCGTGACTTTGACATCGTCCTTCTGGACCTCGGGAAGCTCCACCTTGATCAGGTACTCCTTCCCGTCCTCGGCAATGTCCACCAGGGGCGCCCATTCAGGCACCGTAATGTTCTCATCTTCCGCAGTCAGATTGCTGCGACGAAACGGACTCCAGTCAAACAGAGAGGACATCCGTCGTTGCATGTCTTCCATCTCGCGGAAGGGACTCCAACGAGTTAATGCATTCATTCGTATATACCTTTCATGTTGCAGACTGGTTAAATCAGCGCTCCAGCCGGGTCTGCTCATTTCCGGCCAGGCCGGCGAGCGTTGCACACTGTTCACTCGAACGGCAGTCGCTCGCGTCAGGCAATTCAGCAACCGCAATGCCAAAACCGACTAAGTATACAAAGCATTGACATTACGCAGCTTATGACGTTTTTTGAACCATCGAGGAAGCGAAAAGCGTGTGCCATAGTGGCACAACAAGCGGGTCGTAGAGGCCATCATGCTGTCACACTGGCACACTCTGGGGCGAGCCCAAAAGGACTCGCCATTCGCCGAGCTGCGTCTCAAAGGCGCACTGGTAAAGCGGCGCGTCGAATCCAATTTCCGTGCGCACGGTGAATTTGTAACGAGGTCCGTCGCCGCGCAACCGAATGACGAAGCCCCCTTAGCCGGCCTGCTTGCGGTGAGGGAGAACCGATCACGCGGAAGCCAACCCGCCATTACGGGCCACAGGGCGATGTCATTCGCTTCTACAACTACGTCCGTCTTGTCCGCGGAGGGTCCAGCCGCCTGGAATAGTGTCAGGGTGCGCGGCGAGCGAAACTGCGTTCCTGCTCGGCCTTGCGGGCCGCTTCCGCCGCGAGGGCATCTTCGCCCTGTTGGCGCAAAGCAACCTCAAGTTGCGCATACGCCAGACTCAGCAGGTCGTGAAGGGAGTTCATCTCGGGCCATTGCGTGACTTGGCGCAACAAGGCGGAAATCGTGCCTTCCAACTCGACGCGCGCCTCGGCAGGTTCATCACGCCGATTCAGGGCGTCGGCCAGGGCGATGCGGAAGGTGGCCATCCAAACCCTGTAAGATGGCGAATCGGGAAACCGGTTTACTAAGAGGGTTTGGATACCCATGGCTTTGCGGAAGCACTGCTCGGCATCAGCCCAGCGCTCCATTTGCCGGTGGATGGAACCCAGTTTGTGGTGGATGCGCGCTTCGGAGACCAGATAATCCGGAACGTCCGGATGCTGGCTGGCCAGCTTGTCAACCAAGGCCAAAGCCTTGCTGAATCGCTCCAGAATTCGATTCTCGACTTCAGGTGGGACGGGTGGCTGAGGGATGGGCACTCGCATATAGGCCTCAGTGAGATCATAGGCGTAGTCAGGAAAGCTCGGGGATCCCTTCACCAGCCTTTCGAGAATCCCGATCGCGCGCTCATCTCCTCCTCCGGCTTCCGATGTGCGGCCATCTTCCACTGTCGCTCCTTCCAGGTAACAGAGGGCCAGCAGATGTTCGTACTCCGGGTCGACGGGAGGCGATGCCGAAAAGGCCCCGAGCAAGGTGACGGCCTTGGCCAGGCTATCGCGGTGCTCGACGGGAGCTGGCTCCGAACCACCCTCTTGGCGCGGGGTTTTGGTGGGAAGCGGCCGTTCAGGCAAGCCTAAGAAGAAGTAAGTCCGAGCCAACTCGAAGCGCGCGTCGGGTGGAGCTGAGGCCCCTCCCGCATCGGGTTCGAGGAGCTCGAGCGCGGCCTGGTGCGATCGTCGCGCTTCCTCGGTCTGGCGCTCAGAGGTGAATAACCGGCCCAGCTCATTCTGAATCTGCGCGACGCTTAGGGTGAGGCTCGGGGTCCTTGGGGAACGAGAACTCAACTCCCGAAAGAGAGCGATGGAGCGCTGATAGGCAGCAACCGCCTCCTTCGGCTGACCAAGTCGCTGCCGGATCGCCCCCACGCGCCGACTGGCTTCGGCTGTCCTGAGGCGCAACTTATCGCTGTTCCCGGTCTGCTGCGCTAATCGGTCGTAGAAAGAGAGCATCTCCTCCAGGAGAGCAGCGGTTTCCTTCGAAAGCACCGGGACGTTTGGCGCAGGCATGATCTCGCCGCGCAAGCCCTCCACGCCGGGTTGGCGCCGAACCCCCAAGCGAGTGGGATAGAGCCGTTCGAAAGTGCGGTCGATGGCCTGGATGGCGAGATTCGCGTTGGCTTCGGCTTTGGTTCGCTCCAACGCCTCCCCGCGGAGTGCCCGCTCAGTGCGCAAGTAGCCGATCGAGGCAACGACCGCCACCAGCATGAGCAGCAACAGAGTCGTTCCCGTCAGAGAGGCCAGGGCCCTATTGCGGCGACACCATCGGCCCAAACGCTCCATCGAACTGGCGCGTCGGGCGCCGATCGGCCGGTCTTCCAGGAAACAGCGCAGATCCCCAGCCATTTCTCGGGCGGAGGAGTAACGCTCCGACGCATCATGACTTATCGCTTTCAGGATGATGGTCTCCAAGTCGCGCGGAATACCGGGACTCGCGGCCCTCAGCGCGGATGGTGCGCCCTGCGCGATGCGCTGAATCAGCCGGGTTTGGTCGGTCTCCTCATAGGCCGGCCGCAAAGCGGCCAGTTCATACAGAGTCAGTCCCAGGCTGTATATGTCGCTGCGATGGTCGGTCTTGCCCTGAAACTGCTCGGGCGGCATGTAGCGTAACGTGCCGACGATGTCCTTCGACAGGGAGAGGTCTTGCGATTCCAACGCCTTGGCCAACCCAAAATCCGTAAGCCAGATGGTCCCTTGCGGGCCGAGCAGCAGGTTGGCCGGTTTCATATCGCGGTGGAGAACCCCTCGTTGATGAGCGTGGTCCAGTGCCTCGGCAGCCTGCAAACCGATCCGAGCTACGCTTTGCCAGTAAGCCGGACCAAGCTGCCCAATCCGCTGGCCTTCCTCACCCAACAAATGCCGCACGGCGGTCTCGGTTTTCGCGTCCTCTGGCTTCGCAGGCGGAGGGGAAGCCGGCTTGGTTTCGTCCAAGCTGCGAACCGCTTGTGCCAGTCTCGGAATGACAGCGTCCAACCCGACGCCGTCGATGTACTGCATTACGTAGTAATGAAAGCCCTCGTGTTCCCCGACCCCGAACACCTCGACGATGTTGGTGTGGTGGAGGTTGGCAGCGATACGTGCCTCCCGCTCGAATCGTTTCAGGTGCTTTTCGTCCAGCAGCACTTGACGGGGCAACACCTTCACGGCCACACGCCGCCCTAGCGATTCCTGCTCCGCTTCGAAGACCACGCCCATGCCACCACGCCCAATTTCGCGGATGAGGCGGAAGTCGCCCAACCGCGTCAATTGCGTCGCCCCGAGAGAGACGCGACCGCCGCTGGACCGCGCCCGCTGGGCTTTCAATCGTTCCGTGACGGCGATGGTGGGAAACAGTTCTCGAATTTCCTCGGCCAAGTCAGGATGCTGCGTGGCGTATTCCTCGATCGACGGGCGTTGGCCTTGCCGCAACCGGTCCATGTATTCTGCGGCCAGCACCTCCAGGGGATCACGATCGGTGTTGGGGGCAGCCATGTTAGACTCCTGTTGAAAGGTCTGGCACTTGGGCGAGGATTTCCTTGAGCCGCCGCAAGGCGCGGATGTAGCGGATGCTCGCCGCCTTCTGCTCGATGCCCAGCGTTTCGGCGACTTCGCTGTTGGTCAACTCCTCGAAATGCCGCAAAGCGAGCACCTCGCGGTCCAGGGGATCCATCTGCTCGATGGCGGTCTGCACCAGGCTTAGAACGTCGGCGCGGGCGGCCGCCCCGCTGGGGGAAGTGAAAACTCCCACCAATTGCAGAGCCACGGACGCCGAAGTCGCCTGGATATATGGGGTGCCGTCGATGCTGACTTCTCGGGCGGCGTCACGCTTCTGGGCGCCCAGGTGCTGCCGGTGCAGATCGACTAGTGTTTGGTTCACAATCATGCGCAACCAGATGAAGGGCGAGGTCGCCGGACTATCCGCGTAATGGCCCAGGCGCTGGCTGGCAGCCAGGAACGCTTCCTGTAACACGTCCTCCGGCCCCAACCGTCCCCGCAATGGTTCGGCCAACCGGAAATGAATTACTCGCCATAGGCGCTCCCGTTCAAGGCAAAACAACTCAGCCAAGGCCTGGGGATCACCGCCCCGAAGGCGGCGCTCAAGATCTTCGCTGCCGCCGTTTGAATCGCCGATCATGCCTGTCGCTCATGATGATCAAAACGCGGACCGACGGCAAATTTCTACTGCAGGAACAAGAATTCTCAAAATTTCCGACTTTTCCTGTAGAAAGCTCCCGCCGCTTTCCGTTCATCCCCTTGGATACGTAAGAGACAAACCAATTCGGCGATGCTGGCGGCAGCGGGCGCCGAAAAACGACGATAAACCCAGCAAAAATGAATCGGATTATGAAAACAAAAGTCATCCTTCTCGCGTTGACTCTCGGAGCATCGACTTGCCCCCTCACAGCGCAAGACGCAAACCCGGCGGGCGAAGGACAGCGTCCTCCCCCGCGCGAAGATGGCCCTGGGAAGGCCGAGACCCTTACGGAGGCGCAGAAGGGCCAGGTGAAGATCATCCTCTCCAAGTATGACGCAAACACGCTCACGGCCGACCAAGCCAGAGCCATCCATGAGGCGTTCCGTCAGGCAGGTCTCCACGGCGGCCCGGCACTCAACGATACGGTCAAGGCGGCCGGGTTCGACCCTGACAAACTGCGAGATCTGGCGCCGCCGCCGGGTCAGGCCGGGGGGAGGGGCCAGCCGCCGCCAGTTCGCGAGGGGAATCGGGCGCCGGGCGGGGAGAATCGCCCAGCAACTCGGGGACAGGAATCCCCTGGGCAGGGTCAATACTCGATTGAACAGGCCATTTCAGATCGGGCGCAACTGAACACGATCGCCTTTGACGGTTTGGCCTTCCTAACGGGCGACCTGGGTAGCTGCACGTTCCTGCCGCCGGGTAAAGCCGCCGATTTCTTCGGCTTCCAGTACATGCGCGACGTGGACGCAAACCAACTGGGGCACAACACGTCCTTCGTGCCGCGAGCTGCCAATAACGTTCTCCATGTCCTGAGCGCCGACCAGAAGGCGCAACTGGTCGCCTTGGCCAGGGAGCAGGAGAAGCTACTGGCGGATCTGGCTTATAAGCGATTTCCGTTGATCAAGGCGTTCTGCCGCCAGTTGGCGGGCGAAATCCCTGCCGGGACTGCGGCCCTTGACCGCGAGGCGGTGATGAAATACACGGCAGGGATCTTTGAGGTGGATGGGCTTCTGAGCTACCAAAGGGCGAAGGTTTTGGGCGGCATCGTCCGCGCGCTGACCGATCAACAAAAGGCCTATTTGCGCAAGATGGTGTTCAACAACTCCGCCACCTGGCCGGAACTGGCGGATCAGGTGGACAAACGAAGTCTCTCTCCCGCCCTGCACGTGGCCGTCATGACCTACGCCAGCGAGATGTTCAGTTGGTATGCGGGTTCGGTGGATGCCGATGTGTACTTCTGCCCCGAGCGCCATGCAACCTACTTCGGCTCCTTCTATATGAAAGACATCCCCGCCATGGGCAACGCCAACTTCTCCATCAGCACATCCCTCACCGGCGACAGCGGGGAAGCCTTCCTGGCGGCGCTGACGGAATCGCAACGCGGGCTGGTCACAGGGCTGGTGGACCTCCAGCGGAAGGACTTGCGGGAAATCGTTTCCGTGAGACGTGCCATTTCCGTCCAACTGCGGCGGTTCATGAAAGAGGAGTCCGTGGACCAGGACAACGTTCTAACCCTCGCGAAGCGGTATGGCCAACTGGACGGCGAAATCTCCTATTGGTACGCGACCCGCTTTGCTGAAGTGAGTAAAACCCTGAACGCGGACCAGAAGAAGACGCTACTCAAGCTGAGGAACCTGGACAGCAAGTATACGTGCAAGGGGGCTTACCTCTACTCCCAGCCAATCGAGATGCCGAACATCCAAGACACCGACTTTCTGTTCCGAGCTTCCGCACAGCCAACCGCCGCCCTGCCTTGAGGAGTCCTATGAAACATCTGGCACCTACAAAACGCTGGCTGGTCGTCGATGACGATCCCGCTGTCCTGGCACTGACCGCGGCCCTGTTGCGCAGTTTCGGTGGCGGTGAAGTCGTGGCCTACGGAAATCCGCGGCAAGCGCTCGACGTATTCCTCACCGCCTCGGAGTCCTTCGATCTGTTGGTGACCGACTTCGAGATGCCCGGCCTCGACGGTTTCGAACTTGCGACCCGCGTCCGTGCGCGATCTCCAGGACTTCCAGTTCTGGTGCTCTCCGGTTCCGGGCTGGAAGCCACGGACGTGCTCGGCGCGGGTTTGGACGGCTTCGTGGCCAAGCCATTCTCACACGGCGAGCTGCTCAAAGCGGTCCAGGGATTGCTCAACAACCAACTTCACCACGCTGGCACAAGCGCGCCGCGAGCGCGGATGGAGCCAGAAGCCCATTCGCCCGCTTTGACCGGGAGCCGTCACTAATTCCGGCCACATCCATAAATGAACGCACTTTGATGAATTCTCCACAAAGGCTCGCGATCTTTCGGACACACCACGAAAGGTTTATGAAATCAAAACACTCTCTCCTCACCCTGGGCATCATCCTGGCATCCTCAATTGCTTTCGTCTCCCATTCGCGCGGCCAAGTGCCGCCGAGTTTTCCAACCCTGGTGATTTCCAGCAACGGGCCGGTGGCGCCGGGGAACTTCATCGGAACCTTGGGTGCAAAGGGGGCAGCGACCAATGTGTTCAATGTGGTTCTCGATAACTCAGGCACCCCCTTGTACGCCACCCCCTCAAAGGCTCTGTGGCGCACGGTGACGCCTTCCGGGCTGATCGCCGAGAACAATGCTGGCTGGCTTCTCCGCGACGAGACGTTCAGCGTGGTTGAGACGCTCCCTAACGGAGATGGTCACGATTTCAAGCTGCTTTCCAACGGGCACGCCCTTCTCCTGGAAAACGCCAATGTTCCAACGAATCTCAGTCAAATCGTCGCTGGTGGCAGGCCGGATGCGGTGCTCAAGACCCTCGTGTTCGAGGAACTGGACGCCAATCAGCAAATCGTATTCCAGTGGCGGGCTATTGACCATTTGGCCATAACCGATTCGCTCGATTTTATGAATGTGGCCAGCGTGGATTGGACGCACGTCAACGCCCTTACGATCGACCCGCGAGATAACAATTATCTCATCTCGTTGCGCGGGTTCTGCCAGATCATCAAGGTCAGCCGCAGCACCGGTCACGTGCTCTGGCGTCTTGGCGGCAAATCGAACGACTTTACCTTCATCGGCGAGCATCCCGAAAACGCCCCTTATTATTTCATCGGCCAGCACAACATTCACGGTTTGGGCAATGGGGACATTATGTTCTTCGACAATGGCAGCCTCCAAGGTCAGGGGGATTTGCCCGGCCGGACTTACTCGCGAGCCGTCCAGTACCACATTGACGAAACGAACATGACCGCCACCTTGGTCTGGGAATATCGGCACGACCCGGACGTCCTCACACCGACCGAGGGCATCGTGAAGCGGTTTGCCAACGGCAACACGTACGTCGGTTGGGTTTCCACCGCGCAGCAAGGCGCCGGGCCAGTCTTGACCGAGGTCAACGCTTCCAACCAGGTCATGTTTGAACTTTCGGCGCCGGGGTTTCAGTCCCAGACCATTTTGACCAAGCAAGTTTGGAACTCCCCAGACCTGGTTCATTCCGACACCTACCAGGACGTTGCTGCGGGGCAGGTCTACGCCGGGACCAATTCTGGTGTGGTCGTAACGGTCAATAGCCTTAGCGATTCTTCGGCCAATACTTTGACCGTCAGTCATCATGACGACGCCGTCAGATTTCCTCAGTTTACCGGCAAGGCCCCACAGGTTTTGGCCCCGCGGGTGACCATGGCCGGTTCGAATATTGGCGGCCTCACGGCCAACCTGAGTTTCGCCCTGCCGTCGAATGACTTCAGCTTCGACACCCCGTTGTACTCCAGTCCCACCAACCTGACCATCTATCAACGCGCTACCGAGGGGCAGGGTGGTTTCGCGCCTTTAACCACCACCTACGATCCAGTGGCGCGGACCTTGAACGTCGCTACCACCCAACTGGGGGAATTCATCTTCACGTACCCCGACCTGCCTGAGATTCCGCTGGCTCCCATTTTATATGGCCAAGCCACGCAGGCCTCAGTGGATCAGCAGGAACCCGTAGTTTTCCAATGGACGCCAAGGGGTTTTGCCCATTCCTACCACTTGCAGGTGGCGACGGATTCAGCTTTTAGCAATCTCGTGGTCGATCAGGCGGGCCTGACCAATCTCACCTACACCCTGTCCAGTCTTCAGGCCGGGGCAGCCTACTACTGGCGAGTCAACGTTTCCAATTACAGCGGGGTTGGCGACTGGGCCACCAATTTCTTTGTCGCGGCCACGCCCGCCATCCAAGTCACCAGCCCAACCGGGGGCCGAGCTTGGCAGAGGGGCCAGATCTGCTTCATCGAGTGGCATGCCAATATTGCTGAGAATGTTGCGATCGACTTGTACAAGAGCGCGACCCTGGTCACTCGCCTCGCCAGCAGTGCACCCAATCTTGGCGCCTTCGTTTGGTTCATCAGCATGACCAACCTGCCCGGGAGCGATTACTCGATTCGCATCAGCAGTTCGACCGATGCTGCTGTTTATGGCGTCAGCACCACCCCGTTCAGCATCGTGGATGCACCGACCATCAAGGCCATCCCTGTCAGCGTCCTTTCGACCGGCCTGCCGCAGCAGTTTGGGTTTAGCGCTCCCGGGGCGGCGACGGCGACCATCTGGGGTGCCAGCAGCCTGCCAGCCCTGAATTGGCAAAATCTTGGGCAAGTCCTTGTCATCGGCAGCAACGGGGTGTTTACAGTTACCCCGCCCTACACTTTTTACCGTATCAGTGTCCCCTAACCGTTGAGATGCAAACATCATGAAACCAACCACCCATTGTTACCTCACCCTGGGCTTGGCGCTTGGACTGGCTGGGAGCTGGACCGCCAGCGCGGCCATGGGCACCGTGGTATTCTCGGAGACGATGGCCGCCACAGCCGTGAAGCCGTGGAACGGCTCCGGCTGCGACAACGCCTGGGCCGTCACTTTCAACGGGCCCAACCCTTTCGAGCAGGCGCTGAACGCCAACTACGGCAGCGGAAACCCCTGCGGTCTTACCTTCAAGAACGGCACGACCAACCTGTCCGACAGCATGATCAGCACCGCCCTGGGGATAGACGCGCAGGGTACCAGCGGCGCGCTCAGGTTTTATATTGAGGCCGACAGTTTAGCCGGCAGTGCCGGCTGGGCCATGCAGTTGAACCCGGGCACCGGATTCACCACCCGTTTAACCGAGTTGACCGCCTCGAACCACGCGTTTCAGGTTTATACCTACACCTTGCAGCCCGCGGAACTGGTGAACAACCTCACCCTCCGTTTCCAGTTTTGTGGCGGCTCCCCCACCAACCGGATTATGCTCGATGACATTTCCCTTACGGTGGTGAACGGGACGAATTCGTCTTCGACCGTTATCCTGACCAACCTTCCAGATACCGGCCAGGTCGCCAGCTACACCAGCACATTCGGCGAAGATTCCGATTACACCATTCATCCGCCGGCCTACGTCAACAACGGCGACGGCACCATCAGCGACAAAGTCACGGGGCTGATGTGGCAGCAAACCGACGGCGGCGAGATGACCTGGGCGAGCGCGACCAATTACCCCTCCACGCTGACCCTTGCCGGCTATAGCGATTGGCGCCTGCCCACCAGCCAGGAACTCTACAGCCTCACACTCCAGAACGGGTTCAGCCCGGCCATCAACACCAACTTTTTCACGCCTACCGCTGCTGGTTATTGGTGGACGCGCGACACCCAAGTCGGCAACCCCACCAATATCTGGGTGGTTAGTGCGGCTGGCGGCATTAGTCCGCAGTCCCGCGGCGCGACCCTCAGTGCCGGGGGCGCCGTTCGTATTCATGTCCGGTGCGTGCGGGGTCCGGCGGCGGCCTCCGCCACTGGACCCATCCATCACTTCGCGAACAATGGCAACGGCACGATCACCGATACCGACAGCGGCCTAACGTGGCAGCAAGCCGAAATCGCCACGACGACCAACTGGGAAGGGGCTCTACAGTATGCCGGCGCGCTCAACCTGGCCGGTTTCACGGATTGGCGCCTGCCCAACATCAAGGAACTCCAGTCCATCAATGACGAGACCCTCGCCGTGCCTTCTGTCGACACCCGGTACTTCCCGAACGCCGCCGCTGCCTCTTACTGGTCGTCCACTACCGTCCCAGCCGCCACGAACCTCGCGTGGTGCCTGGATTACCAATACGGCGCGACCACGAACACCGCCAAAACCAGCACGCTGTTGGTGCGGTGCGTTCGCGGGGGCACCACCAATGTCAACGGGTCGTTTGCCGGCCAGTACGTCCGCATCCCCGGCGGAGGGTTTGTCATGGGCGACCACTTCAACTTCTACGACCCGGATCATCCGAGCGATGAAATCCCCCTCCACAACGTCTCTATTTCCTCGCTGTACATGGCGACCACGCTGGCGACCATGACCGAGTACTGCGCCTTCCTCAATGCGGCACTCTACCAGGACCTGGTGGAAGTGCGCTCCAACCTCGTGTACGCCGTCGGCGGCACCAACATCTATCTCTACACCCACGACGCCAATGCGTACAGTTTTATCCAGTGGACCAACAACGCGTTCGTGGTCATGAACAATCGCGATCTGCGGCCTGTGACCAGCGTGCTTTGGTACGGGGCCATTGCCTATTGCAATTGGCTCAGCCAGCGCGGTGAGTTCAAACCGTGTTACAACCTGGATACCGGTGACGTGGACTTCACCAAGAACGGGTTTCGCCTGCCGACCGAGGCGGAATGGGAGTACTGCGCGCACGGCGGCTTGACCAACCCGTATTGCAAGTTCCCCTGGGGCACCAACAGCAACGCGGACGGTACCTTTGCCAACTGGCAAGGTTCCGGCGACCCGTTCGAGTCCACCAACGACTACCCGAACACCACGCCGGTCGGGTTGTACAACGGTGCGCTCCGCTCCGCGACCAACTACAAATGGCCGGGCAGCCAGACCAGTTACCAGACCAGCGACGGCTCCAATCCGTTCGGCCTTTACGACATGGCCGGCAACGTCTGGGAATGGTGCAACGACTGGTACCAAGCCAGCTATTGCAGCTATTGCGTCAGCAATAACATCGTGACAAACCCGCCCGGCCCGGTGAGCGGGGACATTTTTGCCGACCACGACGGCATCGCCTATCGCACTCTGCGCGGGGGGACGTGGTGGAACGGCGGCGGCCAGCAATTCTACGGCTACAGCCGCGTCTCCAACCGTGACCCAGCCTGGTCCCTGGGAACCTCACCCGACGGCAATGCGGACAGCACGTGGTTCCAGGTCGGTTTCCGGGTGATGCGCCCGGAGAAACTGACCCAGACGGTCGGCTTGTTCCTCAACGCCACCAATGCCTGGCCCGGCTATACCCTCATGTCCTCCATGCAAGGCACGAATACCTACCTTTTGAATAACGCGGGGCAGTATGTTCACAAGTGGACCAGCGCCTACCCGCCGGGCCGGGCGGATTACCTCCTCACCAACGGCCATCTCATACGCGAGTGCATGGTGATGTTGCCGGGCACCTTGTCCACCGGCGGCGGCGAAGGCGGACGGCATGAGGAACACGACTGGGAGGGCAACCTCATCTGGGCCTTTGACCTGAACACGGCCACCAATATGAGCCACCACGATTTCAAGGTGCTGCCCAATGGCAATGTGCTGATGCTCGTCGTCGAAAAGAAACTATACGCCGATGTGCTGGCCGCCGGCTTCAATCCTGCCTTGCTCAATTCTGCGATCACGACCGCCGGTGGTTTTATGCTCCCCGACTACGTCATCGAAGTCCAACCGACACCCCCTTACGGCGGCAATATCGTCTGGGAATGGCACGTTTGGGACCATCTCATCCAGGATTATGACAGCAGCAAGAACAACTACGGCGTCGTCAGTAATCACGTCGAACTTATCAACGCCAACAGCACCGGCATCCAACTCCCGCAGTTTTGGAACCACATGAACGCGATAGACTACAACCCGCAGTTGGACCAGATCATGCTCAGCGTCCGCGGCAACAGCGAACTCTGGGTGATCGACCACCAGACCACGACCGCGCAAGCCGCCCGCCATACCGGCGGGCGTTATAACAAAGGCGGTGACTTGCTCTACCGCTGGGGGAACCCTCAGCAATACAAGCTCGGCACGGCAACCAACGAGATGCTCTGGCAGCAACACTGCTGCACCTGGATCCCAACTAACTGCCCCGACGCGGGCAACATCCTCATCTTCAACAACGGCATCGGCCGGGGCTATACTTCTGTTGACGAGATCGTTCCTCCCGTCGACGCTTACGGCAACTATTCACGCACGGCGGGTGCCGCCTTCGGCCCGGCAGGTCTTCACTGGACCTACACCAATAGCCCTGCGGCCAATTTCTACTGCGCGGACATCGGCGGCGCCGAGCGCCAACCCAACGGCAACACACTCATCTGCTACGGCATTTGTGGCACCCTCTTTGAGGTCACCACGAACGGCCAAACGGTGTGGTCGTACATCAACCCCGAAACCACCGCGCCGCTGGCCCAGGGCACTACCGTCCCGCCCGACCCGCACATGGCCGGTCAATACCTTAACGAGGTCTTCAAGGTCCACCGCTATGCCCCCAACTACGCTGGTTTGGCGAACAAGGATCTCACCCCGCGCGGCACGGTCGAGGTCTATACGGGCACGGCCACCGACACCGTGGGCCTCGGCTTGCCCGACTTGTGGGTCCGCAGCCACTTCGGCAGCCTGTCGGCAGTCACCGCCACCAGCAGCCATTCCGGCAACGGCCTAACCGATATTCAGGGATACCAATACGGCCTGGATCCCACCGTGTGGTCCTCCGCCAACGACGGTATTCCTGACGGGTGGGCCATGACCTACGGTTTTGATCCCACCTTGGCCACCACCGCAAGCCTGATCAATGCCAATGGCCTGACCACCTTGCAGAATTACACCGCCGATCTCAACCCTACGAACGCCACCTCTGAACTCGCCATCATCAACCTCGCAACCCTTGGCAGTGACGTTCAACTCACTTGGGTCGGGGGCGTTAACGCGTGGCAGTATCTCGAATGTTCGCCCAGCCTGCCTGCTACCCAATGGAACGCGGTGTTTACCAATACGCCGCCGACGGGCATTACCAATTCCTTCCGCCTCAGCGGCGCGGCCGCCGGCACTAACCTTTTTTACCGCATCCGGGCTCACCGCTGATGCCCATTGGCTGCCCGTATG
>Ga0316217_10002513_pt1 | contig 21993 bp, 15 predicted proteins | sample 1anoAmetaG_FD_203633 | JGI IMG/M metagenome (GOLD analysis project Ga0316217, IMG submission 203633) | Freshwater microbial communities from Trout Bog Lake, Wisconsin, USA - 1anoA | ecosystem: Environmental > Aquatic > Freshwater > Lake > Hypolimnion/Profundal zone | place: USA: Wisconsin...
TGCCGTGCGCGTCGACCAGGCGGTTGCCCGCCACCCGGATCGCGAGACTGGACGCCGGCTCGCCCGCCGCCGGCGTGCCGGCCGGCAAGGCCAGCAGCAGGGCGGCGATGCAGGCGGATGCGCCGACGGAGAGTAGGCGGCTGAGGCGGGGGGGCGGGGTGGTCAGTGACATGTGTCTTTCTCCGGTTCGGCAGCGCGCCTGCCGACGGCGCGATGCCTGGGTGTCTGAAGACTCGATGCCGCCAAGCGTACCGGGGCGGACGTTGCCGGCGCATCCCCGCAGGGTGATCGCAACGGCGAACCCCCGGCTCCCCCGCCCGACGCGCCTCGATCCGGGAGCGCCCTGATTATGTCGCGTAGGGCGGGAACGTCCTCGCGGTAGACCTCCTGAAGCGCGTGACGGCCGCGACGCGGTCGTCTTGGTCGCGATGGGTGCTGCACGCCGGGCGTTGGACGCCGCAATTTCTGATACCACAGGCGTGCCGGACGCGTCCACCTGTGTCCGAAGTCGCGGACCGGAGGGGCGGATTCGGCGACAATGGCCCGGCCGGACTGCGGGCGCCACATCCATCGGGCACACCGAGACTGTCGTGGCCTCTCCGGCCGTATCATACGGGGAAGGAAGCCCGTTCCGGCATGGCGCCGGCGATGGAAACACAGCGCAGAGGCGGAAACATGGTTGCGTGTACTGCAAGGCCGGGGCGAGTGATGGGTCTGGGCGTCGGAGCCCGGATCGCGATGCTGTTCGTGCTGGCGTCGCCGTCGGCGGCCTTCGCCGGGACCGACGTGGTTCCCTACGCGAAGGTTGCCTACGAGCACGACTCCAATATTTTCGCGTTTCCGAGTCCCGGGCCGGATCTGCCGCCGGGGACGTTGACCGCCCAGGGCGACTCGCGCGAGAGCTATGTCGCGGGTGCGGACATCACGGGCCTCTACGGACGGCAGAAGGTGACCGCGAAGCTCGAAGGCCGGCGATTCGACTACGATCGGCTGACCGACCTGACCCACAACGAGTCGCTGGTGAGCGGCGAGCTGGACTATGCGCTCGGCAGCGCCATCGACGGCGTCGTGCGTTCGCGCCAGGAAAAGCGCATGGCGCCGTTCACGGATCGCGTGAGCAACGTCCTCGCGGTCGAGACCGAGCGGATCAGCTTCGCGAGCATGAGGTTCCTGATCACGCCGGAGTGGTCGTTCCAGCCCGACGTGGGCCGCCGCGATCTCGACTCCCCGCAGCCCCTCTATCCGGACCTGCGCCTGCGCGAGGACACGATCGGCGCCTTGTTGTCGTACGCCGGCTTCGGACCGCTGAAGGTGGGCCTGGAGGGAGTACACCTGAACGGTACCTACACGGGGGTCACCATCGTCCCGTCGGTGTCCCAGACGCTGTTCCAGCTCACGGCCGACTACCAGGCGACGGGCCTGTCTGTCTTCAAGGGCGCCATCGGGCATACGCAGCGAGAGCAGGGCGCCAGCAACAACAATATTTCGGCCGTGACCGGACTGCTCGGCTATCGCCGCCAGCTGACGGGCAAGACGGCGATCAGCCTGGAGGCCTCGCGGGCGGTGAACAGCTACATCACCGGGGGTGGTTCCGAGGTCGACACGCGCGGCTACTTCAGTGCCGAGTGGCAGGCAACCCGCAAGCTGGGGGTCGTCGCCTCCTACGCGCTGACGCGCGGCGAGTTCGTCGGCGAGGTCCTCCCCGGCACCGGCATCCCGGGTCGGCGCGACCGCTTCGGAACGACGCGGGTGGATGTCGACTACCGGGTGCTGCGCTGGCTGGACGTGCGGCCGTACTTCCAGTACCGGAACCGCAATTCGAACGACCCGACGCTGACGTTCACCGGCACGCTGGTCGGCGTCGAGCTGACGGCGAAGCGCTTCGGCGACCAGCGCTAGCGCATAGCGACGGACCGCGGCGCGACTAAGCCGCGGTCCCGCTGCGCTTGAGGTGATCGGCGAGCCGAACGGCGAGCGCGACGATGGTCAGGGTCGGGTTCGCGTGGCCACTGGTCGGGAACACCGCCGAACTCGCGATGTAGAGGTTGCGGAGCCCGAACACCGCGCAGGTGCCGTCGACCACGCCGCCCGCCGCGGTCGCCGCCATCCGCGCCGTGCCCAGATGATGTCCGCCCACCGGTATCGACCGGCCCAGCCGCGCACGCAGCTGTTCCTCGTCGAACTCCAGGCGACACGCCGTCGACCGCTGCACCTCGTTCCGCAGGACGATGAACGCGCGGTGCGCGGCATCCACGTCGTCCGCGTGCAGGCGCCACTCCACCTTCGCGCGCGGCAGGCCGTGCCGGTCGGCATCGGCAACGAGGGTGATCCGGCTCGAGGCGAGCGGCGTCTGCTCGGAATTGAACTCGACCGGATAGCTGCCATCAGCGTTCGGTACCAGCGTGTAGGGGAGCTTGCGCCTCGCCAACTGGCGTTCCAGCAGCCAGCGCACGCCGAAACGCGCCAGCTCCGGTATCCCGAGCAGCACGTTGCGCAGGTGTGCGGACGGCTTGCTGTCGGCTGCTCCGTCCGCGTAGCTGCCGAGGATGTTCCGGTACTCCGGGATGAGCAGCGACTTGGCGAGGAAGATGCTCGACATCACCGCGCTGCCGTGCGTGGCGTCGGCATAGTTGGGGAAGTGCAGCCGGAAGGCGCAGTTGCGCAGGCCGTGCCGTCGCTGCGCGGCATCGCTGAGCTGGAACTTGCGGCGACAGTAGACGCCATCGTGGGTCCGCTCGAAGTCGAACGCGATCGGCGTGCCGTTCGGCACGAACCTCGCAGCGAGGTTCTCGAAGTGGCAGGTGTAGTACCGGCCGAGGCGGTCGCTATGATTCCCGAGCCCGGTTCCCTCGCTGTCCGACGCCAGCAGCAGACGCGGGACCTCGATGCCGCCGATGGCCAGCACGTAGCGGTCGGCGCTGATCCGGTGCCTGCGGCCGTCGCGCGCGACGATGTCGAGACCGGTCACCCTCTCGTCCGCCTGCCGGGCATGCACCCTGACGCAGCGTGCGTTCAGCAGCACGGTGACGTTGCTGGAGGCCGCCAGGACGCGCCGGTACTTGGCGCCGAAGTCGGTCGGCAGGCTGTAGCGCTCGATCCGGTCGGCGAGGACGGTGTCGTTGCCGGGCCAGCCGGCCACCGTGGGGGCTGCGGACGGCAATGAGCCGCTGACCGAAAAGTCGAAGGCGCCAGCGTCGCAGTGGTCCATCGCCCGCGGGTAGAAGCGGGCCACCTCGTCATACGAAATGGGCCAGCCGCTGTCGGCGACATGCTCGCGAGCCTCGAAGTCGATCGGATCGAACGGAACGCACCGGCCGCCCCAGACGCCGGTGCTGCCGCCGAGCCCGAACCGGCGGTAGTCGGATGGGTCGGGGTGCGGCGCATTGGCCTGTCCCCGGTAATCGTCGGCCAGCGAATCACCGTGGCGGGCGCCGCCAGCCTCCAGTACCAGCACCGACATCCCGGCGCCGTCGAGCTCGGCTGCGAGCGCGAGACCCGCCGCGCCCGCGCCGACGATGCAGATCGATGGGCGGTGCGTGCCGGCGAGGAACGCCTGCGCGTCATTGATGATCAACGGCAGCTCTCCCGGCCGGCGGTGGCCTTCATGGCGGTGGCGGTGTCGCGCAGCCCTTCTTCCAGGCCCATGAACTTGAAGCCCAGCCGCGTCCTGATCCTTTCGACGCTCGTGTAGAGATCCTGCCTGCAGAGTGCGAGTAGCCATGGGCGGATCGCGGGCGGCACCGGTACGTCCAGTGAGGGGAATCGGTTGCTGAGCAGTTCCAGTGCCCGCAGCGGCGGGCCGATGAGCCGGCACTCCACGGCCAGCCGCGCGGGTGACACGCGCCGGACCGGGGCCGCGCCGAGTGCTGCGGCGAATGCCGAGAAATACTCGTTCCAGGTCACCGGGCGTGGCGTGGAAAGGTTGAATACGTCCGCGTCCACGGGCCCCCGCCGCAACACGGCCACCGTCGCGGCGGCGACGTCGTCGACGTGGACCAGGTTGCAGAACCCCATGCCGGCGGGGCCTAGATCGCCGAGCCGGCGCGTGCGCAGCAGGCGGCCAATCCGCTCTGTCCACCATGGACTGCCGGGTCCGTAGATGATGCCGGGTCGCAGGATAGTCGACTGTGCCAGCGCGGCGATCGAGCGTTCGGCGGCGACCTTGGCGCTGCCGTACGCGCTGTGATCGGCGCGCAGGGGAGCCGACTCGTCGACCGTGCCGGTAGCGCTGCCGTACACCGCGAGGCTGCTCAGGTGCACGACATGCAGATCCCCGCCGCGGGCCCGCGCGGAGTCTGCCAGGACGCGCGCGCCAGCCGCGATGTCGCGCGGATCCCCGGCGATGCAGTTCACGACCGCCGTGACGCCATCGAGCGCGGCGGCCATCCCGCGCGCATCCGTCGCATCCAACTGCCGCGCCGGCGCGCCCATCGTGCCGGCGCCAGGACGACGGCTGGCGGCGATCGGCGCGGCCCAGTCGGACTGCGCCAGGAGGGCGGTCAGTCGCCGCCCGACCAGTCCCGAGGCTCCGAGCACCAGTACATTGGCTTTCACGTGGCCGTTCCGCTGGCGATACCGCCGGTATCGACGGTTGCCGGCAGGACGCCGGCGCTGCGCGCGGCGAGATGGTCGGCCAGTCGCAGCGCGAGTGCCACGACGGTCAGCGTCGGGTTGGCCTGGCTCGAGGTCGGGAAGACCGACGAGCTGGCCACGTAGAGGTTGTCCACGTCGTGCAACCGGCAGTCCGGGTCGACGACGCTGGTGCGCCGGTCGGTGCCCATGCGCGTCGTGCCGATGTGATGGCCGCCATAGGCGCCATAGCGCGTCATCTCGGCCTCGATCGTAGCCGGATCGTAGTCCAGGCGCCCCACGCCGGACGCTGCAAGGTCGTTTGCCAGCAGTGACAGCGCCGTCGTGACGGTTGCGACGTCCTCGGCGGTGTAGCGCCAGTCCACGTGCAGGCGAGGCACGCGCAGTGCATCCGCCTGCGGACCGAGCGTCACGCGACTGGAGGCGTTCGGGAACTGTTCCGCATGGAAGTCGATACTGAAGAGGTTTGCCTTGGGCCTGATGATGATCGACGGGAACTTCCGGGCCGCGAGTCGCCGGTCCCGGAACAGGTGCCAGGCGAATCCCACGGCGCTGAACGGATCGCGTGCGACGTTGGCTACGTGGCGCAGCCAGACGGCGGCAGACTCTTCGGCGTCGCCGTGCAGGCGCTTGCGGTACTCGTAGGGGATGATGGGCTTGGCGAGGTAAAGCAGGGACAGGATCGAATTGTGATGCGCGGGATCGGTAATCCGCGGGTGGTGCAGTCGCGCGATGAAGTTGCCGATCCGGTGTCGGCGCTGGGCGTCGGCGGTGAGGGCCAGCCGCCGGCGGCAGTACACGCCCTCGTCCGACAGGTCGTAGCCGTGCCATGCAGCGGACTGGCCGTGGGTCAGCGACAGCGCGCCGATGGTGCCCGCCAGATGGCACATGTAGTAACGGCCGACCTGGTCGAAATCGTTGCCGATCCCCGCCGGCCGGGCGTCGCGGCTCGCGAGCAGGAGTCGCGTGACCTCGAGACCTCCTGCCGCCAGAACGACGAACCGCGGCCGTACGGCGAACTGCTTGCCGGCAAGGGTGGTCACGTCGACCCTGTCCACCGCCATGCCGTTTCCGGCGAGGTGCAGCGCGGTCGCGTTGGCATGCAGCAGCACCCGCACGTTCCGCGCATCCGCCAGGCGCTGCCGGTAGCGGCGCCCGAAGTCCGTGGGGCAGCTGAACCGCTCGAGCGTATTGGTGCTGAAGTGGGGGCCGGCAAAGCCAGCGATCATCGGGCGCGTCGGGCGGTGGAACGCCTCCTCGGCGGTGTACTCGAACGGGCCGGCCTCGCAGATCTGGTTGGCCTTGGGATAGAAGGGCAGCAGGTCCGCGAGACCCATCGGCCAACCGCTCCCGTCGACGTAGTCGCGGCGCTCGAAGTCGATCGGATCGAGCGGCATGCAGCGCCCGCCCCAGGCCGTTGTCGAACCGCCGAGGCAGCGCATGCGGTAGCTATCCAGCGGGCTGTGCAGGCGCGCGTCGGCGACCGTGCCGGCGTAGAGCTGCTGGGTGGACGGCTCGAGCTTTTCGCCGCCGGATTCCAGCAGCAGTACATCGAGGCCGGTACGCTCCAGCTCGAGTGCCATCGAGATGCCAGCCGCCCCCGCGCCGACAATGCAGATATCCGGACGCAGTTCACAATCCGCTGTAGTGTCGCGCGCGTCTTCAATCATGGCCGTAGTACCATCCGAGCCGTTACCCGAGCGTTGCCCACCGACCGTCGGGCCACACGAGGTGGCCGACACTTGACGCGCACCGGTCTTCCTGGCGGTTTTGGATTATGCCACTGGCACTTCAACTCGATGCGTTCGACTTGGTCACGTTTACGCGGATCGCGTCCGAATTTGGTACGGGCCGATTCGGCTATGTCGTCACGCCGAATATCGACCACATCATCCGCTACCACGACGACCCGGCGTTCCGCGCGACCTATTCGGATGCTGCCTACGTCCTGCTCGACAGCAGGCTGCTCTCTCACCTGTTGCGGGCGACGAGGCAGCTGTCGATTCCGGTCTGCACCGGCAGCGACCTGACGGCCGAGATCTTCGGCAGGGTCGTCAACCACTCGGACGAGATCGTGCTGATCGGCGGTTCCGCGGCCCAGGCCGATTTGATTCGTGAGAAGTACGGTCTGGAGCGGCTGCATCACTTCAACCCCCCGATGGGATTCATTCGTGATCCGCCCGCGGTGGAGGACTGCGTGCGGTTCATTGAGAACCACAGCCCGTTCAGGTTCTGCTTCCTGGCGGTTGGATCGCCGCAGCAGGAACTGCTCGCGCAGGCCTTGCGGGCACGCGGCGTGGCGAAGGGCCTCGCGCTGTGCACGGGCGCCGCGATCAACTTCCTCACGGGCGACGAGCAGCGCGCCCCGCGCTGCATGCAGCGCGTCGGGCTGGAATGGGCGTTTCGGCTGGCGCAGAGCCCTCGCCGGATGGCTTATCGCTACCTCGTGCGCGGTCCGAGGATCCTCGGGCTGCTTCGCAGGCTGCGGATCGCGGTCCGTGGCGGACCCCGCCCGACGACCGCCTGATGGCTTCGGGCACGCGTCCGCCTGCGCCAGGTCGTGCAGGTGGCGTCGGTACGCCGCCAGGCTAGGGCTACTCACGCGTGGTGCGGACCCAGCGGTCGCTCTTCCGCGAGCGCAGCACGACCACCAGCTTCCAGACCAGGAACCACGGCGCCCGCACCAAGTCCGCCAGGCCTCGCAGCCCGGTTCCGCTCAGTTGCCACCCGCGCAGCACGTAGGCTACCAAGGCGGCGCCGCAGCCGGCCGCGACCAGCAGCCAAGGCCGGCCTGCCGGCGAGTAGGCGGATGCCCCGGCGGCGGCTACTGCAAGCAGCACGATGTTGAGCGCGACGTAGGAAAGCGGCAGCACCAGCAGGTCCAGCGCCAGGTCGAGGCACACCCCACTGCAGCCGCGCAACGCGGCGCGTAGCAGGGGGAGGGTCCGTGAGCGGACCAGTTCGAAGCGGCCCTGTTCCCAGCGCGCGCGCTGCTTGCGCGCGGTAGCTTCGCCGGAGACCATGTCGGCATCCGCGTGGGCTTCGTCCGCATAGGCCACCCGCGTGCCGGCGAGCGCCAGCTCGATGCCGTACTCCAGATCCTCGGTCAGCGAGAACGCCCTGTACGGCACCCGTTGCAGCAGCGCATGCGTGACGCACCAGCCGTTGCCGCGCACGCCGCAGGAAACCTTCATGCGCTCCCGCGCCCGCGAGCGAACGATATGGAAGGAGCCCTTGGCGACGGCCATGAGGCGCGTGCGCCACGAAGCGTCGGGATTGCGGACACCGTAGTGGGCCTGCACCGCGTCGGCCCCCGTCTCGATCCTGGCCGCGAACGCCTCGAGCAGGTTCGGCGACACCTCCGCGTCGGCGTCGACGACGACGACGGCGTCGGACACGCCGTCCGCGCGGCTCCTGGCGAAGCCGTAGTCGAGCGCGTAGCCCTTGCCGCGGTGCGCCTCATCATGGCGTTCCAGAGCGATGGCACCTGCAGCACGGGCGATCGCGGCGGTCGCATCGCTGCAGTTGTCGGCCACCACCAGGATCCGGTACCGATCCGACGGCCAGTCGACACGGCGCAGGCTCCCGACGGTGCGGGCGATGCCCGCCGCCTCGTCATGCGCAGGCACGATCACGTCGAAGCGGACCTTCCTCGACGAGGCGCGCGGCGGGCGCGGGGCGCCCGACAGCAGGGTCAGCCACAGCAGGTAGGCGGCCGACATGACGGCCGGCGCCGCGAGGACGAGCAGGCTTAGCTGCAGGAGCGTCATCGACGTTCACGCGTACTCATCGTAGCGCCACCCCCAGAAGACAGAGACCTTGCCGAGGTTGGCCGCCGCACGTACCAGCCAGGCGGCGGCGACATGCCGGCCAAGTGGCCAGCTGACGCCGGCAAGGACTGCCGCGACAAGCATCTGTGCCGTCGACCTCCCGAGCAGACCCAGACGGCCGGCGATAGTGATCGCTCCGTAGCGACCGCCGATCGTCTTCCTGGCGAACTCCTGTCCACCGCTCAGCGCCCTCATCAGCAGCCAGCGCAACGAAAGGCGCGCGCGCTCGATCGGCTCGAACACGACTGCCTCGTCGCACCAGAGGATCTTCGCGCCACGCTCCACGAGGCGGATCAGCAGGTCTGCGTCCTCGCCGGTCGTCAGCCCGTAGCGCACGTCGAAGGGCCCGGGCTCCGCGCGCAGCGTCGAGCCACGCAGGACGATATTGCCGAAGCGCATGCGGTTCAGCGGCACGCGCTCGCCGGTGGCCATCCGTGGGAAGTCGTAGAACCTGCCCCGGCGGATCCAGGCAGGTGCGTCGTCCGGCACGCGTGGCTCGACCGGGCCCAGCACGCCGTCCGCCCCGTGCTGGTCGGCCGCCGCCAGCAACCGGCCGAGCCAGCCCGGCGGCGCGCGCTCGTCGTCGTCGATGAACGCGAGCCAGTCCCCCGTCGCGAGTTCGACGGTCCGGTTGCGGGTCAGTGCGATGTTGCGCTCCGGCTGGATGGCGTAACGGAGCTCGAACGGGCAGCCGGCGCCCTTCCGGGCGGCGACGACGTCGCGCGCCGAGCCGGCGGCGTCGTTGTCGACGACCACGACCTCGGTGATCGCGACGTCCTGTGCACAGAGGTCGCCGAGCAACTGCCCCAGTCGGTCCGCCCTGCGGTAGGTGGCGATGCAGATGCTGGTCGTCATGGGTCGGGCGTCGCCAGGTAGGGTGTGCGCCGGTGCGGCCCTCTTCGGCTGCACCGGCGGACTGAGCCAGGGATCAAAAGTTGTTCAGCACGGCTCCGAGCACGGATGCCTGGGTCGCGTCGAGCCGGCGCAGCGCGCTCCTGGCATCCTCGTACTTGGTTCGATTCGCGCGCGTGACGAACACGGCCTTGCCCGCCATCGTCGCGACCGCCAAGGCATCGGCGAAGGGCATCACCGGCGGCGTATCGACGACGATGAATTCGTAGCTGCGGCGGGCGGCGGCCAGGAACTGCCCGAAGCGCCCGTCGGAAAGCAGCTCCAGCGGGTTCGGTACCGGGGCGCCACCCGACAGCAGCCAGAGCTTCGGCAGGTCGACGATCGGATGCAGCATCGGCCGTTCTTCGCGAAGCAGGGCCTCGGTGAGGCCCGACGCGGGGAGGGGGCCCGTGTCGAACAGCACGTGCTGCTGTGGGTTGCGCAGGTCCGCATCGACAAGCAGCGTCTGCCGGCCGAGCTGTGCGAACGAAATCGCCAACTCCGCGGCAAGCTGGCTCCGGCCCTCGCCGGAAGATGCGCTCACGATTGCTATCACGGCAGCCTCGGACTGCGCCTCGCTCAGCAGCAGCAGGTCGGTACGAAGTGCCCGGATCTTCTCGCTATGCAGGCTGAACGGCTCGTGGGCAATGACCAGGTTCGATCCCGGCTTGACGGGCGGATGTTGCCGGACGACGAGATCCTTGCGCGTCGCTGCGAGGCGCCGTAATGCGGTCTCGATCAGGCTCGGCGTATCGCCGGAGGTCGTCATGCGCGAGTAGGCGCGCGCGTCCTCCAGATCGTCGACCGTGACGAGCTTCAACTGGAACGCGGCCTCGGCGAAGTCCAGCCGTTCCTCGTTCATGTGCTGGATGATCGCGTTGACCGCTTCGGCCGACAGCTGGCTGCGCGCGATGAGCGCGGCCCGGAACTCTACCTCGTCGCCCTCGAGCCAGCTCTGCTCCAACGACTCGTTCACGGGACCACCCTGGCAGCGCTCGCCGCGTAGTCGAATTCCGCGAGTACCGGCAGCTGCAGGTCACGCTCGACGTCGTCACGGCAGCGCACCCGGCGGTTGAAGGCGAGCTCGTAGACGAGCGGGCCGACGATGGCGATGATCAGCGCCAGGATGCTGCTCATGAGCATCAGCTTGACCTTGTTGGGCTTGGTGGCCTTGAGCGGCGGTTCGGCATGGCTGGTGATATTGACGTTCGTGTAATGGCCGCCGGTGGCGAACATGATCTGGTCGTAGCCGTCGAGCGCGCGCCGGTATACCGCCTGGGCGGATTCGAGCTCGAGCAGCAGCTTGCCGCCTTCGTCCTTGACCTGGCGGACCGCGATCACCTTCGCGCGCTGGTCTTCGACCGCTCGGCGGAACTTGTCCTCCAGCTGCCGCGACGCGCTGAGTTCCGAGTTCGAGCTCAGGGAGACGGTGCCGACTTCCTTCGACAGCGCCTGTTTCGTGGCGTCGATCTGCGACTGCAGCTCGAGCACCTTGGGATGCATGGCCCCGAGCGTCGTGCGCAGCTGGGCCATCTGGGCCTCCTGCGCGTTCAGCTGTCCCCGCAGGCCCTGTATCAGCGTCGAACCCATCGCCTGGGCGCCGACCGCCTGGTCGCCCGCCTGCTTGACCTCCGCCTGGCGGCGCTGGTTCTGGGCCTCCTGGTAGCGCTGTTGCAGCGACGCCAGCAGCGTCTCTTCGGTGTCGGCGTTGGCAAGGCTCAGGTCGGTGATTCCGGTCCTGCGACGAAAGGCCGAGACGGCCTCCTGGGCGGCGCTCACCTTCTGCTTGAGCTCGGCGAGCTCGGTCGCATACCGCTCGGCGCGATCGCTTGCGGGGCCGGTGAGCCGTTTCAGGTGCTGTTCGGAGTAGACGTCCACCACCGCGTTCGCGATGTTGGCCGCGAGGACCGGCTCGTTCGCGGTCGCCGTCACGTAGATGAGCGTGCTGCCGCTGCGACCCTGTTCGATGGTGATGAGCTTCAGCAGCTGTTCGCGGACGTAATTCGGCAATCCCGATCCGTCGCCGCTGTAGCCGCTGGCCAGGTCCTTGTTCTTGGTGAGCCCGAGCTTGTTGATGACCGGGATCAGGACCTCCGGGCTCTGCATGAGTTCGATCTGGGTGGCCGTGTAGCTGCCCAGCATGCCGATCGGAAATTCCTTGCCGGCCAGCGGATCGTTGATCTCGTAGTTGACCATCAGCGTCGCGGTGGCTGCGTAGCTTCTCGGCAGCAGCTTGATGATGCCGGCACTGGCCAGGAGCAGGCCGATGAACAGCACCACCGCCTGTCGACGGTGGGCGCGCAGACGCACGATGACCTGCTGCAGCGAAAGGCCCGGCTGCGACAGCTCGTCGGGCATCTCGGGCATGATGCGCTGTTGATCGCCCGGCGCCGGCAGCGACAACACGCCGGAGGTCCGTCGCTTGTTCAAAAAATGCTCTCCTTGACTCGCAGGATGTCGCCAGCCTGGACCAGATCGGAAGGTCTCGCCTTCAGCTCCTGGAATTTCCCGTTAGGCAGTGGCCTCTTGATCTCGACCCGGCGCTCGCTGCCACGCAGCGTCACGCCGCCCGCGCGCACGATCGCCTGGATGACGGTCATGCCCTGTTCGAGACGATAGATGTCCGGGTGCGCGACCTCCCCATAGATCGAGAATTGCTCGGCCTTGGGGACCAACAGCGAATCGCCGCTCTGCAGCGTCTGTGATGCGACCGACGAAGGAATGGCGGCGGAGCCGCGCAGATACACCGGGAAGCGCTGCAGGTCACCGTCCTGGTTCTGGCGCAAGATGTACACGACGTCGCTGGCATCGGCCGTGGTTCCCCCGGCCTGGGCGAGCAGATCGAACACAGTGGTCCCGGTGTCGATCGGGTAGCGGCCTGGGGACCTGACCTCGCCCAGCACCGACACCCTCTGGCTGCGCGACTGCACGACGGTCATCGTGACGTGGGGGTCGACCAGGAAGTTGCCGGCCTGGAGGGCCTGCTCGATCTTGCGGGCCGCCTCGGACGGCGACAGGCCGTTGACGTTCACGGACCCGATGAGCGCCACCGGCAAGCTGCCGTCGTCGGCCACGTACACCGTCGTGGCCATGTCCGGCTGGCCGTAGACCTGGATGTTCACCGAGTCGCCCGGGCCGAGTTCCAGGAGCCTGCGGGGTGCACGGGGGTTGGCTTGGCCCGCGTCGTACGGGGCCGTGACGGCCGGCGGGTCATCTGCCGCCTGGGCCGGGAGCAGGCCGCCGCCCACGAGCACGGCCAATAGAAAAGCTCCGGCGGACCGGATCAGGAGGGCGCGAAGCCGGCAGCGGACGATGGAAATCAGGACCACGAGTCACCCGTTTTGTTCGCCCGTCCAGCCGTATCTCGACCGAAGTGCGAGAACTTCAAATGATACCGAAATGCGACCGGGAAATTAGGGCCGGAGTCTCATTGCGGCCACGCCAGCCTGCGGGAGGGTACGGCGGGATCACCCCTTGCGCGGGGGGGCGGGCCGCCCTGCCCCGGGGCAGCGGGCGGCGCCGGGTGGCGTGTTCGCACGTCACTGCAACCCCCGGGCAGTGACGACCCGGAGCGTCCTGCCCGGGATTCGGCCCGAAGCCACCGGTCATGTTGGCTGCCGGAAGGCCCATGTCGGCCGTCGCCTAGCCGTGGAGGCGACGGCGCAAGGCGCCCAGCCTGCGCTCGACCAGCAGGTACATCGCCGTCGAGAAGGCGATCGTCGCCGCCAGGCCGGCGAATCCCCGCACCCAGGTCCCCGCGCCGGGCAGATATTCGTGCGCGGCGGCCAGGGCCAGCATGTGGATGAGGTAGAAGGTATAGGAGATCATGCCGAGCGCCCGTACCGGTGCAGCCTCCAGCCAGCGGAATGCCGGCCAGGCGCTGTAGCGAATGCTCGCGAAGAACAGCGGTAGCAGGGCGGCGCTTTGCAGCGTGTAGCGCAGCGTCTCGCGGAACTGCTCGTTCCTGTCGAGGAACGTCAGGCCGAGCACGCCGACCGCGGCCACGGCGATGGCGGCCCAGGCGCGCGGTCCGACGTCGAACCGCCGGGTATCGAGGCTGGGATTGGCCCAGAGGCCGAGGATGCAGCCGAACAGCAGCGAATCGATGCGTGTTTCGGTGGCGAAATAGGTGTATGCCGATCCGGCGCCGAGCCCGAAGATCAGCGCGCACCGCCACAGCAGGACCAGCCCGCATGCCGCCAGCAGGATCTTGCTGGTGGTCGCGTAGTCGAAGCGCTTCAGGCAGGCGCGCAGCGCGAGCGGATAAAGAAGGTAGAAATGCTCTTCGATGGCAAGCGACCACATCGTGCCCGTGTACGGCAGCAGGTGTTTCTCGCCGAAGAAGATCGCGTAGTAATTCGTCAGGTGGAACATCTGCGCGGCCACGCCCCCGGGCGTGGGCGTACTCGACGCATGCGGCAGCGGCAACAGCGCCGCGACGAGCAGCGTGACGTACAGCGGCGGGAAGATCCGGTAGACGCGCCGGAGGTAGAACTTCGGCAGGTCGATGGTCCCGCTCGCCTCGTGTTCCAGCCGCAGCAACGTCGAGATCAGGAAGCCGCTCAGCACGAAGAACACTGTCACGCCGAACCCGCCTGGAATGGCGTTCCCAAGGCCGGCGTGGCCCAGGAAGACCAGCAGCGCCGAGACGGCCCGGATGCCGTCCAGGGACGGGATGTGCAGGGCCTTCGCGGCGCTCATCGCGGGCGCGCCGTCGCAGCCGGCGTTCTGGCTGCCCCGGCGCCACCCCATGCGCCGTCGGGATCGCCAGCCCTGGTCGCGGATGCGGCGTGGCGGGCGGTGATCGGGGGCGTCGGGAAGGGAGGCAATGCCATGTGGCGGTCGGATCTTCAGGCCGCGTGATGTTCAGCAGCATCGTAACGTAGCATGCCGGGCATTTGGTGAACGCGGTCGAAACGGCGTGAACTGCGTCGTGAAACCGGCATCGGGCCGGTCGGCGGGCCGCGCTACCAGGCGGCGGCGGGTACGATAGAGTTTCCCGGGCAGCCGGTCCGGGTGCCGGGGTTGTGGCCCGGACTTAGGATGCCTCCACACGGGCGAGCTCCGGGCATGGTGCGTCAGATAAAGTCGGAACGAGGACGATGAACAGGGTCGCAGCATTCCGTCCCGGACGGCGGCGGCGCGTTGCCGCGGGAGCGGTTGCAGCCCCTGCACGCCCGCGGTCACCCTATACCAAGCTGGTGACCCTCGTAGTCTGGGCCCTCTTGCTCTACCTGGCCATCCCCTCGAACATCATGGTGCCGCGGGCCTTCCGGCTCCCCGACATGAGTCCCAACGCGCTGTCCCGCGTCATCAAGCTGGCGTTCCTGTTCGCCGGCGTGATGATGATGTTCGGCTCCATGGGCATGACGCGGCTCGTCATCCGCCGCCTGAATCCCTTCTTTCTGCTGTTCCTCGTCGCCGTCCCGCTGAGCACCATCTGGTCGATCTGGCCCGCGGCGACGAGCGCGAGGTTCGTCTCGATCCTCTGCGTCGTGGCGGTCTGTCTCGGGTTCTGCGTGGTGGGTTGGAGCGATCGGCGCTTCCAGGAGGTCGTGCGTCCGCTCGCGACCGCGCTGCTGCTCGCCTCGGTCGTGTTTGGACTGATCTACCCGGACCTGGCGATCGAAATCGGCGAAGGCACGCTGAAGGACGCCTGGCATGGCCTGACGGCCCAGAAGAACCAGTTCGGGCAGTTGTCGAGCTTCGCCGTGATCTTCTGGGTCCACGGCCTGCTGTCCCGGCAGGTGAAGATGCTGACGGCTATTCCCGGAATCGCCCTGGCGTTCACATGCCTGCTGCTGTCGCGCAGTTCGACCTCGCTGATCGCGACGATCTTCGTCGTGCTCATGATGTTCCTGATCATGCGTTCGACGCCTGCGCTGCGGCGCCACGTTCCCTTGGTCGTCGTCGTCTTCACGCTGCTGCTGGTGACGTACGCGCTTGCCATGTTGAAGGTTGTGCCCGGCCTCGAGGTGATCCTGAGGCCGATCGCGGCGTTTACCGGCAAGGACCTGACCTTTTCCAACCGCAGCGAGATCTGGGAGATCGTCCGCGACCAGATCGCGACCCATCCGTTGCTGGGCTCGGGGTACGGGGCATACTGGATCGGGCCGGTCCCCTGGTCGCCCTCGTTCGCCTTCATCGGGAAGATGTACTTCTATCCGACCGAGTCGCACAACGGCTACCTCGAGATAGTCAACGATCTCGGCGTCCTAGGGCTCGTCTGCCTGCTGGGGTACATGGCGTACTTCGTTCGGCAATCGCTGCAGCTGATGCGCTTCGACCGGGCGCAGGGAACCCTGTTCCTGTGCCTGTTCTTCCAGCAGGCGATCATCAATCTTTCAGAGAGCGTCTGGCTGCAGATCAATGGCGCCTTCGTGTTCGTGCTGATGACGCTGGCGGTCTTCGCCATGTCGAGGTCGCTGATCGATGCGCGCGTGCAGGCGCGGTATGCGATGGCGCGTCCGCCACGTCCGGAGGTTTCGCCAGCGACGGATGCGGCGGCCGCCGAGGGTCCGCCGGAGCCGCCGATTCCGGCATATCGTCCGGAATCGGTGATGAAGGCCCTCGGCCGGGACCGGTAGGGTTCCCTCGGCGGTGCGCATCGTCGCGGCGACCTGTCGGCGGGAGCAGGCCCCTGAGCGTGGGCTGGCGTCGCAGGAAAGTGACGGATTTTCCCGGTGTCCCGTCGCCATTGCGAGACATTGCGGCCTGCGGCACATGCCTCTACAACACTGGTAGGCATCTGCGGAACGTCGATCGCGCACCGTGAGCGCGGCAGGCCAGCGAGACCATGCAGTGGCGAGGAACGATCAGATGGTGAGTCCGGCGAGTCGAGCACCCGTGCCGTACCGGGTCGCTGTGGGACGGCGGAGCCGCGCGGCGGTGTCGTGGTGCGCGCTGCTGCTGGTCGCCGGCTGCGGTGGGGGCGGTGGCGGCAGCTCCAGCCCCACGCCGCCGGCGCCTTCCGGTGAGCTGGCGATATCCGCCGCGGCCTATACGGTGGCCCAGGCCGCCGGCACGCTGACCGTTTCCGTCACGCGTACCGGGGGCTCGGCTGGAGCGGTGGGCGTCAGCTATGCCACCCGCAATGGCACGGCAACGGCGGGTACCGACTACACGTCCGCGAGTGGCGCTCTCACCTGGGCCGCCGGCGATACCGCCGCGAAGTCCTTCGTCGTGCCCGTCAGCAACGCGACGCCGTTCACGGGCACCAGGTCCTTCGACGTCGCAATATCCGCCCCGACCGGCGGCGCCACGCTCGGGACTCCTGCGTCGGCGACCGTCACCGTCAACGGCAGTGGCGTCGCGCCGGCAGCCGGAGCCCTCGCGCTCGCCGCCGCCAGCGAGGCGGTCGGTCAGGCATCGGGCACCGTCACCCTGTCCGTCACGCGCACCGGCGGCACGGCGGGCGCAGTGACTATTCAGTATTCAACGGCCGATGGGACCGCCAAGGCCGGCACAGACTACACCGCGTCGAGCGGCTCCCTCGCCTGGGCGTCCGGGGATGGCGCCGCCAGGAGCATCGCGGTGCCGTTGAGCAACGCCACGCCATTTTCGGGCGCGAGGTCGTTTTCCGTCACGCTCGCGACTCCCTCCGGGGGGGCGACGCTGGGTACGCCGGCGTCGGCGACCGTGACGATCAACGGCAGCGCGGCCGCGTCGGCCCTCTCGATTCGCGTTTCCGGCAACCATCTGGTGGACGCCGCTGGCCGGACGGTGCAGCTGCGTGGCGTGAATGTCAGCGGCCTCGAGCAGACGGCCATCGATGGCTGGGATCCGGCCAATCCGTGGGGGAACAACACCGGCGATCCCACCCCCAACTGGAGCGCCATCAAGACCTGGGCCGCCAACTCCGTCAGGTTGCCGCTGAACGAGGCCTCATGGCTGGGCCTGAGCTGCACCGATCAGGGCGGCGTGCGGGGGGCGGTGGGCGCGACCGTGCAGGCCGATCCCGGCGGGAACTACCAGGCAACGGTCATGCAGAGCGTTGCCGCGGCGACGGCCGCGGGGCTGTACGTCATCCTGGACCTGCACTGGGCGGCGCCCGGGACCCTCTGCCCGATGACGCAGAACGCGATGGCCGATGCCGACCATTCGGTGGCATTCTGGACATCGGTCGCCAATGCCTTCAAGAGCAATCCGGCGGTCATCTTCGAGCTGTTCAACGAGCCCTTCCTGGATGCGGCCGGGGATAGCACGCCATGGCCGGACCTGCTCAACGGGACCGGGCATTTCGGTACCGTGCTGACGGGCGGCAACCCGGGCTCGGTTGCCTACGCGTGGCAGAACGCCGGCATGCAGCAGATGCTCGACGCCGTGCGCGCCACCGGCGCAACGAACGTCGTGCTGACGTCCACGCTGCAATGGTCGCAGTCGATGGACGGCTGGCTGCAGTATCGTCCGAACGATTCGGCAGGACAGCTCGGCGCGGTCTGGCATGCGTATCCGGCCAGCGGGTATCCGACCCAGGTCAGCTGCGTCCCCACGCCGTCCTGTGCGGCGACCATCCTGCAGGCGGTCAAGAACATCCTTGCGGCGGGATTCCCGGTCGTGATCACCGAATACGGGGACGTCATCGGCAACGCCCAGATGGTGCCGGTGCTGCTGCCGTTCGCGGACGCCAATGGCATCAGCTACCTCGGCTGGACCTGGGACGACTGGACCGGGCTCCCGGCTTTCGTCCTGATCGCCGACAAGACCGGCACGCCCACGGCGGGCTACGGGACCTACGTCAAGCAGCATTACCTCTGCCTCGCCGCCGGGACGACCAACTGTCCATAGACTGGCCGCAGGCCGCTGCGCCGGGTACGAAAAGTATCTGGCGTCGCGCGCGGACTTTTCCGCGCCGGGCACTACAATACGTTTGATCGGCACATCGCGTCGGGGTCACGGGGCCGCGCTGCGCATCCCGCGGCGGGCGGCCGGGCTCCGGGCTGCGTCTGTCTTGCATCCTGCGGCGCCGGCGGACGCGTTCGGGCCGACCTGTCCCACGACACCACCAGATGAGCTGCTGCATGAACCAGGCCCCGGTACCGCTCTGTGTCCAGCTGGATCGGACGCTGACGCCGATCGACACCGGCCACGAGGCGCTGCTGAGCCTTTGTCGCCAGTCGCCTGCGGCGGTGCTGCGCTTCCCGGTCTGGCTCGCCCATGGCGTCCGTTGCCTTCGCCAACAGGTGGCGGCGCGCGTGCGCTTCGACGCCGAGACGTTGCCGCTGCGGCCGGAGCTGCTGGCATGGCTGTCTTCCGAACGGGCGAAGGGCCGGCGCCTCGTGCTGGTCACGAACCTTCCCCGCGACGCCGCCGGCAGCCTCGCCGCACGCATGCAGATCTTCGACGAGCTGCTGCTGGTGGACGTGGCGGACCCGGTCACCGGCGACGCCGCACGGCGCGCACTGGTCGCGCGTTTCGGGGAACAGGGCTTCGACTACCTGGGTGACGACCCGGCGGCCGGCGCCGTCTGGCAGTCCGCGCGGGCGGGGCTGCTGCTCGAAGGGGGCCGGCTGCGGGCCCGTGACGGCAGCGAACCCGGGGTCGATATGGGTGCTTCCGCGCAGGCGCGGTCGCCGCGGGTCTGGCTCAAGGCGATCCGCCTGCATCAATGGGTGAAGAACGTCCTCGTCTTCCTGCCGGCGCTGCTGGCGCACCGGATCGGCGATCCGCCGGTGTTTCTTGCGTCGCTGCTGGCGTTCGTCGCGTTCGGGCTCTGCGCATCGAGCGTGTACGTCGTCAACGACCTGCTGGACCTGTCGTCGGACAGGCGGCACCCCCGCAAGAGACTGCGGCCCTTCGCGTCCGGCGTGTTGTCCGCGCGCAGTGGACTGCTGGCCTCCTCGGCGCTGCTCGCGACCTCCGTGCTGCTGGCGGCGACGGTCAACCGCTGGTTCTGCCTCTCGCTGGCGGCGTACTACTTCTTCACGTGGCTGTACACGCTACAGCTCAAGCGGGCCGCAATCGTGGACGTCATGGCGCTGGCGGGGCTCTATACGCTGCGCATCATCGCCGGCGCGGCCGCCACCACGATCGAACCGTCGTTCTGGCTGCTCGCCTTCTCGATCTTCATCTTCCTGAGTCTCGGCATCGTCAAGCGCTTCGCCGAACTGGATGGGGCGCGACAGGCTGGTCGCGACGGCGGGTACGGGCGGGGCTACAGCAGCGACGACCTGTCGCTGCTGATGAGCCTCGGAATCGCCGCCGGGTATAGCGCCGTCGTCGTCATGGCGCTGTACATCAACAGTGCCGATTCGCAGGCCCTTTACAAGCACAACAAGCCGCTATGGCTGATCTGCCCGTTGATGCTCTACTGGATCAGCCGGATCTGGCTGCTGACCTCGCGCGGCCAGATGGAGGATGATCCGGTCGTCTTCGCGGTGCGCGACCGGATCAGTCTCGCCGTGCTGGGCCTGATCGGCTTCGTGGTGTTCGTGTCGTTGTAGGCGGCGCGCGGGGCGCCGTGCCGACGGGCACGCGCCGGGAAGGTCCGCAGGACTGGCCGGTCTCCTTCCGCCGGCACGCCTACACGTGGCATCCCGCGCCGGTGGGAATGTCAGTAAGCCTTCTTGTCGCCCAGCAGCACCAGCGCCGTCAAGGCGAGGATCTTCAGGTCCAGGAGCGGAGACCAGTGGCGCAGGTACTCGAGGTCGTAGGTGACGCGCGCCTGCATGTCGGCCAGCGTTGACGTCTCGCCCCGGCAGCCGTTGACCTGGGCGAGCCCCGTGATGCCGGGCAGCACCTTGTGGCGCAGCATGTATCCCTTGATCAGCTTGCGGTACTGCTCGTTGTGGGCGACCGCGTGTGGCCGCGGCCCGACGAGGCTCATCCTGCCCTGCAGGACGTTGATCAGCTGCGGCAGCTCATCCAGCGAGGTCCGGCGCAGGATGGCGCCGAATGGGGTGACCCGATCGTCGCTCCGGGAGGCCTGCCGAATCGAATCGCCGTCCTCGGTGACCCACATGCTGCGGAACTTGTAGACGATGATCTCCTCACCGTCGAGGCCGTAGCGGCGTTGCCGGAAGACGGCCGGTCCCGGCGAGGTCAGCTTCACCAGCGCGGCGATGACGAGCAGCACCGGTGCCAGGGCGATGAGGATCAGCGTCGCGAGGATCACGTCCGTCAGGCGCTTGGTGACGCCGTTGTACCCGGCGAAAGGCGTCTCGAGCATTGCCACGACGGGCATTCCCGCGATCTGGCCGGGGCGGGCCTGGATCAGGTCGAAGGCGTACAGGTCGGGCAGGTAATAGACGGAGCAGGTGGTGTCGTGCAGTTCATCCACGAGGTCGACCACGCGCTTGATATGGCGTATCGGCAGCGAGATGAAGATGACGTCGATGCTCTGGCGCCGCACGAAATCGGGCATGTCGGCCAGCTTGCCGACCAACTCGGCGTCGCCGTCGACGCCCAGTCGCGAGGAGCTGCGGTCGTCGAAGAATCCCGTCACGCGCAGGTTGAGGTGCTTGTTGCCGGCGAGCCGCTGGGCCAGTGCGAGGCTGTTCTCGTTGTAGCCCGCGAAGACGACGTTGCGGACCTGGGTCGCGCGCATCAGGAAGAGCCGCGTGACCTCGTGCATCAGGATGGAGACCACCACGAGCACCAGCGGCGTCGTGACGGTCCAGACCAGCGCGATCTGCTTGAGGGTAGGCGCGTCGCCGAGGAATCCGGTCATCCCGGCGAGCGCGCTGAGCGCGATCACCAGCAGCACCCAGCGCCCGATCATGCCGAGGGCGGCCGGTATGCGCGAGGCGGTCAGTTGCGAGGTGACCTGCGCGGGAATATGCACCAGGATCAGGCACAGGACGACCATCGTCACCACCGGCGGCGAGGTCGGTTCCAGGGGGTAGCCGTACAGCTTGCCGAGGGCGAACAGGCACGCGGCGGCGACGATCGCGGGAATGACCGCCTGCAATGCCGTGATCACGGCCACGCGCAACGGACGCTCGATGCGGATCGCATCGGTCAGCTGCTGGCCGAGCAGGGGTGGCGGCAGCGGCCGGGCAGCGGTCGCGGCGGCCTGCTCCGTGGACAGGGGCTCGCGTGGATGCGGCGCCGTCGCTTCCTGCGCATTGAGCTGCTGCAAGTCCCCGACCTCCATGTCGTTGACCAAATCACCGTGCGACGCGATGGCCCGGGAGCGCGGGGGCTTTCTGTCGGCGGCAAAGGGGATGATTTTCTCGTGCATCGGGGTTACGCGATAGGACCCAGTCGGCCGCCTTCACTGCGTAGCTCGATGAGGGATTGTGCCCCCTGTTCCTCGCAATAATGTGGTGTGAGTTGGCAAAAATCGAGCGTCGCGGGAATCCGACGGGCCCGGGTCGGCAGCTGCCGGTCCACCGTCGTGGCTCCGGTCCTGGGAACGCCGGCGCGGCGCTTCCTCGGCCGCAGCCAAAGACCGCCTCTCAGGATTGCCGTACTCGCCCGACTCATTCCCGCGATGACTCCCTGGCGGGCGACCCGCTGCGTTGGCGCATGAACGCGCCCGCCCGACCTGCGATCAGGCTACGTGCACTGGAGATCAACGCCTGCTCTTGATAATACCTAGGCAGATTCGGGGAAAGTCTTATGGCGCGAGCACTTGCATCGACACCTGCCCGGTGAGGGGCGATCGCGGGGCATGTCCCTGGCCGCAGTTTGCGCGCGTTGCGAGAATTGTGAACTGCGTCGTGGTTTCGCTTCCCCAAGT
>Ga0316217_10002514_pt1 | contig 21989 bp, 16 predicted proteins | sample 1anoAmetaG_FD_203633 | JGI IMG/M metagenome (GOLD analysis project Ga0316217, IMG submission 203633) | Freshwater microbial communities from Trout Bog Lake, Wisconsin, USA - 1anoA | ecosystem: Environmental > Aquatic > Freshwater > Lake > Hypolimnion/Profundal zone | place: USA: Wisconsin...
AAACCGGTTGAGCCGCCCGGAAGGTCAACATAACTGGGGTATCTGCCGCTGGCATCATCCAGGTATTTGGTAAAGGTTTGGCGCAGACCGGCTTCAATAGCCACATTCCAGAAACGCAGAAAACTGAACTTAAACCCACCTACCATAGGTATGGCAAAGCTATATAAGTGATAAGGTTTTACACCCGAATAACTGGGATCTATCTGCCCCTCGGTGCCCAGCGGCTGCAAATAATACCACTTACCGTTATACTGTGTTTCAGGATTAAAGAAGAAAATAGCCAGGCCGGTTGCTATATAAGGGGTAAACCAGTGTTTTTTACTTTCCTTATCATACTTAAAGAAATTGAACTCTATCATGGTAGAAACATCAATGATGTTCGACTTAAACGACAGGTTCCGTTGCTGATTCCACGAATTATTTACGCTGTTATCGTTAAACTGCGCTTGCCCCCAGGTTAAACTGGTGCGCCAGGCGCCGCGGTATTTAATATTATAGCGGTAAAAGCCACCAACCCCCGGCCTTACCTGCTTAAAAGAAGCTACCTCATTAAGGCTGCCAAAGTAATTGGTAAAGCCCATAAACGCCCCATACTCATGTATCTGCGAAAACACACTATGCCCCGCAAACAGGGTAAAAAGTAAGATTAAAAGGCGTACATGCTTCATTTTAGAGGCTGCGAAATAACACACAAACGGCGAAATATGCAAAATGTTGCCTTTGGTAATAGATTTTGGTGCAGGATTTGAGCATCCAGAAAGAGACTTCGAAAAAAATCCTGGCTCAGATAATCTTGCATCTAAATCTAATTCCTCTGATCCATGCCCCAGCTTAATTTGCTTTTCAGGGCCGAAAGAAAGCTCTGGTCTGTAAGCTGAACAATGTTGGCATAAAAAGAAGCCTTTTTAACCGCCAGCTGGTACGACGAATCTATCGACCTGAAGCGCGAGTCAAGCGTACACAAAAAACTATCGCCCCTGCCTGTCACCTCAAACGAAAGCACCACCTCATCGCTCACCACCATAGGCCTTACGTTCAGGTTATGGGGTGCAATAGGCGTAATGGCAAAATTACCTGAGGTGGGGTAAAGTATTGGCCCCCCGCAACTCAGCGAATACCCGGTTGAGCCCGTAGGGGTTGAAATAATAAGCCCATCGGCCCAGTAAGTATTCAGCATCTCGCCATTCAGGTAAGCGTTAACCGTTATCATGCTCGATTGGTCCTTACGTTGTATGGTCATATCATTCAATGCAAAACTATCCTCAAAAAGGGGCTTGTTGCATTGCAACTCAATCAGGGTTCTTTTATCAATCATATACTGCCCACGCTCAACAGCCTCAATGGCTTCGTATATTTTATCCTTGCCCAGGCTTGCCAAAAACCCCAGCCTGCCAAAATTGATACCGAAAATAGGTATCTCCGATTCCTTTACCATCACTACCGAATCAAGTATGGTTCCGTCACCACCAATGCTCAACACCATTTCGGTCTGGCTCTTTACCTCATCAAAATTCTCAAACGCCTCAGGTGTGCGGTCAAACTTCACATCCGTCCGCATTTGGTCCAGAAAGTTCTTCTCAATTACATATTTCATTCCTTTTTTATCCAGCAGGTGAAACATCTCCTGCATCAATACCGCGTTGGTTGGGCTAAAGGTCTTTCCGAATATTACAAGCATGTAAAAAATTATGTGGTAAAGATAGGGTTTAGTAATTATCTCAATCAAGAGGATTTAAAACTACAACTTAGTTAGCCTTAGCATTCCAAGTGCTTTAGCGGTAAATTTCGCATGCTTAAAACCCCGGCTGCAAAGCAAACTTAACGCCAAAATTAGGCCCGCCCGTATTGCGGTAACTAACGCGCCACAAAAAATCAACCCTAAACAGGTACGCTATATTTTCAAGCCCCACACCGGCTTCGGCATAAGGGTATTTATGTGGCGCACTCAACTCGCTCGGCACCAGCAATACATCGGCATTCTTCTGGCTAAAAGTACCCCACAAGCCTTTAACAAAAGCAACCTCGCGTAATTTCAGCTTGCTCACACCGGGTATCTTGTTCAAAAAAAATCCATCAAAATGCTGCTCCACCCACAACGATACGTACTGGTCCGTTATAAACTCAAATTCGTCCAGCAGGTTATAGTTAAATTTATCCAGTAGTATACCCAGGTTACCTTGCGTTAAATAACACGCCGTGTAGGGCGCTCTGCCAAAAATTTTACCCGCCCTGAAATTATAAAGGGTATGCCCTATAGGCGATGAAACCCGTTGTTTAAGGGTAAACAGCAGGTTGTGATAATTAAAATAATCATGCTGCAGATCAACCAAACCCGCAGTATAACGCAACATTAAAACCGGGTATTTGGTGTTTTGAAAAAAGCGGAAGAAGGTGGAAGAAAAATACTGGTCGTTATACGAGTACCGGGTATCCAGCATAAACTCGGTAACATTAAAACGGGGTACATGTACCACAACCCCGTCTTCTATCCTCGAAAAATTGAACACATGCGGTACGTCGTAAAATGTTTTTTGATTAAAAGTTTCAATCGTACTAAAATCCTTCAACCATTCCTTTTCATATGCTATCCTGAACTCACCTACGCGCATAATTTTTTTAAGCACCGTTCCGTCAATCAGCGTAACCACATTATCAAAGGTTAAAAGGGTCTGGTCTTCATCCTGCCCCGGAACCCGCAGGTCGTACCGGTACATCGCCTCCAGCGATTGCCACCGGTCGTTCTTGCGTGGCAGGCTAAAGCGGGTAAGGGCCATATATTGCCATTTGTGGTCGCCCAGGCCGCAGGCGGTGTAACCGGTAAAATAAAATTTGTGTAAAAAATTATTGGCCGGCGTGCCCAGGTGCTGAAACCGCATATTTGTTTCAAACCCGAACCGTAAACGCCAGCCTTCAACGTTATTATAGCTTACAAAATTAAGTACCCGCCCTATGCTTATGGGGCCCAAATCGGCAAAAGCAGCGGTAAACCATCGGCCAAACCATTCATAAGTTTTCCAGGCCTTTACATAATGCAGCGTGTCTGAAATATGGTAAACCTCCCTTTCCTGCCGGGTTAAAGTTTCAAAGCGGCTGCTATCCCAGTATTCGCGGCTGCGGTTACGTGCACTATCCAGTATAATTTTGTCCTCCGGCCCTTTCAAACTATCCGGAAAAGAAATGTCGGTTTTAATATTCCTCCGGTCATAAACCTTGGTTACCAAAAGCGCAGTAGCTGTCTTTTTTTTCAGCAACGAACCTACGGTGTGCAGTTCTTCGCGCACCATAAACCAGTATTTGTCATTAACCAGTTTGTAATCCTGCTTAACTGTGTAATCGTTCACAAAATTCAGGTTGGCTTTTTCGTTCGGCTTAAAAACGAAGGTGCGTATGGCCCAGGTAGCCGAGTCTATCCAGGCATAACCCTTCAGGGCTATATCTTCTTTTATCTTGCCAACAAAATGCAGCTTATACGATGTGCGCCCATCCAGTTGCGCGGTATCGGTTAGGTAGTAGAAATAGGTATTGAGCCCGCCCGGTGCAAAAGGCGATACAAACGAATGTGCGGCAATAATAAATATGTTTTCGTAGCCATTTATTTCAGCAAAATGATAATTAGCCAGGTTAGCGATCGAAACATTATCAATACCACTCAGGCTCTCGGCAATAACTATCTTTTTTGTTTGCGCCGGGCTTTTGCGGTAGTAAACCTTACTAAGCGTTTCCTTTAAAATACCGGGTATAAAAACGCTGCCATCTTCAGTAGTATCGGTATTCTTAAAAACAAATTTAAACGGTTTGAAAAGAAAAAAATTGATCAGCTTTTCTTTCGGGTTTAAAAGCGATATCTGAAATTTATCGTAGCTGTCGTAACTATATGTGTTGATATTTTCGTTGCGGTTAATGCTTTTGTTCTTAACCACCTGGTGAAAAACATAATTGGCAGTAGTATCTATTACCCGCTTTTGATGCTTGCCCGCCTTTACCGTTATTTCGGTCAGCTTTAAACTTTCCGAACCCATTTCTATCGATAGCTTCTGGCTTTTACCACGTTTAATAGCCACCGTGCGGGTTCGGTAACCCAGGTACGAGAACGAAATGGAATCAACCTTATCTATCGTGCGTATTAAAAACTCTCCTTTCGGGTCGGTCATTGCGGTCTTCAGAGAGCCAATTAACCTGATATTACAGTATGCTATAGGGTCCTTGGTTGACGCGTCTATGACCTTCCCTGAAATTTCGGTGGGCTGTGGTAGTGGTGGTGCCTGGGCCGAAATTTTAAAAAAAACAAAAATGCCTAGTACAATAACTAACGGTAGTTTGAGCCGCATATATCTGTAACAAAACGGCGCCAAAAATAGGATATTTGAATTACTGGCTAATTTACAAGCCTAACAGCCTGATAAAGAAGAAGATGAATTTATTTTAAACGTTCAGGTAACGCATCAAACCATCGTAACGGTCTTTCAGTTCTTCGGTGTATACGGCATCATTATAAATAGCCTTCACCTCGTAATCAAACCGCTCAAATGCAGCAACCATCGCCGATACTTCAGTAGTATTTAATTTAAGTGTAATTTCTACTATACCATCCTGGTGTCTGATATTGGTATAGAAACAAAGGATGTTGGCATTATTCTCTTCAGCAATACGCGCAACTTCCGAAAGTGAATAATCAACCTGCGTAGTTTCAAGCTCAATAATAGCGCCCGCATCTTTTACCGAATTCAATACGGCAAAACCCCGCAAACAACTTTCAGCCGAAATAAGCCCCAGAAACATAAATTCCTCATCAACAACCGGCACTACCCTTACGTTAAAATCCAGGGCCGCTTTCATTACATCAAAAAGGTGTGCTGTATCCAGCACAAACGGCTTACGCACCGGTAATTGAAAACTCTGAATAGTATGGCTAAGGTGTTTCTGGTGTAGTATCTCATCCAGCGTTATCAGCCCCACATATTTATTTCCATCCAGCACCGGCAATTGGCTAACGTTATACTCCTGCATGGTTATCAATGCATGCTCTCCGCTATCCTCCAGGTGCAGCGGTGGTATCGAATCAGAAATTAAGCTTGGTGCTATCATAATCTCACTGTTAAATATATAGACGAAGAAAAAACAAAAAAGTTAGTCTTCACGCTGTTAAATGTTATTTATGCCATATGACTTTTATCATAACACCCCCTCCAATACAAGTGCGTTGGCGCTGCTATCCAACTCACACTTCACTTCTTTCCAAAAACCGCTCCAAAATCATATTAAACTCTTCCGGCTGCTCCATCATAGGCGCATGCCCGCAATGTTCAATAACATTCAATTCCGAATGGGGTAAAAGCTTATGAAACTCTTCGCCCACAAAAGCAGGGGTAATACTATCCTCTTTTCCCCAAATCAAACACACAGGCAGCTCCATCCTTACAATTTCCTCACGTAGGTTATGGCGCAGGGCCGATTTTGCCAACACAACCATCCTTATCGCCTTGCTTCTGTTGTTCACTATCTCAAAAACCTCGTCCACCAGTTCTTTGGTCGCAAACTTCGGGTCGCCAAAAGTGCCCTCGGTTTTCTTCTTCACATATTCATAGTCGCTTTTACGCGGATAGGTGTCGCCCAGCGAATTCTCAAACAAGCCCGAGCTGCCCGTTAACGTCAGGGTTTTCACCTTTTCAGGTCTCTGCAAGGTATATATCTGGGCAATATGCCCGCCAAGCGAGTTGCCTATTAAATGAACCTTATGGTAACCCTTAAAATCAATAAATGCTGCAATGTATTCCACCATCCCTGTTACGGTGGTATTTTCCAGCTCAAGGTCATATAAAGGCAACAGCGGAATAGCAACCGTATAAGCAGGCGAAAAATGCTCAATAAGACTGGTAAAGTTACTCAGTGCTCCAAAAAGACCGTGCAACAAAACAATGGTCTCACCCTTGGTTCCTACCTCACAATATTTAAACCGCTCTTCATTTTTTACCGGGAAAGACATGCACGCTGAATTGGTTTAATTCAAAAATAATTTTTTAGCCCGAAAACAAAATTGCTTCTGTGCCAACTAATATGCACAACACAACCGGGTTGTAGTATGCACTAACCAATAAACAGATCAAAAAGTTTAACAGCGTGTTAAATATGGCTGAACCAGTTTTTTAAAATATGCAGCCCTTGCGGTGTAAGTATCGATTCAGGATGAAACTGCACACCCGCAATTTTCAAATCCCGGTGCGCAATAGCCATTATTTCATTTTCCGCTCCGGCGGCTGGCGTCCCTGTGCCGCGTGTGGTTGGCGTCCCCAACAACCGCGCCTCTGTAGTGCAAGCAATCGCTTCCAAGCCCGTTTCTGCCAAATCTTCCAAAATCAGCGAATGGTAGCGCATCACTTCAATTTGCTCAGGTATACCACTAAAAAGAAAATGGTTTGTATGTGTAATTACCGAGGTTTTACCATGCATAGGCCTGGCCGCTTTAACTAGCCTGGCGCCGAAAAACTCACCAATGGCCTGGTGCCCAAGGCAAATACCCAATATGGGTTTCGTAGTACAGAACCTCTCAATAAACTGCATGGTAATACCCGCCTCAACCGGCGTTTTCGGCCCCGGCGAAATAATGGCCGACCAAAAATCAAGCCCCGCTATCTCTTCAACCGTCATTTCGTCGTTGCGCACTACCATGCATTCCAGGCCCAGCTGCAACACATAGTCGCGCAGGTTGTAAGTAAACGAATCGTAGTTATCAAGTAAAAGGACCATAATATTCGCTAAGGTCGCCAGGAAAAGTACGTTGAGTAATACTCAATGAGCTACATGCGTACCAAACAACTCATCAAACTTCTCAAACGTATCGCGGAACATAGGAATTACCTTGCCCGAAACCTCCACCACCTTAGGTGCCAGGTTACCTATGTAAGGATAAATATGCGAGGTCTCTTTCTGGTGCAAAGGAAAAACATCCAGCTTATTCAAAAACCAGATAAAAACACATAAAACATACAAACCCACCAGCGAATGTATCACCCCACCCATTACCTGGTTAGGCAGGTTCAGCGAAAAAGACTTCAATATCTGCTCCAACCCCCAGGCCACAAAACGCATCAGAAAAAGTACAAATAAAAACACCAGCGCAAACGATACTATAGCCAGCACCTTCGGGCTTAAATGCACAAAGCCATGCAACAGGTTTACCACCAGGTACGAAAACTTTAAGGCGGCTATAATGCCCAAAAACCAGCCCAGCAACGAAAAGATGGAATATATCACCCCATTCTTAAAGCCCTGGTAAAATCCCAGCCCTATAAAAATTACAAACAGTATATCAAAAACCATACTTGCGTTTTATTTTATAATAACGCATACCCATGCATAACAGGTATGCGTTATGGTTATATGGTTTTAAACCAGTAAGCTTTTAACTATATCTGCTACCAGCTTATTGTCAGCTTTGCCTGCCAGTTGTTTCGATGCAGCACCCATTACCTTCCCCATTTCTTTTTGGGTGCTGGCTCCGGTATCAGCAATTATTTTTTTAATGATCTCGCGCACTTCATCCTCGCTCATCATAGCCGGCAGATATTTTTCAATAACAGCCACCTCATCTTTTTCCTTGGTTATCAGGTCCTGCCTGTTAGCCTTTTCAAACTCGGCTATCGAATCGCGGCGCTGCTTTACCAGCTTTTGAAGCATTTGCACTTCCTTTTCAGCGGTTATTTCTCCCGTTGAACCTTTTTCGGTCTTCGCTAAAAGTATAGCGCTTTTAATGGCGCGCAGCCCTCTTAAACCTACCTCGTCCTTCGCCATCATGGCAGTTTTCAGGTCGGCATTGATTTTTTCTTCCAGACTCATAATGTTATTATTTTGCCGCAAAGCTAAAAAAATGGAACTGACTAATTTCAGGTTATAGAATGCAGATTGTTAATAGTTTTGGCTTTGGTACAATTAATAACCTGATAACATAGCTACAAAGTCCCAAAGAGCACAAAGTTTTAAGAAAAGCAAAAGTCAATTATAATAATTTGTATTCCTTAGTGGCCTTAGTAGCAAAATTTTAACCGGCATGAAAAAAAACATCGTAATAGTAGGCGCAGGCCTGGTAGGTTCAATACTGGCTTGTTATTTATCGCGCAGGGGGTATAAAATAGAGGTCTTTGAACGCCGGCCCGATATGCGCACCGCCGGCTTTATCGGCGGCCGCTCTATTAACCTGGCATTAAGCCACCGCGGCTGGAAAGCCCTCAAAGCCATAGGCCTGCACGATGCCGTCAGTAAAATATCCATACCCATGCGTGGCCGCGTTATTCACGATATCAATGGCGGCACCACATTCATACCCTACGGTAAGGACGACCAGGCCATTTATTCAGTAAGCCGCGGGCAATTGAACCAGATCATGGTTGAAGAAGCTGCAAAATACAAGGACGTAAACTTCCACTTCAACCACCGTTGCACCGCTATCGATTTTAATAAGAATGACATCACCTTTCAAAACGAAAACACCAAAACACAAAGGCAGGAACACGCCGATGTCATATTCGGTGCCGACGGCGCTTTCAGCGAAGTAAGGTACGAAATGCAGCGAACACCCAACTTCAATCTTTCGCAGCAACACGAAGAATACGGTTACAAGGAATTAGAGATTCCCGCCGGTAACTACGGCGAGCATCAGATCGATAAACATGCCCTGCACATCTGGCCGCGTAAAAGTTTTATGATGATAGCACTGCCTAATCTCGATGGCAGTTTTACGGTTACCCTGTTTGCCCCGTTTAAAGGCGAAAACTCTTTCGAAACCGTTAAAACCGAAGCACAGGTTGATGCTTACTTTAAACGCAATTTTCCCGATGCCGTTGCTTTAATGCCCGATCGCAAAAAAGATTTCTTCAATAACCCCACCGCTTCACTCTGCACCATTAAATGTTTTCCATGGAAATATAAAGATGCCTGTTTAATTGGCGATGCCGCACATGCCGTGGTTCCGTTTTACGGCCAGGGTATGAACTGCGGATTTGAAGACGTGCACGAACTGGACGGGATTCTGAATAACACCAACGAAAACTGGGAAGATGCATTGAACAAACTGCAATACCAGCGCAAACCCAACTCAGATGCCATTGCCGATCTGGCCCTCTATAATTTTATTGAAATGCGGGACCTTAGCGGAAGGGAGGATTTTCAGCTGCGCTTAAAAATAGAAAAGAAGATAGCCCAGAAATTTGCCGATAAGTTTATGACCCACTACGCCATGGTAACCTTCAGCGATCTCAGTTATGCTGAAGCCAAAAAACGCGGCGAGCAACAAAGTGCACTGCTTGATAAAATTATGGCCCTGCCCGATATTGAAAACAACTGGGATAGCGATGTAGTAATAGCAATGGCAGAGGAATGGATTAACAATAACCGCAACTAGCCTCTTATACAATTAACCTTTTCAGTATTTTTATAGTCTTAATATTGTAATACACTGAAAAGCATGTTAAAACAGTTCTCTCTGTTTCTTTTTATTCTTTTTTCCATTCCTGCATTTTCGCAAACCGAAGATGACAGTCAGATATCCGACCAGTTTATTGTTATGCTTAAACCGGCACAACAGGTTGATTTGCTCGTTAAAGAGTTCCCGACACTGCAGGTAAAAAAATGCCTGTCAAAACAAATGGGTATCTGGCTGCTGCAACGAAACACTACCGCCGGTGCCGAAAAATTTTTAATTGCATTACAGTCTTCCAAAACCATCAAGCTTGCCCAATTCAATCACCAGGTGCAAAAGCGTTCGCTCGTTCCTAACGATGCATTTTTCAGCAACCAGTGGAACATGCTTAACACCGGCCAGGGTGGCGGAACTTACGGTGCCGATATTGACGCCACCGATGCCTGGGCTATAAACCACAGCAACGTAACTGCCAACGGCGATAGCATTGTAATTGCTATCATTGATGGCGGCGATGGTTATGGGTTCGACCTTACGCATGAGGACATTAATTTTTTCGTCAACAAAAACGAGATACCCAACAACGGTATTGATGATGACAGCGATGGCTATATAGATGACTATTACGGCTGGAATGCATTTAATTCAACCGGTCAGGTTTACACCGGCAACTCCGATCCGCACGCCATGCATGTTTCCGGTATTGCCGGTGCTATCGGCAATAATGCAACAGGCATTGCCGGCGTTTGCTGGGGCGCAGGTATACTGCGTATTGTTGGTGCATCAGGCCAGGAATCTCAGGTAGTAGAGGCTTATGCCTATGCCCGCGAAATGCGCAGGCTTTACAACAGCAGCGGCGGAACAAAAGGCGCCTTTGTTGTTTCCACAAACTCATCATTCGGCGTTAATGGTGGCATACACGCCAATTACCCTATCTGGTGCGCTATGTACGATAGCATGGGCGCCGTAGGCATTCTAAGCGCAGCCGCTACAGCCGACCTGTCTGAAAATGTTGATGTAAGCGATGATGTACCCACCGGTTGCCCAAGCAGATTTCTGATAACCGTTACAAACACCAATGATCAGGACCAGCTTACAAATGGCGCAGCCTGGGGCGATACCACCATTGCACTCGGAGCACCCGGCCAGGGTATCTATTCATGCGAAGATGACAACTCTTATGGCTACATGAACGGCACTTCCATGTCGTCACCGCACCTGGCTGGTGCTGTAGGTGCCATGTTTGCAGCCGCCTGCCCGCAATTGCTCAACAATTATAAAATTCATCCCGATTCCGTTGCGCTAACTGTAAAGCAAATGATACTGGCCGGTGTAACCCGCCTTTCAACCCTCTATAACAAAACCATCACCGGCGGCAGGCTTAACCTGTACAACGCTTTCAAAAACCTGGCCGGGTATAATTGCGATAACTGCAACTACTCATCATCGCTGGCAGTAACCCAACCCGATTGCAGCAATACCTGCAACGGCTCTGCACAGGTAACAGTTCATGGCTCCGGCATTTACAGTTACAGTTGGAGCAACAACCAAACAGGCTCAGCAACCATCAGCAACCTTTGTCCCGGCATTTATTCCGTTACTGTTACCGATACTGCAAGCGGCTGCCGGCAAATTCAAAACGCATATTTGTACAAACCCGATAGTATCAATATATCGGGCATCCACGTAATCCCCGTTGCAGCTGGCGATTCAGGTAATATCATCATTACTGCACAAGCTGGCAACTACACCCTCCAATATTCATTAGATGGGGTAAACTACCAGGGTGCATCTACTTTAATCGTTAGTAACAATGGCAACTACACCGTTTATATAAAAAATAATATCGGCTGCGTAGTTACCGAAAACGTAACTGTTTCAGGTATCCAGTACCTCTCCAGCAACAACAACTGGTCTTTATTTCCAAACCCCGCAAACGAACAGTTGAACATTACACTCGATTTACAACAGCCATCAACCATCTGGTTAAACATCACCAATATTTTGGGGCAAAAGGTCTTGTCCGCAGTTCGCAATGGCGCCACAGGCACAAATACTATGGCAACAAATATCTCGGCATTATCTTCCGGCACCTATTTTATAACATTATGTAACGGGTATTCAACCTCAACCCGTAAGTTTATAATAGCGCGGTAACATATTAATCACATAAGCATCCCGGGTATTCGGTTCTAAATAAAAATCAGGCCGGCACCAGGTTCATCAATAACCGCTAAAGAATTTTGCATTTCTCTGCAATTTTTTTGCCTGTATTCTCTTTGCGCGAACCTGTATTTACAAGCCTACGCTAACACTTCAACACATTTTCCCCTAATTTGCGGCATGCAAAAAAGATGGGTGGTTAAGGCCGTTGATAATGAAAAAGTGCAGGCATTGCAGCAATCACTGAAGGTGCATCCCATACTTTGCAAACTACTGGTGCAACGCGGCATTGAAACATTCGACCAGGCAAAAGCTTTCTTCCGCCCTTCGTTAGATGACCTCCACGATCCTTTTTTAATGAAGGATATGGACAAGGCCATTAACCGCATCACTACCGCCATCTCCAATAATGAAAGGCTGCTGATATACGGTGATTATGATGTTGACGGCACAACCTCTGTGGCAACGGTCTATTCTTTCTTTAAAGAATTTTACCCCGAAATCGATTACTACATACCCAACCGGTACACCGAAGGTTATGGCATTTCCAACAAAGGAATTGATTACGCCGCCGAACACAATTGTGCTTTGATCATAGCGCTGGATTGCGGTATTAAAAGCAACGATAAAGTAGATTACGCCAAGCAAAAAGGCATCGATTTTATCATCTGCGACCACCACAACCCCGGTGCCGAAATACCTGAAGCAGTTGCTGTATTAGATCCCAAAAGAAGCGACTGCAACTATCCCTATAAAGAACTCAGCGGCTGCGGTATCGGTTTTAAACTCATTCAGGCATTTTCATTGCAAAATGGCATACCGGCTGAAAAAGCATTTCAATATCTCGACCTCCTCTGCCTCAGCATAGGCGCCGACATCGTACCCATAACAGGCGAAAACCGGATACTGGCCTACCATGGCCTGCATAAACTGAATCATAACCCGGTAACGGGCCTGCGTCATTTAAAAGAAATTGCAGGCGTACAGAAGTTGATGGATATTACCGACGTGGTATTCATCCTCGGCCCCCGTATAAACGCCGCCGGAAGAATAGACGATGCCAAACATGCAGTAAAATTACTGATTGCTGAGGATATAGATTACGGCTCTGAGGCAAAAGCCCTGCAACTGAACAGATACAACGCCGAGCGTAAAGACCTGGACCGCAGCATTACAGCCCACGCGCTCGAAATAATAGGTGCCGATGAAACCCTCATTAACCGCAAATCAACCGTGCTGTTTAACGCCGGCTGGCACAAAGGTGTAATAGGCATTGTAGCCTCGCGGTTAACCGATACTTACTACCGCCCCACCATAGTGCTTACCGAAAGCGATGGCAAAGTAACCGGCTCTGCCCGCTCAGTAAAAAATTTCGATTTGTATGAAGCCATCTACGAATGCAAAGACCTGCTGATACAATTCGGCGGACATAAATTTGCCGCCGGCATGACCATGCAGCCCGAAAACGTTGAAGCCTTTGCTTTAAAATTTGAAGAGGTAGTAACCGGCCGCATTACCCCCGACCAACTGATACCCGAGCTGGAAATAGATGCCGAAATTGAGCTGGATGATATCACCCCCAAATTTTACAGCATCATCATGCAAATGGCTCCCTTCGGTCCCGAAAATATGAAGCCAGTTTTTGTAACACGCGGTGTTACCGACAACGGCTGGAGTAAAATTGTAAAGGAAGACCACGTTAAGTTTTCAGTCAAAAAAAATAAAAGCGCCGCCATCGATGGCATTGGCTTTGGCCTGGCCCCTAAATTTGAGCTTATAAAAACCAGCCCCTTTGATATTGCCTATCAGATTGATGAAAACGACTGGCAGGGCAATGTGCGCTTGCAATTAATGGTAAAAGATGTGTGCTGATAGCCGCAACTAACTATCCTCGCAACAACTCCGGCTTTTCCCTGTAAACCTTCCATATCATTTCACCAAAAAAACTATTGGCCCAGGCAAACCAGTGGCGCGTAAAGTTTTTAGGGTTATCAGGCTTAAAGCCCTCATGCATAAAACCAGTGCCCGCGTGGGTAGCTTTCAGCATGTTGATGCAATGCGTAATTTCTGCATTATCGGTTGAAGTGATCGCTCTTGATATAATACCCATAGGCCAGATCATTTCACCCTTATACGCCAGATGCTGGCTACCGGTGCCTTCAACAGTTTTACCTTGATAGAAATAAGGATTAGCCGCAATAAGAGCAAATTTCCTGCTGTGCACATAAATATCATCCTCCGCTTTTCCATATCCAAGGTACGGAATCGTTATCAGGCCGGGTATACCCGCATCTTCCATCACCTTATAATTGCCCAGCCCATCACATTCATAAGCGTATATCCGGCCACAACCCTTTTGTTCTACAATGCCGTTTAATAAAGTAGCCTTTTCAACCTCATCTGCAAGGTCTCTACAGGTTACCACCAGCTCATCGCGGTGGCTTATCGCCTTTATCATCTCAACCAATTGCCGCAGCGCCGTAACCGCAAAAAGATTCTCAGGAATGTTATACAGATAAGTAGTAGCATCATCCGAGTTTCTGAAAGCCGAACAGATCATACCGTTCGCCTTAACCGGCCTGCCATAACCATCACCGGCCAAAGTATCACTTTGCGTTAAGGTCCTCCGCTGAAAATGATACTTCCCTTTATCTGTTTTGCGCTGCTGGTCTTTCATGGTGGCAACAACAAGTGTCATAGCCTCATACCAGGCATCATCCATCTGCGCAGTATTACCCGTAATTCTCCAGTACTGGTAAGCCAGCCTGATGCAATAGCAAAGTGAGTCCAACTCCCATTTGCGTTCGTGCACACCCGGTTTCATGTCCGTCATGTCCGTTTTCCAGGGGCTTATTTTGTCGCTGTCTTTATAAAAGGCATTGGCATAAGGGTCCAGCAAAATGCATTTGGTCTGCCGCCGTATAACACCCTCCACCATATCCGACAAGTGCTTATCGTCCTTGCACAACGGCAGATAAGGATTTACCTGTGCCGATGAATCGCGCAGCCACATCGCATCAATATCACCGGTTATAACATAAGTATCCGGCTTTCCATCCTTCATTTCAAAAAACACCGTGGTATCCAGCGTGTTCGGAAAACAATTCTCAAACATCCAGCCCAGCTCTTCATCCTTTATACCCTTCTTAATTTCTGCTATCAAAGCCTCTACCGATCCGCTCACAAAGTTCCTTTTCCCAACCGGCGGTCTTTGCGAAACAAATGGCTTTGCAGTCCCCGCCTTCAAAACAAAACCGGGCATCATTAAAGCCGCAGTTGCCAATGCACTGATACGCGTAAAGTCTTTTCTGTTCATAACATGAAATTATTTATCCATTCACTTCCATGTATTTCTCTGCCTTTTCTCCGGGCCAACCAATATACTTGTATTTATAAAAGGGCTGTTAGCTCTCAAACCCCAGTCTCATCCGCAGGCTTGAAGACAACACCGGTAACCGGTTACGCTCAATCATAAAAGAGGTCAGTTCTGCAAATTCCGCAAAAATATAATGGCTGTCCAGCGCCCCCTTTAAATATTGTTTACCTGTACTACCACCGGTGCCTGTGCGGCTGCCAATCATACGGTGCACCATATTCATATGGCGGTAACGCCAGGTGGCCAGGTGTTCATCAATTTCAAGCAACACGGTTAATAGCTGAAAAGGTAATTGCAGCAAAGGATAATCGCGGTACATCATAATAAACAAAGCAGACCGGCGCGCCTTGGGGCTCAAACTCCAATCCGGCTTCTTTTCAGCAGCCAGCATAATTTCCTCAAACCGCGACAGGTTAAATTTCTCCCCTTGCACAAGGCTTTCTGAGTAAATAGCATCGTATGTTTTCCAAAACGGATGTACCGGCGCTTTCATGTCCACCCCGGGCCAAAACTCTTCTTTATCAAAAAACGGCATACGCTCTAGCCAGTCATTCACAAGCGCTATTAAAGGCTTCTTCTCTTCTGCTTTTTTAATGATCTCAACATCAGCTGGCTTTAGCTGGCTGATATAATATTCTTTGCCAAAGCGCTGGTCCATTTTTAAACCCAGGTAAGCCTCCAGCAATTTAAACTGTATGCTTTGAAAGCCCGAAGCCGGACGCAACATATTCCTGAAATCCAGGAAATCAAGAGGGGTCATGGTTTCCAGAATATTCACTTTATCAATCAGCACCTGCATAATGGTAACTACTCTTTTTAAACGGTGGTTAACAATAAACAGGTCGGGCGAGTTATCCTGTATATTCGGCTGCGCCAAAATATCTATCACCGAACCCACCTCAAATAATATCTGCTTAAACCAAAGCTCGTACGATTGATGGATAACTATAAAAAGCATCTCATCATGCGCATGCTCATTCCCCGGCTTATCGCTTTCTAATTGTTGCGCTCCTAATATCTTATCCAGTTGCAGGTAATCGCTGTAGTATACTCCTTCGTTGGCCATATTGTAAACTTTAATTGCGGCTCCAAAGTAATATTATCCTTTTTGTTGGCTGATAGTTTTAAAAATAAAAATGCCACCCTGTTTCAGGATGGCATTTCTTGTTTATGCAAAGGTCATTTATGGTTTAAAACCTCTTAAATGGTATGCTTTAGGATGCGTAAACGCCCTTAACCCCACATGCGATAAGGTAGCCCCAAAACCCGAATGTTTGCGTCCGCTCCATGGCACTGCAGCACTTACACGGTCGCAGCAGTTCCAGTAACCTGTACCTGCGTTAATTTCCGAAAGTAACTTTTCAGCACGTTCCTGGCTGGCAGTATAAACAGCCGCAGTAAGGCCATAATCGCAATCCTGCATCAGCTTAACTGCTTCAGCATCGCTATGTACTTTCATAATACCTATCACCGGCCCAAAAGACTCTTCTTTCATTACACTCATTTCGTGGTTTACATCCACCAGCACTGTCGGCTCAAAGTAATAACCTCTGTGCTCAGGGGCTTTACCGCCGGTCAGCACCTTAGCTCCTTTGGCAACAGCATCCTTTACCTGCGCAGCTACAAACTCAAGCTGCGGCTTGCGGGTAAGCGGGCCAATATAAACACCATCTTCATCGGGGCGAGCCATCTTGTACCCTTTCACTTCTTTTACAAACTCCTTTACGTATTCGTCATACACTTTTTCGTGCACATAAATACGCTCAACTGAGCAACAACTCTGCCCATTGTTATAAAACGCACCATCGGCAGTGCCGGCAGCTATACCTTTTACATCCACAACATCATCGGCAACATACAACGGGTCTTTACCTCCCAACTCCAGCTGACAAGGAACCATCTTAGGCGCCACCTTTTCGTAAATATACTGACCGGTTTTGTACGAGCCGGTAAAGAAATAACCATCAAAAGGAAGTTCAAGCAAAGCCCTGCCCACTTCTCCACCACCAATAGCCACCTGGAAAACATCATCAGGTACACCCGCCTTTTTCAAAGCCTTTTCAATTTCCAAACCGGTCAGCGAAGAATGCTCCGAAGGTTTATACAACACCGCATTACCTGCCAGTAAAGCCGGCACAAAAACATTCACACCTACTAAGTACGGATAGTTCCAGGCCGAAATATTACAAACAACCCCCAGCGGTTCATACACAATTTTCTCACCTATGCCTTCTTCGCGGGTCATCCACTCATCAGCCAGATACTTTTCAGCATTACCGGTTAACCAGGCTATACGGCTGCATGCACCATTAACCTCATTGCTCGATTGCTGCAGCGGCTTTCCTACTTCCGAGGTTAATACTTTTGATAGTGCATCGATATTTTCTTTCAATACCGTTGCAAATTTCTGAATAACAGCAACGCGTTCTTTCAAAGGCACTGCATGCCATTTTTTCTGCCCATGCTGCAACGTTTTTAATTTATGCTGTACAGTACTTGCACTGTCCTCCAGCAGGTCAGCAATGGCTTCTTCGGTAGCGGGGTTTATTACTTTCATTTCGTTTAAGTTTAAATACATTATAAATTTTCCACTAAGGCATTAACAGCACTCAATGGCACTAAGATTTTTATTCTCCGGGTAATTGATTTAATGTTTCAGTAACTAATGGTGTAAGATTCCTGGTAATGTTTTCACAATTAAAATCTATCCATAAACCTTTGGGCCTCTTTGCCAGCTTCAAATATCAAAGCAATTGGGCTTTGTGTACAGAACTTACCTCGTCAATAGCTTTTGTTCAACAACAATATTTTCAAACAACGTATCCAATACCGGATACCCCCCCGCATCTACTCCTTTATAAACCACCGGCACTTTCACCTGCAATTTGTATAGAATATTTCTGCGCTTTAGTTCACATCCGAAACACTGACAATAAACCGACTCCAACAACCCTGGCCCCAAATTTCAATGCACCTCAACAGTGCAACCCACAACCCGCGATAAAAAATTAAGTTTACATATTTCTTCGTCATCACCGTCTATCAACAGCAATTAAATTATCAAAAACAACTTTAGTATCCTTGGCGCATTAGTGGTAAACTATTTTCATCCTTTTTACTCTCCTTTTCTTACTGCCTCTAAAAACTTCTCTCTAATATTTTTCGATAATGGATTACTCTCTTTATCCAACATCCTTTCCGGATGCCATTGCACGGCCAGCAACCATGGCTCACCTTCTTTTACTTTCCACTCAATAGCCTCAACAACTCCATCCGGCGATACCGCACTTACCATCAACTCATCACTTATCCTGCCAACAGCCTGATGATGCGCGCTGTTGATATTACCGGCTGTAACTCCGCTAACGTGGTTCAATAAAGAATGTTCAACTACCGATACTGCATGTTGTCCATCCAGCTCGCCATGCCTGCGGTGGTCATTTTTGCCCGCTTCTTCCAGGTCCTGAACCAGATCCCCGCCTAAGGCAACATTTACCAACTGCAAACCCCGGCAAATAGCCAGCACCGGATGATCAAAATTCAAAGCTGTTTCAAAAACATGCATTTCAAACTCATCCCTTGCTTCATTCCAGTTATCAGGCTTGTTGGGGTAATCTGTTCTTTCGTTTTCATAAAACCGGGGGCAGGTATCTACTCCGCCTGTAAGCACAATCCCATCGCAGTCTTCAATATCGTCCCAATTCTGTTTTTCCCAGCTTAATTCAACCAATTCAATATCGGCATCGTCACCAATTATCCATTTCGGGTAATTCTCGTATCTGGCTTCAGAAAAAGTAACGCCTATTTTAATTTTTTGCGACACAGCTTCGGGTTTATATTATAGTGCTTCTCCGTATAGTTTTCTGAAATCAGCCCTGGTAACCGGCTTAGGGTTGTTCGGGTGGGCAAAGTCAGCAAATGCAAGGTCGGCCAATGTTTCCAGGTGCTCTTCCTTCACACCTATATCGCGTAAGCGGTGTGGTATGTTCACTTTGGTATTTAAATCAAAAAGATAATTCACAACGCCTTCGCCACTTTCATCTTTCAATTCAAAAGTGCGGGCCATACGGCGGAATTTCTCCTCAAAACCATCAATGTTAAACCGCATGCCATGTGGAATATTTACAGCATTCGCCAATCCGTGATGGGTATCCAGCAAGCTCGAAAGCGGATGCGCCAACGAGTGTACTACACCCAGGCCCTTCTGAAAAGCAACGGCACCCATCATACTCGCCATTAACATGTTCGAACGGCTTGCCAGATCAGGCTTATTGGTCGCAGTCTCCAACGATAGCGAAATCAAACGCATACCTTCCAAAGCAATCCCATCGCACATAGGGTGGTAGTTCTTGGCTAAAAAAGCTTCCATGTTATGTGTAAGCGCATCCATACCGGTTGCTGCCGTTATAAAGCCCGGAAGCTCCATCGTTAAAACCGGGTCAGCAAAAACAATCTTCGCCAATAGCTTCGGCGAAAAAAGTATCTTCTTCTGGTGTGTTACATCATCAGCAATAATAGCGCTGCGGCCTACTTCGCTACCGGTACCACTGGTGGTAGGTATCGTTACAAAGTGAGGTACATCATTAGTAACATATATATCGCCACCTATCAGGTCATCGTATTTAAAAAGGTCCTCCCGGTGGTTAACACGCAAAACAATGGCACGGGCCACATCCAGCGCAGCGCCTCCGCCTATACCCACTATACAATCGCTTTTGGTAGCATCCCACATATCGCCGCCCTTGTAAACATCACTCTTAACAGGGTTTTTATGTATGTCACTGAACACCTCTGCAGCCAATCCTTTGGCCTTTAAATCATTGATGATAGCCTTAAAAAAATCCAGTTGCGCCACATTAGGGTCAGTAACCACCAGTGGGCGGCTAAGGCCGTTTTTCTTTAAATAATCAGGCAGTTCCTTCACCACATTGGCGCCGAAACGGATGGTAGTAGGAAAATTAAATTGCGAAATGCTCATTGGGGTTATATTTAAATTTTAGTGTAAACTATAATGATTTGAGCCGTAAACTTACTGGAGTAGAAGCGAAAACAAAAATGATATTTACCAGAAAAGAAAAGTTTAAGGTGATTTAGCAAAAAACCAGCCTCTCCCGGTACGCTCTTCAAACTACCACCCGCTTCCTGCTTCCATTATCGCCGTAAAAGTGCATAAATCAGCACATTTTCCCGCTTTATCGCTTGCCATAGGGCCACCACCAAAGGGCACCCAGGCACAGGCCTGCATTACCACAAAAATTTCCTTGCTTTAAAACTTTAAATCCAAATCTTTGTTCTCGTAATTCAAAACCACAGATCTACTTATGAGCAATGCAAAAGGATACGCCGCACAAAATGCAACAACCCCGCTGGGGCCATTTAAATTTGAAAGAAGAGAACCACGCCCGCACGATGTTGAAATAGAAATACTTTATTGTGGTGTATGCCACTCCGACATCCACCAGGCCCGTAACGAATGGGGTGGCTCAATTTTCCCTATGGTACCCGGACACGAAATTGTAGGCAGGGTAACCCGGGTAGGCGCACATGTTAAGAAATTTAAAGCCGGCGATCTGGCAGGTGTAGGTTGTCTGGTTGACTCATGCCGCACTTGCCCAAGCTGCGAGCAAGGCCTGGAGCAATATTGCGAAAACGGCATGGTAGGCACCTATAACGGAAAAGAAAAAGACGGAACAGTTACCTATGGTGGCTATTCTGATAAAATTGTAACCGACGAGCAATATGTGCTGAAGGTATCTGAAAAGTTATCGCTTGAACGCGTTGCCCCGTTACTTTGCGCCGGTATTACCACCTACTCACCCCTGCGCCAATGGAAAGTGGCCAAAGGCCATCGTTTGGCTGTTGTCGGTTTGGGTGGCCTGGGCCACATGGCGGTAAAGCTGGCCGTAAGTATGGGCGCCGAAGTTACTGTGCTTAGCACATCAGCTAAAAAAGAAAAAGATGCCAAGGAGTTAGGTGCCCACAAATTTGTTGTAACCACCAACGCCACCGATTTAGCAACGGTAAAAAACTATTTCGATTTTATTATTGATACCGTCTCAGCCGAGCACGACCTCAACCTTTATATATCCCTGTTACGTTTAGATGGAACCATGATTTTACTGGGCGTTCCGCCAACAGCACCACAGGTAGCAGCCTTTAATTTAATAGGCAAACGCCGCAGACTTGCCGGCTCATTGATCGGCGGAATTAAAGAAACCCAGGAAATGCTTGATTACTGCGCCGAACACAACATTATGAGCGATGTAGAGGTAATTCCTATCAGCGAAATAAACACCGCTTACGAACGCATGATAAAGGGCGATGTGCACTACCGTTTTGTAATCGACCTCAAAACACTGAATTGAACCCGGATAACAAGTGAATAAATTTTCAGGGCCGGCTGTAAAAGCCGGCCCTTCTTTTGTGTAGCTTTAAAAACAAAATCTGCTGATCATGAAAAATATTCTGCTCCTCCTCATTTGCATCTATGGAAGCGTTTCAGCCCAAACCCCTTCCTGCTGCTCTCCATCCATGAACGACCGTAACCAAATGCTGGCCATGAATGAAGAATTTGCTAAATCGCATTTGCCCCCAACCCCGTTTTTTCTGCAAAACGGGCAGGGCAATATGGTCAGCTTTAAAACACCCGATGGCAAAACCGGCAGGGCCTATTTTGTAAAAAGCAGCCAAACAACCGATAAAGTATTATTTGTATTTCAGGAATGGTGGGGATTGAACGATTACATTAAACAGGTAGCCGATCAATACCGCAATGAACTGGGCGACGTAAATGTTTACGCCATAGACCTCTACGATGGCAAAGTGGCCACAACAGCCGAAGACGCGCAGAAATATATGAGCGAATTGAAAGAAGAACGCGCCAATGCCATTATACAAGGTGCTATTGAGTTTGTCGGCCCAGGCTCAAAGATAGCCACCATTGGCTGGTGTATGGGCGGCGGCTGGTCATTACAGGCGGCGCTTTTGGGCGGCAAAAAAACCATAGGCTGCGTTGTTTATTACGGCATGCCCGAAAAG
>Ga0316217_10002515_pt1 | contig 21984 bp, 17 predicted proteins | sample 1anoAmetaG_FD_203633 | JGI IMG/M metagenome (GOLD analysis project Ga0316217, IMG submission 203633) | Freshwater microbial communities from Trout Bog Lake, Wisconsin, USA - 1anoA | ecosystem: Environmental > Aquatic > Freshwater > Lake > Hypolimnion/Profundal zone | place: USA: Wisconsin...
AAACCTTGTTGTTCTGGAACACTGGACGCCACTGTCCACCTGCCGGACGGGCCGGAAGCTCATAGTGCGCCAACACACGCCCTCTATAGTACAGCTCTATCGTCCCATCCAGGTGCTCCCGAAACTCAACACGCTGCCACGCCAACGCCAGCGACTGGTGCTTTGACCCGATCTGCAACACACGCTTCCCGGCCCCTCAGCTTGTGCACCAATCCTCCTGCTCCTTCCTTCATGTATCGCTGGTACATCCGTAGAACCTGCCGGTAGCTCAGTCCAAGCAACTCACTCGCCTTCAACTGCGTGATGTCCCTCGACTTAACTCGCCCAAAAACCTCAAGACGATTATGCTCCTTGCGACTCATTGCTAATGTCTCCGTCACTCTTAGTCTCCTTCCGGAGACTAGATTGAGTGACATTTCTATTGAGTCGAGACTGTGACAGTTCTAATGAGTTACAACAGGGCGCATGGCCAGACAAGCCGGCATCACGCAGCTTGAAGAATAATGTTCTGGCGCCGAGCCGCGGAGAAGATGCGCCCCTGCCAAGAGTCTTCCGTGCAGACCTGCGATCTCTGCGCGCCAATCCTCTTTGGCCAGAGGCCGGGAGCGCAGGCATTAGAACAGCTGCGCCAACACTTTCTGGGCGGCGGCGACGCCGACGCCCAGGGTGACGTGGCGCTTCATGGCGGCCAGGACGTGCTCGATGGCGGCGACGGCGGCAAGGGCGTCATAGGCATCGGTGTAGCCCATGTGATTGACGCGGAAAATCTGGCCTTCCATGCTGCCTTGGCCGCCGGCAATATGAATATTGTGGCGACTCTTGAGCTGGCCGCGGAAATCCTTGTCAACCACGCCGGCGGGATAGCGGACGGCGGTGACGGAATCCGCCGGCTGCTGGGAAAAGAGTTCCATGCCCAGAGCGCCGACGCCTTGGCGGAAAGCCTCGGCCACCAGATGAGTCCGCTTCCAGACGCCTTCCAGGGTCTCGGTCTTGATCATGCGCAGACTGACGCCAAGGGCCTCGATGAGGGTGTTGGCGGGGGTGAAGGGCGTATCGCCATCATCGATGCTCTTGCGATATTTTTTCAGGTCGAGATAGAAATCCCTGGTGGATTTGTTCTTGTCGACCGCGTCCCAGGCGCGGTCGGAAAGGGCCACGAAAGCCAGGCCGGGAGGAAGCATGAGGGCTTTCTGGCTGCCGGTGATGGCGACGTCGACGCCCCAATCATCCATGCGGAACGGGACGGCGCCGATGCTGGTGATGCCATCGACAATCAGCAGCGTGTCGCCGGAGGCGCGGATGGCCTTGCCGATACTTTCCAGGTCGCAGACGGTGGCGGTGCTGGTTTCCGAATGGACCAGGATGACCGCGTCGTAGTGGGCGGCCTTGAGTTCGGCGGCGATCTGTTCGGGGCTGACGTGGCGGCCGTACTCGATCTTGAGTTCCTTGCAGTCGATGCCGTAGGTTTTGCAGACCTGGCCCCAGCGTTCGGCGAACTTGCCGTTGCTGACATTGAGAACCTTCATGCCGGGCGAAAGGACATTGATGATCCCCGCCTCGGCGGCGGCGGTGCCGGAGCCGGTGATGGTGTAAACCTTGTTTTTGGTCTGGTAGACATACTGGAGAGCCGACTGGACCTCGGCGAACATGACCCGGAACTCGCCGGTGCGATGGTGATGAACGGGCTTGGCCAATTCGATCAGGGTGGCTTCGGGAACGCTGGTGGGACCGGGGGTATAGAGACGGTACTTCATAAGCATGGGGTTGCTCCTATTGTTTAAGCTTCATTCCACTGTTTTTTGACGAACTCCAATACGCGCGGGCCGGTGCCGGCGATGTCGGTGAAACCGATGGGCTCGATGCTCATGGCCCGGTCGTAACCGGCCTGCTTGAGGACGCGGAAGAACGGGCGGTAATCGGACTTGCCACTTTCGCCCGGGGCGACGCGTTTCTCCATGTCGGCCAGGTGTACGTGCCTGATCCAGGGCATGGCAGCTTCGAGGTCCTGGAGACTGTCATTCTCCAGCCAGAAATGAAAACTGTCGGCCAGGCACTGGAAATGCGGATGGTTGACGGCCTGGACCAGGTCCATGGCCTGGGCGAGGGAATTCATGGTGTTGGTTTCGGACTTATTGAGGGGCTCGGCGACCAGAGTCACGCCGGTGCCTTCGGCCAGGCGTGCGGCCATGCCGGCGAACTCGATAAGCTGGCCGCGCACCGCCGGCATGGGGAACCCATCGAGAACCTTGCGGGCCCCCCCACTGCCGAAGACCAGGATCTTCATGCCGATCATGTCGGCGCGGGCGATGACGCGGGTCATGTACTGGCGCAGGGCGGGCATGTCCACCTGGGGACCAACGACAGGCAAGGAACCGGGCAGCAGGCAGTTGGCGGCGGGCACACGCAGGCCGGCGGCCTTCACCCGGGCCAGGCCGGTCCATTGGTCGTCAGGAAGCTGGCCCTGGAAGAGCTTCTGGATGTTCTCCTCCACGAAATCCCAGCCGGCGGCTTTCACGTCGGCCCAGCGATCAATGGATGTACAGATTCCAAACAACATTGCGGTTTCCCAAGTTGCGGCGGATCATAATAGAATGGTCGCGGCGATGCCAGAGGGAAAGGGTGGAAGGAGAATGGTGGTCATGGTTGGAGTTGAATGGGATGGGGCCGTTACGGCGCAGTGCCGACGCCATCCTGTCAGGCAGAAGGCAACAATGGGTAGGACCATCATAATGTGTCGCCGTATTCAGCAGTTGTCTTGGCATGACAGACTGGCATTGATCGTGGTATAATGATTGAAGAAGGACATGGGTTATGACGTATCACGGACATGTTAAACAAGGTCTCATCGTATTGGACGAGTCGGTGCAACTGCCGGAAGGTGCGGAGGTGGAGGTTCTCACTGGCGATAGGGTTGCGACCGGACCCGCCTGGGATGATGGAGAAGATCAGGACAACGGGGCGTTGGTTTCGGGGTCGGTCGCGGCTGCTGGGGTTGTGCTGGGCCAGGAAGATTTCAGCGACTGGGAGAGGTAATCGCTGTATTGTCGCGTGAAAAACTCGGCATGGTCTTCGCGCCTATCCGCAGGGCTTTCGACATGACGTGAGGTGGGGCCCGGAAAATAGCACAGACGCGATTGATCAACCATGAGATAAGTTGTATGCCGCGTTTGGCTTTCAATTAGGAGTAATTGGCTCTGTTAAATACGTTGAAAGGAATCAGTAATGTCCCATACAGTGCGGGTTGGAATTATCGGCGGAGGCTGGCCTGGCAAGGCGCAGGCGCGCGGATATGCGGCGACGACAGGCTTCAAAATCATGGCCATCGCGGACCTGATTCCCGAACGGCGCAAAGCCATGATGGATGAGTTCCACATCCCCGCCGAGTTCGCCGAGGCCACAGAGCTTATCGAAAAGGGCGACGTGGATGCGGTGAGCATCTGCCTGCCCAACCACCTGCACGCCCCTACCGCCATCGCGGCCCTGAAAGCCGGCAAACACGTGCTGTGCGAATATCCGCCGACGACCAGCGTCAAAGAGGCCAAGGCTATAGAAAGGGCGGCGGCCCAAGCGCAGAAGGTAGTGTTATACGCGGCGCCGCGCCGCTTCGGGGCTTGCGAACAGGCGGCCGAGCAGACCATTGTCAAAGGATACGCCGGCGGGGTTTACCACGCCAGGGCGGCGTGGATGCGTACACGGGCCGTCCCGGTGGGCACGGGCTGGTTCACGGACAAGAGCCGCAGCGGCGGCGGCGCCTTGGTGGATATTGGCCTGCACATGCTGGACCTGGCCTGGCGGCTGCTGGGCCAACCGCGGCCGGTGGCGGCCTTCGGAATGACGCACCGACGTTTCCTGCCGACCGACCCGGGGCAAGGGACCCCAGCCGACGTGGAAGATGCGGCGTTCGCCATGCTGCGTTTCGAGGCCGGCAAGTCGCTGGAACTGGCGGCCAGTTGGGCGATCAACCAGCCCCCCAGCCAACAGGGCACGCTCTGCCGGATCTATGGCGAAACCGGCGCTGTGGATGTCTATACGCCGGCCGGGGCTGTGATGCATCGCGGCTTCGATGCCGCCGGCCAATCCAAGGAAACGCCCCTCAAATTGCCCAAAACCATCGGCTATGCAGCCATCGCCCGCCATTTCCACGACTGCATCAGCGGCAAAACCACGCCGCAGGCGGGAACAAAGGAAGGAGTGGTGCTGATGCAGATGGTGGAGGCGATTTATAAGAGCGCGGAGAAGGGCATAGGAGTGAGGCTTTAGAATCTATCTCAGAACCCAATGGCCCCGCGACGATGCATATTTCGCCTGCAATCAAGGAGTGACGACGAGGCGTATCAATGGAGAGATACGGCGAGGAGGAACGATGACGAGTGCGGGCGAAAGATGCATCGCCCGGAGGGTGGGCCGGGAATGGCCCATCGGCTTCGTTGTCGGACCTCAACGTATCGTCCACTGTCAGATACGCTTCGATCCTCCGCCTCGCATCTGGGCCATTGCCGACCCATCGCGGAGTCATTGGGTTCTGAGATAGATTCTTAGGAGACAACACGGAAATTGTAACTGCTGAATATTGCAAGACAGGGGAGGAGACCGGCCCTCTCCTGACACCCAACACCAGCCATTGGCCACTACTGGTTACCCCTCGGCTCCGCCTAGTTCACGGGATTGGAAGAGCCACATGCCCAGACTGAGGGCGAAGATGGAATAGACGATGCCGTAGGCGGCGGAGACACCGAGGTAGCGCCAGATTTCGCCGACAGTCCTGGCGGAGGGATCGGCGGCAAATTGGGCGACTTTGATGTGACTGTAGACGGTCAAGGGGCGCAGATCGAAGGCCTCCAGCATAGGCAAAAACAGACCGATGAGGTAGGCGAAGGCCTTGACGAACAACGAGCGATCCTTGTCGCCCAGCAGCGGGTAGAGAAAGCGCGTGAGGTTGCCGGCCAGGTAGACGAGGATCACCACCGGCAGGTTCACCACCAGCGCGAAACGGGTGGAAAGGGCCACCCCCACCGCCGCCAGAACGCTGACCTCCAGCCAGACGTGAAGAAGAGCCGGCACCAGGCCCATCAGGTGCATTCGCCAGTAGCCGGCGATTTCCTTGCGCACCAGGTCGTCCAGGGCCCCGCCGCGCAACATGTAGTCCTCGGGGATCCGCCGCCAGGTGCAGAGACAGAGGACCACCCCGAGCACAGCAACGGCCAGCAGGGAGGAAAGAATTATGCCCAGGTATTTGCCGACAAGCACTTCCCACTTATGCAAGGGCTTGCTCATCAGCGTCAGCATGGTGCGATCTTCGATTTCATCATAGATGGACCGGCTGGTGGCGAAGAGCGTGGCGATGAGCACGGCCATGAGGATCATGTCCAGCCCCACGGCCTTATACATCAGCGTGTCTTCGCCAAGGGTGAAGAAGGGAAGCAGGCCGAAAACGGCCAGGACTACCGCCGCCAGGATCAAAAGAATGGCATAGATCGGCTGGACGACGGCTTCGAGAAAGGTATGGCGAAGAATGACGAGGGTTCGGTACATGGAGAAGAGTTATTACGCGTGTGGGTAGCTCGAAATTCAGGTCATGAGGGCGGGCGGCTAATGCTTGATGCAGAACCGGCTAAATTCACCGGTGGCGGAGGCCATAGCCAGTTCCACCTTATTGATGAAGTCGCTCATTCTTCCTTTCAGGGCTTCGATAAGTTGATCTATTTCCTGATCGGGTCCCTCGAGGATCAGTTCGACGCGGCCGTCGGGAAGATTGCGGACAAAACCGCAGACATTATAGCGCATGGCCAGATTCTGGACGGTGTAACGGAAGCCGACGCCCTGGACGCGGCCCTGAAAATAAGCCGTGCAGCGACGGGCCGTTGAAGAAGCTGGCGCATGGCGGGTGTCCACGCGAATAATGTAGCAGGAGGAGCGGGGAGGACGCAAGGAGTAATGGCCATGCTAATTCAGTCCCCACTGGAGGCCAAATTCCTCGAAGGCAATCTTGTGCAGATAGGCCTGGTAGGCGCTGTCGATCTGAGCGAAGGGCATGCCCATATAATGCTCGATGATGGGCTTGACGGCGGCACGAGAACGCAGCCAGGGCAAAACCGGGGGATGTTGGCCGGCAGAGGCGGCGAAAGGATCGAAAGGGGTTCCCTGGGCGGATTCGGTCAGCCAATGCTCCAGAGCCGGCCGGTAGCGGCCGCCTTCGGCTTCACGCATGAATTTGGCGAAGGCCCAGGACTGGGCGTAGAAAGCATCGATTCTCTCGCTGGTTTTGTCCACGACCTGGCCGGCATCCATAGTGACCAGTTGCTCAAGAGGGAACAGGCCGCTCTCCTCCATGGTCTTGCGCAACGCCTGCACGCGGATGCGGTTGATGGCGGTGTTCCAACGCGGCAGGTCGTTGGCGAAATCGACGCCTTCGAAAGTACAGGCCAGGCCTTCATCGAGGAACGGAGGCAGGCGGCACTTGAAATGGCGGGCCAGGAACTGGTGCCAGCCCTCGTGGGAGGCGACGGAGGCAGTGCTCAGCGGACCTATGAACCAGGCCACAAAGCGGTCCTGAAGCGCGTAGCCGCCACGGCGGATCTGAAGGAATATTTCGGCGCTGGAGCCGGTGACCTGGCGGGTAAATTTGCTCCATTCGTCACGTTCATAAAAAACGTAACAATCCATGGGCCTGGAGGAAACCGACACTCCCGGAACGAGTTGGAGGTACTGGCCCAGGCACCCTTCCATAACCTGGGGAAGCATGGCACGCGTGTCTTCACGCTGAATGGTGGTATAAATCGTGTAGTGGTCGGTGGTGATCTTCCAGCCGGGGCGCCCGTCATAAGACCAGTCGGCGATGACAACGGCGCAAGGGGTGGTTGGGCCCGCCCATTGGCCCAGGGGGTGGCGGGCGGCGCAGCCGGAGGCGATAAGGAATAAAAGGAGGAAGAGAACGCTGAACCCTGAACGCTGAACGCCGAACCAAAGCATTCGCTGACGCGGGGACGCGACGACGCCCAGACGCGGCGAGGACGGCGAACCCGCACCATCACCGTAGCTGCCTCCCCTGGTCCCTCGCCTCTCGCCCCGCGTCTCTCTCTCCTCGCCCCTCGCCCCTCCCCCTTGCCTCTTCGTCTTCGATCTTGGGTTCATTTGCCTTATCATCACGTTCCTCATAATCTCCAAAACATGCCCACAAGCAAGGCGCCGCGTTTTGACATCATCAGTATCGGCACGTTAAGCCGCAACAGGCTATGGAACGAAAGCGAGGCAGTGCGCACGGCACACGCAACGACGACCCTGGTCCGCGCGGGCCGGCGCAACATCCTCATCGATCCGGGACTGCCGGCGCCGGCCCTGGCGGCAAGGCTCTTCGAACGCACCGGCCTGATGCCCGATGGCATCGATACCGTGTTCCTGACCAACTTTCGGCCTTCCCACCGCGGCGGGCTGACGCTATTTCCCAAGGCGAAGAAGCTTATCCATCCGCAGGAGCGGCAAACCGCCCGGGCCCAAATCGAAGCCCTGCTGCGGCAGGCGCCGGAGGAGGACCTCGATCATCACTTCATGGAACACGAACTGGAACTTCTGAACTCACTGGCCGCGCCGGAGGACAAACTGGCCGACGGCGTGGACCTCTTTCCGCTCTTCGGCTACACGCCGGGAAACTGCGGGTTGTTGATATCCCTGCCCACGGTCACGGTGCTGATCGCCGGCGACGCGGTGGCCACACAGGAACATTTCCTGGCCGGCCAGGTTCTTCCAGATACCCAGGATATCGAGGCGGCCCAGCGATCCCTCCAGGAAGTGTACGAGATCGCCGACATCATCGTTCCCGGACATGATAATGTATTCCTGAGCCCGCGGGCAGCGGGAATGTAAGAAGATGGGTCGAAGGCAGGAGTCGCTGGAATCGAGGTTCGGGGGTCGGGGGTCGAGGGTCGGGAAGAGGTGTCCCGTTGGGCACAGGCCATTTATCCCTGGGCTACCAGTCCCTGGCCTCACTGCTTGAGCTTGTCGAGTATGGGGAGCAGGACATCGGCGGGGATGGAGTAAGCAGCGGTGCGGGAAGAACGCGAGATGTTGAGAGCGATGGCTTTGCCGCTGAGATCGACCAGAGGACCTCCGCAGTCAGCCGGACGTAAGAGGGCATCGTGCTGGAGAACGGCGGGAAACCCGCTGGCGCGGGCGCTGTAGATGGGGAGGCCGGCGGCGTCAAGGAACATGGTGTGGCCGAGGTGCCCGAAGGAGTCGGCCGGTACGCTCTGGCGGACTACGGAGACGACGCCGAAATTCACTACCGAACCTGACGGACTGGGGACAGCGACGAACTGGCCGGCTTGCAGAGCGGTAGCATCGCTCCAGATGATGGGGGCGAGGTTCGCGGCATCGACCTTGAGCAAGGCCAGACCATGTTCGGCATCGCGGCCGACGACCTTCGCCGGCAGCGGTTTGGACTGGATCAGGCAGCTAAGGGGCTCATGCAGGCAATCCTCCGCGGTGATAATAAAACCATCGGCACTGATGATGGTTCCCAGACCGATGTCCTTGTTGTCGCTGCGCAGACGCACCACCGATTTAGCAGCGGTGGCGACAACGCCGCGAAACAAGTTCTTCAGGGAGTCGCCGTCACGCGTCAGATCATGATTGACGGGATGAGCCGGCCAGGTGGTTGAGGCGGCCAACTTCACAGAGATTTTGAGGGGATTGCCATCGCGGATAACGGTCAGATTGATCTGGTCGCCGGCCTGGTGAACCACCAGCAGTTCCACCATGGCGCGTTGGGTTTTGATGTCGGCGCTGCCGAACTTTACCAGCAGATCGCCGGCCTTGAAACCGGCCTTCTGGGCCGGGGAAGGATCGGCGACGCCGGTGATGAGGCAACCGCCGAGGTTATCCTGGATTTCCAGGCCGAGCATTTTGTCGCCGACAGCGCGGACGCCGAAGATTTCTTCCTTGAGAAAATGTTGCCAGCCGGCGGCGAAGGCATCGACGGGGGCATGGACGTTGAGGGCGGCGGCGTCGCCGATGTAGCCGTTTATGCCCACGACGCGTCCCTGGAGATCGAACAGAGGCCCGCCGGAGTCGCCGCCTTCCAGGACGCAGTCGGTCTGGAGCATGACATCGCCGCCACGGATGAGTTTGCCTATGCGCACCACCGGAGGCCGCTTGCCGGTGTAACCCCAGGTGGGCTGGCCAAGAGCCATGACGAACTGCCCTACTTTAAGAGTGGCCGACTGGCCTATGTCAACGCAGGGCCATGGACCGGCATCGGTAATCTGAAGCAGGCCGGCATCAACGGATCGGTCGATGCCCAGGGCCTTGGCGCGGACTTGGCGGCCGTCCGGCAACACGATGGTGGCAGCGGCCCCAGGCTGCACGGTAGCGTGGCCGGCGGTCAGGATATAGCCGTCTTTGCTGACGATGACGCCACTGCCCTGCCCCCCGCCTCCGTAGACCATTACCGTGGCCGGGGAAACACGGGCGGCGACATCCTCGACAAGCTTCTCGAGGGCTCGCAGATCATCAATGGTGCGCGGAGGATCGGTCCGGGTAACCCAAACCGAGACAGCGCCGGTGGAGGCGGGCCTGGTCGGCTGGGCAGGAAGGGAAAGCGAGAACATCAGCATAGCGGCGATGGCTGCCAAAGAAGCCAGCCAATTACCGACCTTGGCTCCTCCTGGACCAAATGCCATCGCTGAGCGGCATCGAAGTATTGGGGTAAATGAGTCCATAGGAGGCTCCGGACGGAGGCGGATGATACAAGTGTATCGGGGCACAGGATGCGAGCAAGGAATTAAAGGAGTAAAAAATCCTAAGATCGCCATCTGTCGAGTATTTACGTTCTCAAAAACAGACTGCAAGCGTAGGTTGGCCAAATATTCCGCTGGGTGTCGGAGAATCGGCTATTTAGCCGCACAGTGGGATACAGAAGGAGAAGAATATGCGCTTCGAACCTTCGCTATGCATTGAAAAAGCAGGCAGGCTTATGAGCGATCGCCGGCATGACACATGGCACCAGCAAGAAATCTGCCGCATGGAAAACCTGGAAGCCCGACAGCATCTGTCCGTATCATGGCCGCAGGCCATTGCGCAATCGGCAGCCATGCCGACGGTAAGTGTGCGGTCGGCACACCGCAGAAGAACCACGGAGACGCCATACGTCAACAGCCCTGGGGTACTGCCGGCGGCGATCCAGGCAGCGGATTTCGACAACGGCGGCGCAGGCGTCGCCTACAACATGGTCAGCGCCCCGCCGAGCGGGAGCATCTATCGCTCAACCGGGGTCTTCATCCAGCCTGGCGACGACTCAGGGAGCGGGGCAATAAATTTCCCCGCGGGGAACTATAGTGTCGGTAAACTACAAGCCGGCGATTGGCTCAACTACACGGTCAACGCCAACTCCGGAACGTACAATTTCGATTTCCGGGTGGCCTGCCGAGGAGCGGGCGGCAGATTCCACATGGAGATCGACGGGGTCAACGTGACCGGCGAGTTGGCCATCCCAAACACCGGAGGCTGGCAGAACTACGTCACGGTGAGCAAGAATAATGTTATTATCCCTGCCAGCGGAAACCATGTGCTCAGGGTGGTATTCGATGCGACCGGCCGGAGCGGCCTGGCGGGAAACTTCGCCTGGCTGCGGGCCGGCAGCGCCAACACCCAGCTTACGCCGCCGCCTGTACGAGGCTCGTGGAATCTGATTTTCGATGATGAATTCAACAGCCTCAACAGCAGCACCTGGGCCACCAGTTACTGGTGGGACACCAACGGCGGCACCCAGGCCACTTTCAATCCCAGCCAGGTATCGGTTTCCAACGGCACCTTATCCATTACCGCGATCAATCATCCTTCGGCCGACAGCGCCGGAGTGAACAATCCTTACACCTCCGGCCTGCTTACCACCGGAGGAATCCAGGGAATCCAGGCTCCGAGCTTCAGTTTCACCTACGGATACGTCGAGTGCCGCTCGCAGATCGCGCCGGGACAAGGCATGTGGTCGGCCCTGTGGATGCTCCCGACGGATCACCTTAATCAGTATGAGCTGGATGTGTTCGAGAACCTCGGGCGGGCTCCCACCACCGATCAGGCCTTCTATCACGTCGGCCGCGCCAATGCCGCCTCTATGATCCTGCCGGCCGGCAGCGATCTCACCGCCGGCTACCACACTTATGGCGTGGACTGGGAACCGAATTCCATTACCTGGTACCTGGACGGCAAGGCCATGTACTCATTCACCAACGCCAGCCAGATCGTCAATAAGCCGATGTACCTGATCCTCAATCTGGACGTCGGCGGCTCGTGGGCCGGCCCGCTTACTTCTGCATCGCCGGCACAATCGACGTGGAATCTCGATTATCTGAGGGTATGGCAGCACTGAGGAAGAATGGCGTCAGAAGAGGGAAAGTGCAAGCCGGGTGTCAGCGACCGGAAATCGGGAAGAACGCTGCGAGATGAACGATGAACATTAAACGGCATGGCAATGACGGACGGCAAGGTATTTGCTGCATGGAGAAGCTGGAAATGCGGCAGCTGCTGTCGTTGGCTTGGCCGCCGGCCGCAGTGCAACCGGCGGCCACATTGGCCGCCTTGACAGTGCGCGTACACCACAGAAAAGCCGTGGAAACCCCGTATATCAACAGCCCTGGGGTACTGCCGGCGGCGATCCAGGCAGCGGATTTCGACAACGGCGGCGCCGGCATCGCTTATAACATGGTCAGCGCCCCACCAAACGGAAGCGTCTATCGCTCAACCGGGGTCTTCATCGAGCCCGCCAGCGACTTAAGAAGCGGAGCGCTGAGCTTCCAGGCAGGCAACTACGATGTCGGCAATCTCCAGGCGGGCGACTGGCTCCAGTACATGGTCAATGCCAATGCCGGATTGTACAATTTTGATTTCCGCGTGGCCTCGCGCGGCGCCGGCGGCACGTTTCATCTTAATATCGACGGGATCAACGTCACAGGCAAACTAGCCATACCCAATACCAGGAGCTGGCAGAAATATGTCACACTGAGCACCACGGGGGTGAGTATTCCAACCACCGGCCAACACCTACTTCGGGTGGTGATCGATACGGCGGGGCGGGATGGGTTGGCGGGCAATTTCGCGTGGTTACAGGCCGGCACAACCCCACCACCGGCGCCACCGGATGCGCCGACGCTGCTGTACATCACCAACACCACCGCCACCATTCAATGGGGAGCATCCTCCGGGGCAACCGGATATTCCATCTACCGCGACTCCACGCTGGCCGGTACGGTCGACGGTTCAGTGACGACGTTCACCGATAGCGGACTGGTGCCCAGCGCCAACTACAATTACACCGTTGTGGCCTCCAGCAACGCGGGGGACTCCGCGCCCAGCGCAGTGCTGGGCGTTACCACTTACACCGATGCCCCGCCCACGCAGCCCGGCACGCCAACCCTGGTTTCCGTCACCAACACCACGGCCACCATTCAATGGGGGGCATCCTTGGGCGCCAGCAGCTATGCCATCTACCGCGGTTCCGCACTGGCCGGCACGGTGGATGGTTCGCTGACGACCTTTACCGACAGCGGCCTGACGCAACTCGCCAGTTACAACTATACTGTTGTCGCGTCCAACGCCGCCGGTGCAGTTTCCACGACCAGTGGGACACTGAGCGTAACCACCCAGCCCGCGCCGCCGTCGCTGCCGGGAACGTGGAATCTCATCTTCGATGATGAATTCAACAGCCTCAATACCAGCACTTGGGCCACTCGCGACTGGTGGAACAGCAATGCCGGCACCCAAGCCACCTTCGAACCAGCCCAGGTGTCGGTATCCAACGGCGCCTTATCTGTTACCGCGATCAATCAGCCATCCACCGACAGTGCCGGCGTGACCAATCCGTACACCTCAGGCATGATCAATACCGGCGGAATCCAGGGGATACAGGCCGCGAGTTTCAGTTTCACCTACGGGTACGTGGAATGTCGTTCACAGATAGCTCCCGGCCAGGGCATGTGGTCGGCCCTGTGGATGCTTCCGACCAACCACCTGGATCAGTATGAGTTGGATGTCTTCGAGAACCTTGGCCGCCTCCCGACAACGGATCAGGGATTCTACCACGTCGGCACCGCCAATGCCGGCGCCTTCGATGTTCCAGCCGGCGCGGATCTGACCGCCGGTTACCACACCTACGGCGTAGATTGGGAACCGAATTCCATCACCTGGTATCTGGACGGCAAGGCCGTGTACTCGTACACCAACGCCGGCAACATCGTCAATGTGCCGATGTACCTGATACTCAATCTCGACGTCGGCGGCCCGTGGGCCGGACCGCTGACCAGCGCATCGCCTGCGCAATCAACCTGGAACGTGGATTACCTGCGGGTCTGGCAGCATTAAAAATCTATCTCAGAACCCAATGACTCCGCGATGGTCCGAAAACAGTATTTCCGCAATATGCTCACCAAGCCAACACGGATTCCACGCGTCGCGTCAATTTCCTGCGGGGCGTGTGGCCGACGGAGACACGCGGGAGAAGACCATGAACTGGTGGGTCTGGGGGTCAACGGTAAAGACGAAACGGTTGAGGAAGTTAAGGCCCAAGCCGCCGCTGGTCTTGGGACCGGCGTTGGCATTGCGCGCGTTGCCGGCCAGCAGGACTATCAGGTCGGTCTCCGCCAGATCCTTGCCGATGGCTACCGTGTCTTTGCCATGCAGTTCGATATAGCGAACAGAGCCGAAGCGATCGTGGCGAACCTCCACCGGCCTGGTGGAGGACATGTCCCACTTATGCTGCAATTCCTGATCGGCCTGCACGCAACTGGCCATGGGCAGAATCCGTACTTCCACCGGCTCATTGCGAATAGTCACGGTCAGCCAGAAACATTCGCCGTAGACGCGCATGGGCGCCGTGGCGACAGGTTGGGTCGCGGGCTTGCTTCCCGGCGGGCGCAACGTAATCGCAGGCACGGCGGGATTCCACGTCCATTGAAAGGCGCTGGCCACGTCAAATCCCAGGCAGCCGTTGCGTTCGGCGTCCTGGCACAGTTCATCGCGCAGCACCAGGGCTTTGATATGAAAAGACTGGCCGGCAAACTTGACGTCCGCAACCGCTGTGCCCGCGCAGAACTGGCGAACTTCCGGGGCCAGCGGCGGATCCTGGCCAAACGGCACTACTTTGATCTTGCAACGCCGGGCAAAACTTTCGCTGATCTGCGTGGCCCCGATGGTCTTCCAGGCAAACTGGTCGGTCACGCCGTTGCACTCCACCGGTACGCCGAATACTTTGGCGCTGGCATCCTCGGCCAGGACGCTCATGGGCAAGGTGACGGCCTGGTCACGCTTGTCGGGCTTGTCGTCGGCGCGCGCGGACAGGATTGGGAGCATAACGCCGGCAATCAACATTAAGGCCATGGGGATGGCTCGCATGGGGACATTATAGCAGATCGGGCGTCGGAAATCGGGCATCGGTGGTCATTCCCAGACCGTACAACCTTGGAATCTGCCTCCGAACCCAATGGCTCCGCGACATCCTTCCGTATTGGCTTAAGATCACATATATATATCTGCCTTCCTGCTTATTCAGAATGGAGAATATCGCGATGGACCTGAACCCTATTCCCACCCATGAACGAAACTATCTGCGCGAACTGGCCCGCAAGCAGGCCGAGTTTGCGGCGCTGCCGATCATGGCCCAGCGCAAACAGATGTGGTACGATCTCAACGATGGCAAGCCGGGGGCCCGGCCTCCGGTCATTATCGAAACCGGAACGTTCAAACGCGACTTTATGCCGGAATCCATCTATCGCTGCCAGTCGCCGGCACTCAGGGACATCGAACGACAACTCCTGAAGAATGTCCGCAACCATGAACTCATCGATGATGACAAGGTGACGCCCGACAGTTTCGATATGGACTACTTCGTGCAGATCGATGAATTCGGCGGGCCGGCCATCATCCGTCATACGGCCAAGGACTCCGACGGCATCGAGACCGGCTTCGACTGGGAACATCCCATCAAGGATCTCAAGACCGACCTGCACCGCCTCCAGCCGGCCCAATGCAGCGTCGACATCGACGGCACGATGCGCTACCGGGCCTATCTGCAGGAACTCCTGGGGGACCTGTTGCCGGTATGCCTGCGCAGCGGGACCTACGGCAGGTCCATGCTCACCAACCGGGTAATCGAACTTATGGGCATGGAAGCTTATTTCCTGGCCATGTACGATGCGCCCGACGAGCTACATCAGCTCATGAGCTACCTGCGGGACAACTGCCTGACAGTCATGCGCTGGGCAGAGGCCCAGGGGCTGCTCTGCGTGAACAACACCAATCAGGCGAGCTTCGGATCAAGCTACAACTTCACCACAAAACTGCCCGCCGCGGGATACGCCCTGCCGGCGGCGCGGCTGTGCGACATGTGGGGCTCGACCAACAGCCAGGAAACCGTGGGCGTTTCGCCGGAGTTGTACCACGAGTTTGTCTTCCCCTACTGCCGCGACTGCGCCGAGCCGATGGGGCTGCTCTACTACGGGTGCTGCGAACCGGTGCATCCATTCTGGGAGGACGTCCGGCGTCTGCCGCATTTGAAGAAAGTGTCCATCTCCCGCTGGTGCGACGAGCGTTTCATGGGCCAGGCCCTGCGCGGCACGGAGATCATCTTCTCGCGCAAGCCCGATCCCAAGTTCCTGGCGATTGATCCGGTGCTGGACGAGGCCGCATGGGCAGCGCACATCCGCCGAACACTCGAAGCCACGCGCGGAGTCTTCGTCGAATTCATCGTCCGTGACGTGTACAGCGTACATGGCAATCTGGAGAACCCGCGCAAGGCAGTGAAGATTGCGCGACGCGAAATCGACAAGATCCATTAGGAATCGGCAGAAAAGTTTACACCACCTAAAACAGAACGAAGCTTCGCTGCCCTGCTCCTGAACTGGCACCCTTGGCATCGCCGCATCATTGTTCCTCGCCTCCATAAACAACCCCTTGGCAATACATTGCCTTCTTCAGTCGGGGCTTGCAATAACATGTAACCATTCGTGCGTATGACCCGAAATTTGGTCGGGGCTAATAACTGCGCTTGAGTCCGCTAGGCACAGAGCGATCCGAAGCATTTTCTGGCCTAAAAAGCGGCAGCGGCGTAAACGGCGGAAAATCGTGGCCCAACGAAACTTTTGCCGTGGGCACTGGCCACAGAGCTGATATATTGAATTTTCCTCCCGGCGGAGAGTATGAGGCCGGCTTAACCCCAGCCAAAATCAACGCGTGACAAAACTGTTTTTATTACCCGCGAATGTACCCTGAACCAGATGACTTGGCGGAAGAAAGCGAATCATTATGTATCGTCTTTTACGCGATTGTGGACACCGATCGGAAAAATCCTCCCAACGGCAGTCCCCGCCCTTGCTTGAAACTCTGGAAAACCGAAGGCTTTTGTCCACAACCGCCACGCTGGACTTCACCGGCGCCGCCGGCGGCGTGGACAATACGGGCTTTACCGGCGTGCTGGCCACCAGCCACGGCGCGGGACTTATCACCCAGAATCTGACGGTCGGCGGCGGCGTCCTCACTGTCAAAACCACCTCCGGCGATCTGGTGAGCAGCGTCAATTCCCAGGATGACGCCCTGGACCTCAACCTGGACGGCACCAGCGATTATACCGTGCAGACACAACTGGGCGGCCTGCCATTCGCGGCCAATTATCAAAGCGGCGGCATTTTCGTCGGCACAGACCAGGACAACTACGTCAAGCTCGTAGCCGCGTACAATGGCGGCCCCTGCCTGCAATTAGCTTCTGAAGTCAATGGCGTCTTCACGACCATCGCCCAACCATCTCTGAGTTTTTCGGGAATAAGCAGCTTGGATCTGCGCCTGGTTGGCACGGCCTCCACGAATACCCTGGTGGCCCAATATCGCGTCAACAGCTCCAGCGATTCCGCATGGGTAACCATCGGCCAGGTTACCACCAATACGGCGGCGTTCAGCAGTTCGGCCAAGGCCGGCATCGTCACCACCAACATCGGCTCTAACTCGTCGGTGAATGTGCCGTTTGATTCCTTCACCCTGGTGGCCAACAACTCCGCGCCACCGCCAACGCCAATCACGGAGTCCCTGGCAGTCGGACCCAACGTCGACGCCACAAAACTGCGCGGCAACGAAGCCAGCCCGCAGATCGCCATCAACCCCACCAACCCCAATAATATCGTCGTCGTCACCACCACCGATCAAAGCAATGGGTCGTACATTCCTGTGGCACGCAGCTTCGACGGCGGTGCGACCTGGACCACGACAACCATAGGCCCAGCCCAGGATGGCTTCCCCACGCTCAACCAGCGTGTTGATGCCCGAGTGGCTTTCGACAGCTATGGCAACCTGTACGTCAGTTATATGGTGGCGTCACGACATACCGGAGTATGCGTCATGGTGACCCGCAGCACCAACGGCGGCGCCAGCTTTGGCAGCGCCATTGTCGCCGTCAGCGGCAGCACGTATGACCCCGACTCCCCTTCCCTGACAACCGGGCCAGATGTGAATAACCGGTCACGCCAGGCCGTATATATTTCTTTCACGGATTACAATTCCAACCGGATCATGATCGTCGGCGCAATTTCCAACGGGCTGGGCAAACTCTCCAGCTTCTCTGCCCCAGTCGATGTCAGTTCCGCATTCGGAACGTATTCATCCATCGCGGTCGGGGCCAAAGGACAGATCGCCGTCGGTTGGCAGACCAATGACAGTGGCCAGGGACTAAATTACATCCTGGTGAACACCAGCACCACCGGCTTGGACGGCTTCGGCACGGCCGGCGCGGCCACCTCCACCAATGTCGGAGGGATGCAGCCGATTCCCGCCCAGCCCAACCGGACCGTGGACGCCAACGTAGGCCTGGCCTTCGACAAAAGCGCCGGCCCCGCCAGCGGCCGGCTATACCTGGTTTACGCCGATCAGATCACCGGCCCGATCACCAACCTGGACGTGTTCCTGCGCTCCAGCGACAGCCTGGGGGCAAGTTGGAGTAGCCCGGTGCGCATCAATAACGACACCGGCACTAACAGCCAGTTCCTGCCGGCCCTGGCGGTGGACCCCGGCACCGGGGCCGTCGGCGTCTCCTGGCTCGATGCCCGCAACAGCACCGCCAACAACACGGCACAGGAATACGTTGCGGTGAGCGTCGATCACGGAACTACTTTCGCAAGCAACACCCTCATCTCCGCCGGAACCAGCAACGAGGCCTGGGCCAACCAGGCCATCGCCTATGACTTCGGCGACGTCGGCGGTTTGGCTTTCGCCGGCGGCAAGCTGATCCCCGCCTGGGCCGACAACTCCAACTCCGCCGGCGGCAACCCCAACGGCGCCAATAATGATTTCGACGTCTATGCGGACGTGATCACGGTTACGGCCTGAGCATTTCCATAAGCAGCCGGAACCGCGTCTCCGTGTACTCCAACGGCACCTCGTGCTTGTGGAAGGGATAAATCTCGATCTGTTTTTCGGCCGTGATATGGTTGTAGGCGGCGAAGATCGTGCTGGGGGGACAGATGTCATCCCAAAGGCAATTCAGTATCACGGTGCGGCAGGTGATCCAGGGCGCCAGGTTCAGATTGTCGGCATAACTGAGGGTGCGGACCGCCTGGTCATAGAGGTTGGGGAACGTCTTGAGAAACGCCGGGATCTCGGGATACGGGCCGTTGGGCGTAATGGCTATGGCACGGCGATAGTCGCACAAGTAGGGAATGTCAGCCAGGGCCAGGACCGGGCGCTGTGACAGGGCCGCGACGGCCAAGGTGATGCCACCGCCCTGGCTAATGCCGGTGATGGCCAGTCGGTTGGCATCGACCTCTTCCCTGGTGGCGAGCAGTTCCAATGCCCGCACCGCATCGGCGAACACATAACGATAATAATATTGCCGGGGATCGCGAATGCCCAGGGTCATCCATCCGCTCTGATGCCCTTGGCCATACACTGTGGCATCCTGAGACTGGCCATTCTGGCCGCGGCAGTCCAGGCTCAACACGCCCATGCCCTGGGAGGCCAGGTAGAGCATTTCGATGGGCCGCGGGGCGCGGCCGCTGTAGCCATGATAGATGCAGACGCCGGGGAACTTGCCGCGCGCTTCCGGCCGGACATACCAACCGGCCAGGCGCCCGCCCTGGTAGCCGTCGAACCGAACGGCGTAACATTGCAGCTTGCGCGCTGGAAAGTCATAGGGCACAAGCTCCTGGTTCAAAGGTTGCTTGAGCGCCTCGGCGATGGTCCCCTCCCAATAACTCTCGAAATCGGCCTCGCGGTACAACGACGGCTTGTATTGCCGCATTTGCTCAAGGGACATTGAATCTATGGAAGGCATGGTTGGCTCGCTTTCGACGTCGCCGCGGCATCTTGCCGCTTCCACACAGGATCACTTCGGTTTCATGGCCGCCGCCATGAACGCGGCCACATCGGCTTTCAGTTTCTCGTGCGACGTCTTCTCATGATACATCATGTGGCCGGCCGGAAAAAATGAGCGGCTGACATTGGCGCGCAGTTCGGCAGGCAGTTCCATGTGGCTCAGGGTGTAATCGGTGCCGAGATAGGGGGTGGCCAGGTCGAAGTAGCCACTGGCGAAGAACACCTTCATGCGCGGGTTTTTCAACATGGCGCCGCGCAGGCTCTGGGCTACGTCCAGGAAACCGTGGCCGCCGTTGTCGAAGTTCCAGGAGCCCAGCCCAACCAGGGTCTCGTACGTCAAATCGGTCTCGAACTTCAGCGACCGCCGGAGGTAATCGTTGATGTTGGCGGTGTAGGCGCTATAGAAGCCGGAAAAGCCGGGATCGTATTCGGCCTCATCGGCAGCCGCGTCGGCGGCGTCGCCGGTCAGGCGGGAGTCGAAGCGGCCGACGATCTTCCTGCTACCTATGAGCAGGTTCTTGCGAAACACCCCAGGATCGATGCGGAGGTTGTGGCGGTCGATGCAATCGGGGCTCAGGCCCGTGAAGGCCGCCAGCTTCTTGACCACGGCGGCGCGGGCCTCGCCCTGGAGGTTGTCGCCGGCGGCCAGGGCGGTGGTGTATTCATTGAGGGCCCAGCCCTGGGCCTGATCGAGACTCTTGGCCAGGTCCTGCTGCAGGGCGAAATCGAGCTTGTGGTGATACCAGGCGGTGGCGGTATAACTGGGCAGACAAAGGGCGTAGGGCAGGCCGTTGCCGCGGTTGCCGGGGCCGAAGGAGAGGGTCTGGAAATCCAGGACCGTGGACATGAAAACGATGCCGTTGAGTTCTATGCCGGTGCGGTCCAGCAGGTGCTCGGAAAGAGCGGCGGCGCGGGTGGTGCCGTAGCTTTCGCCAGCCAGGAACTTGGGGCTGAGCCAGCGCCCGTTGCGCGTGGTGTAGAGACGGATGAACTCGGCGACGGAACTGACATCCTTCTCGACGCCATAAAAGTCGTCGGCCTTGTTGGCGTCGGCCGCCCGGCTGTAGCCGGTGCCAACCGGATCGATGAACACCAGATCGGTAAGGTCGAGCCAAGTCTGCGGATTGGGAGCGAGTTTGTAGGGAGGCGAGGGCGGATTGCCGGCATCGTCCAAGGCGATGCCCATGGGCCCAACCGCACCCAGATGAAGCCAGACCGCGGCGGCGCCGGGGCCGCCGTTGAAGAGGAAGGTTAGGGGGCGGGAGGCCGGGTCAATGACGACGCCCTGAGAATCTTCCTTGCAATAGGCAACGTAGAAGAAACTGGCCCGGGGTTTGCCGGCATCGTCTTTGAGCGTAAGCGCCCCCGCCGTGGCCTCATATTTAAGGGGCTGGTTGTTGAGGGTGATCTGGCTATGGGTAACCGAGGCAAGTTCCTGCCCGATAACGTAAATGGTGGAAGGCTTGGTGGCGCTCGCGCTGGTGGTGGCTGGCTGGGTAGGCTGGTCCGCCAGACACAGAGCGGGAAGAACCAAAAGGATGAGGCCAGCTATAAGTGCTGGTTGGGGTGTTGTTTTTCGCGGGATCATGGGCGGATATCATAGAGTATGAAGCGACCAGTGGCGAGGGAGTGACGCTGGGGCTAAGACAAATGCTGAAGTTCGACAGTCAGGGCATGCGGACGCCGGGAAGAAAAATCTTATTGCCGCCGGGGGAGTCGTCGGGTTTGAGGGGGACGGTGGAGAAACGGATGTTTCCCCCTGGGCGGGCGGCCAGAGTCAATTGGCCCGACGCGCCCAGCGTGCCGTCACAGGTGGTGCGATCGGCGTTGACCATGCAATCGAAGGTGAAATGATTGGGGACTTGGGGATCGAGTTGGCCGGCAAAAATGCGGGTGCGATCATTCTCAGAGGCGTGGATGACCAGCATCTGGTCGCCGGGAATTTGCTGCCAGGGGAGTTCCTCCCAGGGAAACTCCGCGTCGCCGGAGGTAGTCGGCAGAGGCCGATAGACATGGGGAACAAGCATGACCAGCATGGCGTCTTCGGTGATCCGCCGTTGGATGTCCACCAGCACCAGAGTAAGCGGGCCCGATGGGCGCGGCAGGGCGTGCAGGAAAACCACGCCCATGCAGCGAGGCTGGCGCGGAAAACCATTGGGCTGGGAGAGGAAAGAGGGCGTATGGAAGACGCCGCGCCAGGCTCCCTCGCGCTGATAGTTCTTGTCGGCGGCCATAAGCTGGCGGCCGGCCTTCATGTCGTCATCGTAGACCACCAATTCCGGGGCGGCTCTATAGGCGGCCGCCGCTTTGGCGGTACGAGCATATCGATAGTTGAGAACAGAGTTGTACAGCGCCGGCCAGTGGAGATAGACAAAGAGCGTGGCCAGGATGGTAATCATCACGATGATGATCAGAACTCGCCGCATGAGCGCGGCTTTGACGGCCAGGGACTTGTAGTCGGGAGGACGAATGGGCACGGCAGTAGTATACAGCGCGGGCTGAGGCGATGGGAGAGACGCTGTTCGGGGCTGTGTCAACTCAATAGAAGTGTCACATTCGTTAACTCATTAGAACTGTCACATTCCCATGCTGGGCTGGCGACCTCTGAGGCGTAGCCGAAGAGGCCGCCAGCCCAGCAGGCGGCGCCAC
>Ga0316217_10002517_pt1 | contig 21969 bp, 14 predicted proteins | sample 1anoAmetaG_FD_203633 | JGI IMG/M metagenome (GOLD analysis project Ga0316217, IMG submission 203633) | Freshwater microbial communities from Trout Bog Lake, Wisconsin, USA - 1anoA | ecosystem: Environmental > Aquatic > Freshwater > Lake > Hypolimnion/Profundal zone | place: USA: Wisconsin...
TGGCCGCCAGCAGCGCTGCCACCTTGCCGTCAAAGCAACCCAGGGGCGCTTCGCCGGCCACCGGGCGGCTGACCCAGTCCAGCGCATTCTTGAGCGCGGCGGTAATGGAACTGTTGTATTCCGGGCACCCCAGCAGCAACCCCTGGTGCGCCAGAAACAAGTCTTTGAGTTTGCGGGCGTTGGGGTGCAGCCCATCGGCCCGTTCCAGGTCTTCGTCAAAAACCGGCAGCGGAAAATCGCGCAGGTCGATTTGCGTGACGGTAGCCCCGGTTGCCCGCGCCGCCTGGGCCGCCACGTTCACGAGTTTCTTGTTAAAACTTCCAGCGCGCAGGCTGCCGGCCAACGCCAGGATCTTCGTGCTCATTAAGTTCTCCAGAACAAGTCGAGCCAAGCCACTCCCCGTCATCATACCGAAATTGAGTCGGTGGTGGATGCGGGAGCTCAGTCGCCCTGGGGGCCCGCGGTGCTGACATCGACCGGGAGGATGCCGCGGGCGGGCGCCGGCGAGTTGGGTTTAAAGTGCCAATCGTGCTCCAAGTCGACAAAGAGCGGGTCGGCCGCGAGGCTTTCGCCGGGTATGGCGTTGGTGGAACCGGTGGCGGAATAGTCTTTGAGGTGGGTGCCGACGATCTTGCCGCTGCCGCTGTAGAGCACATTGCCGGACCACGTGGTAATGGCGTCGACGCCGTGGAATTCGATTTTTCCGGCGCACCAGATGATGTTTTTTTCAAAGGTAAAATCTTTCGAGCGGGCCAGGCTGAGTTTGGCATCGCCTGCGGGCACCACATAAACATTGTTGCGCAGGATGCAGTCGTGGGCCATGTGGTTGTTGCCCAGGTAATGCACGCGCAGGGCGACATTGTTTTCCACGAGGCAGTGCTGCGATTGCTCGTCGAGGTACCAGGCCGAGGCGCCATAGCCGCCGGTGTCGGTGATGTCCCGCGCCAGGTTGCCGCGGATGATGCAGTCCCTGGCGCCAAACAGGTAGATGGCGGCGCCATCGTGCAGGGTTTTCATGCAGTCATAAATGAGATTGCCTTCGAGGATGTTGGCATTGCCGCCGTAGTTGATGGCGCTGTAGCTGCAATCGTGCACCAGGTTGTGACTGACCAAGCCGTGGTCGCCGCCGTGGTAGATGCCAATGGCGCTGGGAAACAGCAGGCCGATGCCGGCCACGCGGTTGTTGCGGATGATCGGTTTGGTGCCACCGATATAAATGCCGCCGGCACCGCAGGGGCCGATGCGACAGTGCTCCACGATAATATCGTGCAGGTCGTTATGGCCGTTGATGGCGTGGCCGGCCACCCGGGAAATCTCCAGTCCGGAGAGGCGGCAGTTATGTGCGTGGTCCAAGGCCATGGCGCCATCGAAATTGGCGGCGGCAAATCCGCCCGAGCGCAGCGGCACGGTTGTCACGTGGATGGTCAACCCTTGGAGGGTGACATCATGGACGGGAGTCTTGGCGGTGCCGGCGAGGCGGATGACCGTCTGGGTTGTCGGCACGAAGACGGTAGACTTGGCCATATCCTGGCCGGGCAGGGGCCAGTAGACGATGCGCCCGCCGGCGCGATCGTGGTACCACTGCCCGGGGTGGCGCATGCCTTCCCGCAGGTTCCACACGACGTACTGGTGGACGTTAAACGCGCCCGGCGGATGGCCACAGGGCGGTGCCAGGGTCAGCACGTGCCGGGGGGCATCCACGGCCGCCACGCCGACGGTGGATTCATCCCACATGTGGTAAACGGTGACTTCGGCATTCTGGGCTACCAGCCAGGCGCCCAGGTCCGCCGGATTGTACGCCAGTGTGGTCAGTTCCTCCGTAGTCGGTTGGCGTTTCCAGCCGCCGCCGGTGGAACTCATCCAGGGCACGTCGAACTTGGTGGTGTGGGTAAACGTGCCCGTCTCGGGCAGGCGGGCGCGTGGGGCCATGGCGCCATCCACCTCCAGCAGGCGCGGCGCCAGGGCCGGGTCCAGACCGGCCGGCAGGGCGGCGGCGTAGAAATCGGGGCCATCTTTCTGCCAGCCCGCCAGGCGGATGCCGCCGTAAAGGGTGGGCGTGGACGCGGTGGCCCCGGGGGCGGAGGGGGCGGAGGGGGCGGAGGTGATGGTAAGGCCGGAATCCTGCGGACCCAGCACCAGATCAACGGCGAAGTAATTGCCGGCCGCCAGAGTGATTTCACGTGGTTGTCCTGGCGCGATGCTGCGGCACAGATCGCGGGCGTGCACCAGCGTGGCCAGCGGGTGCGCGGCCGTGCCGTCGTTGGCATCATTACCGGCGGGGGCCACGTAGACCGTGGCGCCGGCGGGGAGTACATGAAGCCAGAGCGCCAGCAGGGTCAGCGGGATAGGGTAGTGGCGCATCGGTTGTACCTCCTGCCCGGGAAACGGTCGGGCGCTGCGTTTGGTGCCTCCGGCGCGTTATTCGGCCAGCAATTTCGGGATCATTTCTTCCATATTCCGGCGGGCCTGCACGGTGCGCACCACGCCTTTCTTGTCGAGCAGAAACATGGTGGGAATGCCGTTGATGCCGTATTCCTTGGCCAGCGGGTGCCACCCGGCGGTGGCCGGATCGAAAAGCTGCGTCCAGGACATGTCCGGGTCATCCTTGAGGAATTTCTTCAGGGCGTCCTCGTCGCGATCGCACGAGACGCCGACAATTTCCAGGCCCTGCGGATGGTACTTCTTGTACAGCTCTTTGACGCGCGGCAACTCCGCCCGGCACGGACCGCACCACGTGGCCCAGAAGTCCACCAGCACCACCTTGCCCTTGAGTTCAGCGCTGGAAAAATCCGTGCCGTCGAGCTTTTTGGCCTTCAGCACCAGCGGCTTATCTTCCAGGGCGGCGAGTTTGCGTGCCCCTTCCCAGCTGCCCAGCAGCATCTTGGCCATCTTACTTTGGCTCTGGGTCTTCAAGAGGGTCTCGATGCGCTCTTTGGATGCGGCCGACGTCTTGGCATCGCCATACGTTGCCGCAAGGATTTGCACCGGGGCATCATTGGCCGGATCGCCCTTGATAATGTCGGCCAGGGTAGCGAGCGCCTTGGCCTGCCCGGCATCGTCCTTACCCGCCAGCAGGAGCGCCACCCGGGCCTGGAGTGCCTTGCCCAGGGTTGTCGCGGCCAGCTTGTCCAGTTTGGCCTGGATGGCCGGATCGCCGAGGGCGGCGCCAATCGGATAGATATCCGTTTGAATCTGCTGCTCAATACTCTTGGCGCGGGGATCGCCGGCGCCCAACTCCTCCGCACACGCGTCGAGTTTGGCCAGGAGGGGAGCCGCTTTCTGCAGGGCCGCAGCGCGGCTGGCGGCATCGGCATACACATCGCCGGCCAGGGCCGGCAATAATTGCATGCGGGCTGCGCGGGCATCCTGGAGAATGGCCATCAGGTCCCGCGCTGCCGGGGTTGTCGCCGGGGCGGGCGCGGGCTCCGCGGCGGCCAGCCCGCGCGGCACGTTGGCCCCCACTACCACCACCAGCGCCGCCAGGGCGCACCACTGGGATACATTACGCATGGGACCTCACACAAAGATTCTGTTAATATTTACCAAACGCCAAGGCTTTAATGTTAAGCCTTTGGATAATTAGTTGCCAGAGGCCGGCGATCTTTTCTACGCAACCCGCGCTGCGGCGCGCGGGGGGCCGGATCCATGGCGTAAATGCTCCCGCCATGGCATGATGGCAGCGATCATGACCTTGGGCATCCTCTTTGGATTTCTGGCGGCTTTCTTCCAGTGCCTCTCGTACCTGGGTACGCGGCACTTCGTGCAGCCGCGCGCCGCGGCCGGTACGCACGGGGCCGGGCGGCAATTGCTGGTGCTGGCCCATGTGCTCATGGGCGCGGCCTCGATGCTGCTGCTGGCGGTATTCTGGCCCCGGGGCCAGGCGGTGCCGCTGAGGCAACTGGCCGATCCCCTGTGCTTCTCGGCGTTCTATTACCTGGTCGGGCAGATCGGCCTGATGCTGGCGCTGCGCTATGCGACGCCCTCGCGCGTCTCGCCCATGCTGGCCTTTAAGCTGGTGATCCTGGCGGGCCTGGCCACCCTGGCGCCGCACCTGGGCGCGGTGCCGGGACTCTCCGGCTACCCGGCGTCCCCGCTGGCGCTGCGGCAGTGGGTGGCGGTGGTGCTGGCACTGGCTGGGGCGCTGGCGCTCAACTACACCGGCGGGGCCACTCCGTCGCGTGCCGCCTGGGGCCTGATCCTGGCGTGCGGGGCCTATTCCCTTTCGGATTGGAACATCGGCCGCCTGGTGACGCTGACCGCCGCCACGCACCTGCCGCTGTTCCAGCAATACCTGATTCCGGCGTTGCTCTGCTACGCCCTGTGCGGGGTGGTAGCGCTGCCGTTTCTGCCCTGGTTGGGGTCGCGGGTTCGGGCTGACTGGGTCGATGCCGCCCCGTTTGCCGCCGCGTGGATGGTGGCGATGTTATTCTTGTTTGCCTGCTTTGGCTCCGTGGGCGTGGTGCTGGGCAACATCCTGCAATCCACGCGCGGGCTCATGTCGGTGCTGCTGGGTATCGCCCTGGCGCACTGGGGCCACCATCACCTGGAAGCCAAGACGCCGCGCGGCGTATTTGTGCGCCGCCTGGCGGCGGCCGTGCTGATGCTGGCGGCGGTGGCGCTCTATGCCTTGGGCAGGTAACGCCCAGTCCTTTGTTCTCCGCCCGAATCTTGGTCTTCTTCGTGTCTCAATCCATCCATTTCTTCGCACCCTGCGCAAGGTTCCAGCTATTTCATCCCTCTCTGTTAGCAGTTCACGGGAAACTACGGCTACGAAGATATGAAACACAGAGGACACAGAGTACACAGCGACCGAGGGAAGAAAATATTCTATCACTAAGTCGTCGCTGTATTTCCGTCCTCTGTCTCTGTGTTTCAAAAGGAATTTAAGAAATAACCCTAAGACGTCGCAAGATGAGTGAAATAGCAGATTGAAGTTCTTCGTGGGTCTTGGCGTTTTCGTGGCTTCGTATTTATTCCGGTGGAGTTTCGCCAATGCTATATTCAAAAGAAAATCGTGTCCGCCTTGCGGCGGTTCTTCACTTTGGTTTTGCCCACGGCGGCGCGTGGCGCCGGCGCTAAGGGTGTCACGGCGCTGCGGTTCAGGGCATCCAGCCGGGCGGTGAAATCCTTGGCCCGCCGCTTCTTCCAGCCGCCCTTGTGGTAGGCGTAGCCGGCGATCAGCGGCAGGGCCAGCGTCGCCTCGGCATAGACCATCTGCTCGAAGACCGTATCGACCTTGCCCCAGCTGCTGGCCTCTTTAAGCGTGGAGCTGGAGAGGGCTCCGTCGCGCACATCGGCCACCGTGATTTGAACGGCATACTTGTGCATCGGCGCATCGGCTTCCAGGATCTCGGCCGCCACCACAATGTCCTGCGTAAAGTTTTTGGGCACGCCGCCGCCGATCATCACGATGCCGGTTTCCCGGTTCATGATCTTGATCTGCGTGAGCTCGCGGAAATCCTTGGCCGAATCCAGGGAGAGGTGGTGGTCCGGGCGCTGGAGTTGATGGACGATGAGTCCGAAGCCGGCGGAGCAATCCGAAAAGGCCGGGCAGAAAATCGGCACGCCTTTTTCAAAGCAGGCCTGGACGATCGATTCCTTGTTCTTGCCGTTCTTCGTCAGGAACCGTCCCATTTCGCGGATAAATTCGCGCGATGAATGGGGCGCCGGCGGCAGGGTGTCGGCGATCAGCCGGCAGGTGTCGTCGCAGATGCGCAATTCATCTTCATCGATGTAGGTATCGTAAATGCGGTCGATATGGAGGTCGCGCAGGACGGCATCATCCATGAACTGGCTGCCGACGTAATGGCGAAAGCCCATGGCTTCAAAAAAATCCTGATCGACGATATTCGCCCCCGTCGAGACGACCGCATCGACCATGTTGTTGCGGACCAGGTCCACAATCACTTTTTTCAAGCCTGCGGAAATCAGCGAGCCGGCCAGAGTCAGGATGACGGCACACTCCGGGTCGCGCAGCATACGGTCATAAATGCCGGCAGCCCGGTGCAGATCGCGGGCCGAGAAGGCCATATTCTGCATCGCGTCGACCACACCCACGACGCCCGGATGGCGCGTGATGTCGAAATGTTCGATGGTTTGCCGCAGCAGGTCTTTTTTTGTGGGTTTGGGCATGAGAAACTCCGCAACCAGGGTCCGTGTGGTCATTACCGGCATTGTACGCCCGATAGCCCGCCCCAGATAGTGCCAGAGTTAACACCGTGCGTGCGTTAACGCAAAAATAAAATAGCCACCGCTTTTGAGGAGAGGTGATTCGCCTTTGCTGTCCCGCTCAGAAACCTCACAATTTCCTGCTCCCTCACTGGGAGCTTTTCGGCAGGCCTTTGACGTCCCGAAAAAGCGTCTTAAAGGCGGCCGCGGGAAGAGCGGTTTCCAGCGTTCGGCGAAGCGCCTCAGCGGTCGCTTTGGGACGTCGGCGGTTAAGCTGCACGGCAAAGCGTGCATTTTTTCGGCGTTGCCCGCGTGTGCGACCTGCGGTGGCTTTCTGTATATATAAATAGCACATGGATTGGAAAAAGCAAGAAAATTCCGGCCATTTTTCTGGCCGGCGAGCAAATATTTTTATCGGTCAAGTTGGCCGTTGGCGGCACGGCGATTGCAGTACCGTTGCGGCTGGCAGCCTCTCCGGGATCCGCGCCTTGGTTAAATGTTGAAAGGTGGGCGTTGAACGGTGAACATCCCGGAATTGGCAGATGATTGGGCGCCGGTTTCTTACGCGGCGGGGATGTGCAGGAAGGGTATGCTCGGCGGATAGCCGTATACTCCGGTCGGGACGATCACTTTCTGCTCGACATAATCCCGCAGCAGTTCCGCCTGCTCGTCGGACAGTCTGGTTTTGCCATCCGCATCGGCATAGGCCAGACCCCGCGACCGGCACCACTGGATAACGTCGGTAACGGTGAGGCTTAATTCCTCGGCCAGAACCTCGATTTCAATGACCTTCATGGCGGCACTCCAGTCATATTGACATGTGTAATGTTGCCGAATCCCGCAGCGCTGGAGAGACAGGAACCACCGCCGGCCACTCTAATCCCTTCCCAAGCCTGAATTTCAATGCGGTGGTTCCCTGTCTCGGCAAATCAAGATCATGGCCACTGATCCCAATGCCTCTAACGGATCGCGGTAGTTTAGGATTCGTCCCGCCCGCTTGCCATCGGCTGTAAGCGGATTTGCCTTCCCGGAAATGGAGTGGTGCGGCATAGGTGAATTACCTAGTGCTGGCACACCTTCGACATGTCGGGCACGAGTACCCCACCGGCCTCCGCCACCTTTCCGTGCGAAAGCAGGAACGCCAACAGCTCATCGAGCGTCAGTCCTTGGACCGAACAGGTGAAGTAGCGTGCCTCGGTTCCCCACCGCCGCGCCGCCGCCGCCGTCAGTTGGAGCCGCGAAAGCGCCGGCTTGGCCGTCTGAATCAACGCAATAACTTCATGACCATGAACGTGATTGATCGTACTCATTGCCCCACTATACAAGAACCACCATCCCATTTTCCATGACGTGTCCTGCGCCGGCCTTGACTGACTGGTAGACTGCCTGATGGGAATTTTGAGTTTTCGCGCATGTCTGCGTGGGGCGGGCGATTTGCCGGTGGGCGGGGGGTACCCCGGCGCCCGACCGGGGCCGCGATAGTGGTTGGCGACCGCGGCGCGACGGTCGTTGGGCGCGCCCGAGTGCGATTACGAATTCCTGTTGCACCACGCGCGGCCCGGACTTAAGATTTTGCGCCACGTGAGATGGCGCTCGGCGGCGCTGGTTCGCATCCTTCCTCCCCTGCGCGACGGAGTGGCGGTGCGTCTGCTTTACGGTTTCGGAGCACACTGGCCGCGTCCCGTGCCGCCATGGCATATTTAATGAAGATATTAAAGCAACGGTTGTCCACGAATATGCCGGGGGCGATTATCCCCTCTGATTGCAGGATGTTGCCCTGGCGGCAGCCACGGCCGGGGGGCGCTTGCTCTAGTGGATAAAGAGGTCTACCGTGAATGAAGGGAGCGGAGGAGGCGGTAGAGTGGGGGACGCAACGGATACAAGCCTTGGCGTTAATGGCTTGGTGTGTTACGAAATCATGCCGCTGAGAGGAGAGTTGGCTCCTGTGTGGAGGCACCATGGTACGGCCGATGACATTTCCGGCGGAACCTGACGAAGGCGCTATCGAGCGATGGTTTCAAATGGTGGAGCGGTCGGCGCCCGGCGCTGCGGCGCAGCAGGCGCTGCGGCATTTGCGGCAGGAAATGGAAAAACGCCGGCGTGTGGCCGACCACCTGCGCCAGCGGGAAGAAGACTTTGAAAAGCTGGTGGAGCACGCCGATGTGATCATTGCCCGTTTCGATCAGCAATTACGCTATGCGTATGCCAACCCGGCCGTCGCCAGTTGGACCGGGCTTGCGCCGGCGCAGTTGATCAATAAGACCCACCGGCAGGCCGGTCTTCCGGCGGCGCTGTGCGACCTGTGGGATGCCCGGTTGCGCGAGGCGTGGGACACAAACCGGCAAGTGACTTTCGAGTTTCGCTGCTGCGGGCCTGACGGGCAGGAACATTGGCTGCAGGTGCGGTTGATTCCGGAGGCCAGTGCCACCAATCAGGTCGCCTCGGTGTTGTCGGTGGGGCGGGACCTGACGGAGGTTAAACGGGCCCACCAGGCGCTGGAACAGGTCCATCAACAGTTCGTGGCCACCCTCGATCACAGCAGCGAGGGCTTTGCCACCTTTGACCGGCACTGGCGTTTTCTCTATGTCAACGCGGCTGCGGCGCAGCTGCTGGGCCGCGGCAAGGATGAGTTGCTGGGTCATACCCCGTGGGAAGTGTTGCCGCAGTCCGGTCCCTCCGATTATGTCCGAGAGTTTCAGCGTGCCGTTGAACAGAACACCCCGGTTCAATGCGAGGTGTTTTGCAGGCAGTTCCATGCCTGGCACGAATGCCGCTGCTATCCCTCGCCTTGCGGGGCGGTGGTCTATTTCAGCGATATCACGCGGCGCAAGCAAGCCGAACAAGCCTTGCGCGACAGTGAAGAGCGTTTGCGCCTGCTGATGGAGGGCGTGCGGGACTGTGCCCTGTTCCTGCTGGATCCCCAGGGGCGCATCATCGCTTGGAACACCGGTGCCCAACGCGTCAAGGGGTATAAGGCCGAGGATATCCTGGGAAAGGATTTCTCGATCTGCTATACGCCCGAGGACCAACAAACGGGCAAACCGCAGCGCGATCTGGAGACCGCGTCTCGGGAGGGATGCCATGAATGGGAAGGCTGGGTGGTCCGCAAGGATGGCGCGCGTTTCTGGGCCGAGGTGGTTCTACAGGCCCTGAAGAACGACGACGGCAGCGTGCGGGCGTTTGCCGAACTGGCCCGGGACATCACCGGGCGCAAACGCGCCGAAGTCCAGTTGGTGCAAGCCAAGGAGGCTGCGGAGCGTGCCACGCGGTCCAAGGACCAGTTTATCGCGGTGCTCTCGCATGAATTGCGCACCCCTCTGACCCCGGTGCTCACGGTGGTGCAGATGATGGAGCGGGATACGGCCCTGTCCGTCGACCAGCGGGAGTCCCTGCATATGGTGGCGCGGAACGTGGTGCTCGAAACGCGCCTGATCGACGATCTGCTCGATGCCACGCGCATCAGCCGGGGCAAGCTTGAACTGCATCAGGGACCGGTGGACATGCACTCCCTGCTGCGTCACGTGCTGACGCTTTGCGAGAGCGACCTGCGCTTCAAGCAGTTGCAGGTGACGGCGGATTTTGCCGCCGCCCACAGTAATGTGCATGGCGATGCCGCCCGCTTGCAGCAGGTCTTCTGGAACCTGCTCAAGAACGCCATCAAGTTTACGCCGCAGGGCGGCGCCATTACCGTGCGGACCCGGCAACCCCGGGAAGACCGCCTGACCGTGCTGCTGCAAGACACCGGCGTGGGAATTGACCCCGAACTCCTGGCGCGGATATTCATCCCTTTTGAACAGGGCAACCAGACGGTCACCCGTCTGTTCGGCGGCCTGGGCCTGGGATTAAGCATCGCCAAGAGCCTGGTGGAGTTGCACGGCGGCATGCTTACGGCCGCGAGCGCCGGCAAGGGGCAGGGGGCTACGTTTACGGTGGACCTGCCGGCGCTGTTGGTGGTCCCCCCGCAGCCCTCCCGCGGCACCGCGTGGGCCGGGGGCACTGCCAGCCTCCGGGGCGGGCGCATTTTGCTGGTCGAAGACAGCGCCGATACCACCCTGGTCATGGTTAAACTCCTCACCAGCTATGGTTATCAGGTGCATACGGCCGATTCGGTGGCCGCGGCCCTGCGCGCTGCGGAAGCCGAGAGTTTTGATCTGCTGCTGTGCGACATTGGCTTGCCCGATGGCAGCGGTTTGGACCTGATGCAGCAACTTTCCCGCCAGCATCCCCTCAAAGGCATTGCCCTGAGCGGCTATGGCATGGACGAAGACATCAAACGCAGCCAGGCCGCGGGTTTTATGGCCCACCTGACCAAGCCGGTGGATCTGGGCACGCTGGAAGAGGCGTTGGAGCGCGTGCTGCCGCCGGTGGCATGATGGCGGAGTGGCGCCGTTGCAAGCTTCATGGCGTCTCTTTGCTTTGCGTAATGCAAGACATCCAAAGAAATGGACCAGTGACGCTATCTGCGGCGTACCGCCCCCTTTGCCCATCTTCGCCGCCCAGGCCGTTTCGTCATGGCCTCCTTGGTTCTTCGAATTTGACGCGACATTAGGTCCTTCGTCATTCATCATTCGGGCCCCCTTGACCTCTTGGCCCCTCTGGCAAGTGGTCAACAGCGCTGCTTTGCTAATAACCAACTCTCCACCCGGCCAGTTGCTCACGCCGGCGCAGATGGTACGATTTCCATCATGAATAACAATTTTACCCGGCGTAGTTTCCTTGCCATGGTCATCCTGCTGGGCCTGGGCAGCGTCCCCGCCCCGGCGCAAACGGTCCCGCCGCCCCAGGCCGTGCGGATCCTGTTCATCGGCAACAGCCTGACCTACTTCAACGATCTGCCGAAGATGGTGCAGGAACTGGCCCAGGCCGGCCAGCAGACCCCGCTCATATACGAGAAGGAAACGCCCGGCGGCTGCACGCTGGAAAAACACTGGAAGGATGGCAAGGCCCTGGCCAAGATCCAGGCGCACCCGTGGGACTTCGTGGTGCTTCAGGACTACAGCTCGGCGCCCCTCCTCAAACGCGATGCGATGTTCGAATTTGGCCGGAAGTTTGATGCCGCGATTAAAAAGCAGGGCGCCAAGACGCTTTTCTACATGACCTGGGCCTTGCAAAATAAGCCTGACGATCAGGCGGCCATCAGCCAGGCGTATCTGGATTTGTCCAAGGAGTTGCAGGACGGGATTGCCCCGGTCGGAAAAGCCTGGCAGGCGGCACTACAGGCGGACCCGAACCTGCGCCTGCACCTGTTCGACGGGAAACATCCCAACGCCACCGGCACCTACCTGGCGGCCTGCGTGTTCTATGCCACCATCTATCATGTAAGCCCCGAAGGACTTCCGGGCAAGGTTGGCAAGCTGACCGATGCGCAGGCCCGCCCGCTACAGGTCATTGCGTGGAAAACAGTTCAGGAAACATGCCCATGAGCATATCCCGCCTCCAAGAAACCCGCGGCGTTACCCGCCCCCGTGGCCGCACGTATGTCCGGCGTGCCGGCAGCGCTGCCTTCTGGCGCGGGGCCTGCGCGGCACTCCTGGTGCTCGCCACGCGTGCGTTCGCGGAAGACTGGGGCCTCTATGCGATCGTCCCCGTCAGCGCTCCGGCACTGGCCCTGGAAGCCGTCGATGCCGGAACGGCCAGTGGCGCCGCCGTGTCGCTGGGCCGGACCGAGGCCAAGCCCCAGCAGAAGTGGGTCATTGTTCCCAAGGGCGACGGCCTGGTCGCCATTAAGCCCTCGTGCAGTTCCACGCTGGTGCTGGCGGTGGCCCAGGGCGGCACCAAAAACGCCACGCCCATGGTGCTCGAAACCGACACGGCCCAGCCCTGGCAGCTCTGGGCGCTGCGCCGGCAGGACAACGGCAGCTACACGCTTACGCCCAAGCATGCGCCCGATAAGGGGCTCGATGATTTTGGCGGCGCCGTGCAGCCGGGCGCCCGGATCGATTTGTGGGACTCCAAGCCCGGCGATCCGCACCTGCAATGGTTTCTCCAGCCGTGCGCTGGCAGCCCGATTCCGGTGAACGCGCCCCCGGCCGCCAACGCCTATGTGGCGCCCGTGATCAAGCCCGAGGATGTGCTGCCGGGCACCCTCAAGCAATGCGCCTTCACGCAAAGCGCCATCTTTCCCGGCACCGTGCGCGACGTGACGGTCTTTATCCCCGCGCAATATGATGGCGCCAAACCCGCCTGTGTCTACGTCAAAACGGATGGCTACAACCCGCGGGAAAAAACGCTGCTCGAAACGCTCATCGCCACCAAGGAAATGCCCATCACCATCGGGGTGTTCGTGCGGCCCGGCACGTTGCCGGCACCGATGAAGGGCACGCTCGACCGCCGCAATCGCTGCTTTGAATACGATGGCGTCGGCGACAACAACGTGCGTTTCCTCGTCGAGGAACTCCTGCCGTTCGTGGCCCACCAGTTTGATCTCAAGCTCTCCACCAGCGGCAACGACCGCTGCATTTCCGGCGGCTCCAGCGGCGGCATCTCCGCGTTCAACACGGCGTGGGAACGCCCGGAAGCCTTCAGCCGCGTGTATGCCGCCAGCGGCAGTTTCGTCGCCTTTCGCGGCGGTCATGAATTCCCCACCCTGGTGCGCAAGTTTGAAGCCAAGCCGATCCGCGCCTACCTGACCACCGGCATGCGCGACATGGAAAACTGTGCCGGCGACTGGTTTTTGCTTGATCAGGAGATGGACAAGGCGCTCAAATTCTCCGGCTACGATTACGTCTTCCGCATCATCGACGGCGGCCATGTGGCCGGATACATGGAACATTACCAGGAGGCCATGGCCTTCCTGTGGAAAGGCTGGCCCGAGCCGGTCAAGGCCGGCGCCAGTGCGCCGCGGGCACGGGATATTCTCCTGCCCGATGAACCCTGGCAACTGGCCGCCCAGGGCTTTCAGGATGCACGCGGCCCGGCGGCCAAGGCCACCGGGGAAATCTTCTTCACGGATCCCGCGCACAACAAAATCCAACGCCTCGACCAGGACGGCAAAGTCAGCCTGTTCGCTTCCGGCCCGGCCAATGGTCTGGCCATCGGCACCGATGGGACACTCTTTTCGGTGTCCCCGCGCACCGGCCAGGTGTTGCGCTATGATGCCGCCGGCAAAAGCAGTCTCGTGGTCGAGGGTCTGCCGGGGGACTATATCCTCGCCCATCCCAACGGCGGCCTTTACGTCACCAGCAATGATGCCACCCAGGGCACCGGCTGGTTTATCAAAGACGGCAAGAGAACGCTGGTCGATGCGGGCCTCAAGCACGCCACCGGGCTGGCGTACCGGCCCGACCAGTGGCTCCTGGCGGTGGCCGATGGCCATTCCAAATGGGCCTACAGCTATCAAATGGCCGCGGATGGCACCCTCACCAACAAAGAGCGTTTCTTCTGGCTGCACGTTCCCGATTGGGAAGATGATGCCGGTGCCCAGTCGGTCTGCTACTCCCAGGAAGGCCAGCTGTTCGTCGCGACGCGGTGGGGCATCCAGGTCTGCGCTGATGATGGCCCCACCCAGGTGATCCTGCCGCTGCCCGATCACCACGGCGCCACCGGCGTATGCCTTGGCGGGCGCGATCTGGACACGCTCTTTGCCTTCTGCGGCGACAAAATCTGGAAACGCAAAGTCAAAGTACACGCGCTGGGCGCCTTCACGCCATGGACGAAGGTCCACGGCACGCCGTTGTAAGGGGTTCTGCAAAAGAGCCTTAGCGGACCGGTGTGGCGCAGCGGAGTCCAACAGGTTCTCGGAGCCGGTGTTGGCGCTGTGCTGCTGTTGGCATGTGGCGCGAGCGCTGGGGCCCAGGACGAAAACGCCACGCCGCCCGTATCCCTCGTCCGGCTGGAGTTGTTCTGTAGCGCGGCCGATCTTCATACATTGAACGACGGCCCAGCGAGGCGGCGTTTCCGCCCGTCCAGCATGGGGCCAAAATGCATTTACCCGGCCTGGCGCGGCCGTCTGGTCCGCCCCTTGCACACTTTTCTTCCCTCTTTCGGCCCGCTTCAAGGGAAGGAGAAATCATGACAGTTTCCGATTTTATCGTGCAGCGTTTGCAGGACTGGGGCATCGCACGCATCTATGGCTATCCGGGCGATGGCATCAATGGCCTGATGGCCGCGCTGCGCAAGGCGGGTGACAACCCGCGCTTCATCCAGGCCCGGCACGAGGAACTCGCCGCCTTCATGGCCTGCGCCCACGCCAAGTTCACAGGCGATGTTGGCGTGTGCATGGCGACCTCCGGCCCGGGCGCCATTCATCTGCTCAACGGCCTCTACGATGCCCGTATGGATCATCAGCCCGTTGTCGCGATCATCGGGCAATCGTCGACGGCGGTCCTCGGCGGCCATTTCCAGCAGGAAGTGGATCTGCTCAACCTCTTCAAGGATGTCGCCAACGAATATGTAACGCAGGTCAACAGTCCGGCGGCCGCCCGCCACGCCATCGATCGCGCCCTGCGCATCGCCCTGGATCAGCGTACTGTAACTTGTGTGATTGTGCCCAAGGATGTGCAGGAGCTTGCCGCCGTGCCGCGGCCGCCCCATCAGCATGATTCGCTGCACTCGGGCATTGGTTACCACTACGCGCGCATCATTCCGCAAGATAAAGAACTGCGCAAGGCTGCGGCCGTGCTTAATGCCGGGCGGCGTGTCGCCATGCTTATCGGTGCTGGCGCGCTGCGGGCACAAGATGAAGTGGCCGAGTTGGCCCAGCGCCTTGGTGCGGGCGTGGCCAAGAGCTGGCTGGGCAAGGCGGCACTGCCGGATGACCTGCCGTTCGTCACCGGCGCCATCGGTCTGCTGGGCACCCGCCCGTCCTATGACATGATGGCGCAGTGCGACACGTTGCTGGTCGTCGGCTCTTCCTTCCCTTATGGCGAGTATTACCCCAAGGAGGGGCAGGCGCGGGCCGTCCAGATCGACATTGATGGCCGCATGCTCTCGATCCGCTACCCCATGGAAGTGAACCTCAAGGGCGACTCGGCCGAGACGATTCGCGCCCTGCTGCCACTGCTGGAGCCCAAGATCGACCACGCCTGGCGCGACCAGGTGGAGGCAGGCGTCCGTGACTGGTGGAAAACTGTCGAGGCCATGGCGCACAACACCGCCAACCCGATCAACCCGGAACTGGTCTTCTGGGAACTCTCGCCGCGTCTGCCGGACAATTGCATCATCTCCGCCGATTCGGGTACGGCCGCCAATTGGTACGCCCGGGATCTGCGCATCCGCCGCGGCATGATGGCTTCGGGCTCGGGCAACCTGGCCACCATGGGCCCGGCGGTCCCCTATGCGGTGGCCGCCAAGTTTGCCTTTCCGGACCGCGTCGCCATCGCGCTCACTGGCGACGGCGCCATGCAGATGAACGGCCTGAATGCCTGTATCACCGTGGCCAAGTACTGGAAGGAATGGTCGGACCCGCGCTGGATCACGCTGGTGCTCAACAACCGCGACCTCGCGCAGGTTACGTGGGAGCAGCGCATCATGACCGGGGATATCAAGTTCAATGCCTCGCAGGATCTGCCGGACTTCCCCTATGCGCGCTTTGCCCAGGAGGCCGGCCTGCTGGGCATCCGCGTGGACAAGCCTGAACAGATCGGCGACGCGTGGGACCGCGCTATGCACGCCGACCGCCCCTGCGTGCTGGAGGCCATGACGGACTCAAATGTGCCGACGCTGCCCCCGCACATCTCCCTGGAACAAGCCCGCAAGTTTGCCCAAACGCTCCTCAAAGGCGACCCGGAGGAGGCCGGCATCATCACCCAGGCCGCCAAGGAAATGGTCGATAGCTGGATGCCACATTGAGGCAGAAGGCCGGCGGCAGAAGTTTCGGCTCATGTACGATCAATGGTGCCGCGCGACTGTCGTTGGATTGATAGACGCTCGCGTGGTTATGCGAACTGCGCATAACCACGGCACCCAGCACCACAAGTCGTCCATGAGCCGAAGTTTCAACATTCAGCGATCCGGCGCGGGCTTTTCGTTGCCCGCCACAGCCCATAACCCGCCGCGGCGGCCAGGGCCAAGCCCGCGGCGGCGCGGAGCATGCCGCGGCGGCGGGCGGCGACTTCGGGACGGGTGAAGATCTGTTCGGGGTGGGGCGGAACGTGGCCCGCGGTCTGGCGGGCCAGGGCCAGCACTTCGGCCACGTGCAGGCCGCGGCGGGTGCTCATCTGGTGGATCTGTTCCTGGCAACTGAAGCCGTCGGCCACGATCAGGTCGGCGGGCGCAGCGCGGTAGACTTCGGGGATCAGTACGCGTTGGCCACAGGCCAGGGAGACATCCGTCGGATCGCCGGCCGTATAGCCAAAGGCGCCGGCCATGCCGCAGCAGCCGCTTTCCGGCTCGCGTACCTCCAGCCCCATGGCCTGGAGGATGTCCTTGTCGGCATTGGGCTCGTGCTTGCGTTCACTCTTCTGGTGGCAATGGCGGTGTAACAGCGCCGTGCCGGCAAGAGGCGGCGGCTGGTAGTGCGGGGCACGCTTCTTGAGAAACTCCGCCAGCAGGTAGGTGTGCGTGCGCAGCCGCTGGGCATCGTGGCTGGTGGCCAGCAGATTGGCGGCTTCATCGTAGAAGACCGACCAGCAACTGGGCTCCAGCACCACCATGGGTATATCGGCCTGGATATAGGGGCGCAGCTTGCCCAGCAGATCCTCCAGCCAGAGTTTGGCGGCCTTCAAGTAGCCATAATCGTATAGCGGGCGGCCGCAGCACAGGTCCATGGCCGGCACGATGACACGGAAGCCGGCATCTTCCAGCACCGCGACGGCGGCCTTGGCCGGGCCGGTATTGTAATAGTTATGAAAGGTATCCGGGAACAGCAGCACCGGCGCGCCGGTAGGATGGCGCACCGGCTGGGTGGCCGCCCGGCGCTGGTACCAGCGCACAAACGGCTCGGCGGCCAAGGCGGGAATGCGCCGGCGCTGGTCCATGCCGGCCAGGACCCGGGCGAGATAACTCAGACCGGGGGTTTGCGTGAGCAAATTGGCCAGGCCCGGCGCCAGTCCACCGAGGCGCGAAAATACGTGAATGAAACCAAACAGGAACATATGCCGCGGCCGCCGGCGGTGGGCAAAATGGTGCGCCAGGAATTCCGCCTTGTAGGTGGCCATGTCCACGTTCACCGGGCAATCGCCCTTGCAGCCTTTGCACGAAAGGCACAGCGCCAGCGAATCATAGACCGCCTGGCTGTCCCACCCAGCGGTCAATACTTCGCCTTCGAGCATTTCCCACAGCAGCCGGGCGCGGCCGCGCGTGGAGTGCATTTCTTCCCGCGTGGCCATGTAGCTGGGGCACATGACCTGGCCGCCCTCGCGCCGGCATTCGCCGATACCCACGCAGCGCAAAGCGGCGCGGGCGAAGGAATTCTTATCGTCAGGATAGGTAAAGAACGTCTGCGGCTCGGGCGGATTGTAATCCGGCCCCAGCCGCAGGTTGTCCGTAATGTGATAGGCCTCAACAACTTTGCCGGGGTTCATGCGCCCCGCAGGGTCCCAGATCTGCTTGAACTGGCCGAACGCCTGCATGATGGTGGGGCCGTACATCTTGGGCAGCAGTTCGGCACGGCTTTGGCCATCGCCATGTTCGCCGGAAAGCGATCCGCCCAGGCGCAAGACCAGGTCGCTGGCTTCCTCTAAAAAGCTGCGGAAATGCCGCACGCCCTCGGCGGTGTAAAGGTCAAAGGGTATGCGGCAGTGGATGCAGCCCTGGCCCAGGTGGCCGTAGAGGGACGTATCGTAGTTGTATTTGTCCAGCAGCTTCTTAAGCTGGCGCAGGTATTCGCCGGTCTTTTCCACCGGCACCGCCGAATCTTCCCACCCTTCCCAGGTGTCCGGGTTGCCGGGCACCCAGGCGGTGGACCCCAGGGAACTTTCGCGCACCTTCCAGATGCTTTCTTCCTGCTCCGGGTCGTCGAACAATTTCATGGCGGGCGGATGCGTACTGCGGCGCAGGGCTTCCATGCAGCGGCGGGCGGCGGCATCGGATTCCTGCTTGGTCGCGCCGCCAAATTCGGCCAGCAGCCAGCCGTGGCCCGGCGGCAGCAGCTTGAGGTTCGCCCGGTAGTCCCCCTTCTTCTTGACCCATTCAAACAGCAGCTCGTCGATGCCTTCCATGCCCGTGGGGTTAAAAGGCAGGATTTCCAGCACATGATCCGCGGCCTGGAAAACGTCCGGGTAGCCCAGCACCAGCAGCGACCGCGCCGAGGGCTCGGGGACCAGTTGCAGCGTGGCTTCCAGGATGGTCACGCAGGTCGATTCGGTACCCACCAGGGCGCGGGCCACGTGAAATCCATTTTCCGGCAGCAGTTCATCGAGGTTATAGCCCGAGACGCGGCGGTCGAGCCGGGGGAAGCGCCGGCGGATTTCATCGGCGTAGGTGTCGCGGATCGCCTTGAGACCGCGGTAGATTTCGCCGCGCCGGCCGCCCTCGGCAATCAAGTGCATCAGGAGTTCCTCGGAGGTCGGCCCCACGCGCAGGCGCAGGCCCTCGTAGGTAAGCACGTCCAGCGCGTGGGTATTGTCTGACGTGCGCAGGCCCAGGCCGGCATTGCGGCACAACAGGGAATGCACGCCGCAGGAGTTGTTGCCCAGCATGCCGCCGAGGGCACAATGGTTGTGGGTGGCCGGATCGGGACCAAAGGTCAGGCCCTGGCGCCGTGCTGCGGCGCGCAGGTCATCGAGCACGCAGCCCGGTTCCACACGCGCCGTGCGCCGCTGCGGGTCGATCTCCAGCACGTGGTGGAGGTACTTGGTAAAGTCCAGCACCACCGCCACGTTGCAGCATTGCCCGGCCAGGCTGGTGCCGCCGCCGCGGTTGAGCACCGGGGCGCCATACTGCCGGCACAGGTCGATGGCGGCCTGCACATCATCCAGCGAACGGGGGATGACCACGCCGATGGGGACCTGCCGGTAGTTCGAGCCGTCGGTGGCATACAGGGCGCGGCTGCCGTTATCGAAGCGCACCTCGCCGGCGATGGCTTTCTTAAGGGCCCGGGCCAAGGCCTCCCGTGCATTGCGCGGGATGGCGGTGCGGGCATCGTCCTGGCGCTGGCGGGCAAAACGGTTGGCTTCTTCCTGCTCCCGCAGCACTTGCAAACTCACGGTCATAATTGGCTCCTGATCAGAGGGTGGTTTCCAGCGCCGCCAACGCCCGACGATCGGCCAGCGGCAGGATATGCCCGCCGTGCTTGAGCACCGCCACTTTGGCTTGGGGTCCGTAGTCGGCCAGCGCCTTGTCCAGCGCCGTCTGGGCATCGGGTTCCCAGATCAGGCCCAGCTTCTGCGCCTCTGCCGGGCTGATGCCGGGGCTTACCAGCATGCAGCGGGCCTGGTCGATGATCTGGGCAACATCAGCCAGGATGGCCAGGCCGACCAGGTCCTCGGCCTGACCGCTTTGGACCAGGGCGACCAGCTCGGCGTGTTTGCGGTAGCCGATCTGCAGCAGGTTGGGGTGATTGCCGGCCACGCCTTCGGGATTGGGGCTGACCATGATAATAGTGCCGCCGGTCTGCACCGCCATGGTGGCCGAGTAGTACCCCTTGACCCGGTGCGGCACGATGCCGCCGATGCCCAGGATGAAGTCCGCCTCGGCCAGCAGGGCGTTGGCCCGCACCGGGGTGCCGTCGCGCAGCGTACCAAAGTGGTGCAGGCGGGACGCATCTTTCCAATCGTGCTGGTGGACCGTGACCCGGCCAAAATAATCGCCCAGTTTTTTACGCAGCTCGGCGTCGTTCATGCGGCGATGGGTCCCCTGGGCCGTCAGGATTTTGATCCGCCGCAGCGGGATGCCGCCGGTGTCGAGCTGGGCCAGCACGTGCGGCAGGAGGCGCGCCGTGGGCGTGCCGCGGGTGCCATCATCCATCAGGATCAGGACATTTTGCTTGCCGCGCACGGCGTCGGGCAGCGGCGGAGCGGCGATGGGCTGGGCGAGGCCGCGGTGGATTTCCGCCGTTTCATCCACCCCTTGGAGCACGCGCGGCGCCCAGACGCCCAGCAGGCGCTCGTCGGGAACATGAACCGGGGCCATGCCTTCATAAAGCGGATAGGGAAAATCGACCAGCATCAAACACCTTGGTAGTTGGAGCGTTTGTCCGTGGGCTCTCGGGTGCAAACAGAATGCCGCAGGGCAAACGGCAGCAGCCGGGCGGCCAGGACGAGGGGAGCCTGTCCGGGGGGCGGGAGCTCCGCCGAACACCAGTGGAATCGCCGGTTACCGCACGTCGTATTGATTCCGCCAGGCGGCACGGATTTCCGGCAGGGCCAGTGGCACAATGACCAGGGACGCGATGGCGGAGAGCAGACACCAAGTGCACCACGTGCGCAACACCAAGGCTTGGATAAGTATCAAGCCAATGGCGGCCAAACCCAGCGTCAGAACCAGCAGCCCAAAGGTCAGCACCAGCCGGCGGTGGCGCTGCCAGCGCCCGGTGCCGCCGGTCAGGTCCAAGGCGGCTTCAAGCACATAGGCTCCGACGCCCAAGGCGGCATCCGGGATGGGCAGCAAATGGGAAACCCAAGACGTGACCACGCGGTCCGAACCGGTGCCGAAGAATGGGTCCCAGACATGGGCGATCCAGCCGAGTTGGCGCAAGGCCAGCCCCGCGGCGCAGGCGGCGCCAGTCAGCGCCAGCGCGGCGATCAGGAGGCGCTTGGGAAAGCTGGAGGGCGAGGAGATTGTCGATGGTCGTTTTTCGATGGTCGATGACATTCCATTAATAACTGACATTGCGGCCACTTCCCCTAAGGCCCTAACAATTGCCGGGTGCCGCCGGCTAGGTTTCGACTGCGGCCTCCTTCCTGCTGCCGCGCCAGCGGCTCCAGGCGGCGGTGCCGGCCAGTGCTGCCAAGCCCGCGCCGGCCCAGGCCAGCGGGCCGCGGTGCTTGTCCAGCCACACCTGCGTGGAGCGTGTCTTGGCCTGGTTGGTAAAGGGCCCACGGGCGCCATGGTCGCCGGGCACCGGCTGGTAAAAGTTGTCCGGCGCGGCCGGATCCTTGGGCGTGCCGCTGAGCGAACCATCCCACGCCGCATCGGCCAAGTAGTGATCCAGCGCGGCGGCGGCCAGTTTTTCGCCGACGATCGATTCGACCGTGGGCCAGCCCACCCACATTTCCTTGCGCCGCGTGTGGGCCAAGTAGTAGATGGCATCCGCGATAACTTCCGGCTGGTAGATCGTGCCGACCGGCTTGGGTTTCTCGTCCATCTTGTTGCGCGTCCATTCAAACTGCGTCGTATTGACGCCCGGCAGTTCAATAACGGTGACATGAACGGCGGATTTATTATGCAGCAACTCGGTGCGGATCGATTCGGTAAACCCTTCGATGGCATGCTTGGCCCCGCAATAGGCCGATTGCAGCGGGATGGAGCGATGCGCCAACGCCGATCCGACCTGCACGATCGTGCCACGATTCCGTGGCAGCATGCGTTGCAGGGCGGCCCTGGTGCCCCAGACATAACCCAGATAGGTAACCTCGGTGATGTGGTGAAACTCATCCGGCGTCAGGCTCATGAATGGTGAAAAGGTGGAGACCATCGCGTCGTTGATCCAGATATCGATCGGGCCGAGTTGCGTTTCCACCGCCGCGGCGGCGGCTTCCACCTGCCCGACCTCGGACACGTCGGTCGGCAGAACCAACGCCCGGCCGCCGAGTTGTTCGACTTCCCGGGCGGCGCCTTGGAGCCCATCGACGCCACGGGCCAGCAGGCCAATGGCCGCACCATGGCGGGCAAACTCGCGCACCGTGGCGCGGCCGACGCCGCCCGAGGCGCCGGTAATAACAACAACTTCTTTGCGCGTGCGAGGCATAATCAATCCTTTCT
>Ga0316217_10002518_pt1 | contig 21966 bp, 18 predicted proteins | sample 1anoAmetaG_FD_203633 | JGI IMG/M metagenome (GOLD analysis project Ga0316217, IMG submission 203633) | Freshwater microbial communities from Trout Bog Lake, Wisconsin, USA - 1anoA | ecosystem: Environmental > Aquatic > Freshwater > Lake > Hypolimnion/Profundal zone | place: USA: Wisconsin...
CGCGACTTGTACCATCGTTGACGCCCTCCCAAGCGGTTTTCAGCGACTTCTCGACAAAGTCATTCTGATACACCGCAAAGGAGGGCAGCCAGACCCATTTGCTCAAAAGCTATTTTGGACAAGAGTGAATCTGGGTTGCGTCTCCCACCACAAGCTCGTGGCCCAGTTCGCTCATCAAGCGTCGAAACCAGCCATAGCTCCCCGTGGCCTCGATGCCAATTCGAACCTTGGTTCCGCGCAGCGAGCGGTAGTACTGGTCCGCCTCCGCCGTGTGCATCAAGCGCCGTTGGCCGCACTCTCCTGTCTCCTCCAACAAAAAGGAGATCTGTTGAAACCGCGGATGAAAATCACAGCCTATAATCATCATGCTCGGCTCCTTTCCTCCCGAGCTTCGTGGTCGTTTAGCCGCAACCAGCCTACTCAGGTCGAGGGAGCCGACGCTGTCATGCAATCATCCATTTCACAGTTCCATCGTGGAATGGGTGGGAAACCACGAACCTCGCCCCGTGCGTCATTCTGACCACTGACAACTGACTTTTGCACATCATTGCCATCCGATGCCGCATACTCGAGTGGCAATCGAGTGTATTCAGGAGCCGGAAACGGGCCGAAAAACGGGGTAAAAAATGGTATCCCCCTACCCCCCCTCTCTCATATACGCCGTTTGTTCGCCCACAGCGTTTTGATAAGTATAATTAAATGAATAACTTGAAATCACGCCTATTGACTGACTAGTAATGTGGAAATCCCCATTTTTGCTATTTTTCAGGCAGAAATGCGCACTTTTTTGCCTCAAAATAGGCCACTTTTGCGGCAAAAATGCGCTGTTTTTCGGGGTTGCCGCGCTGCATGTTCCGGCTCGCCCTCAAGCGTTCCTGGCTCTCGTTTTCCCTGCCCGCGATTGCCTCGCCGCCACGCGCACGCCGCCGTCTCAAAAATCGTCAAAGCATATAATCGGTCCTATGGCGGCGAGCACAGTACTGAATCAACCCGAAGCTGAAATTGCCCGGAGCGCTGCGGCCAAGCTGACCGCTCTGGAAGCGCGGCTCAAGCAGTTGGGCAGCGTGATGGTGGCCTATTCCGGCGGCGTGGATTCCGCGTTTCTGGCCGCCACGGCGCATCGGGTTCTGGGCTCCAACATGCTGGCCGTGCTGGCCGATTCGCCCAGCCTGGCGCGGCGCGACATGGAGCAGGCCTGCGCCTTTGCCAAGTCGCTCGACATGCCGCTGCACATTGTGGCCACCGACGAACTGGAGCGGCCCGAGTACCAGCGCAACGACGCCAACCGCTGCTTCCACTGCAAGGACGAGCTGTTTGCGGTGATGGAGGCGCTGGGCGCAAAGCTCGGCTTTACGCAGATCGCCTACGGCATGAACGCCGACGACACGCGGGATTATCGCCCCGGCCAGCGCGCCGCCGAGAAGCACGCCGTCCTGGCGCCCCTGGCCGACGCCGGTCTCTCCAAGCTCGAGATTCGCGCACTGTCGAAAGCTGCCGGCTTCGCGCTCTGGGACCGCCCCGCTGCGCCCTGCCTTTCCTCCCGCGTGGAGTACGGCCGCGCCGTGACGCGCGAGGTGCTGGCTCAGGTGGAGCAGGCCGAAGAGAGCCTGCGGCAACTGGGCTTTCGCGAGCTGCGGGTTCGCCACCACGGGGAACTGGCCCGCGTGGAGATTGCGCGCACGGAGCTGCCCCGCGCTCTTTCAATGGAGATGCTGGACGCGATTACAGCGGCGCTCAAGCAGGCCGGCTTCCAATATGTGACGCTGGATTGCACCGGCTTCCGCTCCGGATCGCTGAATGCAATTCTGCCCGTCGAAGTGCTGGAGCGGCGCGGCGCATAGCCGGCAGTTTAAAATCACTACGCGATGCGAATTGGTTATCTGGAGTGTTTTTCCGGCATCAGCGGCGACATGCTGCTGGGTGCCCTTGTGGATGCGGGCGTCCCTTTTGACTCCCTGGCAGAGACGGCTGCCGCGCTGAACGTGGGCGCGCGTCTGGAGATGAGCAAGGTAAACCGCGGCGGGCTTGCGGCTACGAAAGTGGACGTGATCACGCCGGAGCAGGCTGCGGACCACGCCCATGCCGAGGAGAGCCATGCCGCGCACTCGCATGAACCTCATTCCCATGGAGAGCATTCACACGATGCGCACTCGCATGAGGCGCAGCTGCACAGCCATGCGCATGAGGGACACACGCATGAGGCGGCGCCGGCCGCTCACACCCATGCGCCCCATCGGCATTTGTCGGTCATTCTCGAGATCATCCGCTCGGCGCCCCTGTCGGAAGCGGTGAAGGAACGCTCCTGCCGAGCGTTTCAAATGCTGGGCGAGGCCGAGGCGGCCATCCATTCCATTCCCATCGAGAAGGTGCATTTCCACGAGGTGGGCGCAGTGGACACGATTGTGGACATTGTGTGCACGGCCGCGGGCGCGGAACTGCTGGGCGTGGACCGCTGGCTGGCATCGCCCCTGAATGTGGGCAGTGGAACGGTCAAGTGCCAGCATGGAACCCTGCCGGTGCCGGCTCCGGCCACCCTGGCACTGCTGGGCGATGCGCCGGTGTATGCGGCGGGACCGCCGATGGAGCGCGTAACCCCCACCGGGGCGGTGGTGCTGCGCATGTTGGACGTCCACTACGAAACCCTGCCCGCCATGCGCGTAAAGGCCGCAGGCTACGGAGCGGGCGGACGTGACACCCCGGGGGAGCCCAACCTGTTGCGCCTCCTTATAGGCGAAACAACGGAAGCTGCCGCGCAACCGGATGCGACCGAACCGATTGCGGTAATGGAGACGGTAATTGACGATTCGACTCCGCAGGTACTGGCCTACGTGAGCGAACGGCTGCTGGAAGCCGGCGCATGGGATGTGTACCGTACGGCGGTGCAGATGAAGAAGGGACGCACCGGGGTGCAGATGACGGTGTTGTGCCGCCCTGACCTGCTGCCTGCGCTGCGCGATTTGCTGCTCCGCGAAACCACCACGATCGGCGTGCATTGGCGGCTGGAGAACAAGCGGTCTTTGGCGCGCGAATTTGTGAAGGTGCAGACCAAGTGGGGCGAAGTGGTCATCAAGGTTGCGCGCTGGCCTGACGGCACAGTGGCCAACGCCTCGCCGGAGTATGAGGACTGCCGCTCGCTGGCAACGCGGCACTCGGTTCCGCTGAAGCAGGTGATGCAGGAGGCCATGCAGGCCTACGCGGCCAACAGTACAAAGAAGGAAGGACTCTGATGGATCGCACGCGCCTGGAGACGCTGCTGACAGAGGTACGCGAGGGCCGCACCAGCATTGATGCAGCGCTGGGACGGCTGCGCGATCTGCCTTTTGAAGACCTGGGATTTGCCAAGCTGGATCATCACCGCGCGCTGCGTACCGGGATGCCTGAGGTGATCTTTGCCGCGGGCAAGACCACAGCGCAGGTTACAACAATCTTCCAGCGCATGGTGCAGGCGGGCGGCAACGTGTTGGCTACTCGCGCCTCGCGCGAAATGTTTGAGGCGGTGCACGCCGTGGAGCCGCGCGCCGAGTTCCACGAGACGGCCCGCGCGATTACGCTGACGCAGACGCCGGCGGCCACGGGCAAGGGTACGATTGCGGTGGTCTGCGCCGGAACCAGCGATTTGCCGGTGGCCGAAGAGGCCGTGGTAACCGCGCGGCTGATGGGCAACACGGTGGAACTGATTGCCGATGTGGGGGTGGCCGGCATTCACCGCCTGCTGGCGCAAAGAGAGGGACTGCAATCGGCGCGGGTGCTGATTGTATGTGCCGGTATGGAGGGCGCTCTGCCTACCGTGGTGGCCGGGCTGGTAAACGCTCCGGTGCTGGCCGTGCCGACCAGTGTAGGTTATGGAGCGTCGTTTGGCGGCGTGGCGGCGCTGCTGGGCATGTTGAACACCTGCTCGCCCAATGTTTCTGTAGTCAACATCGACAACGGGTTCGGAGCTGCCAGCATCGCTTCACTCATCAATCACTTGTGAGTTGAAGACTGCCGTTTTCGCCGTTGCGACCCATCTTCAAACGCAAGCGACAATGCGTAACCGCCAACTGGTGATGCACATCACTGTCCGACACTAGCCCGGGAGCCAATCATTCTCCAAATAGGCAAAGCGCCAGCTCGTGCGGCGTGTGGAGGAGTGTCTTGGCCCGTTCCCGGTTGCCGCTGTGGCGCAGAATTTCGCAGATCTTCTTTCTGCTCCTGTTTCTCGGACTTCTATTCTTTACCTCGCTGAGCCTATTTCCCGGCGGTGCGACCGAGATTCATCTGCGCGCGCCCGTACGCCTCTTTTTTGAGTGGGATCCGCTGGTGGCCCTGGTCAATGCGCTGGCCGGCCACGCCCTTTATCGCGGCCTGCTGTGGAGCCTGGTCATTCTGTTGCCTACGCTGTTTCTGGGCCGATTTTTCTGCGGCTGGATCTGTCCCATGGGCACTCTGCAACACTTTGTGGGCAATCTGCCATCGGAGTCCAAGCGGGGCAAGCAGCGCATCGATTCCAACCGGTACAAGCGCTGGCAGACAAGCAAATACGTGGTGTTGCTGGCGGGACTGGTTGCCGCCTGTTTCGGTTCGGCGGCCATCGGCTGGTTGGATCCCTTCAGCCTGCTGGTACGGTCGTTTGGATTGTCATTGCTACCGGCCTTCAACGTGGCGGTTCATGCGGTTCTGACGCCGCTGGAACACAGCCACATTGCAGTGATCAAAGCCACCGGCGAAACGCTGCACGGGATTCTGCAAATCACGGTACTGGACCTGCGCCAGCCGCACTTTGCGCAAGGCCTGATCCTGGGAGTGCTGTTTCTGGGGATTCTGCTGGCCAGCCTGCGCGTGACGCGGCTGTGGTGCCGCTCGATTTGTCCGCTGGGTGCGCTGCTGGGCGCGGTTTCCCGGTGGAGCGTGCTGGGACTGCACAAGGATCCGAACTCCTGCGACAACTGCAACCGCTGCCTGCTCCACTGCCAAGGGGGTGACGATCCGATCGGCGGCGTGCCGTGGCGCAAGGCCGAGTGCCTGATGTGCATGAACTGCGTGGGCAGCTGCCCGCATGACGGCCTGACCTTCAGCTTCTTCCGCAAGGAGAAGGAAGTGGCGACTCCGGACCTGGGCCGGCGCCGAGCGATCACGGGAGTGGCGGCCGGCGCGGCACTGGTTCCTCTGATGCGCGCCAATACCGGCATGGGCAAAAGCCGCAACGAACGGCTGCTGCGCCCGCCCGGCTCACTCGACGAGTCAGATTTTCTCTCCCGCTGCATTCGCTGCGGGGAGTGCATGAAAGTTTGCCCCAACACGGCGCTGCATCCCACGCTGGAGCAGGCGGGCATTGAAGGCCTTTGGACGCCGACTCTAGTGCCGCGCATCGGCTACTGCGAGCCCAGTTGCGTGCTCTGCTCCGAGGTTTGCCCCACCGGCGCCATCTGGCAGATTACGCCCAAGGAAAAGGGCTGGGTGGTGGGCGTAGGCGCACAGCAGCAGAGCCAGCCGATTCGACTGGGAACGGCATTTTACGACCGCAGCCGCTGCCTGCCATGGGCGATGGCCACCGATTGCATTGTGTGCGAGGAGTGGTGCCCGGTTTCTCCCAAGGCCATTTATGTGCAGGAGGCCCAGGTGATCGACTCGGCGGGCGTGACGAAGACGCTGAAGCAGCCGCGCATCGATCCCAGCCGCTGCGTGGGCTGCGGCGCCTGCGAGTATGCGTGCCCGTTGCAGGAGCACCCCGCTGTTTATGTGACCAGCATCGGCGAAAGCCGTTCGCCGAGCAGCCAGATTTTGCTGAACCGGAAGTAAAGGAGACCCTAGAGAATGTTTCGCACAAGAAAATGGACACTGGCCGTTGCGGTGCTTGCCATGGCCGCCGCAGTCGCAGGCACAGGGTGCAAAAAGGGCAATGTCAACGCGTTCCCCACATCGGGATCGGTATCGGGCTGGGAAAAAACCAGCGACACGCGCGTATTTGCAGCCAAGGACCTGTGGCAGTACATTGACGGCGACGCCGAGCAGTACATCTCGGCTGGTGTGGTCTCAACATCGACCTCCGATTACAAGTACCAGGGCCAGTTGGAAGCTGTGGTGGACGTATACACGATGGGCAATGCGGCAGGCGCGCGCAAGATCCTGGAGACTGGACAAACCAGCGACGCCAAAGCCATTCAATTGGGCGATGCCGGAGTGGCCTACGCGCAAAGCGTAACGTTCCGCAAAGGCCCCTACCTGGTCCGGATTGTTGCTTATGAGTCCACGCCGGGGGCGGCACAGGCTCTGCAGGCGCTGGCGCACGGCGTGGAAGCGAAACTGTAAATCTGCCAGGCCGGAATACCGGCTCTGCAGCGAAAGGTGAGGATTACGATGAAAAGCCGCCGGGAATTTCTTCAGGCAGCAGCCACCGGGGCGGTGCTGCTGGGTTCGCAAAGCAAGCTGGGGTTGGCGCGCGTGGTGGGCCAGCACGGGGAGACAGGCAAGTCGAAAGTCGTGATTGCCCGCGATCCCGCGCTTCACGGCCAAAGTGCGCAGCCGGATGAACAGCGGGTGCTGAATCTGCTGGACCGGGCCATGGCCAGCTATACCGGTCGCGAAAAGCCGATAGAGGCCTGGAAGCACATTGTGCCCCAGGGCCAGGTGATTGGCCTGAAGGTAAACGGATTGGGCGGTAAGGGAATTTCAACCCACAAGGCGTTGATACTGGCCATCTGCGAGCGGCTGCAGCAGGCCGGCGTAAAGCCCGGCAACATTGTGGTGTGGGACCGCAACCCGCGCGATCTTGCAGCGTGCGGCCTAATGGTTAATACCGATCCCAGCAAGGTTCGCTGCTTCGGCTCCGATGTGTCGGGGTTCGAGGAGCAGCCTGTAGCGTGGGGATCGGTGAACGTGAATCTGTCAAAGATTCTCACCCGTGAGTGCGGGATGGTGATCAATCTTCCTATTCTCAAGGATCACGATCAGGCGGGTCTGACCTTCTCCATGAAGAACATGTACGGGGTGGTCAAGCGGCCGGATCAACTGCACCACGGCGGATGCAACCCGGGGGTAGCCGACCTGAACCGGATTCCGGTGGTGCGCGAGAAGGTTCGCTTCACGATTGGCGACGCCATGTCGTCCGTCTATCAAGGCGGGCCGGGCTTCCGTCCGGAGCACCTCTGGTATCCCAACGCACTGATCGTGGGCGAGGATCGCGTGGCCGTAGATCACACGGCGTGGCAGATGCTGGAGCGCAAGCGCGCCGAGGTTGGGTTGCCGACACTGGCAGCAGCGGGACGTCCGACGAGTTATATTGCCACGGCCGCTGACGCCGCGCACGGGCTGGGCGTCAACGATCCGCAACGCATTCACCTTTTGGAAGTTTGACAGGGAGGGTGGCCATGGCCGGGGAAACCGAACTGAAGCCCAACGAGACACCGAACCAGAAGCCGGGTCTGACGAGGCGCGAGGCGATGCTGCAACTGCTGCGGGTCGGCGGGGTGGCTGCGGGCGCGGCAGGCGTGGGCGTCTGGCTGAGCGAGCACAGCTTCAGGCCGGTACCGGACAAGGCAGAGCAGGCGCGGCGCGACCATCGGACCGCGGACAACTCACAATTCCCTCACCTCTCAGTTGTCCAAGGAGGAGAGCCGCGCGCGCTGGTGCAGCGGGCGCTGGCTGACCTGGGCAGCATGGGGCGCTTTGTGGGGCATCAGGACGTGGTGGTGCTGAAGCCCAACATTGCGTGGGACAGGACGCCGGAGCAGGCGGCCAACACCAATCCTGAAGTGGTGGCGGAGGTAGTTCGGCAGTGCTGGCAGGCGGGCGCGAAACGTGTGATTGTGACCGACGTGAGCTGCAACGAGCCGCGGCGGTGCTTTCAGCGCTCCGGCATTCAGGCGGCGGCGCGTGCCGAAGGAGCCGAAGTGCTGCTTCCCGATCCCGAGATGTATCGCGAGGTGGACCTGGGCGGCGTGGTGCTGAAGAGCTGGCCGGTGTTTACGCCGTTTCTGGAGGCCGACAAGATCATCAACCTGCCCATCGCCAAGCACCACGGGCTGGTGGGCGTCACGCTGGGGATGAAGAACTGGTACGGCATTCTCGGCGGGGAACGGAACCGGCTGCATCAGCAGATTCATCAGAGCCTGTGCGACCTGGCCAACTTCATGCTGCCCACGCTGACCATGATGGACTGCTACCGCATCCTGCTGCGGAACGGGCCGACCGGCGGAAACCTGGAAGATGTCGCGACCAAGAAGACGATGGTTGCAGGCACCGATCCTGTAGCTCTGGACGCTTATGTTGCCAAGGCGTATTGGAACCTGGACGCCGAACACCTGCCTTACTTGCATATGGCTGCCGCGCGCGGACTGGGAACCGTGGACTTTGAAACGCTCGCGGTGAAGGTCAGCCAACTGGGATAAATCGGTCCAGAGCATCGGTTCAAACGTGCTTAAAATTGCCATTTTTTGAGGCAAAAAAGCCTCAAAAATCGACATAAAAACTTGAAATCGGCCACAAAACGGCTGATTTTGAGGGCTTGTGTTTACCGATCAGATAAGGGGTATTTATATATAAGTTACTTATTATGAATACTTTGCACGTTTATCGTTCTACGAAAAGTGACCAAAATGTGAGGTAGGGGGGGGGGGTACCCCGTTGGTACGGACCGGTCACATCCCTGACAGGCTGGCTCTAGGGCATCCCATAGAACCATTCTGCGCTACTGTGAGGTAATCATCTGCCACCGCCTGCGGCGGGGCAGGCGCTTGCAAGAGGATCTAGAGCAAGCGGGGATTACTCCGGCTGTTTAGCGCCTTCCTTGCCGCCATTCACCGCGCCCTTTGTCGTGTCCTCGGTCTTGTGCCAGGCCTTCTTTGTGGTGTGTTTGGTCTTGTGGTAGGCCTTTTTCGTTCCCTGTTTTACGCCATGTCCGGCGTCTTTGGCTGCGTCCTTGGTTTCGTGGCCCGCGTTCTTCATGTCCTGTTTTGCTCCGGTGTCCTGAGGGGGGTTGGACGGTTGACTGAATGCGAGAGCCGGTACCGCGATGAGAGCGGTGGCCAGAAACAACGCTGATAGCTGCCGTTTTGTTTTCATAGACAGATGGATTCCCTTTCAGGACGCCGGGTTGGCTTGCTGTTGGAAAATCTGTGGCGGGGTTGTCTGAATTGGGCGCTCGCCATCAAGCTTCCCTCGGTTCATTCGTCCAGGTTCGCTCAGAAATCGCAACGGGCGCCTCTGGAGGGTAGCCATGGTGCTGATACGATCAGGAGTTCACGAGGATGAAGGCGATGGTGACAGCGTATTTTCAGAGCAGAATCGGACTGGCATCTCTTCTGCTCTGCCTGACGCTCTGCTTCTGCGGCCACACGGCATCTGGGCAGACCAAACAGATTATCGTGGATGGCCAAAGCAAGGGCAGAGTCTTTGAAGGGCTGGGCGCATTGAGTGCCGGCGCCTCTTCCAGGCTGTTGATCGACTATCCCGAGCCACAGCGAAGCGAAATTCTCGACTACCTGTTCAAGCCCGGCTACGGCGCAGCCCTGCAACACCTCAAGGTGGAAGTGGGCGGCGACGTGAATTCGACCGATGGATCCGAGCCAAGCCATATGCGCACGCGCGACGACCGCAACTTCACCCGCGGCTATGAGTGGTGGCTGATGGTTGAAGCGCACAAGCGCAATCCCGACATACTTTTCGACATCCTGCCGTGGGGCGCTCCGGCATGGGTTGGCGGCAAGAACAGACTCTACACCCGGGATATGGCTGAGTACATGGCGGCGTTTATCGAAGGGGCACGCGACACGCATGCGATCAACATTCGCTATGCGGGCATCTGGAATGAGTCCCTCCACGATGACGAGTACGTGAAGGAACTGAAGCGAGCGCTCAATCGCCACGATCTGTACGTGAAGGTGGTCTGCTGCGATGAGGCCGATGGCAAGGGGCAGTGGGCCATTGCCGATGAGATGAGGACAGATGGCGAGCTGAACCAGTCGGTGGATGTGATTGGAGCACATTACCCGCTGGATGCGCAGGGCAAGATCACAACCACACAAGCGGCAAGGGACAGCGGCAAACCCCTGTGGTCAAGCGAGGATCAGCCAAATAGCGGTGGAGGACCGATCGTTCCGCGCACATGGATTTTAGGCGGCCGGATTCTGGCTCATGTATACAACCGGAACTACATCGAAGGCGGGATGACGAAGACAGAGATCTGGAGTCCCGTGACGGCCTACTACGACAACCTTGCAGCACCGAACTCCGGGCTGATGTACGCCAATACTCCGTGGTCAGGCAGCTACGACGTGCAGTCAACAATCTGGGTTACGGCGCACACCACACAATTTGCTCAACCGGGATGGCAGTACCTGGATTCCGGATCGGGGTATCTGCCTGGAAAAGGAACCTACGTCAGCCTCAAGTCTCCGAACCATCGCGACTGGAGTGTTGTTCTGGAGACGATTGGCGCCGGGCAGGTTCAGCAGGTGAGCTTTTCAATCACCGGCGGCCTGGCAGCGGGGAAGATTCATATCTGGGAGACGAATGCCAACCGCATCTTTGAGCACGTTGCCGATGTCGACGCCAAGGGCGGCAGTTTCACCTACGCCTTCGATCCGGAGTCGATCTACTCGCTGACGACAACGACAGGGCAGGCGAAGGGAACCGCGCAGCCTCCTTCGCCGGCGCCTTTTCCACTGCCATACAAGGAGGATTTCGAACAGACCCTCCCGGGGCATGCTCCAAAATACCTTGCAGACCAGGATGGAGCTTTCGAAGCGAAGCCCTGCGTGGGCCGGCCCGGCAAGTGCCTGGAGCAGGTGATCACACAGAAGCTGATTCCCTGGGGACCGTTGCCCGATCCATTAACTCTCGCCGGAGATGCCGGTTGGAGAGACTATTCCGTGTTCGTTGATGTTCGCTTCCTCACCTCTGCGCCGGCCGTGGTGATGGGCCGCATCGATTCAGCAGACGTGTTTCAGGACGGCAAGGCACGGTGGCCGAGCGGGTATGTGCTTCGCCTCAAGCCCGACGGCAGTTGGGAGTTATTGAGCGCGCAATTCAATATGCCCGCGGTCACGCTGGTGTCAGGGATTGCAAAGATCGACAGCGGGCAATGGCATCGTTTGGGCTTGCGATTTAACGGGGAGGAGATTGACGCCACGTTGGACGGGACAACGCTGGCAACGGTTGAGGACTCGTCCCATCGCCGCGGCATGTTCGCGCTGGGCACGGAATGGGACCACCTCCAGTTTGACAACCTAGAAGCGGCGAAGGAGTAGTTCCGCTGCACCCGGGGCGTTTCCGCAGCGTGCCAAGCCATGCCGTTTCAAGACTTGGCACGGGGAACATGGCGGCTTTTGGCACGCCATCCTTATTCAGTACGCAGGGCCTGCACGGGGTCAATCGATGCTGCGCGGCGAGCGGGAATGATGCCGGCGACGCACGCCGCTACCGCCAGCGTTAGAATTGCGCCCACCATCACACGGGCGTCTGCGCTGGTGATCTCGTACAGTTGCGACTTGACGAAGCGCACGCACAGCAACGCCACGGGGATTCCGATCACCAGTCCAAGGAGGGTTTGGATCACCGCTCCACGCATCACCATGGCGATCACGCTCACGCGCTCTGCTCCCAACGCCATGCGGATGCCGATCTCCGGAGTCCGCCGCTCGACGGTGTAGGCGGTCACGCCGTAGAGTCCGATGGTTGCCAGCAGCAGCGCCAACGCGCCAAACAGCATGGTGAGCCGCGCAATCATCCGTTCCTGGGTGAAGCGGCCGGCGATCTGCTGATCGAAGGTCTGAAACTTCACGATCGTCAGGTTGGGATTGATGCCTGCCAGCGTCTTCTGCGTCAATTTCTCCATGTCGTTCATGGGACGGTCGGTCTGGAGCACGATTGCACCGGCATAGAGCGATGTATCTTTTTCGATGGGATCCTTGTTGTTGGCGAAGCGTTGCATCATGGGAACGAAATACATGCGGTGGTCCTTCCAGCGCACGCTGGTGTAGGCCGTGTCTTCCACCACGCCCACGATCTCGAAATCGCCGGACGCTTGAGGTCTAGGCGAACCAATCCGCTGTCCAATTGGATTGCTTCCATCCTTGAAGTAATCCTTCACGAACGACTGATTCACCACCGCTACGGGTGGAGCGGTGAAGGTATCCTGCGGGCCAATGCCGCGCCCCATCACCACGTGCGTTCCCACTGCGTCAAAGTACTCCGCATTTGCTCTCACGAACGAGGCGCTGAGGGTCACGTTGGGTTGGCTCTGAGCTTGAATTTCAGTCGACCAGTTGTTGTCTTCCATGGGCGTGTAGGTTGAGATGCCCACCTTTACCACTCCCGGCAGTGCATGGAATCGCTCCACCATGGTCCGGTAAAGGGTTTCAAGCTGCGTCTGCGAGTATCCCGCTGCCTGAGGATTGATATGCACGATGTACCTGTTCTTTGATTCCAGCTTCATGTTGGTGCTCTGCAACTTGTTCAGGCTCTGCGAAAACAGGCCGGCGCCCACCAGCAGAACCAGCGATAGCGCTGCCTGCAGCACCACCAGCGAGCGTTGCAGCAGGGAAGCTCCTGCCGCCGTTGTCCGCGCGCCGCCACGCAGCGCGTCGGCCGGCTTTGCCTGAGCCGCGATCCAGGCCGGCGCCACGCCGAACAGGACGCCAGTCAGCAAGGACAGCCCACATGCAAACCCGATGACGGAGAGGGATGGACTCGCATGGATGGGAACATTATCTGCCCCAGGAAACGCCAGCATCAGCAGCATCCGCGTGCCCGCGTAGGCGACAGCCAGACCGGCGATACCGCCCATCCCGGCCAGCAGTATGCTCTCCGTCAGTAGTTGACGGATAATCCTTCCGCGCATGGCTCCCAGCGCCGAGCGCACTGACATCTCCACGCGCCGCCCCATGCCGCGCACCAGCAGCAGATTGGCAATATTGGCGCAAGCAATTAACAGAACGAGACTGGAGATCCACATGAGCAAATGCAGATGAGATCCGTACTCTTCCTGCATATCCCGAATGCCCGCGCCTCCCGGCGTCAGCACCACATGCACCCTTGGCAGCACGGGCTTACCTCGTTGCGATGAAAAAAGCTTCTCGGGTGCAAGGGCCTGACGCAGCAGTGCGCTTATTTTCTGCTGCAACGGAGCCATCGCTACGCCCGGCTTCACACGCCCGACAATGTCAAGCCAATTGATCGTCGGGTCGTGAACGTACGGAGCGTTCGCCAGCAGTGGCATCGACTCAATCGGCAGATAGAAATCCGGCGGCGTAGTCGACAGCCGATCGCCGTAGAAACCCTCCGGCGCAATACCCACGACCGTTACCGGCTTTGTATTCACCCAGAAAGTGCTGCCCACTACCGTTGCATCACCCGCATAGCGATGCTGCCACGCCTCGTAGCTCATGACCGCCGTGAAGGGGGCGCCCTGCACATCATCTGCATCCAGCAGCAGGCGGCCGGCCTGAGGCTGCAACCCGAATGTGCTGAAGTAATTGCCGGAGACAAACTCACCCATCAAGGACTGCGCCGCTGCCTGGCTTCCTTGGCGGCGCGCAATGATCGGCCTGTAGCCAAAGCCCGCCTGCATCGCGGCCAGCTCTTCAAACTCCGGAGCGTTTTTCTTCATCTGCTCGTACGTATCGGTAGAAAAAAGCGAGGAGTCGCCGCTGTCATTGATCCCGCTGTTCACGCAGCAATCGTTCGTGTCGCCCAGCCGCACCAGGGTTCTGGGATCGGCAACGGGCAGGTTCTTCAACAGGATCGCGTTTACAAGCGTGAAGATGGCGGCATTGGCCCCGATGCCCAAGGCCAACGTCAGCAGCACCGTAACGGTGAACCCGGGCGTGCGGCGCAACTGCCGCAACGCGTAGCGGAAGTCCTGGGCCATGGTTTCGAGAAAGGTGATGCCGCGCGATTCCCGGCAGGCTTCCTTGACGTGATCGAGACCGCCGAATTCAAGACGGGTTTGCCGCATGGCCTCTTCCGGCGTAAGGCCTTCCCGAAGATGCTTCTCCGCCTGCCGTTCCAGATGAAAGCGCAACTCCTCGTCTAGTTCGTTCTCAACGGCACTACGCCGAAAAATGGAACGAAGACGGAAAAGCAAATCGCTGAACATGGTGCGCCTCCTAAGCCGTACCCAGCACCTGGGCCACGGCGGCCGTCAGTTTCTGCCAGGCGTCAGTTTCCACATTGAGCTGCAAATGGCCGTTCTTCGAGAGCTCGTAGAATTTTGCGCGGCGGTTGTTCTCCGACGTTCCCCATCGGGCTTTGATGAGGCCGCGGCGCTCCAGCCGGTGAAGGGCCGGATACAACGAGCCTTGCTGAATGCACAGCACGTCGCTCGACATTTGCTGCACTCGCTCGGAGATGGCCCATCCGTGTTGAGGGCCGAGGGCAAGTGTCCTGAGGATCAGGAGGTCCAAGGTGCCTTGTGGAAGGTCGATGCGTTGGGCGATCATGACTCCCCTTTCACTTCTACATGAAAAAATACAACACTTCTTGTAGAAGTGCAAGGGGAGAGATCTCGATTTTCGAGGTCGATTGGAGCGTGGATTAGAGCGGTTCTCCAACGCACAAAGGCCGTTCCCGGGGAGGAACGGCCTTTGTGTATCGAGTGAACCAAGGTTGGATGATTAGTCGCCGGCGACGAGGTCGGCTTCCTTCTTGGCGACGGGCTTGGCAGGAGCGATGGAGTCCAGGCTGACCAGACCCTCGACCGGCTTTTCACCGAGGACATGCTCGCGATAGAGCTTGGCCATGTGGGCGTTCTCGGCGTCCTGTTTGAGCTTGACCTCGCGGGCGCGGAGCTTTTCTTCGCGGGAGTTCTTGGCGATACCCAACTCGTCGAGCGTGTGGTTGGCCTCGGCGTTGACGTTGTCCATGTTGAGAACCAGATCGTGACCGACTTCGGTCATGCCGACCTTTTTGCCGCCGGCGAAGATTTCATGGCGGCCGTGCTCCTCATACCACTTGGTGAGGGTGGCAGTCATGTGCATCTTCTCAATGATGTTGCGCCATCCGATGCCGGTGTTGTACGCGCAGAAGCTGATTTCGCCTTCCTGCGTGGCGTAGGGAATGATGCACTGCTCGGTGCGGCGGAAGTCGTAGTTGAACAGATCCTGGAACCACATGCCGGCGATGAACAGGAAGTTCCAGCGGTCGGCGCGGCGCTTCTTGATGTCTTCGATGGTACGGTCGCCCTTGACGCTGCCGTAATCCTTGCCGGTGGCGTTGAAGGTCTTATCCATCTTCTTCATCATGTCAGTGATTTTGAAGTGGGTAGGCGCCATGAAGGGATCGTAGTTGCGGAGCAGGGCGAGTCCGAATCCGATGACCGACATCCACTTGCCGCGGGCCGCGTCATTGACCTTGGCCAGATCCTTGGCCACCTTGTTCATGTTGAGGAAGGCGGTAACGGGCGCGGCTTCCTTGGTTTCCTTGTCGATCATCAGGGCCATGCCGATGCCGCAGTTGGGATGGCAGCCGCAGGAGAGCTGGCCCCACTCGGCGGAGGGTCCGTGAATGAGGTCGGCCCAGTCAGAGAAAGTGCTCATGAAGCTGATGGGGAACCAGTCGCGCTCCGGCTCGCCGATGCCGCACTGCTTTTTGACGTCGTGGGCCATGTGGGAGAGGGTGTAGCGCTGGGCGATGCGTCGGTCGTCGCTGATGTCCTCATCACGGCCGGTAAAGCTGACCGGCTGGAAGCTGAGGAAGCTGATTTTCTTGGGATTGTCGAGAGCGAACTCGATGATGCGGCCGACCTGCTCGTTGTTGATGCCGTTGATGATGGTAGTGACCGGAACGATGTCAACGCCGGCTTCATGGAGGTTGTTGATGGCCTGAAGTTTTACATCAAACAGGTTGCCGACCTTGCGGTGCGAGTTGGCGGCGTTGCCGATGCCATCGAACTGAAGGTAGACATAGCGGAGACCGGCTTCAGCGGCGGCGCGGCAAAGTTCCTTGCTCTTGGCGAATTCAATACCGTTGGAGGCGGCCTGGACCGAGTTGTAGCCGACCTTGCGCGAGTAGGCGACAGCGTCAAGGAAGTAAGGCGAGAGGGTGGGCTCACCGCCGGAGAACTGAACGCTCATCTGCCGCTTGGGCTTGATGGTGATGGCGTTGTCGAGCATGGTCTTGATCTCGTCCCAGGTGAGTTCGTGTACGAAGCCGACCTGGTTGGCATCCATGAAGCAGGGATCGCACATCATGTTGCAACGGTTGGTGAGATCGATGGTGAGGACGGAGCCGCGGCCATGAGTGACGGTGGAGGTGCCGTGGTGATGAAGCTCATCAGCGCCCTTGCCGTGGGCGCGCATGTCGCGGCCGGGGAAGCTCTCCTCGAGGTGCTTGAAGAAGGCGGTGTCGATGGACATGACGTCTTCAAAATGGCCGTGCTTGGGGCAATCCTTGACCATGAGGATTTTGCCGTCGCGCTCGATGATCTGGGCCTTGATTTCGCCGACCTTTTCATTGAGCAGGACTTCATGGGGCAGCTTGCCGTCGAGGATCTGCTTACGAATCTCAGGGACGCACTTGGGACAGAGCGAGTCTGTGGTGCGGGGCCAGCCGAGGGGCGGTTTTTCCTTCTGCCAGCTCTTCTGGAGGGGCTTGTCGCTCCACTTGGGTGTGAAGGAAGGGTTGGGGCTGATGCGGTTCAGCCGCTCATAAACCACCCAGGCACCCTTGGCCGCGTAGACGGCAGCCTTTTCAACGTACTTGATTGCTTTAGGCATGATGTAGAAGTCTCCTCGAATGAATCAGCTGCAGTCGCTTACGCGTCCTGCCACACAGTTTCCTGCGGAAATCCGGAAGCTGGTATTTCATTGCTAGGGTAACCGGGGGGTGCGGTCAACCCAAACACGGAGCAGCAAGCTGCAGAATCTTCACTTGAATGGCAATTAAGAGGCTGCGAATGGCGCGGCCTGGAAAGAGCAAGTGTCTGATTTTGGAGATTGGATTCGCCTTGCCCTACTGGCCGGCGCCGTCGGTGCGGGCAACCTGGTTGATGATGCGCTGGACCAGGACGTCGTGAACATGGATGCGGCGGGCCACGTCGGGGAGGAACTCGGTGATGAAGTTGTCAATGGGCGCGGTAGCCAGGCCGATGCCATAACGCTCCACGCTGGCGGGCAGATTGGTCTGCTGGCCGGGCACGTAGAGATTGCCGATTGCATCGTCGATGGCAAAGCCGGCAAGATCGGCGTAATTCAGCATTCCCTTTCCGTTGTCGCCCTGGGTCCACACGACTTGATAGATGGCGTGCGTGATCCTGCGCGGTATGGAGGCTTCAGGCATGCGGTGGTAGTGCGGGTCCTGATGGGCGAGGGAGGGAATGAGAAAAGTGCCGAAGAACTCGCCGGTCAGGTCCTGGGTGAAACTGACGCCTACATAGCGCCCGTAACCTGGCATTCCGGGGCCGTACGGGGAGTGGGAATTGGCAGCCACCGAGATGCCGGCTTCACCCAGGATGGTGATGCCATTGAAAGGGTCAACCATGTTGCGGAACGCCAGCCACGCCTTCTCTTGGGGCGTCATGGCCTTCACTTTTGGGCCGGTGAGGAAGCGGGCGTACCAATTGATCAGCGGCTCAATGGGCAGGCAGGGCACCAGCTCGAGCCTGCGGTCCAGCACAGGATGGGAGGGGTCTGTAGCCAAGGCAGACGCTGCTGCAGCCTCCACCATAGCCGTACCGTTCCGCTTCACATGGCAAGGCTCGGTGGCCGTGATTTTGGGGCGGGCGGGGAGTTGCGGGTGAGGGGTTTGCGGCAATCCCGGATCAGGCTTATTCTGCGCGGCCCTGGCAGGATTGGCCGGCAAGAGCAGCGCCGCAAGAAATAGAGCCATTCCGGCAATCCGCGCCGCCCGCATGGGGCTTACGTTGCCGATGGCAAATTTACTTCTGATGCAATCGAATGAGCCGTTCCGCAAATCCCTTATCCTCAGAGAGCTGAATTCCAAATACACTCAGCAAATTCGTATCCACAGATGCCGGAGGCAAACGCTGCCGGAGATTCGATCCAACGTCCTACTTGAAGTTCTGACGCAGATTTCAAGGGAAAAGTCACAAGCAACAAAAATCAGGAACCAGGGTTAGAAGCATCAAGTAGCAATGTGTTGAAGTCTATTCCCGTATTAACGTTTGCGGCACATTTGGGGTTTCTGTCATTGACGGGCCGCAAGACGTACCGCAGACTGGGGACAGGTTACTTGGAATAGGTTACCAACAAGGGTTACTTGACATGAGCACACATCCACCTCCAGGCCCCGGCACGGGCGGCGCAGGCAGCCGCCTGGAAGAAGCCATTGAGCTGATTCAAATGGAGCTGCGGCATACGATCGCCTATGTCAACGATGCGGTGATCCCGCAGGTGCGCAGCGAGTCAATCTCAGCCTTGCGCACAATAGCGGATACCTTGCGCAATCTGGCCGATCGCTTTGAACAGCAGCCCAACCGTACCAAGGATCCTCGCTCCTGATGAGTGGAACTCTCGAGTTGAGCAAAATGCGGCGCATGGCTGGAGTGGCGGGTATGGCGCTTGCGCTGTTGGCTGCTTCCGGTTGCAGACATCACCGCACAACCGCGCAGGCACCCGCGCCGCAGGCTTTGCCTCCGATGCCGCAGAGCTACGACTCGGAGTACCAGCCATCGCCGCCCGTGTACCAGCCACCGGCGCGCATTCCCATCACGCCGGTTCCGCCGGGCGGGGTGAGCGCAGAAGATCTGGACTTTGTGGCGACCCACAGGCCAATCTTGAGCGAAATGGGGCTGGCGAGCTGGTATACCGCGCCCTACAAGGGCCGCAAGGCTGCCAACGGGCAGGTTTTCAGCGATCGCGCCATGACGGCGGCGCACCGGACGCTGCCCATGGGTTCCCTGATCGTGGTGACAAACCTGAGCACGGGCCAATCCGGGGCGATGCGCATCACGGACCGGGGACCGTTTGTGGATGGGAGGATCGTGGATTTGACGATTGCCTCCGCCAAGGCGACGGGCGTGTACGGGGTGGGACTGACCCGCGTGCGGGTGGACGTGTACCAAACTCCCAAGCCCATCAACTCAGGCGGCCGCTGGTGCGTGCAGATTGGCGCATTCACGAGTGAACACCGGGCCATCGGGTTGAAGCAACAACTGCTGCGCAGGTACCCCGATGCCAATGTGATCGAGTTCCCCGGCGAGAGGAGCTATTGGGTACGCATCCGCCCCCAGGGCGATAACCGCGAAATGGCCGAGTTCATTGCGCGGCACATTCACACCACTGAAGGCGATGCATTCCTGACACGGCTGGATTGAGAGCAGGCCACGCCCATTGACTTGGCAATTTAAATCACATGGACATATTCAATAGCCGACCGTAAAGCGCTCGCGCACATGCTTTGGGTTTTCCAGTTCGTCCACCATAGCAATCGCGAAGTCTTCCATCGAGATGTGGCTCTTCCCATCCGCCGCTACCTGAAGCTGGTCTTTGCCGAGACGGAATTTCCCGGTACGTTCCAATGGTCTCAAGATGGGTCTCGCGCTGAGCGCCGTCTGCTGCGTTGGCGGTCACATCCCGGCGAATCAAGGCGTTCTATAATCGAGCCGATTTACCAAATATCTCTTGCAACAGGGCGCCTCTTGAGGCGCAGCCGACCATGGGCAAAGTCCGGGTGGACTTTGGCCGCAGAAGCCTGCCAGATGGGATTTGAGCAGCCATCCTGCGCCCTGGAATCCGATGAAACGTAAGTTCTTAACCTAACCAGACAAAGGAGCGAAACTCCAGATGCATACACACGAAATTGAACAGATGTGCGTGGTTGCGAAGGGGCCGAACCACGGCCCGGCGCCCATTCCACAAGAGGGCCGGTGGACCAAGGTAAAGGAAGTGACGGACGTCTCCGGACTGACCCACGGCGTGGGCTGGTGCGCTCCGCAGCAGGGGGCCTGCAAGCTGACGCTGAACGTGAAGAACGGCATTATCGAGGAAGCGCTGGTTGAGACCATCGGCTGCACCGGCATGACACATTCAGCCGCGATGGCCGCGGAGATTCTTCCCGGGAAGACGATTCTTGAAGCGCTGAATACCGACCTGGTTTGCGATGCCATCAACGTGGCGATGCGCGAGCTGTTTCTGCAGATCGTGTATGGCCGCACGCAGACCGCGTTCTCAGAGGACGGGTTGCCGATCGGCGCCGGCCTGGAAGATCTGGGCAAGGGCTTGCGCAGCGTGACCGCCACGATGTACGGAACGAGCGAAAAGGGCGCGCGCTATCTGGAACTGGCCGAAGGCTACGTGACCGATCTGGCGCTTGACGCGGATAACGAGATCATCGGCTACAAGTTTGTCCGGCTTGGCCCGATGATGGATTCGATTGCCAAGGGTGTGGACGCGCAGACCGCGCTGACCAAGGCAACGGGCACGTATGGCCGTTACGCCGACGCCGTCAAAACCATCAACCCGCGCAAGGAATAAGGAGAAGATCATGGCATTGTTTGAAGGATACGAAAGACGGATTGCGCAGATCGACTCCTTTCTTGCGGCTGCAGGCATTGAGTCGCTGGAGAAGGCCGAGAAGATCTGCCTGGACAAGGGCGTGGATGTTCGCAAGATTGTGAAGTCGATCCAGAACATCTCGTTTGAGAATGCGGGCTGGGCCTACCTGATTGGCGCAGCGGTTGCCATCAAGAAGAATCAGACCGTGGCCGCGGAGATTGCCGAAACGCTGGGCACAGGACTGCAGGCATTTTGCATTCCCGGCTCGGTTGCCGACGATCGCAAGGTGGGCATTGGCCATGGCAACCTGGCCGCGATGCTGCTGCGCGAAGAGACGGGATGCTTTGCCTTCTGCGCCGGACACGAATCGTTTGCCGCAGCCGAGGGAGCGATCGGGCTGGCCCGCTCAGCCAATAACGCACGCAAGACGCCGCTGCGCGTGATTCTCAACGGCCTGGGTAAAGACGCAGCCATGATTATTTCGCGGGTCAACGGGTTTACGTACGTTCAGACCGAGTTTGACTACGCGACAGGCGAACTGAAGGTGGTCAAGGAAAAGGCCTATTCAAAGGGCGAGCGCGCGGCGGTTCGCTGCTATGGCGCCGACGACGTGCGTGAAGGCGTTGCCATCATGCAAGTTGAGGGCGTGGACGTGGCCATTACCGGCAACTCGACCAACCCCACGCGCTTCCAGCACCCGGTGATGGCCATCTACAAGAAGGAAAGACTGCTTGCGGGGAAGAAGTTCTTCTCAGTGGCTTCGGGTGGAGGAACAGGAAGAACGCTTCATCCCGACAACATGGCGGCGGGCCCGGCTTCCTACGGCATGACCGACACCATGGGGCGGATGCACTCGGATGCGCAGTTTGCCGGGTCGTCGTCGGTGCCCGCGCACGTGGAGATGATGGGCCTGATCGGCATGGGGAACAACCCGATGGTGGGCGCATCGGTGGCGGTCGCGGTAGCCGTTGAAGAGGCGATGAAGCTGGCCGCTGTGCCTGCGTAAGCTATTTCGCTTAGGCATCGCAGTTTGTTCGCATTTGTACGCCGGCGTCACACCACGCATGTTCTGGTGGGAACGCCGGCGGTAACACATATCTGCCCTTGATGGTCAGCAGCTCACGCTCACGTCTATCTATGAGCAGCATCCCTGTTTACTGTGGCAATCCATCGCAGGATAGGTCTCAATCGAGATACTTCGCCATTACTCGCACATCCGCCAAGAAGCCAAGCGGAAAGCGGTGGGCGTGCTTGATGGCGTCACAATTGGTGAGATGAAAGAAAAATGCCGACGCTGAACGTCGGCACAACCTGCTGAAAAAATATTGAACTTAATGGTTGGGACGGGCAGATTTGAACTGCCGAACAGCAAGGCTTCGCCTCGCTCCCCTCGCAAGCAAGATTCATGTTATCCGCTGAAGCGGATGACAAATTGGGGTGCTTCGTGGGCCGGCAGCCTGCAGCTGTATGGACCCATCCTGCTGGATTGGCGAATGAACTTAATGGTCGGGACGGGCAGATTTGAACTGCCGACCCC
>Ga0316217_10002519_pt1 | contig 21962 bp, 20 predicted proteins | sample 1anoAmetaG_FD_203633 | JGI IMG/M metagenome (GOLD analysis project Ga0316217, IMG submission 203633) | Freshwater microbial communities from Trout Bog Lake, Wisconsin, USA - 1anoA | ecosystem: Environmental > Aquatic > Freshwater > Lake > Hypolimnion/Profundal zone | place: USA: Wisconsin...
CCCTCCTTAGCGCAGCTTACGCCGCGGCGGCAATGCAAGTGCCTGGCTGCCAGGCACCGGGTGATGCGGAAAAAGGCATCACCCCTCTAATATAGGTCCCGGACAGGCAAGTTTTCGGGGTTTATGGGCAAAGGCAGCCAAACCGACTTGACTGTAAGTCACGGGCCAGCCACGAGTTACGACGACGAAAAAATGATTTATTTTTCTGATTTCAGGAATGTTGTGCAACAGATTCTCGGCGTCATTGGCAGGCATACTCACGATTGAAAGATGAATATACATGCTGTATTGGCGTAGGGTGGGTGTACTCGCCCACCGGTTTCTCTTCGATCCACTTCAACCGCCGGATTGCCAATGCCAAGGCGGTGCTGGCAATGGAGCAGAAAGTCATTGCCGCATCCGCAGGCGAGTGGGCAAATGCGGTGGGCGAGTACACCCACGCTAAAGAAAGTCCGTGACCTTCGCCATTCTTTCACTTCATCCAGTGGACACCCGGTTGGGAAAGGAATTCTTCCAATGGGATGCCCTGCCCGCCCACCAGCAGTTGGCGCTTGGGCTTGTATTGCAAGGCAAAGGCTGCCAAGCCGGGACGTGCTTCGCGGCGGCCTCCGGTTTTCACTTCAATCGCGATGACGGTCTTACCCTGCTGCAAAACAAAATCCACTTCCTGGTTTCGTTCCCGCCAGTAGGTGACGCTGGTGTTTGTGCCAAAGCTGGAATTGAATAGGTGAGCGCCAACGGCGGATTCGACCAAATGTCCCCAATAATCGCGTTCGCCTCGCGCTTGGGCGAGGGAACGTTGATCCTGGGCGGTCATCAGTGCCGTATTCAGCACTTGCAGTTTGGGGCTGGAACTCCGCTGCCGCACTTGGCCGTGGGAATATTTGCTCAGCCCAGCCAACATCCCCGCGCCTTGCAGCAAGTCCAGGTAATGGGCGAGTGTCGTGGTATTGCCGGCATCGGTGAGTTGGCCGAGCATCTTCTGATACGAGAGAATCTGGCCGGAGTAGGCGCATCCGAGGAGAAACATGCGGCGCAGCAGCGCCGGTTTGTCTACGCGGTTTAACGAGAGAATGTCGCGTGAAATCGTGGTTTCAATCAGGGAATCAAGGATGTAGCGCCGCCAGCGTTCCGGTTCTTGAATCAATCCGGCCGCGCCGGGATACGCCCCGTAGAAGACGTATTGATCCAGGGTATAGCCGAACGCCTCCCGCATTTCGGCAAATGACCAGTGCGGTACGGCAATCACTTCAAAACGTCCCGCGAGGCTTTCGGTCAGGCCGCTCTGGATGAGCAAAGGGGCGGAGCCGAGCAAGACCACTTTAAGGGCCACGCCGGAATGGGTATCCGCGTCCCAGAGCAGTTTGACCGCATTGGGCCAGCCGGTAATTTTTTGAATCTCGTCCAGCACGAGCAACGCCCCGGATTTCCCTTCCGTGGCCTTGAGCCGGGCAATGTCCCATTGCTGTTCCAGCCAGGTGCGGTCGCCGCGCAACGTCGGCTCGTCGGCGGATGCGTAATGGGCGGGCAGGTGAGACGCCGCCATCACCTGCCGGACCAATGTGGTTTTGCCGACCTGGCGCGGGCCTGCCAATACCTGCATGAAGCGGCGTTTTTCTTTAAGCCGTTTCAGCAGTTCATCGTGTATCGTCTGTCGGATCATACAATTTACTCACTACGTTGAGTATTTTCACTCAACGCGACGTGAAAAGCAAGCGGGTTTTGCCAACCACTTGGAAACACTCAAGTTACCGGCTGTTTTCAGGACATCCCGGAACCCCCTTGGGTCGGGACAGCAAGACGGCTAGGCGCCTTGGTTCGGCTTTGTCTTCTTCATGTATCGCAAGTTGTCCCCTATCTTGTGATCGCGCCAACCTTGCCTCTGGTAAAATCCGTATGCCCGCAGTGCCGGGTCAACGTCGGTCGTCAGCCAAATCTCCGTCCAACCTTCCGACCACAACCAGTCTTCCACTCGTGTCAGAAGTTGTGCGCCGATGCCTCTGCCTTCATACTCAGGGAGCACCGCGATGACCCACATTTCTCCGGTCTGGCGGTTGCCCATCGCAAAGCCAACGACCTGGTTGTCCACCGCGCAAAGCCACCCACGGTGGGTTGTGGCAAGCATCGCGAGAACCGTCTTTACGGTGATGCCACGACTGGCCAGTTGCTGGCGCGACAACGCGTTCTCCCGTGTGGCCTCACGCACGGCGAACAGGTCGGCTATGTCGTGCTCCTCAATCTCACGGATTCTCATGCGGCGCCTCCACGAAGTCATTCTTTTGCCGACCAACGCGACGAATAACCGGTCTGCTGAAGCAGACCCTACGGAAGCTTTGCCCTCGTCAACTCGCGTTTCAACCACGGAACATGAACGCAGGCATCTTCGAAGGCGGCTTCCATCGTCGGATAGGTTGCGCAGAATGAGAGAACCGTTTGTGATGTCTGATGCTCGTCAATCGGATTATCAATAATATTTTCATAGACGACAGTATATTGACCGTCCAAACCTTTGACGATGACACGCCGTTTACCGGTCGGATCGTAAATTACACGCTGATCCAGCACGCGGAGCCATTCCCCATCGCCAAAACGCGAAGTCGGATGGCCTTTATACCTCTCAAGTTGGGTCTTGCATCGCTCACAGTCGGCGTACATATGGACTCGCGTACAGCCATCAACGCAGGACGCGAGGCCAATATTTCCAAGTTTGAAAATGCTGCTGCCGCACACCGGACAACGGTGTACCTCGTCAACGACTTGCGACGGCTCAAGACGCTCGCGTCGGAGAAGCTTTCGCAAGGAAGCGAATTGCATAGCTTAACACCGCCTTCAAACATCCAAAACCCCGGCATTGTACTGCGCTACGCTGGGCAGAATAGTAATCGGGGTGACAAGATTTGAACCGTCGCAAGCGATCCAAACTATGCCGACAATCCCAATGCCTTCGCCATGGCCGCGCCGATGGTGGCCGGGCTGTCGGCCACCACAATCCCCGCCGCTTTCAGCGCGGCGATCTTCGTATCCGCGCCGCCTTCGCCGCCGCTGATGATCGCGCCGGCATGGCCCATGCGGCGGCCGGGGGGGGCGGTGCGGCCGGCGATGAACGCCACCACCGGTTTGCGAATGTTGTCCTTCACAAACGCGGCGGCGGCTTCTTCGTCGCTGCCGCCGATCTCGCCGATCAGGATGATCCCATCGGTCTGCGGGTCGTTGGCGAACATGCCCAGCAGTTCGATGAAGTTCAAGCCTTTGATCGGATCGCCGCCGATGCCGACGCAGGTGGTTTGGCCGATGTCGCGCACGGAGCATTGCCAGACGGCTTCGTAAGTGAGGGTGCCGCTGCGGCTGATGATGCCGACTTTTTTGCCGGTCTTGGCCTTGGCGGCGGCCAGGTGGATGTAGCCGGGCATGATGCCGATCTTGCATTCATCGGGGGTGATGATGCCGGGGCAATTGGGGCCGATCAGGATGCTCCTGGGGCGATCTTTCAGGAAGGCTTTCACCTTCACCATGTCCAGCACGGGGATGCCTTCGGTGATGGCGACGATCACGGCGATGCCGGCATCGGCGGCTTCCATGATGGCATCGGCGGCGAACGGCGGCGGCACAAAGATCATCGTGGCATTGGCCCCGGTGGCGGCGACCGCCTGGCTGACGGTGTCAAAGATCGGCAGGCCGTTGACATCCTTCTGGCCGCCCTTGCCGGGCGTGATGCCGCCGACCATTTGCGTGCCGTAATCCAGGCAACCTTTGGTGTGAAAGGCTCCGGCGGCGCCGGTGATGCCTTGGCAGATCACGCGTGTTTGGGTGTTAACCAGTATGCTCATGGAGGCAAGGTTAGCTGGGGGATGACAAGGTGACAAGGTGACCGGGTGACAAGGTGAAAAAACCGCCCGATGCCTTTGTCACCTTGTCACCCCCTCACCTTGTCACCTTGTCAATTCTTCCCGGGCCGCAGCAGTGAAAACAGCCCGACCACGATCAAGCCGCCAAACGCCACGGCGAAAACGGAAATCAGCGGCAATAGAAAGTGGTGTCCCACCACCAGGACGATCACGTAAAGATTAAAAAGCGTACAGACGATGGCCAGGAAAATGCCGAGATAAATCGGCGGTTTGAAATGGCTGTTGCGCAAGGTATACAAGGCCACCAACGCTGCCTCCACAAGAATCACCACGCCGAAGAAAAACACACCGGCATCTTGATAAATGGTGTAGCCCAGCAATTCCGGATAGGCCACTTCCTGGCCGGCTTTAGGGCCGACGTTCCAGGTCACGTAGGTATGGAATTCATGCCCGCCGGCACGGGCGAGCAGATAGCTGGGATAAGTCCGGCCCAGGTAAATCAGCAGCAGGCCAATCATCACATTGAACCAGACGATGGCCATGGTCATGCCACGATCTTCCGGCGGACGGACATTTTCCGGCGGCTGGTTATGCGGCGTGGCGGCGGGAATTCCCTCTTGTGGCGGCGGTTGGCTCGCCGCGGTGTTCGAAAGTTTCGGTAATTTTGACAGGTCCATGGGCGATCTCCATCTTGACGACGGGCCAGCTAAGGCGACACTTTAGGTTTAGGGCGCGGCGGTTGCAATTGTTATCCGCCGCAACGCCGGTAAATTACCCTCGCCTGGCCCTCACCCCAACCCTCTCCCGGAGTACCGGGCGAGGGGGAAAGAGGCGTACCGGAGGAGGGGGTAAGATGGAAGCAGCACAGGAGACCCATGGCTGACGCGTTGGAACAAATTGAACAAGTATCGCACCAAGCCGATGCCGAACTGGCCGCGGTGAAATCCACCGGCGAGCTGGAACAGTTTCGCATCAAGTTTCTGGGCGTGAAGGGAGCGATCAAAGGGCTGATGACCCTGATCGCCGCCGCGCCCAAAGAGCAAAAGCGGATTATCGGCCAGCGCGTCAACACCATGCAGGAGCGCGTGGCGGCGGCGTTCGAGCAAAAGAAAACCGCGCTGGCCAGTCAGGGCGTTGGCGCTGATGCCCTGGACGTGACCGAACCGGGCAAAAAGCCGGGGATTGGCAATCGGCATATCCTCATGAAAGTGGCCGATGAGTTGACCGAACTGTTTGGCCGGATGGGTTTTGCCACCGCCACCGGCCCAGAAGTGGAGGATGAATTCCACAACTTCGTGGCGCTGAACATCCCCGCCAGCCATCCGGCGCGCGATCCACTGGATAATTTTTATCTGGAGCGCACGCCAGGGCAAAGACCCGATCAGCAATATTTGCTGCGCACACAAACCAGCACGGTGCAGATTCGCGTGATGGAAACGCAAAAGCCGCCCATTCGCGTGGTGATCCCCGGCCGGGTGTATCGGCCGGACACGCACGATGACACGCATTTATCCATGTTCCATCAGCTCGAAGCGTTGGTGGTGGATCGCAACGTCAGCATGGTCGATCTGAAAAGCACCATTATGCAGTTTGTCTATGCCTATTTCGGCCAGGATACCAAGGTGCGTTTCCGGCCCAGCTTTTTCCCGTTCACCGAACCCTCGGCCGAGGTGGATGTGTGGTTCGATTTGCCGGATGGCAAAAGCCGCTGGGTTGAATTAGGCGGTTGCGGCATGGTTCATCCCAACGTTTTCAAAACGGTGGGCATCGACCCGGAAGTGTACAGCGGCTGGGCCTTCGGTTTCGGCATCGAGCGCATCGCCATGCGGAAATATGGCATCAACAACATCCGCCTGTTTGTGGAAAACGACGTGCGGTTTTTGGGGCAGTTTTGAATTCTTCACCGATACGTCTGGTTCGATTTGCTCAAAATGCCATGCTACCCAAACGAAGTAAAAAGCACTTGTTGCGTGTGAGTCGCGACCCCTACGGCGCCATTCTGGCCGAGGTTGTGAGCTTGCTGGAAAAAGCGCGCAGCACGTCGGCGCGGGCCGTCAATACGGTGATGACTGCCACTTATTGGCAGATTGGCCGGCGGATTGTTGAATCAGAAATGCAAGGTAAACATCGGGCAGGCTACGGCGAACAGTTGATTGACCAGCTTTCGGCCGACCTGACCAATCGCTTCGGCAGCGGCTTTTCACGCCGGACGGTTTATCAGATGCGTGCTTTTTACCAAACTTATCCGACGATTGTGCAGATGTCGTCTGCACAATCTGCCGAATACCCGACGCACCGAATTCGGCAGACGGCGTCTGCCGAATCTCCCCCCGGTGAGATTAGCCAGATCCCGTCTGGAAAATCAGCGCTTTCGTCCACGGCAACCGTGGCGAGTTTCTTTCCTCTGCCGTGGTCTCACTACGTGCGTCTGTTATCCATCGAGGATGAAAACGCCCGGAAATTCTACGAAACCGAAGCCCTGCGTGGTGGCTGGACGGTCAAGCAACTCGATGGACAGATTAACAGCGCCTTTTACGAACGCACTGCCCTGTCGCGCAATAAGGCGGCGATGCTGACCAAGCACAATCGCGCCAAACCCGAGGATGTGGTCACCCCTGAGGAGCAGGTGAAAGACCCGTTCGTGCTGGAGTTTCTTGGCCTGAAGGATGAGTATTCCGAGTCGGACATCGAAGACGCCTTGATCGCCCACTTGGAAACTTTCCTGCTTGAGTTGGGCGGCGACTTCACTTTCGTCGGCCGCCAACGCCGATTGCGTATCGGTGACACTTGGTATCGTATCGACCTGCTTTTCTTTCATCGCCGGTTGCATTGCCTGGTCATCATCGATCTCAAGACCGGTGAGTTTACCCATGCCGATGCCGGCCAGATGCATTTGTATTGCAATTACGCGCGTGAACACTGGACGCTGCCGGATGAGAACCCACCCGTCGGTTTGATTCTCTGCAACCGCGAGGACGACGCGGTTGCCCACTATTCGTCGAGGGTTTGCCGAATAAGATTTTGGCCGCGCGTTACCGGACGGCGTTGCCTGACGAAAAACTGCTTACAGACGAGGTCGAAAAGACCCGCAAGCTTTTGGATTCACGCCGGCAAAACAAAACCTGAGGATTCCTGTTGATACTCAGTCTCAACTAGATTACAATCGTACCCAGACATAAGGCCGCATAATGCATGATTCAAATTTCAGTGAAATTGCCAAGCTGAATACGACGCATAAACACCGCACGCTGGCGGACTTAGCCGTTGGCGGGCAATCGAAGGTGGTTTCCGTGCATGGCGATACCGAACTCCGCCGCCGGCTGTTGGAAATGGGCTTTGTCAATGGCGTGGAAGTGACCGTGGTTCGCCGGGCACCGCTGGGCGATCCCATCGAATTTCGCCTGCGCGGTTACAATCTGTCCCTGCGGCGCGACCAAGCTCGACATGTGTATGTGAAAGACTAACCCTGAAATCGTCCGGCTGATGCGGATTGACGTATAACATTCATGACTTCCTGTTGTGCAGATTCAACCGAACATTTGCTTGCCGCCGGCACGATTACCGTTGCCTTGGCCGGCAATCCCAACTCGGGAAAAACCACCGTCTTCAATGGCCTCACCGGGCTGAAACAAAAGGTCGCCAACTATCCCGGCGTGACGGTCGAAAAGAAAACCGGAAGCTGCAAACTGCCCAACGGCGCGGTGGCCAATATCGTCGATCTGCCCGGCACGTATAGCCTGATCAGCCGCTCGCCGGATGAACTGGTGGCGATGGAAGTGTTGCGTGGGTTGCGTCCCGACACCCCCGCGCCGGATGTGGTGGTGGCGGTGGTGGATGCCAGTAATTTGCAGCGGAATTTGTATCTCATCAGCCAGTTGATCGAACTTGGCCGGCCGATGGTGGTGGCGTTGAACATGATGGATGTGGCCGCCAGCCGGGGTTTGGCGGTTTCGCCGCAGCGACTGGAAGCGCAACTGGGCGTGCCGGTGATTCCGGTGGTGGGGCATAAGCGCAAAGGGATTCCCGAATTGAAGGCCGCGATTTTGCGGGCCAAGATCGCGCCGCTGCCGGATTTTTCTCTCCCGCAGGCAATGCAGGAAGAATTGATATTGGTGGGCGGCGGTCTGGCGATTTTAGGCGACCACGAGGACGGCAAGAGTTGTGGCCGGCGCGAATATCTCGATCGCCAGATTGCCTTGGCCGAGCGGCTATTGATCGGCGATCGCGCCGACGACCTCAAGCAGATTTGGACGCGCGAGCCGGTCAGTTCACTCTTGGAGCATTCGGCCCATCGGCTTAGCCAGCTCGGCATCGATCCGATGCAGGCGGACATTGAAGCGCATTATCGCTGGATCGACGAGGTATCGGCGGCGACGGTGCAATCCAGTGGCTCGGCCACCGGTGCCGCCGCGCAGCCGGCGTCACATTTCAACCGTGCCGCAGCTTTTTCGGAAAAAATCGATTCCATCCTCATCCATAAGTTTTGGGGATTGATCACCTTCGCCCTGATCATGGGCACGCTGTTCTTGGCGATTTTCTGGCTGGCGCAGCCGATCATGGACGGCGTGCAATGGGCCATCAATCACGGCGGCGCCTGGGCGGTGCATTGGCTGCCGGAGGGGCCGCTCCGGGCCATGTTGACCGATGGCGTGATTGGCGGCGTCGGCACGGTGCTGGCGTTTGTGCCGCAGATCGCCTTGCTGTTTATGTTCCTGGCCATCCTGGAAGACAGCGGTTACCTGGCCCGCGCCGCTTTCCTGATGGATCGCCTGCTGGCCAAAGTCGGCTTGCACGGCAAAAGTTTCATTCCGCTGCTGAGCAGCTTTGCCTGCGCCATCCCCGGCATCATGGCCACCCGCACCATCGAAAACCGCCGCGACCGTTTGGCGACCATTATGATCGCCCCGTTCATGAGCTGTAGCGCCCGGCTTCCGGTTTATACGCTGCTGATCGGCGTTTTCTTCGCCAAGTACGGGCACTTGACACAGGCGGGAATCATGCTGGGCTGTTATGCCCTGGGAATTATCGCCGCGGTATTGACGGCGTATTTTTTCAAGCGAACCTTTTTGAAAAGCGTTGCCACCTCGTTCATTCTGGAACTGCCCTCCTACAAGATGCCGCAGATGTCGCAAGTGGCCCGGCAAGTGGTGTTGAACGCCGGCAAGTTTGTCACCAGAGCCGGAACCACGATTTTGTTCTTCAGCGTGGTTCTATGGGCGCTAGCGTACTATCCGCATCTTCCCAAGGATAAGCAGGCGGCGCTGGCCGCCAGCGGCGCTGATGATAACGCCATCGCCGCGGCGCAGAGCGGCTACAGTATTGCCGGGCAAATTGGCCATGGCATGGAGCCGGCCATCCGCCCGCTGGGGTTCGATTGGAAAATGGGTGTGGGTCTGATCAGCGCTTTCGGCGCCCGCGAAGTGTTTGTCAGCACCATGGGCATCACCTATGCCGTCGGCGATACCGAAGGTGGCAAAACCAATGATCTTCAAGCCGCGATGGTCAAAGACCGCTATCCCAACGGCCGTCGGGTGTGGACGCCACTGGTGGCCATCAGCCTGCTGGTTTGGTTCGTGCTGGCGTTGCAATGTATGAGCACGATCGCCATCGCCCGCCGGGAAACCGGCGGTTGGCGTTGGCCGATCTTCATGGTGCTGTATATGAACGTGCTGGCCTACGTGGCCAGCCTGGCGGTGTTCCAGCTTGGCGGTCTGATTTGGCATCAGGCGGTGTAATTAAAAACAAAGCCCCGCATGTACATGCGGGGCTGCAACGGAGAGGAATTATGTCAACTAGCATGCAAACCTTGATCGTGCTGCTGGCCGTCGCCGGCAGTGGTTTGGTTCTGTTTCGCCAGGGCCTCGCCGCTTTGACAGGCAAGCGCAGCAAGCTAGGCAACTGCTGCGCCAAAGGATGTTCGACCGCCAAACCGCAAGTCGTTTTCATCCCTGCCGATTCGCTACGATCCTGCCGGCGGGGAAGGTGATCGTTTCCAAGCATCGGGCGTGAATGTCAGTTGCGCCAGCAGCCCGTCCTCGGCCCGGAAGCCGGCCCAAGGACGGGCCGGCTCATTTTCATATTCGTCGCCCCGCTTGCAGCGAATTCCCCTTGATGTTGGCTGCCGGTGGAGCACGCCGCCGTATAGGCCGGGCAGGACAATTACTCAGACGCAAGCATAGAATAGCGGTAAAGGAAGAATTTCTCGACCATGATCAACGCGCACATCTTACTGGGTTTGGGACTGGCGTTGGCGATCACCGCGGCGGCAACGCTGCTGCCCGCGCTGCTATGGCATGGCCGGGCGGTGAACCTTGCCTGGATCGCACCGCTGGCGATCGGTCTGGGTTACACTGTCGCGTTTGGTTTTATCGCGGCCAGCCCGCCGGCCGTGCCGGGGAAGAATGTCAACGATTGGCTTTACTATAATGCCATCGCCGTGGCGTGTATCGGTTTATTCGCCGCGCTGTTGCAAGCACCGGTCTGGGTAAACGCGTTGCTGGGCGTCTTGCTGATTCGCCTGGGCGGGCGTTTGCTTTTGGGCCGGCAAATCGGCCACGCCCTGGCCACGCAGGACGCCGAGTTCTATCTTGATCTGGCCAGTTTGGCGGCGCTGGTCTGGATCGGCACCCTGCAATCGCTGGCCCAGCGCGTCCCCGGCTGGCTGGTAACCGTGCTGCTGGGATTATTGACTCTGGCCAGCGCGTTGACCATTCTCACCAATGCCATTCTGTCCAACTTTTATGTGGCCGGCGCGCTGGGATTCGCCTTGCTGGGTTTGTTCGTCGCCATCTTGATACGTCCGCAAAAGTCCCTGGCCGCCGGCGTGGTCTTTCCGGTGAGTCTGATTCTGCTGCTGATGCTGCTGCACGGCTATTTTTACGGAGCCGATCCCACGCCGATGAGCCAATGGGGACTGGCCATGGTGTTGCTGTCGCCACTGGGCGTTTTTGCCGGGGATCTGCCGGGGATTCGCCATTGCCAACCGGCATGGATTCACGTGATTCGCATCACGGTGGTGGCCGCGCTGCTGGCCACGGCGCTGGCCGGACCGGTGCGGGCGTATGCCAGGGAAGCCGCCAAGGAAGCCACACCGGAAATGGGCGAATAAGTTGTGGCACTCCTTGGCCCGATTTTTTGGCGTGGTCACTTAGGTGACCACGCCAGGGTTACCGTGCCTGAATCTTGAACCTGGAGAAAAACCACCACAGGCCAAAGCCAATCACCACCGCAGCGACGCTGAGCACCACGATGCGCACACGTCGCCAACTGGTCATCAGCGGATTGGGAACCACCAGGCGGTCGCAGCGCCCGGTGAGGTGCACTTTTTCCGGGTTGTCCAGGTCCAGTTTCAAATCCCATGCCGAGGCGTAGCGCTCCTGCGGGTTGCGGGCCATGGCGTGCAGGATGATCTCTTCCATCTGCGGAGAAATCTTCTCATTACGCTTGCGTGGGCCTACAGGGTCGCCGCTTAATCGGCTGTTCATGATGATGAAGGGGTTGGCGCCTTCAAAGGGAACATTGCCGGTCACCATTTCGTAAAGGATCGCACCCAGGCTGTAGATGTCGGTGCGCGGGTCGCCGCGCTTGCCTTTCACCTGCTCTGGGGCCATGTAATCCGGCGTGCCCATCGCCGGCGTGAAACCGCCGAAAGTCAACCGCCGCTGGCCTTCAAATTTGGCGATGCCAAAATCCATGATGCGGATGGTGCCATCATTGCAGATCATGATGTTGTCCGGCTTCAGGTCGCGATGCACCACGTCATGTTCGTGCATGTAATGGATGGCCTGGCAAACCCGGCTGGCGATTTTGGCCGCGTCCAACTCGGGCATCGGGCGGATGGTGTGCATCAAATGCCCCAGCGTCTGCCCTTCCAAATATTCCATGACGATATACGGCCGGCTCTTTTCCAGCGTCTCATCATCGATCATCCGCAGGATGAACGGATGCTTCAGGGCTTTGCCCACTTCCTGTTCGCGGCGGAAGCGCTCGAAAAAGCCGGGGTCGGATTCAAACTGCATGAAGGGCACTTTCAATGCGACGGTTTCATTGGTGTTCAGATCCTGCGCCTTAAAGATCGAGGCCATGCCCGAGCGGCTGATGACATCCGTGATGCGGAAGCGGTCATCCAGCACCTGTCCGACTTCAAGTTCGTTTCCCATGACAGCAGCATTATCCTCTTGGTAAGTAGGCAAGCCGCGGTAATAGCTTAGGCGCTCGATGGCCAGCACCTGCATGACCTGGATGGACAGATTGTCATCCGCGCCGCGTTTTTCGGCCAGGCGAACCAGCGTTTGGCAGGCTTCCTCGGGAGACAGTTTGGAGGCGGCATCCACGATTTCGCCTTCGGTCACTTGCGTCCACAGGCCGTCGCAGCATTGCACGATCACATCGCCGCGGTTGACCACCGCCGTGGCATAATCCACGCGGATGGTCGGCTCATTGCCCACGGTGCGGGTCAATACCGAACGCATCTGGCTGCTCATCGCCTCCTGCACTGTGACCAACCCCAACTTGAGCTGCACCCCGGCATAACTGTGGTCGGTGGTCATGCGGCGAATCCGGCCCTGCTGAATCAAATAAACCCGGCAATCGCCCACGTGCCCCACGGTGATCTCGTTATGGCGAAACAGCGTGGCGGTCAGCGTGGTAGCCATCTTGCCGCCAGTGGCTTTCAGGTTCAAATCAAACACCGCGACGTTGGCGGCACTGAACATCTGATAAAGCAATTGTGTGGGCTGGGTGAACGCCTTGGCCTCACGGAAAGTTTTCAGCGCCGTTTCGCATGCGGTTTTGCTGGCGACTTCGCCGCGGTCCTGCCCACCGACACCATCGGCCAAAATCGCCACCGCCCCGCGGTTGCGCTGCGCGGTTTGGTCGGTGGGCAGCCAATGCGCCAGGGAATCTTCATTGTGCCCGCGAACGGGCCCGGCAATCGAAAGGCATGCGTATTGAATTTGCATAATGAGCGAACGCGGGTGGCCAAGATTCTAGCGGGTATTTCGATAATGCCAACCCCCGCGTGGCAAATCCCGCAGGCCATGGGCGGGCGTACTGCGCGCACTTGATTACACCTCATTTAGATTGCACGTCAGTTTGGGGTATACGTCAAGTCCGGTTTTGCCACATCCCGTCTAAAGCGCATTCACCACCAGCGCCGAATACGGCCAATTCGCATCGCGCCATGGTGACGACGTGTCTGCCGGCAGGCTGTGGTCCAGATACATCTCCCATTGTGATTGCAGGGCCGGGAACTGCTCCAGAAATGCCGTCCAAGCCAGGTAACGCCAGCGCCAGAAATACGCCGCATCGGTGAACGATTCGCATTCCTTCTGCTTGGAATCAATCTGCATCTGCATCTGCGGCAACAGCTTTTCCACCTCGGCGATCCTGGCAGTCAATTGCTGCGTTTCCCTGACCAGCCGCTGGTTTTCCAGAACCAGCTTCTGATTTTCCTGGGCCAGTTCGGCTTTGCGATCCTGCGCGGCGCGCAGTTGCACCAGCGTTTCATCGTATTTTTGACGCACTTCTTCGGGTTTCAATTGGTCGTCGGCCCAGGCGCTTCCCACCAGGGCCGACAGGCACACGGCTATCGCCACCAACCATCGCATAAACCATTCCTTTCCACGCGCCGGGCGCAAACCAACGGCCGGCCCATTGTAGAGCCGGCCGGGGATTAGCAAAATATGCCGCACGGTAAAGCGGGTTATTTTTGGCGGAAGACAATGCGGCCGCGGGTCAAATCGTAGGGGGACAGTTCCACTTTCACCCGGTCACCCGGCAGGATGCGGATGAAATGCTTGCGCATTTTCCCGGACACCTGGCCGAGGATTTCCCGCGATTGGCCGCCCTGATCCAGCCGCAATCGGAACATGGCATTGGGCAACGCCATGGTTACCACCGCTTCCACTTCAATAGGCTCGGACTTGGCCACAAACACACTCCAATGGAAAAAGCCTGACGGCGGATTTTTAAGGATTGAAGAATCAACCGCCAATAGCAAAAAGGCATTGTACCGCCGCCGGCGGCGATCCACAAGCGATGTGCAACGGTGAACCGTGACTTATTTCGGATTGGGTATGAACGGCCCGCCGCGGCACTGCTTCAGGTAGTTCAGCGCGAACACCTGGCCGGTCATTTCCAGTTGGTCGCGATAGACCGGATCGTGCCAGCCTTCGATGTCGATGCTGCCTTTGAATCCGCCCTGGCGCAGGATGCTGATCACATCAGTCCAGTTGGTGTCGCCGAATCCGGGCGTGCGATGCCACACCCAGGGCTTGCCGCCGCGCAGGCCGGATTCATGGATGACATCCCAGGCCACGGTAGCGTCCTTGCCATGCAGCAGGAAGATTTTTTTCACCCAGCGGCGCAACTGGGCGATGGGGTCAACCAGGCTGCAAAGCTGATGGGCCGGCTCCCATTGCAGGCCGACGTTTTCCGAGGGGATGGACGAAAAGATCATTTCCCAGGCGGTGGGGCTGTGGGCGATGTTCCACTTGGGGCTTTCCCAGGTTCCGCCCATGTCGCAATTTTCAAAGGCGATTTTCGCGCCATTATCCGCCGCCACCTTGGCCAGTTCGCCCCAGACTTTTTTGAACTGCGGCATCGACTCCGGCAGCGGTTTGCCTTCGATGGCCCCGGCAAAGCCGGAGAAAATGTTGGTGTTGAACAGTTTGAGGTTCTCGATCACCTTACGGATATCCTTGGCGGTTTGCTCATCCTGGAGCGGGTTGCCAAAGATACCGACGCTGCTGATGATGGCTTTGTCGCCGATGGTTGCCAGCACGGCTTTGGCGGTTTCCTTGAGATCGACTTTGCCCAGGTGCTGCCAGCCGGTGAGGGAGAAGCTTTCAAATCCGTGGGGGAGAATTTGCTGAAGGTATGCCGCGCCTTTGTCCAGGGAGGCCAGCGTACCGATACGAATATCCAATTGGCTCATTGCGTTTCCTTTATGTTGTAAGCAGGCGGGAAGTTTAAGGGATTCAGGCGCGATAATAAAGAAGCCCCGGATGTACATCCGGGGCTTCCTTGCGTCGTTACAACGGCTACGCGCTCAATGCGGTTACTTGATGAACAGCATTTCGCGGTAGGTGGGCAGCGGCCACAGGTCGTCGGCGGTCACCGCTTCCAGTTTGTCGGCGGCCTTGCGGACTTCGTTCATGCCTGCCAGCACGTGATCGCGCGTGTGCTTGGCATGATCCAAAATCGCGCCATCAGCATGGTGATGCAGAGCCTTTTCCAATTTCTCGGTGGTCTTCTGCAAATCCGTCACCAGGCCAATATAGCTGGTCAGCAGCTTGGCTTGCTCGCTGGCATCGGCGCCGGCGGCCTTGGTGGCGGTCACCGTGTCGGCCACGTTCTTCTGGTGCCGCAGCACCGCGGGAAGAATCATCGTCTTGGCGATGAAACTCACCAAGTTGGCTTCGATGGTCACCGTCTTGATGTAGCCTTCGGCCAGGATGTTGAACCGGCTTTCCAGTTCCTTCTTGGTGTACACCTTGTACTTGGTGAACAGCTCGATGATCTCCGGCTTGTTGATCACCGGGAGCACTTCCACGGTGTTGCGGAAGTTGGGCAAGCCGCGCTTCTCGGCTTCCTTGTGCCATTCTTCGGTGTAGTTGTCGCCGTTGAAGATGATCTTCTTGTTTTCCTTGAGGATGCCGGGCAGAAGATCCTGGATGGCCACGTTGAGATCCTTGCCGGCCTTGACCGCCTTCTCCAGATTGGCGGCCACGTAATCGAGGCTTTCGGCGACGATGGTGTTCAGCACGGTGTTGGGGCCGGCGATATTGGCCGAAGCGCCCACGGCGCGGAACTCAAACTTGTTGCCGGTAAAGGCAAACGGGCTGGTGCGATTGCGGTCGCCCGAATCCTTGGGCAGCTTGGGCAACACGCTCACGCCGGTTTCAAAGATACCGCCTTGCTTGCTGCTCTTGGCGCCGCCCTTTTGGATCTGATCCATGATGTCCGTGAGCTGATCGCCCAGGAAGATGGACATGATCGCCGGTGGGGCTTCGTTGGCGCCCAGGCGATGGTCGTTATGCGCCGAGGCGATGCTCAACCGCAGGATGTCGGCATACTTGTTGACGGCGCGGATGACCGCCACCGTGAACACCAGGAACTGGGCGTTATCGTGCGGGGTGTTGCCCGGTTCCAACAGGTTTTCACCCAGGTCCGTGGACATCGACCAGTTGTTATGCTTGCCGCTGCCATTGATGCCGGCGAACGGCTTTTCGTGCAGCAGACAAGCCAGGCCGTACTTGTCGGCGATGGACTTCATCAGCGACATGCACAGGTTCTGGTGATCGGTCGCCAGGTTACTATGTTCAAAAATCGGAGCGATTTCGTATTGGCTGGGGGCCACTTCGTTGTGGCGGGTCTTCACCGGCACGCCCACCTTGGCCAGTTCGGCTTCCAGATCGGCCATGAACGCCAGCACGCGCTCGGGGATCGTGGCAAAATACTGGTCTTCCAGTTCCTGGCCCTTGGGCGGCTTGGCGCCGAAAAGGGTGCGGCCAGCATTGATCAAGTCGGGCCGCAGTTCGTAGAAATTCTTGTCGATCAGGAAATATTCCTGTTCGGAGCCGACGGTGGTGAACACGTGTTTCACATCGGTCTTACCGAACAGCCGCAGCACGCGGCGGGCCTGGAAATCCAACGCTTCAATGGACCGCAGCAACGGGGTCTTCTTGTCCAGGGCCTCACCGGTCCAGCTTAGGAAAGCGGTGGGGATGACCAGGGTGGAGCCATTGGCATTGGCCAGGATGTACGCCGGGCTGGTGGGATCCCAAGCGGTATAGCCGCGGGCTTCGAAGGTGGCGCGCAGGCCACCGGAGGGGAAACTGCTGGCATCGGGTTCGCCCTTGATCAGCTCTTTGCCGCTGAATTCGGCGATGGCGCCGCCATCGGCGGTCGGGGTCACGAAACTGTCATGCTTTTCGGCGGTGATGCCGGTCATCGGCTGGAACAGGTGCGTGAAGTGCGTGGCGCCATGCTCCAAGGCCCAGTCTTTCATGGCCACGGCGACGGCGTCGGCGGCGCTGGGATCCAGCGGGACGCCTTCCTTGATGGTTTTCTGCAGGGCCTTGAAAACGGTCTTGGGCAGACGTTCACGCTGCACCGATTCATTGAACACGTTGCAACCAAACAAGTCTTTCACGTGGGTCGTCATAAAATCCACGTAATTCAGCTTGTACTTGGCGTTGGCGATTGCACTAATCGCCTGATAGCGGGAATTGGACATGAGCGGTTCTCCAGTAAAAAATGCGGTTGGTTAAACTCGCAAGGTGCCCCGTCAATGACTTACCAGTCCGAGAGCGGGACGCGGGATATTCGCAAATTTTTCGCCGCGCGTCCAGTGCCGTGCGCAAAAAGTTTTCCGGACGGGTGTAGCGCGCATTTTGGGCACTTGTGGCAAACTTGCTCAGGGTTGGTTTTTTCATGGAGAATTGCTGGCCGTATCGGAACGATGAAAAGCGTCTGGTTACCGAACAAGCGGTGTTGGATTACCGCAAATTGCGGGCGGGAATGAAAGACGCCCCGCACGGTAAGGGAATGGCGCGTATGTTTTGGGCGCTTTGCAAAAAGAAGCGGCTGACACCGTTGAATTGCACCCGGGGTAACGATTAACCTCAAGCCCATGAACATCGAAACCACTCCCCCCACATCCATTTTGACCGAAGGCCAACTGTTGCGCGACTTTCAAGAGCGCCGGCGGATTTTGCTGCACCACATTGCCAACCTGCCGCGGCCGCAGGGAGATATTCATCGCAAACTGATGCATTATTCGCTGGCTCGGCTGGGGTTGGGAGTCCAAACCGAAACGGCGCTGGCGGACCTGGCGTTTGTTAATCGCGAGCCGGACAACGGGGCGATGTTTTTCCGTCATGCCAATGTCGATGCCTATCTGCGCTTTGGCCATTTATATCCCGACAGCCTGCGGCAGGCGGTGCGGGAACGCATGTTGGATTATCGTTACGAAATCCATCACGGGCACACCGAGAATCATCGCATTATGATCGCGGTGGCGGGGCATCTGGTGGCACAGACCTGGCCGGATTGGAGCGAGGCAGCCGCCACGCGGACGGCGATGGGCACCTATATCGACATGTTTTTCGACCGCGTGTGCCGGTTCGGCCAGGGTGAATTTGATTCGACCACTTATTGCGTGCTGTATCTGATCACGCTGGCCACGCTGTACGATTTCGCCCACGATGAATTGATGCGGCAGAAGGCGCGGATGATGCTCGACTGGTTTTTGGCCAACGCCGCTTGCGAATGGCTCAACGGTTATTTCATCGGCGGGCATTCGCGCGATGTCCATCCCACCGAAGGGCCGGAGTTTGCCTGCGCCGGCACTACCGCGCTGTGGCTCTATTTTGGCGGGCGGCGGCCGGATATGAACACCGGCGAGCCGCATTACGCCGTCATCAGCGCGCTCACGGCTTACCGTATGCCGTCCGTGCTGGCGCGCATCGCGCTGGATCGCGGCCAGCCTTACGAACATCGGGAGACGCATGAATTGCTCAAGATCGACGGCGAAACCCACGATCTGGTGATGACGAAGCAGGTCGATGCCTGCTGCAAGGGTTATGGCTACGTCTCGCAGGTGGGTGTGCGCAAATATTCCTGGCGCACCGCCAACTATGCCCTGAGCAGCCTTTACGATGGCAAGGCGGGCGAGATGAATTTTTGGGCGGCGGTGCGGCGCTGGTCGCTGGATTGGGATTCGGACCAGCCGGCCAGCACGCTGTTTTTTACCCATCCATTCCCGTCGCCGCAGTTCATGTCCGAGGACTATTACCGCACCTGGCAAGGCTCTTCGCCGTTCGAGCAGGTCGTGCAGCATCGCAACGCGCTGATCGCGCTGTACAACGTGCCGGGCGAAGGGTCGTATTACCATCCGTTTTCCAAGACATCGCAAGCAGCCAATCAGAATCCGTATATCGAAGGATTCTTCTCGGGGACGGCGATCCTGTGTTTGCATGAGGATCCCTCCGGATGGATTTTCGCGCACGGCGACCGTGTGCTGATGGCTGTGCGGCCGTTGCGGGCGTATCGGTGGATCACCAAGCCGACGGCGGGCGCGCATGGTCGGCTGCATAGCGATGGCGCCAAGAACGCGGTGATTGTGGAAGCCGCGGACCCGCGCGAGTTTTGCCAGGAAGGCGAAAGTGCTCTGCCGCAAGCGCAGCGACTGGCGGCCGAACTGTCGCGCTTCGGCGCGTCGGTGCTTGCGCGCACGCGCATCGAGGCAACGTTAGATATTCCAATGCCAACCGTGTCGTATGTGACGCGCACTGGCCAGCAGCTACGCATCGTCTTCGATGGTGATCGCAGTATTGACGGGCAGGTGATTGATTACCGCGATTGGCCGCTGATCGCCAATCCCTTCATGCACTCGGCGGTCAATAGCGCCAAGCTGGAAATGTGGTATGGCCGTGACGTGCGAAGTTTGGATTATGCGGCTTGGGGGTGGGGTGAATTCACCCGATAAAAAAGAACCGAAGGGGAGCCACCACCTTCGGTTCTTAATCTGCACGCCACAAAGATAACACGCGGCGCGTTGGCGTTCAATATGTAATTGGGAATTTTCGCGGGAAAAGCAGACGCACTGAAGTGCGACTGCCGGGAAATCACATGAGCGATTTGAGCATCGGCGCCAGTTGCTTCCACAACGCCGGATCGCGCGAAGCGAAGAGCAGATTGGTTTTGAGCCAGTCCACCAGATTGCCGATGTCGTGCCGCTTGGCGCGCAGCACCACGCCATGGATCGGCTGCTGCTTGAGCAGCAGTTTCAGCGCGTCGGTAAGCTGAATTTCGCCGCCCTTGCCCGGCGCGGTAGCGTCCAGGCAAGCAAAAATCTCCGGCGTGAGAATGTAACGCGCGGCAATCGCCAGGCGGCTGGGGGCGGCCTCGGGCCTGGGCTTTTCCACCAGCGTGTGGATGCGAATCAATCCTTCGCCGGCGGGCTCGCCGCCGACGATGCCATAGCGATCCACCTTTTCCACCGGCACTTCTTCCAGCCCGATCACCGCCGTGCCCAGCTTGCGATACGCCTCGGCAAGCTGCGCCGCCGGCGTGATGTCGCCGCTGAAAACCGTGTCGCCGAGCAGGCACATAAACGGCTCGCTGCCGACAAACCGGCGGGCCTGATTGACTGCATCGCCCAGCCCGCGCTGCTCGGGTTGCCGCACGGCATGAATCTTCACCTTGGCGGCCAGCGCGATCACCGATGCCAGCAGCGCCTCTTTGCCGCCGGCTTTCAGCCGCTGTTCCAGTTCCGGGGTGCGGTCGAAATGATCTTCGATGGCCCGCTTGTCTTTGGCGGTAATCAGCAGCGCGCTATCCAGGCCGGCCGCGGCGGCTTCTTCCAGCACGTACTGAATCGTCGGTTTATTCAGGATCGGCAGCAGTTCCTTAGGCACCGCCTTGGCGGCCGGCAACATGCGCGTGCCAAATCCGGCCACGGGGATCACGGCTTTGGTTAGTATCATGCCTTAAGGCTAATGATCACAATGCCGATTGCCAAATGGTGGCAATGCCAAATGCCGAATGCCGAATGCCAAATGAGGAATACGAAATGCCAATAGGCTTGGTATTTTCTTGTCTTTCATTTGGCATTCGGCATTGCCTTGACTCCCCCGCCCGCCAGCACGACACTTTCCCGCGGCTGATCCCATGCAAACGCCCTCCCCATCGTCGGGATATTGTGCCGGCTGCGGCTATTGCCTGCGGGGTTTGACGCTGGAACCCCGCTGCCCGGAATGCGGCCGCAAGTTCGATCCCGATGATCCCAAAACCTTCCGCCGCCATCCCCATGGCCGATTGGTCCGCTGGCTGGCCGAGCCAATCGGCTGGCCGACGGTCATCCTCAGCCTGCTCAGCGCCGCCGGCGTGCTGACGGTCAGCCGATGGCAATGGAATACGTTTAATCCCTCGGCGGTGGATTTGGTTTATTATTTGAACCCATCGGCATTACGCCATGGCGACAATCTCTATACCTATCGTGATTACGTCTTTACTGGTTCGATGCTGCTGGCGATCTTCGTTGCTGCTTGGTGGGTGCTGCGACTGGTCTTCGGGATGCTTGCCCGTTGGCGAATGGACTGGCAATGTGACGAACTTCCGATCCGCGCCGGACGGCGACATGCCTTGATATTCCTTGCCTTGCTGTTGGTTGGTGCAGGCGCGGCGCTGGGCTGGCCATATCGGTTCGCCCAACAATGGATTGCCTTGCGGTACAACGATCCACCCTTCCCGGTGAACGGGCCAAGGATGGTGGTCCCGCGGATGACTTTGTCTGGCCCGCAAGCGTTTGTGACCTTGCGAGCTGCGGTCATCCAACTGGCGAAAGCGAAACAACGGACGACTGGATTAAGAATACTCGTTGAGGAACACCCCGAGTGGGCATTACCGATTCTGATTGAAGCAGTTGGCTTTGAGCCGGATTCGCAGCTACGGGCGTTGGAACTCCGTCTGATTGGCCTGCATCGCGACAAAACAACCGTTTCGCTGCTGTGCGGTTTTATGTCCCATCCGGATGCCTTCACGCGCGCGGCGGCGGCTGACGCAATTGGGCTTGTCCATGCTCCAGCGTTTGATGTGCCGCTCCGTAGTGCGAACCCATACTTTCATGAGAACGCCACTACCGTCAGCGCCCCTCAGATTAACCTCGGCATTTTACCGTCACTTATCGGGCCGAAATACTTATCGATGGACGTGATAGAAATCGACTCCAAGCTTCGCGATGGCATAGAACACATGATGTTGGCGGGTGAAACGTCCGAGGAACGTGAAGCTGCCGCGCGGGCACTGCTTCGTTGGCCACCGGATAGCTACGAATTGCGCGTGGCCGAATGGGGCGTGTGGGTCAACGATGGAGGACACCTAAAACTCGTCCAATCAACTTTGGACGAAATTCCACCGTTTGTGCATCGCACGGGTGATCGAATCAGCGACTTCAACAATCGCGTCGACCAAACCGGGCCGTGGCAGGTGGCCAAACCGATCGTACAAATCACGGTTGACAAACCGATGTCCTTAGAGGGTGTGTGAGAAGCCAATGGCCTCACGATGGGCCGGAAAAGGCCCGGATGCAAGGCGGAGGGCCGAAGCGTA
>Ga0316217_10002520_pt1 | contig 21954 bp, 19 predicted proteins | sample 1anoAmetaG_FD_203633 | JGI IMG/M metagenome (GOLD analysis project Ga0316217, IMG submission 203633) | Freshwater microbial communities from Trout Bog Lake, Wisconsin, USA - 1anoA | ecosystem: Environmental > Aquatic > Freshwater > Lake > Hypolimnion/Profundal zone | place: USA: Wisconsin...
AGGCGGCGCTGCAGCGCCGGGACGAGCCGTTGCAGCGTGCGGACCTCGACGTCGGTGAAGGGCTCGAGCCGGGAGGCGGAGACGTAGCCGAGGAGCGAGGGGCCGTCGCACACCAGGACGCGGAGGACGTCGACCTTCGTCATGGCAAACTGCGGGAAGAGGTCGCGGTACATCGGCACGGAGTCGGTGCTCGGCAGCCCGAGCAGGCGGAGGATCGTGTCCGTGTAGAAGACGCGGTTGCGCTGCCTCGGGTCCGGCCGCAGCGGGTTGTACATGGTCCAGCCGACTGGCTGGCGCGCCATGTGGTCGCCGAGCGCCTCGAGGAAGGCCCTCGGGAGGCGCTCCGTGAAGCTCTCCTGGAAGCGGACGGTGTGGGCGCTGGGGGCGAGGACATACGAGAGAGCGCCGTCGGACTGGACGAGCGATGGGAGCTCGGCGGTGACCGCCGCGAGGGCGCTCGGCCCTCCGTCGACCACGAGCCGCAGGTCGGCCTCGATCTCACGGATGCGAGCCAGCGCCGCGTTCGGGAGCCGAGCCATGTTGCAGTTTTATGTCCTCGACGCACGGGCGCGCAACGCGCGCGCGGCTCGCGACTCCCCGCGGCGCCTCGCGACGGACCGCGAACCGGCGGAATCTCCGCGACGGTTCGCGACCGACTCCGGCGAGCGCGGGCCACGGCCTGGGATGACCCAGGAATCGTCCAGCGGAGCTAGCTGGCACATGCCATGCTGAGGCGAAGAGCTCATGAGCCGCGCCATCCGATCCCTCCTCGTCGCGGTCGTAGCGGCCGCCCTCCCGCTCCCCCTCGCGTGCTCCGGTGCCCCCGGCCCGGCCGAGGACGTCGGCTCGTCCGCGGAGGCCATCACCACCGGCACCATCATCTCGCGCGCCGACGAGTGGGTCCAGGCCAAGCTCCTCTACTGTCAGGCCCCCAACGGCGCGAGCGACACCATCGATCCGGCCTGCCCGTCGGTCTGCGTGCGCCAGAGCAACAGCCAGTGGGACGCGTACCGGTCGGACTGCTCGGGCTTCGTCTCGTGGGCGTGGGGCCTCCCGGCTCCCGGCAGGACGACGAGCGAGCTCGCCCCGGCGGACACGACCGTCAGCTACGTCATCCAGGGCTCCGCGCTTCAGCCGGGCGACGCGCTCAACGTCCCGGGCGACCACGTCGTCCTCTTCGTCGGCTGGATCACCCCCGGCTCCGAGGCGAACTTCTACGAAGAGCCCGGGTGCAGCGCCACGCCCAACTACGCGCACGCCTTCACCTCCGCGGTGACCATCAGCGGCTCGAGCGTCACGATCGCCTACGAAGGAAAGGCGTTCACCGCCATCCGCTACACGGGCGCCACGCTCGGCGGGGACGCGGGGGCCGTGGCCTCGGGCGGCGACGCGAGCGCGAGCACCCCGTGCACCGTGACCACGACGGGAGAGTCGGGCGTCTGCCTCGACACGGCGGTCTGCGCCGAGATGTCTGGCCACGTGTCGACCCCCGGCTACTGCCCCGGCGCGAACAACATCCAGTGCTGCACCGGCCCGGCCGTCTCCTCGGGGGGCGACGCATCGACGCCGACGGGGAGCGGCTCGGGGACCGGAACCGGCGCCGGGTCGGGCACGGGGACCGGTACCGGCTCTGCCGAGGGCTCGGGGACCGGCGGCAGCGCAGGCACCGGCACCGGCACCGCCGGGGGGTCGCAGGCGGACAGCGGCGTGACCGGCACGACCACACCCGGCTCGAGCGACGCCGGGCCGAGGGGCGCGGACGGGTCGACGTTCCCGGCGGATCCGTCCACGTTCGCCGCCCCGTCCACCGGGGGCTGCTCGACGAGCCCCCGCGGGGGCCGTCCGGCCGGCGCGACCTGGATGCTGGGCCTCGGAGCGCTGGGGCTCGCGCTGATCTCTCGCCGTCGTCGCGGGCGCTGAGCGGGCGGCACGCGCGCCGGCCAGGCGGCTATTACCCGCCGCTCACGGGGTCGGCTCTTCTCCCGTGGGCTCCACCGCGCTGTCCGGGCAGTAGAGAGCCGTCGCGACCCCGTCCCGCTCGAGGTGCACGACGTTCGCCCCCTTGAAGACCGCCTTCGCCCGGATGCCGTCCGGCTCGGCGCTCTCGCGCGACCCGGTGACGACCCCGAGGTTCTGGCAGTTCAGCGCGGGCGTCAGGTGGATGACCTGCACCTTCGCGACGGCCTCCTGCTGCAGCGGCGTCAGCGACGCGCACGCCGCCGTAGCCAGGAGAGCGAGGCCGGCGGTGACCAGAGCGGCGATGCGAGGTGACGGGTGGATCGGGTTCGTCATGGCGTCCCAGTTGACAAGTGGAGGAGGGTAACGCGGCCAGCGTGGAGAGGCCACGCGGTGACGAGCCAGGCGGACGATTTCGTGACGGAAGGCCGGCGCTCATCCCTCGCGCTCGAGAGCCGGCGCTTGCTGACCTCGACGCCGTTCGCCTCAAGGAGGTGGATCTCCGGGGATTGCAGCGCCGAGGAAGGTGCGCGTGCGTCGACCGGCGAGGAAGTCGGATGACGTCTCATCTAACTGCGCCGATGCGCCGTAGATTCCTTGACCGTGCCGGCGGAGATCGGGATGGTGATTGTGATGCTCGGACGATCAGTTCTGTCTCTCGCTGCACTGCTCGTCGCGACCACCGCGACCTACGATGTGCGCGCGGACGGCGCCCCGAGCCCTCTCCTGAACGCCGGGGTGAATCCTCACGTGATCCAGGAGCTGCTCACCTTCAACACGCCTCCGCTGGCCAGCCTTGGCCTGACGGCGCCCCCGCGACTCATCCTCTTCCCCTCGATGCGCATGAACCGTCCCGTCGACGTGCCGGCGCCCAAGGCGATGAACGGGGTGGCCGTCGCCTTCGACTGGTAACGAGGCGAGCCGCTCGCCCGCGGAGCCTTCCGTGCGGGTCCGCCGGAGTTCGCCCGTCTGCGTCCACCCGGGGCGGAACGCGGGAACGTTGACCCCTGGCGCGGGACGAACAACGATCCGGCCGTGAACGCCCCTACCGACCCGACCGCCCCTTCCCGTATCGCCGACGCCGAGGGGGTGATGGAGCAAGCCCCGCTCGTGTACGCCCTGGTGCACGCGCTCGACCGGGCGATCACGGGGGAGATGGTCTTCCGCTCGCCGGCCGGCGACGCGCACACGGTCACCTTCTTCGAGGGGGCCGCCGTCCGCGTCGAGCCCGGGGGCGAGGGGGACCGCGTCGGCGAGGACCTGGTCGCCATGGACGAGCTGCGCGAGGAGGCGCTGGCCGAGGCGCTCGTGACGGCCCAGACCTCGCGGCGGCGCCTGGGCGAGCTGCTCGTGAACGCGCGGGCCGTCGACCCGACATCCCTGACCTACGCGCTCACGCTCCAGACCGCGAAGCGCCTCGCGGCGCTCGCGAACCTCCCCGCCGCCTCGACGTTCTCGCTCTACTTCTCGGCCCGAGCCGAGCCCGAGCCCTACGCCCCGTGGGCGCCGCTCGACTCCCTGCTCGCGACCATCCGGGCGTGGACCGACCGGACACGCCTGCACGGCACGCTTCGGAGGATCGCCGACAAGCGGCTCCACCTCTCCCCCGAGGCCGAGCTCGACGGGCTCATGCTGACGTCGCGCGAGCGGGACGCGCTCGCGATCATGCAGACGGACTCCCCCTCGCTCCGGCAGCTGTACGAGTCGGTCGGCAACGGGCTCAGCTCGTTCCTCTACATGCTGGCCGTCACGCGCCAGTTCGAGTTCACGTCGGCGAAGGGGGCGCCGATGGGGCACCGCAAGGAGCCGAGCCTCATCCGCGACTTCGTGCAGGTCGCCGTCCCGATCGCCCCGGTCATCGTGTCGTCCGGAGATACCCCCTCCGACGCGCCGCCGCCGCCGGCCCCCGAGCCGACGAAGGCAGCCGAGCCCAGGCCCGTCGAACCGAGCTCCCCGCCACCGCGGCCCGACGTGCCCGCCGCCCCTCCCGCGAGACGCGCGCCTCCGAGGCCGTCGTTCTCCCCCCCGAGGGCCGGCGACCCGGGTCGTCCGCCCGGACGCATCTCCGACGTCCCCCGGCCCGAGAGCGCCGGCGGGCCGAACATGTCGAGCGACTTCCGCCTCGCCGAGGACGCCGCGAAGCGCCACGACTACGCGACGGCCGCCCGGCTGCTGCGCGACAACTGCACCGACGAGGACGCGGCCGAGGCGGAGTTCCAGGCCCTGTCGGCCTGGGTGAAGGCCAACCTGAAGCCGGAAGACCTGAACACCCCCCTCAACGACCTGACCTTCCTGCTCATGGCGCACAACCAGTGCGAGGCGGCGCTCTACTACCGGGGGCTCCTGCTCAAGCGCTCCGGCAAGGCGAAGGCGGCCCTGCGCGACTTCATCATCCTCGCCAAGAAGAACCCGAATCACGCGGGGGCGCTCACCGAGATCAAGCTGCTCCGCGACGCGGGGACGAAGGGGTAGGCGACCCTGGAATCGACGGGTGGACGGAGCGGCCCCCTTGGCCTAAACCATCGGCCTATGTCCGACCGGATCGTCCACTGCCGTCTGAAGAAGCAGGATCTCCCCGGGCTCCCGAAGCCCCCGTACAGGAATGAGCTCGGCCAGAAGATCTTCGCCGAGATCTCGAAGGACGCCTGGCAGGAGTGGCTGCAGGACTCGGTCAAGTACATCAACACGTACAAGGTCGACCTCGCCTCCCCGGAGGGGCAGAAGTTCATGCTCGAGCAGTGCGCCAAGTACTTCGGCTTCGAGGAGGGGGACCTCGCCCCCACCGCGTTCGTTCCGAAGGACCCAGGCGCGCACTGACCCCTCCCCCGTCGACGACGCCCGTGTGGATGCAGCGGCGCCCCTGGGCGGTGGCCGTCGTGGTGGCCGTGTCGCTCGGCCTCGCGCTCGGCCTCGTCGCACGCGTCCGGCACCACGCCCGGACCGGCAAGTGGTCCGGCGGGACGTGGCTGACCGAGGCGTGGTCCGACGACGAGGAGGCGGACGCGGACGTCGAGTCCCGTCACGACATCCCCGACGCCGCCACCGTCGCGTGGTGCGCCGACGGGCTCGAGCCGATCCCCGGCGCGGGCTGCTTCCTGGCTCCGGCGACGCCGCAGCGCTTCGCGGCCCCGTTCCCCCTGCTCATCTACCTCCACGGGATCTTCGATCCGGCCGGAGCGAGTGACGAGCTGAGCCGGCAGTCGCGCCTCGCCGAGCGGGCCACCGCGCGAGGCTTCGCCGTCCTGGCGCTGCGCGGTCATGTCGGACAGTGCACCGCGCCGGAGTACGCCGCCCGCGTCTGCTGGCCGAGCAACGAGCGGAACGAGGACGCCGGCCCGGCGTACGTCGAGGAGTGGCGGACCCCGCTGGCCATCGCCAGGCAGCGCGGCGCGAGCGGTCGACGCTACGTCCTCGGCTTCTCCAACGGCGGCTACTTCGCCGGGCTGCTCGCCGAGCGCGGCTGGTTCGACGCGGAGGCGTTCGCCGTGGCCCGGGCCGGGCCCGTGGAGCCGGTCCGCGCGTCGGGGCGCAGGGTGCCGATGCTCCTCACCCTCTCCGACGGCGACCTGTCCCACGACGAGATGGTGAAGCTCGACGAGGAGCTCGACCGTGACGAGTGGCCGCACGAGCGCTTCCTGACGCACGGCGGCCACGCCCTCCCGGACGGCGACATCGACGCCGCCCTCGAGTTCTTCGCGAGGCACGAGCAGGCCGCCCGCGCCCGCTAGAACAGGCCGGCACACGCCCCGCCACCCGAGGCGAGCGGCGGACTGCGACCGCTACTTCCGCTTCTTCAGCAGGTCGCCGAGGGTGCCGAACGACGCGCCCGCCGACGCCTTGCCGCGCACCTCCTCGAACTGCGCGCGCTCCTCGGCGTCCTTCGCCGCCTTCACCGAGAAGCGGAGCCTCCCCTCCCCGGTCTCGAGCACCTTCACGACCAGGCGCGTCCCCTCGGGGAACGTCTTCCGGAGGTCGACGCCGCGCGGGACGCCCAGCTCGGCCACGGGGACGAGCCCGCGCCCCGCGCGCCCCTTCGTCCCGTCGACCTGCATGAAGACCCCGTAGGTCTCCACCCGGTCAACCACCCCCTCGACCACGGCCCCGACGCGCACGGACACGTCCTTGACGACCGCCCCCGCCACCGCCCCCTCGGGGGCCGGGACGAGCGAGATTTTCTTCGCGTCGCGATCGAGCGACTTCACGACCACGGCCACCGGCTGCCCGGCGACCCACTTCTTGTGCTCCTGCCCCTTGCCCCCCAGCTCGGACGCGTGGAGCAGCCCCTCGACCCCCGCGGCGAGGCGCACGAACGCGCCGAAGTCGACGATGCGCGTGACGGTCCCCTCCATCACGTGCCCCGTCGGGAGCTCGAGCCCCTCCCACGGGTCGGCCTTCAGCGCCTTCAGGGAGAGCGTGATCTTGTGCGTCGCGCCGCCCGGACGGGCCGGAGGGACCTCCTTCACCTCCCGGACCATCACCTCGACGATGTCCCCCGCCTTCAGGGCGTCGGCCGTCGCCACGCCGCGCTCGTGCGCGATCTCCGAGCGCGGAATGAGCCCTTCGACCCCGCCGAGGTCCACGAACGCTCCGAAGTCCCGTACCCCGGTCACCGTCCCCCGGACCACGGCGCCGACCGCGAGCTTGCGCAGCGTCTCGCCCGCGCTCTCGTTCGCCTCGCGGGCGAGCGCCGCCCTCCGCGACACGACGACCCCTTTGCCCCCTTCGCGGATCTCGCTGACCATGAACGAGAACGTCTGGCCGACCATGGTCGAAGGGTCCTCGACGAACTTCGCGCCGACCTGCGACATCGGGCAGAAGGCCTTCGCGCCGCCCACCTCGACCTCCAGGCCCCCTTTGTTCACGCCGGTGACCTTCCCGGTGACGGGCATGTCGCTCGCCTTGGCCAGCTCCAGGCCGGCGAGGTTCACCGCCTTGCCCATCGTCTTGCCGAGCCGCACGTACCCCTGCTGGTCGTCGACCTCGAGCACGACCGCCCGGACGGTGTCCCCCTCCTTGACGGTCATCGTGCCGTCCCCCGCGCGGAGCTCCACCGCGTCGAGGAAGGCCTGCTGCTTGCCGTCGAGCTCGACGAAGACCGACTCGGTCCCCACCTTGACGACCACCGCCTCGATGCGGTCCCCCACCTTGGGCCCCTTCTTCCGGCGGTTCGCCGTGCCCGTCCCCCCGGTGGAGGCAGCGGTCTGTTCAAAGAGGGCGGCGAAGGAGTCGGCCTGATCGTCGGACATGGGCAGCCTCTTTAGCACCCCGCTGCGCCGGGGGAGGTTGACTTTGACCCGGTCGAGCACGGAACCGTCGGCCGCTGGCGGTCCCCCCCTTTGCCGACCGCCCGTCGCGCCACTACAACCCTGCTCATGCCCAAGCCCCCGCCGAAGACCGACGCCGAGTGGCAGCAGCAGCTCACCCCGGAGCAGTTCCACGTGGCTCGCCAGAAGGGGACCGAGCGGGCCTTCACCGGGGCGTACTGGGACCACCACGACACTGGGACGTACCGGTGCGTCTGCTGCCACGAGCCGCTCTTCACGTCCGAGACCAAGTTCGACTCGGGGTGCGGCTGGCCGAGCTTCCACTCGCCGCTCGCCACCGAGGCGGTCGAGGAGCACGCCGACCGCTCGCACGGGATGGTCCGCACCGAGGTGACCTGCCGCTCATGCGGCGCCCACCTCGGCCACGTCTTCGACGACGGCCCGGCCCCCACCGGGCAGCGCTACTGCATCAACTCGCTGTCGCTCACCTTCGAGAAGAAGGCCTAGCGGCGCTCGCCCGCCGCGGTGCTCAGCGCGCGGCCGGCGCGGCCCCCTTCCACGCGACCCCCAGCTCGCGGAGCATGAAGGCGACCACGTCCGTGTCCTCCTCGATCTCGGCCGCGAGCGGCGTCCCCATCCCGTGCCCCGTGTCGTTGCTCGTGCGGAGCAGGACCGGATTCGGGCCGGCCTTGGCGGCCTGGAGCCGGGCGGTCATCTTGCGGGAGTTGTACGGGTTCACCCGCGGGTCGTTGGCCCCCGTGAGGAACAGCGTCGACGGGTAGGCCACGCCCTCCCGGACGTTGTGAAACGGGGAGTAGCCGTAGAGCGCCTTGAACTGGGCCTCGTCCTTGACCGACCCGTACTCCGTCACGTTGAACGCCCCGTTGAAGGTCGTCTCGTAGTGGAGCATGTCGTAGATGCCGACGTGCGACACCACGACGCGGAAGGCGTCCGGGTGCTGCACGAGCTCGGCCCCCATCAGGAGCCCGCCGTTCGAGCCCCCCTGGATGGCGAGGTGCGCCGGCGGCGCGATCTTCTCGTCGGCGAGCAGCTTCGCGCACGCGTAGAAGTCGTCGAACACGTTCTGCTTCTGCGTGACGCGCCCGGCGTCGTGCCAGGCCTCGCCGAACTCGCCGCCGCCGCGCAGGTTCGCCTCGGCGTAGACCACCCCCTGGTCGAGCAGCACGCGCGTCAGCGGCCGGAACTTCGGCGCGCGGCTCACGCTGAAGCCGCCGTAGCCCGTGAGCATCGCGAACCCGCTCCCGTCCCGCGCGGCCCCCTTCGCCTGCACGATGCTGATGGGGACCTTCGTCTGGTCCCTCGAGACGCACGACTCGCGGACGACCTCGAGATCGCGCATGTCGGCCGAGCTCTTCTTGAAGAGCGCCGTCTTCTCGAGCTTCCCGGTCTTCGCGGAGTAGCGGTACCAGGCGGGCGGCTCGAGGTAGCTCTCGTCGCGGACGAGGAGGTCGTCTCCGCCGAGCCGGGCGGCGCCGGAGACGTGCGACACGGCCGGGATGGGCACCACCCCCCTCTCCTTCGTCGCGTTGCCGTGGAGCGGTATGGCCCGGACCTGGGACGGGCCGCCGACGAGGTCGGTGACGTAGAGGCGCGTCGCCGTCGGGAGGAACGACTCGATGACGGCGTCCCCCTCCGGGACGACGACGGTGGCCTTCGCCAGCGGGGCGGTCGCCGGCGACAGGCGCAGGATCTCCCCGCGCGGCCGGGCGTGCGACAGCAGGTAGAGGGTGCCGTCGGGCCCGAACTCCTCGGCGACGATCTTGTCGGCGTAGGTCGAGAGCTGCGCCCACGCCCCCCCCTCCCGGTGCACGTACAGCGCGAACTCGCCGCCGTCGCCGTTCGCCACGCGCGCCACGACCACCTTTCCGTCCGCGCTCGACGCGAGCTCGACCTCGGCGATGCGCGGGAAGTCCTTTCCGACCGCGTAGGTGTCCGTCGACGTCGGCGCGCCGAGCTTGTGGAAGTAGACCTGCTGGTAGAACGAGAGGTCGGCCGCAGGGCGCTCGCCGTCGTGCGGGTAGCGCGTGTAGTAGAAGCCGCCGTCCCCCGCCCAGGCGAGGCTCCCCCCCGCGGTCCCGCCGTTGACGCGCGGGATGACGTCCCCCGCCCGCTCCTTGCCGGTGGCGACGTCGTACACGTGCACGTCCCCGCTCTCGGAGCCCCCCGTCGAGAGGGAGACCGCCACGCGCTTGCCGTCGCGAGACGGGACGAAGAAGTCGATCGTGGTCTTCCCGCTCGGATCGAGCACGTTCGGGTCGAGGAGCACCCGCTCGGTGGCGAGGTCGGCCGACGCGGCGATCGTCACGAGGAACGGCTGCTGCTTCGGCGGTTGGCGCTTCATGACGAAGAGGGTCGCGCCGCGGGCCACGATCTCGTCGTAGGAGGGGGAGTCCTCGCCCACGAGCTCGGCCACTCTGGCCCGGACCCTGGCGCGATCGGGGAGCCCGTCGAGGATGGCCCGGGCGTAGGCGTTCTCGCCGTCGCTCCACTCCTTGACCTTCGGGTCGGCGCCGTCCTCGAGCCAGGCATAGTCGTCCGTGACCGTCACCCCGTGGTACGTCGTGGCGACCGGGACCTTCGGGGCATCGGGGGGCCGCGGGCCGGCCGGGATGGCGGGGGGAGACGGGGCCGGGGGGGTGACGATCACCACCGGGGGCGGCGCCGGCGCGGGGACGTCGCCGCCGCAGTGCGCGACGACCAGGGCGAGGACAGGGGCGATCGGGAGCGAGTGAATGGGGCGCATGCTCCGGCGGAGACAAGCACAGCGAGCCCGGGACGACGGAGGATTTCTGGCCCCCCCCGGGCGTCAGGGAGGGGGCGACAGGGCGGTCGTCGGGCTCCCCGAGAGCTGGGGCGAGCCGGCCCCGCCGCCCGGGCCGATGGTGGGGACCCCGAACGCCTGGCTGATGGCGAGGAAGAACGAGGCCGGCGTGATGCCGGGGAGGCGGGCGCCGTCCCCGACGGGGAAGCCGACGTCGAGGCGCAGGACCAGCCGGTCCAGCTGCGGCAGGAGGACGCGGCCCCCGACGCCGACGCTCTCGTACGGCTTCCACTGGGAGAACCCCGCGAACGCGTCCCCCACGTCGTAGAAGCCGACCAGCCCGACCTGCGCCGTCCAGAGGTCGATCGAACGGGTCCGGAACTCGAGGTTCACGCTGGCGACGTCCTTCCCCACGAAGAACTCGGTCGGATAGCCGCGGAGCCGGGTGTCGCCCCCCAGGTAGGAGACCTGGTTCAGGTAGTTCCGGTAGCGGTAGAGCAGGTGCGCGTCGAAGACGAAGCGACCGATGAGCGCGGTCGGCGACACGACGTGGAGGCTCGGCTCGATCGACGCGTCCGTCAGCGCCGACGTCTCCGCCTCGGTGATCGACTCGACCGACGCGCGCGCCAGCCCGTCTCCCATGGGGACGGTGTAGAGGAGCGACGCGTCGAGCCCGAGGAAGTCCCTCGACGAGCCGAGCGCGCGGGGGACCGGGTAGACGTTGACGAAGGCCTCGTGGCCGAGGCGGTAGTCCTCCTGCAGGCCGAGGGTCTCGAAGTCGAGCAGGCGGAGGTAGCGCTTGGAGTACGTGTGATACTGCACGAACGGGCCGACGCGGTTGTCGCTGACCGGGACGTACGCGGCGATGAAGTCGGCGACCGTCCGGGGGCTGACGCCGACGGTGCCCGTCGCGTCGACGGTGTACTGGCTCCGCGCGATGGCTACGCCGATCGTGAGGTCGTGCTTCGTCGACCAGCCGAAGGAGCGGGTCGCGGTGTACTGCGTGCCGTAGAGCTGCCCACGGAACGCGAACGGGAGCGTCTGCCGGGTGGTCGGGTCGAGGTACGCCGCGACGTCGGCGTTCTCGAAGCGGCGGTAGACGTAGTCGACCCAGTTGACGCTCGCGTCCCACGCCCACTCGGCGCGCGGAGAGAAGAGCGGCTGCCCCGCGACGAGGCCGCCGTAGGACCCCTCGGGCGCCCCGGTCGCGCGGCTCCACGCGACGTTGACGTTCGGCTGGATGAGCACGCGCGTACCGTCGAGTCGGTAGTTCGTGTACCCGGCGCCGAGCACGACGAGCGCCGGGTTGAGGACGAAGTTCAGGTTGGCGTTGGTGTGAGTGCCGGCGACGTTGGTCTCCGCGGGCTGCGCCGTCAGGAGCGCGATGCCGCCGTTGGTGAACTGGAAGTTCCAGTTCGGGCGGAGGCTCCAGACGTCCTTCGTGATGATGAGGAGCCGGACGCGGTCGGGTGAGCTCCCCCGGGTGGGGATGGCGAGGACGAGCGACAGCTGGGGCAGCGCGCGGAGGTTGCGGACGCTGTCGTCAACGAGCGACTGGCGGTAGGGCTCGCCCACGGTGAGGAGGAGCTCCCGGGCGATGACGTGGCGCTTCGACATGGTGTGGAAGACGTCGAGGACCGTCGGGACCGGATCGCGCGGCTCGAACACGTCGAGCGTGACGATGTCGACCCCCTCGAGGACCTTGCCGCCGGGGGACGGCTCGACGGTCGTCCGGTGCTCGCGGAGCGCCGCCTCTACCGCCTCGCGCTCGTACGCCGAGTAGCGGCTGGCCTGCACCGCCCCGTCCGGCGCCGGCTCGGCCTCCTCAGCGCGGGCCACGCCGGCCCCTGCCCACGCGACCCCGAGGACCACGGTCAGCAGGACGCGCGCAGAGGTGGGGAGCGAGGCAGGCACGCCCTCGGCACCATACGTGAAGCGCGCGGGGGGCGCCGCTCCGCTTGCCCGTGGGCCCCGCCGTCGCTAAGAGACCGGCGTGGACCTCCGCCGCGCATGGCACGGGACCTCGGGCGCGAGGCGGCTGATCCTCCTCGTCTGGCTCGTCGTCGGCCTCTCGCCGATGTGGCTCGGCCCCCTGCTCACGCCGCTCCGCGTCGCCGTGGCGGAGGGCCACCATGTGTGCGCCTGCGGCATGACCCCCGGCACCTGCGGCTGTCCCGAGTGCGAGCGGACCGAGCGCGAGCGCCTTTCGCCCGGCGCGGCCGAGCCCGCGCCTGTCCTGAAGGGGGAATGCGACGACCGGCAGGTGCCGCTCGGCGGCGGCCACGTCCCGGCGGCGATCCCGCCGGCCCCCATCGCGCTCGCGGCACCGTCCTCCGTGGCGGCCGCCTCCCCCCTCGGTGCGCCGGCGACCCACGCTCGCGGCCCCACCGCCCCGCCGACTCGACCGCCTCGACCGGGCACGCCGGGCTGAGCCCGGCGCGTCGCAAGTCGACACCGATCACTCACGCGAGCCCGCCGCACGCGCGCTCCATGGCTACTCCGCGCAGGCGCCTCTCGGGGCCCGCCCTCCCAGGGCCGGCTCCCCTGGCGCCTGCGAGGGAGTCCCCCTGCCCCGGTCCACCCCCGGGGCGCCACGAGCTCTTCCAAGGTCATCATGACGCCCCGTCACCTGCTGTCTCTCGCGCTCGTCACGCTCTCCGCGTGCTCCAGCGCCTCGATCTCCGAGTCGAGCGGCTTCGGCGCCGCCCCCCTCGTCACCGTCACCAGCGCGAACGGCACCCTCTCGGTGGCCGTCCGCACCTCCCCGCAGCCGCCTGTCGAGGGGGACGCCGAGGCGCAGCTCACCGTCACCGAAGCCGCCACCGGCAAGCCGGTCGATGGCCTCGCCGTCACCGTCGTGCCGTGGATGCCCGCCATGGGACACGGGGCCTCCGTCGTGCCGACCGTGACGGCGGAAGGGGGCGGCGTCTACGTCGCCACCAACCTGGCCTTCATCATGGGGGGCGAGTGGGAGCTGCGGCTGACCTTCGCGGGGCCGGTGGCGGACACCGCCAACCCGTCGTTCAATGTCCAGTGACCGCGCGAGGCGCGCCGCGGCCGCCGGGCTGACCCTCGGTGCCTTGGCGTTTGCCCCCGACGCCGGCGCCCAGGCCTGCTGCGCGGGCTCCAGCGCCGTCACTCCGGCCCGGCTCGGCCTGCACGAGGACGCGCTCGTCGGGGCGACGCTGCGCGTGGCGGGCGTCGTCGGCAACTACGCCCTGGATGGCACCTACTCGGCGCAGCCGCCGCACACCTCGGAGCTCGATCTCGAGCAGGACCTGGTGGCCGCCGCGCGCGTCACGAAGCGTGGACAGCTCGCGCTGCTCGTCCCGTTCGTCGAGACGGTCCGCTCGTCCGCGACCACCAGCGGCTCCGGCGGCGGCCTCGGCGACATCAACCTGGGGGCGCGCTACGACCTCGTCCTCGCTGGCGAGTCCCGGTACCTCCCCGGCATCGCCCTCCTCGCCGGCCTCACGCTCCCCACCGGACGCCCGGTGGAGGCGGCGACGCAGCCCCTGGCGACCGACGCCACCGGCATCGGCGCCTTTCAGGGGAACCTCGGCCTCTCGGTCGAGCAGGTGTGGGGGCCATGGCTGGCGAGCCTGAGCGGCCTCGTGGCCCAGCGCGCGCCCCGGAGCGTGCAAGGGGTCGACGAGACGCTCGGGACGCAGCTCACCGGCGTGGGCGCGGTCGCCTACACCTTCCGGAGCGCCGCCACGGCAGGCGTCGTGGTCTCGTACGCGGCGGAGGGGGACGCCCGCATCAACGGCGCGGCCGACCAGGAGAGCCACAAGCGCGCGCTCACCTTGAGCGCCGTCGGGGTCTTCTCCTTCACCGACTCCCTGCGCTTGCAGGGGAGCCTCTTCCTTACCCCCCCGGTGACGTCGCTCGGCGCGAACCAGCCGGCGACCTGCGGGTTGACTCTCACCGCCCTGCTCGGCTTGCTGTGACGACATGCGCCTGAAGACACCCCTCATCGCTCTGCTCGCGGCCCTGACCCTCGCCTGCGCCCCGGGCCATGCGCCCGCGGTCACGTCCGTCGTGCTGCGCTCCACGGACGGCGCGCCGCTCGCGCTCGACGCTGCCCTCCGGGCCCACGCGCTCACGGTGATCACCTTCTTCTCGGCCGACTGTCCGTGCCAGCGCGCCCACGACGCCCGGCTGCGCGAGCTCATCGCCCGAGACACGCCCCGCGACGTCGCGTTCCTCGTCGTGGACTCCGAGGAGAGCGCGACCCCCGCGCGCGACTCCGACGAGGCGAAGGCGCGCGGCTACCCGATCGTCCTCGACGACGCCGGGAAGCTCGCGCGCTCCCTCGACGCCGAATATGCGACCTACTCGGTGGTCGTCGACCGCGACGGGAAGGTCCTCTACCGGGGCGCCTTCGACTCCGACCGGGTGCACCTGCGGGAGGGTCGCGCCGCGTTCGTCGACGACGCGCTGAACGATCTCCTCGCGGGGCGCCCCGTCCGGAAGACCGACACCAAGACGCTCGGCTGCACGCTGCAGCTCCACTGAGGCGGCGACCGGCCACGGGGCGTGGCGAATAGCGGCAGAACTGGCGCACGCATGTACTATGTAGACGCGCGAAAGGGGTCGCGCGCACACCCATGGGCTCTTCCGCTCCGCAACCGCCGACGGGCAGCACCCTCCTCGCCGCACCGACGAGCGGCGAAGGGGGAGAGCGGCAGGGGACGGCGATCAGGACCGGGGCCCGAGGCCACGGGCTCGTCGTCGGTATGACCGGCGCATGCTCGTTCCTCGGCTCGAACCTCCTCGGCCTGCTGGAGGAGGACCCGCGGGTCCGGCGCATCGTGGCGCTCGACGTCGCGTCGCCGCCGACGATCGGGGAGAAGACGCGGGTCTATCCCGTCGACCTGACCGACCCGAAGGCCGACGTGAGGCTCGCCGAGGTGCTGGCGGCCGAGCGGGTCGACACGCTCGTTCACCTGGCGTTCCTCTCGCTGCCCAGCCGCACGCCGGCCTGGGCTCACGAGCTGGAGAGCGTCGGGACGCGCCACGCGATGGTGGCGGCGCGGCACGCCCAGGTGCGCAAGGTCGTGCTCTGGTCGCAGACCGTCCTCTACGGGGCCCACCCGACGAACCCCAATTTCCTCACCGAGCGCCACCCGCTCCGCGCCACGCGCAAGGAGCCGTTCTTCGCCGACAAGCTCGAGGCCGAGGCCGAGGTCGCGCGCTACGCCGAGCGGGTCGCCGGGACGGTCGTCACGACCCTCCGAACCGCGCCGCTGCTCGGGCCGACGGTGCACAACTACCTCACGCGCTACCTCTCCCGCAGGGTCGTGCCGACGATGATGGGGTTCGACCCGCTGCTCCAGTTCATCCACGAGGTGGACGCCATCGCCGCGTTCAAGCTCGCCGTCGACCGCGACGTGCCGGGGGTGTTCAACATCGTCGCCGACGGGGTCCTCCCGCTCTCCACGGTCATCAAGCTCGCCGGGCGCATCGCCCTGCCCATCCCGCACCCGGTCGCCCAGGCCTCCACGTCCCTGGCGTGGACGGCGCAGGTGGCCGACGCCCCCCCGGCCTTCCTCAAGTACCTCCGCTTCCTCTGCGTCGCCGACGGCAGGAAGGCCCGTGACGCGATGGGCTTCCGCCCCGCCTACACGACGCGCGAGGCGCTCCTCGACTTCACGAGCGCCCAGCACCTGCGCGACGTCCATCTGCTCCACGAGCCGACCGCATGAACCAGCCTGTCGAAGACGACGACTACGGCCCCGACTCCCCCTCCCCGAGCGTCGTGGACGGCGACCCTTCCCGGGCATCCATGGAAGGGGGGGACGGAGGCGACGACGCGGAGGTCGAGGCTCCCCGCAGCCGCGCCCCGCTGTCGGAGGCGGAGGTCGCCGAGAAGATCCGCTCGCTCGAGGAGCGGCTCGACGAGATGATCGGCGACACCGCCACCCGGACGGACGCGACGGCGGCCGGCACGCCGCCCGTTCCCCGCACGTCGACGCGGGCGCTCTCCGCCGAGCCCGACGCGACGGTGTTCGACGCGGCACGCGAGCTGCTTTCGAGCAAGTTCTACCTGCGGAAGTGGGGGCGCATGGGGATGCGCAACCGCTCCGAGGAGGTCGACGACTTCGGGAAGGATCCGGTCTACGAGAAGAAGCTCGCCCCGCTCTTCGACTTCCTCTACGAGCGGTACTTCCGGGTGGAGTGCCAGGGGCTCGAGCGGATCCCGGGCGAGGGGCGCTGCCTGCTGGTCGCCAACCACTCGGGGACGCTCCCGTACGACGGGATGATGATCAAGACGGCCGTGAAGCGCGACCACGCGATGCACCGGGACGTGCGCTGGCTGGCGGAGGACTTCCTCTTTCACTTCCCGTTCCTCGGCTCGATCACGAACCGCCTCGGCGCCGTCCGCGCCTGCCAGGAGAACGCCGAGCGGCTCCTCGAGCAAGAGTCGCTCACCGCGGTCTTCCCCGAGGGGGTGAAGGGGATCGGCAAGCTGTTCCAGAAGCGCTACCAGCTGCAGCGCTTCGGCCGCGGCGGCTTCATCAAGCTCGCGCTCCGGACCCGGACGCCCATCGTCCCCGTCGCCGTCCTCGGGGCCGAGGAGACCAACCCGATGCTCTACCGCATCGACTACCTCTCCCGCGCGCTCGGCATCCCGTACATCCCGGTGACGCCGACGTTCCCCTTGCTCGGACCGCTGGGGCTCCTCCCGCTGCCGACGAAGTGGCGGATCTTCTTCGGCGACCTCGTCTCGCTCGACGCCTACGGGCCGGAGGCGGCGGACGACGAGATGCTGGTCGGCCGGCTCGCGGAGCAGGTGCGCGGGTCGATCCAGGCGATGCTCGACCGGGCCGTGAAGCAGAGGGCCAGCGTCTGGCAGGGGTAACCGCGGGGCTCCTCATCGTCGACAAGTCGCGCGGGCCGACCAGCCACGACGTCGTCGCGATGGTGCGTCGCGCCCTCCGCACGCGAGAGGTGGGGCACGCGGGGACGCTCGACCCGATGGCGACCGGGGTCCTGGTCGTCGCGGTCGGCGAGGCGACGAAGCTCGTCCCGTACCTCACCGACGCCCGCAAGACGTACGAGGCGCGCCTCGAGCTCGGACGGGAGACCGACACGCTCGACGCGCTGGGGCAGGTGGTCACCGAGGTCCCGCCCGACGACGAGCTGCTCGCCCTGCTGTCCGGGGTCCCGGCCCCGCTCCCGGCGCGCATGGCGAGCGCCGTCGCGGCCGAGCTCGGGCGCACGTCCCAGGACCCGCCGATCTACTCGGCGATCCAGCAGGACGGCGAGCGGGCGTACGCGCGGGCACGTCGGGGGGAGGCGGTGGTGCTCTCGCCTCGACCGGTCCTCGTTCATACCCTCGAGATCACCGGGTTCACGGCGACCCCGGGCCCGACGCTCGACGTCCGGGTGACCGCGGACAAGGGCTACTACGTCCGCGCGCTCGGACGGGACCTCGCCCGTCACCTCGGCACGGTCGGGCACCTCTCGGCGCTCCGGCGGATCGCCTCGGGGGGGTTCACGGTCGAGCAGGCCGTCACTTTCCCGGCGGCACGCGAGTCGCTCGAGCAGCGGATGATCCCCCTCGCCGTGGCCGCCCGGCAGGCGCTCCCGGCCGCCGAGCTGTCGGAGGCTGGCGTCGTCGACGCACGGTGCGGCCGCCGTGTCCGGCCGGAGGACTTCCTCGGGACCCCGCCGCGCGGCGAGGCGTCGGCCTGGTTCGACCCGTCGGGGGGGCTGGTCGCCGTCGGGGTCATCGAGGACAGCGGCCGGGTGATCCGGGGATTTGCGCCGGAGTCACGGTGAGCGTCAGCGGCCGCCGTGCTGCTTCGCGAGGCGGATCTTCTCGGCTACCCCCTTCGCGAGCGGGCCGTTCGGCTCGAGCTTGAGGAACGCCTGGTACTCCACCACGGCCGCCGCGAACTGCCCCCCCTTGGCGAGCTCGTTGCCGAGGTAGTAGTGCGCCGGGGCGTAGGCCGCGTCCTTCGTCGTCGCCGCGCGGAGGTCGGCCAGCGCCCCCGCCGCGTCCTGCTGGCCGATCTTGCAGGCGGCCCGCTCCGTCCAGAGCTCGGCCGCGTCCTGCAGCGCGATGGCCTGCCCGAGGACCCCCACGCACTCGGCGAAGGCCTTCGAGACATGGAGCTCGTGGCCGATCGCGGCGAGGACGCCGACGTTCTTCGCCGCGAGCGGGACCGCCGCGGCGAGCTGCTTCGACGCCGCGTCCTTGTCGCCCAGCGCCGCGAGCCAGTGGCCGTAGACCAGGCGGAACGTCGCGTCCCGGGGGGCGATCGCGACCGCCGCGTCGAACTCGCGCACGGCCGCGGCCCCGTCCTTCTTTCCGCCGTAGGCGATCCCCGCGTTCAGGTGGAGCGAGCCCTCCTTCGGGTGCTGCGCCAGCCCCGGCGTGGTGATCGCGAGGGCATCGTCGTAGCGCTGCGCGTCGTCGTAGAGCGCGCTCAGGTTGACCTCGGCGCCCGTGAAGCCGGGCCTCGCGCCGAGGGCCGCCTTGTAGGAGGACTCCGCGCCCCCCGCGTCCCCCGCCTTCTCGGCGAGGGCCCCGAGGTAGTAGAGCGCGTCGGCGTCCGCCGGGTTGCTCTTCAGCGCGGCCTCGAAGCGGGACCCGGCCCCGGCGAGGTCGTTCGCCTCGAGCAGCGCGACCCCCTTCGCCACCTCGGCGCTCAGCGGCTGCTCGCTCGCCGTCGGGCGGTCGCCCGGCGACAGCGCCGCGGCCGGATCGGGATCGTGCGTCGCGGTCGCGGCCGTCGGCGTCACGCCGCCGCAGGCGAGCGCGAGGGGGAGGCAGAGGTAGAGAGCTGCTCGCGAGGGGGACATGCGTGCATCCTCGCACTCACGGTCCGGGTTCGTCGATGACCTGCCGGAGCCGCGCGGCGATCTCCTTGAACCGCTCCCCGGGGGCGACCTTGGCGCCGCTCCGCTCCTGGACGTAGAAGACGTCCGCGACCCGGGTCCCCTCGGTGTTGATCTTCGACACGGCGATCGACAGGTCGAGGTCGTGGAGCGCCTGCGCGAGCGTGTAGAGCAGCCCCGGCCGGTCCTTGGCGAACACCTCCACGACGGTGTGGAGCGACGATGCCCGGTCGTCGAGGACGATCTCGGTCGGCACGGGCGGGCTCGGTCGCTCCCGCCACGGTGACCCCGTTCGTGCGCGGAGCAGCCTGGCCGCGTCGTCCCCCTCCGCCGTGCAGACCTGGGCCAGGTCGCGAAGCAGCCGCGGCATCCCCCGGGCGACCGCCTCGTGCCCGTCGACGCGGTCGCGGACCCAGAACACGTCGACCGCCTCGACCGCCCCGTCGGGGCGCGTGCGCGAGTAGATCTGCGCCCCGAGCACCTCGAGCCGCCCCGCCGTGATCGCCGCCGCGATCCGCGCGAGCAGCCCTGGACGGTCGAGGGCGACGACGCAGAGCTCCGCCACGTCGCGGTGCCGGGACGGGACGAGGGCGGCGTGTACCCTCGCGTCTCCCCTCCCCGCCGCGACCGCCGCGTGGGCGAGGACGGCCTCGACCGGGTTGGAGAGCAGGTACCGCTCGGGCATGGAGGCGACGAAGGCGTCGAGCACCGCCGGGTCGCCCTCCCACCGAGCCGCCGCCTCCGCGCGGATACGCTGGACGCGCTCGCGGTCGAGGTCGAGCACGCTTGCGTCCCCGAGCAGCTCGGCGTCGGCGGCGCGGTAGAGCTCCTCGAGCATCCGCGCCTTCCACGACGTCATGGCCGTCGGTGAGGTCGTGCTGATGTCGGCGATGGTCAGGAGGTAGAGGTCACGCAGCGCCTCGCGCCCGCGAATGGGGCGAACGAACTCCTCGATCGTGGCCTTGTGGTCGAGGTCACGCCGCGTCGCCACGTGGTACATCGACAGGTGCAGGGCGACGAGCGCGCGCGCCGTGGCGACGTCGTCAGGGCTGAAGCCGAGGCGCGGGAGGATGACGTCGCAGAGGGCGGCCCCGCTCGCCGAGTGATCCTTCCGCGAGCCGCTGGCGTCGGGGTAGCCCTTGCCGACGTCGTGGAGGAGCGTCGCGAGGAAGAGCGGCGCCGGACGCGAGATCTCGGCGGCGAGGCGGCTGGCGAGCGGGTGCTCCTGCGCGAGCTCGCCGCGCGCGAGGGCGCGGAGGCAGTCGAGCGCGGCGACGCTGTGAACGTCCACCGTGAACACATGGTACACGTCGTGATGAACGCGCCCCGTCACGGGCGCGAACTCCGGCACCATGGCGAGGAGCAGCCCCGTGTCGTGGAGCTCGGCCATGATGGAGCCTCGCCGCGCCGGGGCCTCGGCGACCGTGCAGGCGAGGTCGACGAAGAGCTCCGCCGCCTCGGGGCTCGCGCGGAGCGCCTCGCACCACGACGCGTCCGCCGTCGCCCGAGCGATGGCGCTGCGGGCGTACGCGTGGACCGGCGCGCTCCGGCGCTTCGACTCGGCGTAGACCCGGAAGGCCAGCGCGGGCGTCTCCAGCAGCGACGCGGCCGATTCGATCGTGATGGCCCCGTCGAACAGGCGCACGCCGCCCCCCAGCTCGACCGCCCGGGGCGCCGTCGTCAGGCTCGCGCGCCGGCGCACCCGCGCCCGCTCGAAGATCAGGTCGCGCGCCTGCGTCACCACGCGGGCCTTCCGGTAGTAGTCCTGCATGAAGGCCTCGGCGCCCCTTGCGCGCGCCTCCGCCCCCTCGCCGGCCGAGTAGCCGAGCTCCGCCGCGATCGACTCCTGCTCGTCGAACGTCAGCCGGTCGCTCCTGCGCCCGGCGTGCGCGTGGAGGCGGTTCCGGACCCTCCACAGCAGCTCCTCGGCCTCGGCGATCCCCTGCGCCTCCCGCGCTACAAGCACCCCCATGCGCACCAGCTCGCCCCAGGTCCCCCCCTCGCCCATCGGCGCGGCGCTCGCCACATGGAACCGCGCGCGCGCCGCCCACCGTGCCCCCTCGACGTCGCGCAGACCGCCAGGGCCGCTCTTCACGTCCGGCTCGAGCAGGTAGACGGACCCGCCGAACTTGGCGTGCCGCTCGGCCGCCTCCTGCTCCAGCCGGTCGACGAAGTCACCCACCCCCTCCTCGGCAAAGAGCCCCATGAACGCGCGCGCCCGGAGCTCCTGCGTCCGAGCCGGGTCGCCCGCGAGGTGGCGGAGGTCCACCAGCGCCGTCGCCGTCGCCAGGTCGGTCTGCGCCAGCGCGAGGACCTCGGCCTGCCCCGTCACCTGGTGGCCGATCGAGAGCTTGGCGTCCCAGAGCGGGTAGAGGAGCGCGTCGACGAAGGGGCGGACCGCCTCCACCGAGAGGCCGTCCGGCACGAGGAGGCGAATATCGGCGTCGCTCGCCAGCGCCACCGCCCCTCGCCCCAGGCTGCCGACCGCGGCGATCGCCAGCCCGGCGGGGGCCGACACGACCGCCTTCGACGTCCAGGCGAACTGCCCCGAGAGGACCCCGTCGAGCCGCGCCGCGTGAAGCGCGCCCAGCGACCACCCGTCCTTCCCCCCTGAAAGCTCGCGGCGAAGCTCGGCCTGCACCTTGGCCCAGGCGACGGTCAGGACGTCGGCGCCGTCGCGAATCGAGGGGGGGGATTGGACAGTGACCACGGAATGAAACCTATCACTTCCCAAACGCCTCGGAGTTCTCTACCCTGCCGCTCCGTCGAAGCTGCCCGCGTGGGCACGCCCAGACGGAGGTGTAGCGGCTCACGTCCGTGCGAGGCCGAAGCCGTTATCCCTGGTGCTCAGTTGGCGCATCGTTGCGCAATCGGGATGCCCGGGGTCTTTGAGAGTTTCGCACTGACTTGGAGGAGGCTCTGTATGAATCGTAAGTTCGTCGTTCCGATCATCGCGGTCGTGACTGCATCGTGGGTTATTCCGGTCATCGGTTGCGGCAGCACCCCCGAGGTCAAGGTCGAGGTGGCACCGCCGCCCCCGCCGCCGCCCCCGCCGCCGCCCCCGCCGCCGCCCCCGCCGCCGCCGCCGCCGCCGCCGCCGCC
>Ga0316217_10002521_pt1 | contig 21944 bp, 9 predicted proteins | sample 1anoAmetaG_FD_203633 | JGI IMG/M metagenome (GOLD analysis project Ga0316217, IMG submission 203633) | Freshwater microbial communities from Trout Bog Lake, Wisconsin, USA - 1anoA | ecosystem: Environmental > Aquatic > Freshwater > Lake > Hypolimnion/Profundal zone | place: USA: Wisconsin...
AAAGCCCAAAGCCAATTATTTTGGCGGAGACCTGGCGGGTATCACTGCTAAATTAAAGGCCGGCTATTTCGATTCATTGCATATCAATACACTTTGGATTTCGCCCATTCTGCAAAACCCCGAAGGTGCTTATAAAGAGTTCCCTGAACCCCACGACTGGTATTCCGGTTATCATGGTTACTGGCCAATATCACTTACTCAGATTGATCATCGCTTTGGTAACGATGCCAGCTTCAAAGCTCTGGTTGACCAGGCACACAAAATGCACGATAACGTATTGGTAGATCTGGTAGCCAATCATGTGCATCAGGAAGCTCCTTTAATTAAACAACACCCTGACTGGGCAACACAGCTTAACCTTCCTGACGGAAGAAAAAATATCCGCCTTTGGGATGAATACCGGTTAACTACCTGGTTTGATACCTTCCTACCAACGCTTGATTTCTCTAAACCAGAAGTGGTTAAACTGGAGGTTGATTCGAGTTTATTATGGATTCAGAAATTCGGCATAGACGGATTCAGACACGATGCAACCAAACATATACCTGAACAGTTCTGGAGAGCCTTAACACTGAATCTGAAGAAAATAGAAATGGCTGAGCACAGACCATTGTACCAAATTGGCGAAACCTACGGAAGCAAAGAATTAGTGGGCTCATACATAGGAAGCGGATTGCTGGATGGCCAGTTTGATTTCAACCTGTATTTCGATGCACGCAATGCTTTTGCAAAAGACAGCGAAGGCTTTCAGAAAATGGCAGCTACGCTTCAGCAAAGTATAAGCTTCTACGGCTCGCATCATTTAATGGGTAACATTACGGGCAACAATGACCAGCCAAGGGCTGCTTCGCTTGCAGGTGGTGGATTATCATTTAATGAAGATGCGCGCAAAGCAGGGTGGGACAGAAACATTACCGTGGGCAATGATATCGCCTATAAAAAAATGGCCTGCCTGATTGCTTTTGTTGCTACCATACCAGGTGTGCCCGTACTCAACTATGGCGATGAAATAGGCATGCCCGGCGCTGGCGACCCTGATAATAGAAGAATGATGCGCTTTGGAAACTTATCGCCTGAAGAGATTGAATTAAAAAATATAGTGGCAAAATTGTTTGCGTTAAGGCAGCAACATTTGTCTCTTACTTATGGAGATTTTAAATTGCTGCAGGTTACACAAACCAGATTAGTTTATCAGCGCAATTACTTTAACGAAACGGCCTTGATCGTTTTTAATAATTCGGCTCAAACTGATAGCATCTATATCACAGATCTGCAATCTTCGGTCGATACTTTCAGGCCGCAATTTGGTAGTAAGTGCGTGTATGTATTAGAAGGCCTACCTGGCGGAGAACAAAATTTAATTGCCATCCTTCCTCCAAAAGGTTTTGAAATTTTCATCAGCAGTAAAAAGTAAAAAGGCAGATATGAAGAAAATAGTTTCAACACTTATTCTGGCGGTTTCTATTTTGGCCTGCTTTGCCGAATCCGATTTTTACACGCACCCCGATTGGGCTAAAAATGCTTCCATTTACGAAGTAAACATCCGTCAATACACCTCGCAAGGCACCTTCAAAGCATTTGAAAAAAGCTTACCCCGTTTAAAAGAAATGGGGGTAGATATTCTTTGGATAATGCCTATATACCCGATAGGTGAAGTGAACCGTAAAGGTAGTTTAGGTAGTTACTATGCAGTTAAAGATTATCAGAAAGTAAATCCCGAATTTGGAACGCTGAATGATTTCAAAGATTTAGTAGCCAAAGCGCACAGCCTGGGCTTTAAGGTAATTCTGGATTGGGTGGCCAACCACTCTGCGCCCGATAACTACTTAACCAGGCAGCATCCCGACTGGTATACGCATGATAGTATTACAGGTAAAATAATTCCTCCGGTACCCGACTGGACCGATGTAGCAGATTTCAATTACGACAAAAAAGGCCTTTGGAATTATCAGATCGAATCGATGAAATACTGGATCAAGAATGCCGATGTAGACGGATTCAGATGTGATGTTGCCATGATGGTTCCGCTGGGGTTCTGGAAAGAGGTGCGCACCGAATTGGATAAAACAAAAAAAGTATTTCTGCTGGCCGAGGCAGAGGGGCCTGAGTTTAATCGTAACGGTTTTGATATGACATACGGATGGGAACTGCTGAACCTGATGAACAGTGCATCCAAAGGAGAAAAGCATGCCACCGATTTTGAAAACTGGTTAAAAAAGACAGACAGCCTTTACAACAAAAACGATTACCACATGTATTTCACATCAAATCACGACGAAAATTCGTGGAATGGAAGCGAATATGAGCGGATGGGCGAGGCTGTAAAATGTATGGATGTGCTCTGCTTTACTTTGCCGGGTATGCCGCTGGTTTATAGCGGTCAGGAGTCGGCCATAAGTAACCGGCTGAGATTTTTCGACAAGGACACCATTGCCTGGGATGGATACAAAATGCAACCGTTTTACAAAACCCTGTTGAGTTTAAAGAAAAACACACCTGCGCTATGGAACGGGGCGGACGGAGGCAACTGCACCATACTTCCCAATAAAAACAATAACATATTGGCTTTCAGCAGAATTAAAGATAATGCCGGGGTGGTTGTAATCCTTAACCTATCCAAAACTGCACAAAACGTACAAATAAACTCGCCTGCCTTAGTCGGAAAGTTTAAAGACGCTTTTTCGGGAACTTTAACCGAATTAAATGGTTTTTATTCAGGCGACATGAAATCATGGGATTATGTTATCTTAGTAAGACAATAACCCCCCCTACGTTTTAACAAAATGCGATGCTGTAATGGTAACCCCATTTACGTAATCGCTAAATTTTACTACTTTAGTGTATAATTAACACTTAGCTAAATAAGTCAACTTCATTTTTCAAACTCATAAAGTAATTCAATGCGCAAGTTTTATACTCTGGTTCTGCTCTGCTGCGTAACACTTTTTTCTCAGGCACAATGCCCCAGGTTTTTAAGCATCGATACCACCATCTGTACCGGCGCGGTAAGCATTACGGCCGATGCAAGCGTGCTTGAAACACAACTTTGCGGAGATAGCATCACCATTCTTTTCAATGCCACGGGCACCACACTGGCAGGCGACACAAACGTTTATTTTCACTCGGGCCCGGAGCTTGCCCCTTTTGAAGGCTGGGACCTTCAATATACCGTTGGCCACTGGGGCATGAATGATGGCGTAGGCAGAATGACTTCCGTGGGTACCAATCTTTGGTCTATCCGCATTAATCCCCGTACATACTACGGCTACCCGGTTGATTCATGCCTGAACGGTATTTTCATGGATTTCAGAAACGCAAGTGGTTCTGTTAAGGCCGTAAACCCGGATGGCAGCGACGTATATCTTTATACCGCGCCAGGCACTCCAACCTCTACCTATACACCTATCTCAGGCACTACCGAAACCCACAATACGGCTATCACCTATTTATGGTCTGACGGTAATACATCCGCATCTCGTACATTTACCACTGCCACAAATTTAACGGTTACGGCAACCGGTGTTGGTGGCTGTACCGCTTCAGGTTCTGTTATTATAAAAGTCGGCCACGCACCGGTTAATCTGGGTGGCGATATTGTACGCTGCGTGCCAAACACGGTTACTACTTTAAATGCAGGGTCCGGTTTTACGTCTTATAAATGGCTGGATGGTGCATTCACAACCAATTCCACCTACGCTGCTACTAATCCGGGATGCTACTGGGTTGAAACAATTGATGCAGCCGGATGTATTTCAACATCAGAAGTTGGGGTACATAACTCAGAAGTAAATAACCTGCTTTTGCCCGATACCCTCAACACATGTCCTGGTGGTCATCTCAGCACCGATGCTGCTGTAAATATCAATGCCAAAGGCGATTCAGTAATTATCGTTTACAATGCAACCTTGGGCCAAACAGGTTTAGTGGGTGCAACCAAAGTTTACTTCCATTCAGGCCCGCAATTTTATGCCAACGGCGGGTGGGAAGGTAACTATACTGTAGGAACATTCGGAGTTGATAATGGCGTTGGCGAAATGACTTCGTTGGGTAATAATTTATGGCGCATAGCTATAGACCCATATTGCTATTATAAAGTGAACCCCGATACTCCATTAATCGGTTTATACATGGTTTTCCGCAATGCTGATGGCTCGCAAACCGGAAAAGATAACAACGGTGGCAATATCCAGGTAGTACTTACCTCCTACCCTCCAACATCACCGTTTGCAGGTGTTACCGCTACCAGAAAAGCCAGACAGCCACTAACCTATTTGTGGTCAGATGGCGCTAACACTTCTGCCGATAATTTCACAACCCCGGGGGTTTACCGCGTTACAGTTTCTGACAATGCCGGCTGCAGCGCTACAGATTCTGTTTTAGCCACCTTTACCGGTAACCTGACCATCCACCTCGGAGCTGATACCAGCATCTGTCAGGGATCAACTGTTACCATATCTGCACCGGCTAATCTTGCACATTATTTGTGGAGTAACGCCGCAACCACGCAAACCATTTCAGTTTCTTCTACCGGCACTTATAGTTTAACTGCTACCGATACCTCTGGCTGCCAATCAACCGCAAGCCGCAAAGTTACCGTCAGCACCAGCCAGGTAAATATTGGCAGTAATATATATCAGTGCGCCAAAACACCTGTTACCATTACCGCCAACAGCGGCTTTGCTACTTACCAATGGTTAAGCGGCACGGTTGGCACCAGCAAAACATACGTAGGCACTAACCCCGGCCTTTATTGGGTAAAGGCGGTTGACAGCACAGGTTGCAGCAGCACAGATACAATATCACTACACTTTTCCGACGTCCTCGGCTTATCATTACCCGATACTTTATCTTCATGCCCCGGTACTTTTGTTTCGCTTGATGCCAACACTAGTATTGAGCAAAACGGCGATTCGCTGGTTATTATTTATGATGCCACCACGGGTCAAACCGGGTTAATTGGTGCCAGCAAAGTATACTTCCACTCCGGCCCTCAATTCTACACCAACGGCACGTGGGAAGGTGCCTACACCGTGGGCAACTTTGGCCAGGACGACGGCGTTGGTAAAATGGATTCGCTGGGCAATAACCACTGGAGAATTGCAATCGACCCACGCACTTACTATCACATCAATCCTGATACGCCGCTAACGGGCATTTTCATGGTATTCCGCAATGCCAATGGCACGCAGACAGGTAAAGATGGTAACGGCAATAATATTTATGTGGCATTACCAGCCGGAGGCGCAGCACCGGTAAGCAGCTTCTTCGGCGTATATGCATTCCGCGCTTCATCAGGCAACATCAGCTATTTATGGTCGAATGGCACACCGGCTGCGTCAACTGCGGTAAGCACACCCGGAGTTTATACTGTAACCGTAAGTGACATTCATGGATGTACTAATTCAGATTCAGTGCACGTGCTGTTTAATAACACACTTCACATTAGTCTGGGACCGGATACAACCATATGCAGTGGCCAGTCAATAACCCTTACCCCCGGCGCAGGATTTGCGCATTACAGCTGGAACAACGGCGATACAACGGCCGCAATCTTAGTTACTTCCACAGGAACCTATGCTGTAAGCGTAAGTAACGGCACCTGCTCTTCTTCCGATACCGTTGTTGTTGGCGTTCATACACATGCTATTACAATTGGCAGCAATATTGTACGATGCAACCTTTCGCCGGTTACACTTACTGCCTCTAACGGGTTCATCAGTTATCACTGGTTTGGCCTGCCTGCTTCTTCCCAAACATACTCAGCTGTTAACGAAGGCTCTTATTGGGTTAAAGGAATAGATGCAAGTGGTTGCGCTTCTTACGATACTATAACTGTCACCAATTCACCAGTGCTGGGCTTGTTGCTTCCTGATTCTTTTGTAAGCTGTGGCACCGATACTATCAGACTTGACGCTGCAACCAGCATTAACGCCAATGGCGATTCAGTAACCATCATTTATGATGCAACTAAAGGCCAGACACAGTTGATTGATTCACCTAAGGTTTATTTCCATTCAAGTCCGCAATATTATACAGGCAGCACCTGGGGCAGCGTAACAGTGGGCAACTGGGGACAGGACGATGGCGTTGGCAAAATGTCTTCGCTGGGCAATAACAAATGGGCCATAACTATCGATCCGCGCAATTATTATACCATCAATCCCGACACTCCTTTACTGGGTATTTTTATGGTTTTCCGCAATGCTTATGGCACTGCCACCGGTAAAGACAACGCCGGTAATAATATTTTACTGAGCCTTACAGGTGTATCCCCTACCTCAACTTTTGCAGGTATCACAGGTTTCCGTTCATCTGCACAACCTTTAACTTACGATTGGTCTAACGGCGCAACTTCTTCCGCCACTTATTTTACCGCAACCGGTAACTATACTATTTCCGTAAATGATACACACGGTTGCAGCGCAAGCGAAACAATAACTGTAACCGGTGCGCAGGCACTGACTGTAGGCCTTCCGGCCGACACCAGCGTTTGTACAGACTCTACACTAACACTGAGTGTTGCAAGTGGCTATTCATCTTATGTATGGAGCACAGGTGCAAGCACAAACTACATTTATATTTCTGCTGCTGGCACTTACTCTGTAACAATTACCAATAACACTGGCTGCTCAGGCACAGCTACTACTACTGTTAGCGCGGCCCAGGCAGCTGCGGTAAGTCTTGGACCCGACACCACCGATTGTTCTCCGGTTGTATTAAATGCCGGCTCAGGATTTACTACGTATGCCTGGACAACGGGTGCAACCACAGCCTCCATAACGGTTAGTACAGCCGGTAACTACGCTGTAACTGTAACCAACAGCGCGGGATGTAAAGCTTCAAGCGCGGTTGTAATTGATTCCTGTGCTTCAGTAATTGTGGTAGGTTGCGGTTCACCTACAGCTAATTTCCACGTGCAGAGTGTTGACCCGGGAAACACCGTTACCCTCATCAATACTTCGCAGATAGCAAAACCACTCAGCTATCTGTGGCATTTTGGCGATGGCACCTCCAGCAACGATACCGGCAGTGTTGTTCATACCTACGCTGCACCGGGTATTTACACCGTTACATTGGTAGTCCGCGACTCATGTGGAGGAGTTGACTCCATCAGTAAGCAAATTAATGTAAATGCCACAGGCATTCAGTCTGTATCTGGGCTAACTTCATTCAATCTGTATCCTAATCCAAACAACGGTAACTTTACTATTGAACTGAATATAGAATCAGACCAGACATTCAATATTTCATTGATCAACCAACTGGGCCAAACGGTTCAAAGCCGCAACATATACCTGCAAACAGGCCGTGTATTGATGAACATGGATGCAACTAATCTTGCAGCCGGAATTTATTCGTTGCAGGTTTTAAGCAACAACGAAAGAGCCATTAAAAAAATAACAATTACCAGATAAAGCAATCCTAAAACCTAAACTATGAGATCCATTTCACTTTTATTTATTGCCTTCTTTATAACTACCTGTACGTTCGCACAGAATTACGACCCGGGTATTTTGCAAATACAGATATACCCAAGTCAGCTTACAGGTACTTGCGTCCTTTCGGGCGTTGATACTGTTTATATACATGCTGGCCTGGGATGGTCTAACCCCGATTCGTTGTGGGAGACTGTGGTAGGCAATTGGGGAGTTGATGACGGCAAAGGTTTGATGACCAAAACCGGCCCCGACACATTTACTATATGTTTTGACATACGCGAATACTTTACCCAATATGCCGATCCCGATTCAACCCAGCCCGGCGGAGTAGGATTTGGGCCTATGCCTGCCAATGGCATTCCTTATAACATTGGTATGGTGTTCCGCCCGGCTAGTTGCCCTATCGTGTCAGGCAAACCTAAGTGTGCAGATGATGTACAAGGTAAAGATGAAAACTGTGAAAACATTCAGCTCTTTGGGTTGCAGAATCCGGCAACCATGCAGGTAGTAGATTATGGTGGTTACGCTTTTACTGCCGTAACAGCAAGTTTTATTCCGGCATGTGCAGGGTTTACCACAGGTGTTGAAGATGCAGGTACCGGTGTTTCGCACCTGATAACCTATCCTATGCCTTTTACTAACCTGGCAAACATTCAGTTTACGTTGGCAGAGGTTCAATCTCCAAAAGCTGAAATATTCGACCTGTTGGGCCAAAAAGTAGCTGACCTGTCCAGCGACATTCATGCGGGCCCCAACGTGCTGATGTGGAGAGGAAATGACCTGAGCGGACGTCCGGTACCGGCAGGTATCTACATTTATAAACTAACCAACAACAATCTTTCCTTCTCAGGAAAACTGATCAAAGAATAATTACCTGCATTGTTGAAGCACGATTGGATAATGATAAATCAATTTAAAACCAGATGAACAAATTTATTGGCCTTGTTATTACTGCAGTATTTGCGTTTAACTCCCTCAACGCTCAGTTCCTGCAGGTAACACCACGGTTCCCAACCAGAACCGAAAGGGTTACTATTACTTATGATGCAAGTCTGGGTAACGCCGCATTACTTAATGTTGCACCGCCGGTTTATTGTCATACCGGCCTGGTAACAAGTTCCAGTGCAACTCCCAATGATTGGAAAAACACCCAAGGCATTTGGGGAACTGCCGACAACGAAGTATTAATGACCCCGATTGGCAACAATAAATACACTATCAGTTTTAATATTGATTCTTTCTATTCCGATTACACTTCCGATACTATTTATGATCTGGCCTTTGTTTTCAGAAATACAGATGGAAGCATAGTAGGCCGAAACGCTGACGGCAGTAACATTATGTTACCCATTTACAGTGATAGTTTTCAAATGGGATTTATTAGTCCCTATAGCCGAAACCTTACATTTCCGCTGGATACCACTATCAGCTTATTCGGTGCATCTAACAGCATTGCTGCCTTAAAATTATCTGTAAACGGCAATCTTCTGGCCATAACAAACGGCGATTCTCTTTCATACAATAACTTCCACCTGCTTAATTATGGTGCCTATAATTTCGTTCTTTCAGGAACCCAAAACGGAAGCACTGTTACTTATACCGACACCGTTACGGTAACGGTAAATCCACCTTTAAATATTCAGAACCCGCCTGCCAATGTGGTGGAGGGAATTAACTATATCGACGATTCAACAGTTATATTAGAGCTGGTAGCGCCATTTAAAAACTACATGTATGTAATTGGCGATTTCAATAACTGGCAGGTTGATACCGCTTACTTTATGAACCAGGCAAGCGATGGTCAAACCTGGTGGTTGAAGATCTCCCACCTTACACCTCAAAAGGAATATATATTCCAATACCTGGTAGATGGTATGATACGCATCGGCGACCCATACTCGGACAAAGTAAGTGACCCGTGGGTTGACCCCAACATTCCCAGTACTACTTATCCTAACCTTATTCAATATCCATTCGGCAAAACATATGGCATAGCATCAGTACTGCAAACCGCTCAAACACCTTACAACTGGCAGGTAACCAATTTTCAAAAGCCTGCAAAAACAAGTCTAAATATTTACGAATTACTTGCCCGCGATTTTGTAAGCACACAAAGCTGGCGCCAGGTAGCCGACTCAATTCCCTATTTACTTAACCTTGGTATAAATGCAATAGAGTTATTGCCGGTAATGAATTTTGAAAGCACTACAAGCTGGGGCTACAATCCTAATTACTTCACTGCGCCCGACAAACTATACGGCCCGGCCGATAGCCTTAGAATGTTTATTGATAAATGCCATGCAAACGGCATTGCCGTTTTATTGGATATTCCGTTCAATGATGCCTTTGGCACTAACCCAATGGTAATGATGTATTGGGATAGTATAAACCAACAACCCGCAGCCAATAACCCTTGGTTAAACACTGTGTCGCCGCACCCTTACAGTGTGGGCTACGATTTTAATCATACCAGCCAATACACCCGTAATTTTGTAAAAAATGTTACCCGCAGTTGGCTCAGTAATTATCATGCCGATGGATTCAGGTTCGACCTTACCAAAGGATATACGCAATTCTACTCGGGCACTGATGTGGGCCTGTGGGGCCAATACGACGCAAGTCGTGTTTACAATCTTGAAACCATGGTTGATTCCATCTGGGCATTTGATCCCACAGCTATCTGCGTATTTGAAGAACTGGCAGATAACTCGGAAGAAACTGAACTTTCTAACCACGGCATATTGCTATGGGGAAATATGAATACAGCATATAACCAGGCTACCATGGGCTACTCTAACGGGTGGGATATCTCTTGGTCGAGCTACCAGGACCGGGGCTGGAGCGAACCTAACCTGGTTAGTTATATGGAAAGCCACGATGAAGAGCGACTGATGTATAACAACGAACAATACGGCGATTCAGTTACAGGCTACAATACTAAAGCTGTTGATACAGCTGCTGAGCGCATGGAAGCAGCCGGCATGGTTTTCTTTACCATTCCGGGCCCTAAAATGATCTGGATGTTTGAAGAATTAGGATACGATGTTTCTATTAACTACCCCTGCCGCATTTGCAATAAGCCAATTCTGTGGGCTTACAGGCAAAAACCACCAAGAGAACATCTTTACCGTATTTGGGCTGCCCTAATGAAATTGCGCACTACTTATCCTACATTTCAAACTACAAACTATTCAATAAATTTTGCAGGAGCAGTAAAGAGTATTTCTTTGAACGATGCGTCTTTCAATGCCGTAGCCGTAGCCAACTTTGATGTGCAAACCGATGCTGCCGCACCGGGCTTTCAGCATAGTGGCTGGTGGTATGATTATTTTACAGGCGATAGCATCAATGTTACTAGCACCACCCAAACCTATAATTACAAACACGGCGAATATCACCTGTATACCGATAAGCGCCTTCAAACACCCGACCTGACCACCGGACTTGAAGATGTTGCAGCGGTTGCAAATCAGAACATTACCCTTTATCCGAATCCTAATACCGGTGATTTTTCTTTGGCTTTTGACATGCAAACCAGCCAAACTGTGAACATGAATATTTATGACCTGAGCGGTAAATGCGTTTTCACTACCACACAACAACTGGGTACCGGGGTTCAGACCATTCATGCCAACATTAATGGCGGAGACCTGGACCAGATATCATCGGGCATTTATATCTATCGCCTTGTAGTTGGCGAACAGGTTTATAACGGTAAAATATCAATCATCAACAAGTAAAATATTTATATGAAAACCCTGAATTTATCATTAAGTAAAGGTCTGTTAAAATATGCCGTGCTGCTGCTGTTTGCCTTTTCATCTCTGAACGGCATGTCGCAGAAATTTATGTTGCAGGGTTGGTGGTGGGAGTATCCCCAAACCTATGGCATTGTAAGATTCGGGGAAAACTACCTTAACTGGTTGCCTGATTTTAAAGAAGCGGGCTTTGATTATATATGGCTTCCGCCCTTATCAAGGGCTGCCGGTGGTATTTCAAGTATGGGATACGATGTAAAGGATTACTATGATATTGGTAACCGGTTTACAGGCGGATCAACGCATTTTGGAAACAATACCGATGTAACCAATCTGACCAAAGCAATGCATCAGATAGGCATACAGCCCATAGCTGATATGGTATACAATCAGCGCTCGGGAGGATTATGGGAAGCTAACCCGGCCGTTGCAAATTACATTACCTCCTTTAGCCAGGCTAAGGTTGACAGCGGTTACCAGCCTTATCCCAGCGATAGATTCAGGTGCTATATTTTATTAGGCGGAAATTCGGGCAACGATACAGGTACACTGTATTTAAAATTCCGCTCAGCCTCTATGGCAACAAATTATCAGAATTTTTTCTATGATGTTCAGATGTGGACCAATAAGACCCCACTTGCTACCGACTCAGTGTACGATTCGTGGGAGTTTGAACCGAATAATGGTGGTGAATGTGCTGATAGCGATAATTACTATGTGCTGGGCTATAACAAATACGCCCATACCGATGCATCAGGTTGCGGAATTGATGAGTTCAGACTGCACCTCGATACTTCGATGTATAACGCAGCGGGCGATACGCTTTTTATTACCATGACTAATACCAATGCTACTGATCTGAGTGGTTTCTCAGACCATTATTTATACGACGTATGGAGCGGGCCGCTAAATGCCAGCATTAAAAGCCAGGTTGTATATCAAACTGCTACCGACTTTACACATATGCCAAGCGGCCGGGGCTATATGAACTGGAGAAACTTTAAACCCGATGGCAACCCAACTATGCTGGCCGGCGATTGGGATGAGATGCTATTTTATTACGACATTGACCAGTACGTAGCATCAACCCAAAAGGTGCTTGGAGATTACGAAAACTGGATGTTCGATTCTGTAGGCATTCAAGGCATGCGCATGGACGCTGTAAAAAATTACACTTACAATTTCAGTGCACAGATGCTCGATTCATTGTTTTTTCACGGACACAGTCCTGAAATGGTGGTAGGCGAGTTTTACGATTACAACCCAAACAACTTAACCGGGTTCATCAATAATGTAAACAACAACAAAAGCAATCTCGACACGATCAATATGCGTGTTTTCGACTTCGCTATCAGAAATACTTTGCTGCAGTCGGTTCAGTCGTTTGGATATGATGTACGAAACCTCTTTACCTCAAGTATGGTTGATGGCGGTGGCGGCAATAAGATCAATGCCGTACCTTTTGTAAATAATCACGATTTCAGAACTCCGGGTCAACAACTGGTGCTCAATCCGGAAATATGCTATGCCTACATTATCCTCAACCAAAAAATAGGCACCCCATGTATTTACCTGGGCGATTACAATTCAAGCAATTTTATGCGCGGCCGTATTAAGGGATTAATACATGCCAGCCAGAAATACGTTACCGGTTACGATGAGATCGATTACCTATCGGGTTTCAATACACCTTATAACCAGGTTTTCATAAATAATCAATTTCAAAGTACTACTATCATCTTCCAGATCCACAACCCGGTTACCCATAAAAATGCAATAGCCGCTATCAATTTTGCAGGCGATACGCTTGATGTTTACCAGAACGTAAATACCAACTTTATTGCCGCAGGCGATACATTTACTGATATATTCGGTATAAGCCCAACGCCAACTACCAATATCACCCCAAGCAACCAGATTCACGTTGTATTACCTCCACGCAGTTTCACTTTATATGTTGCCGGTAATATTGACAGCCTTATATCTCTGGGCGATACCATCGCTCCTGTAGATACTACTACAAATGCTATTCATGAAATCAGCAAACCTAATAGTTTCGTTACCGTGTATCCTAATCCGTTCTCGCAGCAGTTTAACGTTGAGTTAAATACCGGCATTAACGGATTAATGAGCCTGGATGTTTATGACCTTTCAGGAAGAAGGGTATATACCGAAACAATGATGAGTCCATCAGCTGGTGTTATTAGTGTAACTCCTCCTGCACTGTCATCAGGCATATATGTTTTAAAAGTTACGGCCAATAACAATTCGCAATATTTTAAGATTGCGAAGAATTAATTTGCCATATTTAAATATTGTTTTCGCAAAATACCGCCCCGTTGCAAAGCAAGGCCTGTTAACGCTATATTAAACTCTCAAAACTCTTTTCATGAGTAAAAAACCCCGTTTAAGCCTGTGGCAGATATTCAACATGAGTTTCGGATTCCTGGGGATACAAATAGGATTTGCGCTGCAGGGCGCAAACATGAGCCGGATATTTCAAACTTTAGGGGCGAGTGAAGATCAGATACCGGGTCTGTGGCTTGCAGCACCATTAACCGGGCTTATTATTCAGCCAATAATCGGCCACATGAGCGACCGCACCTGGACCCGGTTTGGACGTAGAAAACCTTACTTTTTCTTAGGTGCAGTTTTATCTTGCCTCGCGCTTTTCTGGATGCCGTATTCTTCATCACTCTGGATGGCCGCAGGTATGCTCTGTATACTTGACGCATCTATTAATATTTCAATGGAGCCTTTCAGGGCCCTGGTGGCAGATAAGTTGCCCGATGAACAACGCACCCAGGGCTTTACAACGCAAAGTATTCTGATTGGATCAGGAGCGGTGCTAGCGTCGTTGCTCCCCTTTCTTTTTACATGGTTTGGAGTAAGCAACGAAGCCGCTAAGGGGATAATACCCGATTCAGTAAAATATTCATTTTACGTGGGTGCTGTTTGCTTTATGGCAGCTATTATTTACACCAACATTACAACACCTGAGTATCCGCCTGATGATATGGAAGAGTTTAACCGCAGAAAAAAAGAGTCGGGCGGTTTATTCAGCGCTATAGCTGAAATATTTAACTGCATTGTTAACATGCCAAGAACCATGATAGAAATAGCAGTAGTGCAATTATTTACATGGTTCGCACTTTTCGCCATGTGGACCAACAGTACCCCTGCCATTACCTCGCATATATTTCACATTACCGATACCACCTCTAAAGAATACAATGACGGCGCCAACTACGTAGGCATTTGCTTTGCCGTTTTTAATGGCATTACGGCAATAGTTGGCTTTTTGATACCAAGCCTGGCACAACGCATTGGCCGCCGATTTACCCATATGCTATGCCTTTTAATGGGCGCTGGCGGTTTGTTATCTATATATTTTATTCAAGACTCCCATATCCTGCTTATATCTTTTGCGTTTATTGGCATTGCATGGGCTAGCATACTGTCAATGCCCTATGCTATGCTTTCAGCAGCCATACCGGCCAACAAAATGGGTATATACATGGGCCTATTTAATATGTTCATCTGTATCCCTCAAATTGTTGCCTCTATAGGTGGACTTAACTTTTTAACCCATCATTTAATCGGCCCTTCGGCTATACACGGTATTATTCTGGCAGGTATTTTAATGCTGATAGCTGCACTTTCAGTATTGGTAATCAAGGAGGAAAAAGCGCCCGACCAGCTTTAATTGAGGTAAAAAGCATCTTAGTGGTCAATCATAATGGGCATAAATAAAACGTAATTCCAACTACCACCATTAAACGCTAAGTACTACATTTGCAGTAATACTTAGTGTTTAATAGACAATAAGTAGATTTAATCTATTCGGGGGGATGGATTAAATTAAGAGCCCGGGTTATTTATAATCCGGGCTTCTTTTTTTTAAGGCACCTGCTATTTCTGCAGTTCGATAATCTGTATCGAAAACCCTTCCAAACTCAGAGGGGTTTCAAGGCTAACTACTCTTCCTGTTACAATATTCAATCCCTTTGTAAAACCTGAAAGTTTCTCGCTGTAACGATCTAGTACAAGTTTACCTGCTTTATCGCCATAATGCATAATAACCATTACGGTAGACGTTTTATTTGACCTGAAATAAACGTAAGTATCATTTTCCGGCACAAACTGCGTCAATGCCCCGGTTCTCAAAACTTCATGTTCGCGCCTGTAACGGGCCAGCGTTTGTAAAAAACTGAATGCCCTCTGCTCCTCAGGTGTTCTTCCTGCCTCAGTAAATTTATTCATTTTATCGCCTGCCCATCCACCCTTAAAATCTTCTCTTACTTTACCATCAGGGTTTGAAAAATTCTTCATCAGTATTTCCGTGCCATAATAAATACAGGGAGTTCCCCGCGTTGTTAAAAGAAACCCCACGCCCATTTCATATTTCCTGATGTCCTCTCCCACTACCGAAAAGAACCTGCTCAAATCATGATTATCCAAAAAGGTAAGGTTCCTATCCGGCTCATTATATAAAAAATCCTGCGATAGGGTGTAGTATATTTTAGTTAAGCCGTCTGTCCAGTCCATGGGTTTATTCAATGCTTCGCTAACAGCAAAACACAATTGAAAATCAATGAGGCCTGGCAAATTAGTTTCGGGGGCACCGGCTATTTTTGAGTGCTGCATCATATATGCCTGGTAAGCCACCTCATGATCCCACAACTCTCCTACTGCATTAAACTGAGGATATTCCTTTTTCACAGCAGCCATCAAATGACTCATAAATTCCAGATCGGAATAAGCATAAGTATCTATCCTGAATCCATCAATGCCGGTGCTTTCAATCCACCAGATTGAATTTTGAATAAGATATTTTGCAAGCAAAGGATTTCTTTGGTTTAAATCAGGCATACTTTTTACAAACCAGCCATCTGTCATTTTGTGCTTATCAAATTCTGAAGCATGCGGATCCATCAAGGCAGTAACACGGTAATTGGTCTGTAAAAAGGTGTCGCTTTGATGGATCCAGTCTTTCTCCGGCAACGACTTAATAAACCAGTGTTGGGTGCCTACATGGTTATACACCATATCCATAATAACCTTCAGCCCCTTATCATGTGCCGCGTTTACATATTGCGCATACAATTCGTTGGTTCCAAACCGGGGGTCAACTTTATAATGATCCGTGATAGAATAACCATGATATGAAGTTCTTGGTTCGTTATTTTCCTGCACCGGAGTTAACCATACCGCTGTAGCGCCCAAATCCTTGATATATTCAAGATGATTAATAACGCCTTGTATATCCCCGCCATGACGATAAAACATACTATCCCGGTTAAACTCAGTTTCATTGCATGATTTAACAATATCATTTGATAGGTCTCCATTTGAAAACCTATCGGGCATCAGCATGTAAACAAGGTCATCGGGGCCATAACTTGATTTGCCCGCCTTATCTCCCACTCTTTTAAGCAACTGATACTTGTACACCTTTTGCTCTTTTCCTTGCTTAAAATGAATTTCAAATAAGCCGGCACCGGCATTACCGGCAATACTCAGGTCAATAAAAAGGTAATCAGGGTTTTCAACTTTATTAACCTTTACCAATGTCACTCCGGGGTAATTCAGGTCTACCTCCGACGCACCTATATTTTTGCCATAAACACAAAGCTGAAGACCGCCATCCTTCATACCTACCCACCAGTTTGGCGGGTCTACCCTCGATATTTCAAATTTATCAATACACCAACCCTGTGAGAATGAGCAAGAGATCAAAAAAATAACGAAGAGGAGCTTTTTCATGTTACAGATTAAAAAGAAAAACCGGCAAAATCAAAGATGAAAACATTCATTCTTGATTTTGCCGGATACTTTATTTTAAATAATAGAAATGTATAGCAGTTATATTCTAATACCCTGGATTTTGAACCATATTTTTATTCTCCAGAACTTCCTGTAAAGGAATAGCGTAGATCAACTGGGGAGAATTCCAGGCGTAATAAGTATTGCTTTCAGGTGAATAGAAGCCAGTCTGGCGTCTTTTTATTTCATACAACCGGTCACCCTCACAAGCCAGTTCCATATCTCTCTGAGCACGTATCTCAGTAATCAGGGTCGGATAATCGCTGGTAGTATTATCAGGCAAAAGGCCTGCGCGTTCACGTACCTGGTTTAAATCGCCTTGAATTTCAGTAACACTTCCGCCTGTTTGAGCAAGGCATTCAGCACGGGTTAAAAGCACTTCGGCATAACGTAACACGGTAATATTCATATACGGCTGATCGTACTTTTTGCAAAAATATTCTCTCGGGCCGCCTTGTCCGTAAGGTGCTGCTCTGAATAACGTCTTCCAACGGTAACCACCTGCTGCCGAATCTGCCTTATAATATGGCGCAAAATACTGGCTCATATAGTAAACCGGCGGAGATAAAGGCAGATAACGGAAGCGCCCTATTAATACGCCATTGGCAACGCTTAAAGGACTGGTGCTGATATCCTGAAATATGGTTTCAGGAGTTGATGCATTAACACCTGAAACACTATCAATTTCGCCAACAGTTGTGCCCAAAACCTGGTATTGACCGCTGTTTACAATAAGATCCGCAATGGCCTTAGCTGCTGCGTAGTTATGTTGAGTAAAGTAAGTGCGCATTAAGAACGCCTGCGCAGCGCCCTGCGAAACAAAAACATTCCCACTTGCAGTTGCCGGCAATAAAGCAGCAGCCGAATCAAGGTCTGTTTGAATCTGGGCATAACACTGGGCAACGGTTGAACGCGGAACACTTTGTCCCTGATTAACAGTTCCGGGTGTTAACTGGATACAAACACCCAAATGGCTATCTCCCTGCGTAAAACCTGATGGCTGCGCAAACATGCGTAATAATTCAAAATGCATCGCTCCTCTTATAAACAGACATTCTCCTTTCAACAACTGGCATTGCGACGGGTTTTGCGACTGAAAGTTGGGCAATGCCTGTAAAACAACATTAGCAATATAAATAGCCCTGTAACCATCAGCCCATAAACCGCCGCCCTCGGCATTGTTGGCATCCATCTGGCGCGTGCGCAACTGATTTAAGCTGTAGTCAGCAATTGGATTGGTTGTAACAAAGTCTGCCAGCAATTCGCTGTTGGCAATAATACCGCCGCCATACAGGTTGCTGCTTTGCAACTGGTTAAAAGCCCCGGTAACAGTTTTGGTAAGTCCATCTAAGGATGAAGTTGCAATAACACTGGTAAATGTCTCCTGCGGTGTGATCTCCAAAAACTTCTTGCACGAAGAGACAGTTAAAACAACCGCCAGCGCAAACATGCTTATCAATTTCTTATTCATAACCTGAATATTTATATTTTCTAAAAACCTATGTTAAATCCAAAAGTATAAACCCGTGCCTGCGGCGTATTTAAGTAAGATACGCCTTGGGTAATACCACCCGAGTTATCGCGGTTTGTTTCAGGGTCCCAGCCTTTATATTGGGTAGCAACTGCAAGATTCTGCCCCGATATAAACACACGCAAACTGCGCATTTTCATTTTATCAGCTATGCGCGCCGGTACGGTGTAACCCAAAGTTAAAGTGCGTAGTCTTAAAAACGATGCATTATATAAATAACGGGTAGTATTAATATCGTAGTTCTGTACTAACGAAAGCTTAGGCACCGTAGTATTTTGTCCAGGTGTAGTCCATGCGTTCAACGCGTCTGTAAGCTGGTTCCATCCAAAGGCCATATCACCGGTCTGGCGTTTGCCATCATCATCATATATCTGATTGCCTACCGAAAAAGTCAGCAAAACCGACAAGTCGAACCCTTTGTAGGTAAACGTATTGGTCAACCCACCGAATATATATGGGTAAGGACGGCCCACCGGTACGGCATCGGCTACAGTATTGCCCGCAGTAGCTACTACTTTATTCCCACTCAGGTCGTAGATCATAGTTTGCCCTGTTTGTGGATTTATACCCGCAAATTTTGCAAGCTCCCAAACACCAACCGGCTGACCCACTATGGCATAGTTATTGCCGTAGTTAGTGCCGCCAACTTCGGCCACGCCACCAAGGTTTGTTACTTCGTTTTTGTTGGTTGCAATGTTAAGCGTGGTTTTCCAAATAAGCTTGCTCTTAGGCCCCAGGTTATTGGTATTTATCTGTAACTCCACTCCTTCATTATACAACGACCCAACGTTTCGTGTATCGCTGCTAAATCCACTTGAAGGGCTTAAAGGATATGATGAGATGATCATGTTGTAAGTATTCTCACGATACAGATCAAGTGTTGCAGAAACACGGCCTTGTAAAAAACTCAGATCAAAACCCAGATCTGATTTCAATGTAGTCTCCCAGGTAAGGTTATTTACCGGAAGATTACCCGGTGTGATACCCTGAAATCCTGCATAAGTGGTGGAACTATAGGTGCTTAAATAAGCAAAATCAGTAGTCATATTAGCGTTACCGGTTTCGCCAACGCTGGCTCTGATCTTGAACAAACTCACAGCGTGTTGTTTCTTGTTGAAGAATTTCTCGTCGCTCATTACATAAGCCACTGAACCTGCCGGGAAATAACCGTATTGATTACCCGGAGCAAAACGAGATGAACCATCGGCCCTGAAACTAAGCTGAAATAAAAATCTTTTATACAAAGTATAATTAAAACGGGCCAGGTAACTCATAAAAGAATATTGCCTGCCGGTACCTGCAAGGCCGGCCAGCACGGTTGTTCCACCCTGAGGTTGTGTAAACGTAGTAGTAGGAAAACCGGTTTGAGAAACATAAGTATACTTCTCAGTAGTTTCTGTTGGGTTAAAACCAACCAGCACATCAATTGCATTGTTTTGGTTTATCTCTTTTTTATAATCCAGTGTTGAGTTCAGGTTCCATGTAAGGTAAAAGTCCCTTCTGTCGGTTGCAATGCCTGAGTCGCCTCCCAATATTACAGGGCTTGTATAGAAGTTCTCTAACTGATTGATCATATCAACACCAAAATCATTACGGAAACTTAACCCCTCAATAGGTGTTACTGTCATGTATGCATCTGATATTGTTCTGTATGTGTTGTTCTGAGATTTATCGAGATTGATCTGTGCTACAGGATTTTCGTTTGGTAAAAAATAAGTTCCGTTTTTATTATACACCGGGTATATAGGCAGCATGATCGACTCTGCAGCACCAAGCCCACCTACATAAGAAGTAGGCACATACTGGTTAAACGTATATGAAAGGCTGGAATTAACACCAATGGAGAAATACTTATTTACAGTATGATCCAGGTTGGCTCTGAACGTTCCTCTCTTAAATGCATTTCCCACCATAAAAGATTGATCATCTCTGAAATTCATACCAATGTAATAGGTACTTTTGGCATCGCCGCCACTAACAGCAACATTCACATCTTCATAATGTCCGGTCCTTAAAAGTAATTTTAACCAATTGGTATTTGCAGCATTGGCTGCGGTAATACCATTGGGATAACCAGGAAAATTGCCAGGCCTTCCACCAGCAGCAATGGTTGAAGCGCTGTCATTTCTCCATGCTCCATAATAAGCTTGCATGTACTGCGGCCCGTTAAGTAATGATATTACGTGCGCAGCCTGGCTTGCACCTGTTGTAAATGAAATATCAACTTTGGGCTTACCCGATTTACCGTGCTTGGTAGTTACCAATATAACCCCGCCTGCGCCTCGTGCACCGTAAATAGCAGTGGCTGATGCATCTTTTAATATAACCACGCTCTCAATATCGGCGGGGTCAATGCTTGACATAGGTGAAATATTATACCCCGATGTAGCATCACTGTTACTGATATCGTACGAAACGATGGGTACGCCATCAATAACGTAAAGTGGCTCAGAGCTGTTAGTCAAAGACTTTGTACCCCGAACACGGACTGTAGTGGTTGCTCCCGCAAGACCATTATCAGTTACTACATCAACCCCGGCCGCCTGGCCTTGTAAGGAGGAGGTAAAGTCATACACCGGCCTGTCAGACAAAGCATCTGATTTCACCTCAGATAATGAACTTGAAACCTCTTTTTTGATCTGGGTTCCGTAGCCCACTACCACTACTTCACTTAAAATCTTGTTATCTTCTTGTAAAGTATACAAAGGCGCATTGTTTACCCCGGCAGTTACCTCCAGAGTTTGTTCTGAAGACACATAGCCTATATATGAAATTTGCAATACCTGCTTACCTACTGGAACATCAGCAATTGAATACTTTCCATCCATGTCGGTTGCTGCACCCAGTCCGCTGCCTTTTATTTTAACTGTGGCGCCCATTATGGGTTCCTTTTTGGCGTCTAACACAGTGCCGTTAACGGTACCGGTTTGACCATAACTAAGTGTAAAAACAACACCAAGCAAAATTGACATTATAACTTTAGGCAGTGTATTTTTCAAAATCATAAATTTTATTTTAAATATTATTTTCAGCGGGCGGCAAGGCTAATTTATGCATTTTACCGGCCTTAACAAATAATTAACATTTTACCCATTGCGGGGCATCGGTAGTAACGCCCATTAATAGTTGGTTAGAGTTATGTTCAATGTTCGCATTCACTAAAAATTAAGGGCTTATTTAGTTATTAAAGCTCATCACCGTCCAGTTAATACCATCAGAAACAACCAGCACAGTTTTTACACCGCCACTTACAATAGCATATCCATTACCCGACGTTGGATAAGTGGCATTGCTGTTAGCTGCATACAAGCTGCTGCCGGTGGCAGGTGGCAAAAGATAAGCCGTAGTACTGGTAGTATTATTACGTATAAAAACTACGGCACCCGGATA
>Ga0316217_10002522_pt1 | contig 21942 bp, 13 predicted proteins | sample 1anoAmetaG_FD_203633 | JGI IMG/M metagenome (GOLD analysis project Ga0316217, IMG submission 203633) | Freshwater microbial communities from Trout Bog Lake, Wisconsin, USA - 1anoA | ecosystem: Environmental > Aquatic > Freshwater > Lake > Hypolimnion/Profundal zone | place: USA: Wisconsin...
CGAGCGGCGTCGAGCCGTCCGCCGTCAGCTCGTCGGCGCTCAGCGTGAGCCAGCTCTTCTCCAGGCTCGGGAGGACCAGCGCCGGGTCCCGCATCTGGTCGAGCGCGTCGAGCGCCCCCTGCACGTCAAGCTCGCCCGGCCCCCCCTGGTCCTCGAAGCGCGGAGCGCCGGTGCGGAAGAGGTGCGCGCCGGCCTGGAGGAGCCCGAGGACCTTGTCCTGGGTCAGCGTCGGGTCCTTCTCGAAGAGGAGCGCGGCGGCGCCGGCGGCCTGTGGGGCTGACATCGACGTGCCGGCCGCGACGGCGTGAGTCGCGTCGACCTGCATGCAGCGGGGATCGGTCACGCCGCCGTCGGTCACGGGGGGACAGCCGGGGTTGGCGAAGATACTGTTGGGCGAGGTCGGGTCGGCCCACTGGCTCATCGCGGCGATCACGACGCCGCCGGGGGCCGAGATCTCGGGCTTCTGCACACCGGTGACGGTAGGACCCGCGCTGGAGAACCAGCAGACGTCGCCGCTCACCGGGGGGTACAGCGCCCCGGCGTCGGGGACCGCGTAGCCGCCGGGCGCGTCGGTCGCCGAGACCGTGACGCTCACGTACCCGCCGGCGATGCTTGTCCACCCCGCCCGGCTCACCGTGCAGCCGACCGCGATCAGCGACGGATGGGTCCCGGGGATGTTGATCGTCCCCTCGCGCACCGGGTCGACGAAGCCGACGCCGTAGCCGTTGAAGTCGAGCGCGTCGCCCGTCCCTTCGACCCAGAGATCGGCGACGCCCTGTCCGGTCAGGGTGATGGCGTACTCCCCCCTGGGCCAGGCTCCGCCGGCGGCCGTGGCCGCCCAGATGACGAGAGCGCTGTGGGAGTCGCTCGGGATCTGGTCGCTCGAGACGCTGGCGCCGTTGTAGACGTTCGCCTCGTAGTCCCCGGACGAGTAGACGCCGGTCTGGTCGCTCGCCACCGGGGCCACCCACGTCCTGTCGGGGCCGTCGAGGCCGACCTGAAGGTCCGCGGCGCCGCGCATGGTCACCCAGACCTGGACCTGCCCCTGGCCGTCGTACGAGCCGCCGTAGAGCGACGTGATGGGGACGCGGCGCGAGCCGCCAGCGGGCACGTAGACGCTGGCGTGGACCGCCGAAGCGGTGATGTCGCCGCTGTTCCCCGCAGCCACGAAGAGCGCGTGCCCAGGCTGGGTGGGGCCGACAAACCCCGCCAGCGTCTGCTCCCAGGCCATGGTGCCGTCGTGCGGCCCGAAGTCGCTGCCGATGGAGATATTGGCCGCGATGGGCCGCTTCATCGCGTCCGCGCGGTCGAACAGGAACTGGACGCCCGTCAGGAGGTCGCCGGTGGCGATCGACTCGCTCTCGTCGCGCGTGACACGGGCGATCACGAGCCCGGCGCCCGGGGCGATGCCGACATACTGCTGCGCGGCCCCGCCGTTCCCGGCGGCGATGGACGTGACATGCGTCCCGTGCCCCACGGTGTCGGTCAGGTCGGCCCGCCCGAGCAGGCTTTCGAGGTCCGAACCCTGGTAGACCGCCCCCCCGTACTCGCTCTCCAGCCCCGGGTAGAGGCCCGCAAGCGGGGCCGCCAGGTCGAGCAGCCACGCCACGCGCGTGTGCCCGGTCGCCGGATCGTTGAAGTCGGCCAGTGTCCAGTCGAGCCCCGTGTCGGCGATCCCGACGAGGACCCCCGTGCCGTCGACACCGTAAGCTTGCCGTCCGGCAGTCGCGGCGGTCCACCCGCCGACGAGGTCGAGCAGCAGGTGCGGCGGCGGGGCGACCTCGAGCGGGAGGTCCGGGTGGGTCTCGGCGAAGGCGAGCAGCTCGGCGGGAGTGCCGCGCAGGCGAGCGAAGCCGGGGACGACCGGCTGGAGGCCCGGAGGGAGGAGCGCGAGGCTCTGAGGGACGCGGACGACGGCGCCGACGGTGTTCGAGCGCGGCTCGAGCGTTGACTGCGCGCGTGCGCCGAGCATGCGCAGGTAGGCCGGACCGTTGGGGGGGGCGGCGAGGGCGCCAGAGGCCGAGAGGAGCGACGCCGCGACGAACGCAGCGGCGAGGACGGGATGAACCGGGGCGCGTTCGCGGTTCATTCGTGAGCTCAGGGTGCGCCGAGGACCGGGAGGCGGCAAGTCACTCGAGCGCGATGCCAAGCTGCGCCCGGAGCTTCGCGAAGCGCTCGCTCAGGACGAAGACGAGGAGGTCGTCCATCCTCTCGCTGACGCCGTCCACGCCGTCGAGCGTGAAGATCGCCTTCGCCGAGTCGAGGTCGTTCGAGAGGAGCAGGCCGGCGCGCGCCGCGGTCCGGTCGACCGCGGTGACCCACCGCTGCAGGTTCGCGCGCCCCCCCTCCTCGACGAAGCGGAGGAAGTGGCCGCGCAGGTGGTCGATGGCGACCGGCTCGAGGATCGGCTCGATCGCCTTCGCGATGGGGACCACGAGCTCGCGCACCTCGGCGCGGAGCGGGAGGCCCGGGTTGCCGACGCTGAGCGCGGCGAGGAAGATCTCCTCGAAGTCGCGGAGCTGCGGCACCAGCAGCCGGATGAAGCTCTCGGCACGGAAGTACGACAGGTGCCGCCCGGCCAGGAACGCCAGCTCGGGGGCGCTCCGCCCTGCCAGCCCCTGCGCGCCGATGCGCGTGGCCGGCGGGACGGCGGGGACCATCTCGACGGTGCCCTCGAAGCTCGGGTCAGCGTAGAGGTGCGGCGGGCTCATGCCCAGGATGGCGGCCCCCCAGGCGAACGACCGGACAGCCTGGATGGTCGACTTCGCCGCGTCCTGCCGCGTAGCGGGGTCGAGGTGCGGCAGCGCCTTGTCACGGCGAAGCGCCGAGATACGACCGATGAGGACAGCGGGGGCCACGACGGCGAAGATCTCGCCGACCAGCACCTCCTGCTCGGGGTGGAACAGCAGGCGCGGCCACGACTCGCGCGGGAGCGAGGCGCGCGGCCGGATCAGCCCGACCTGCCTGTGCTTCGCGAAAAGCGCGGCCTCCTCGGCGTTCGCGAGCCCGAGGTGGGCCATCACCGCGGCCACGCACCACTGTCGGTCGACCTCGGCCACCTTGCCGTAGTGGCGGAAGAGCGCGCGCAGGCTCTCCTCGTCGCGGGGATCGTGCCGGACGCGGCGCTCGAGGTCGGCGATGTCGACCTCGGGGCGCACGTCGCCGGGCCCGACGCCCGAGACGCCCGAGAGGTCGACCTCGACGGCGAGCTGCGTCTCGGCCTGGGCAAGGGCGGCCTCGAGCTCGCGGACCCTCGCCTCGAGCGTCGCGACGCGCCGCTGAAGGGCGACCGTCCGCATGTCGGTGGCGGGCTCGACCGGAGCCAGGGACTCCCGCCCCTCCGGGGGGTCCTTCGCTTCCTCACGGATCACGACGCGGTGCTGCCCCTCGTAGGCGGCCTGCAGCGCCTGCTCGAGCCGGCGGAGGCGGCCCCGGTCGAGGCCAAGCGAGTCCGCCATCCGGTCGAGGCGAGCCCGCTCGTCGACCGTGATGATGCCGTCCTCGATGACCTCGGCGAAGAGCTCCTCGTAGTAGCTCTCGAGGCGCCCGAGCTGCATGTTGCCGGAGACCTCGCCGGCCTCGAACTCCGACAGGTCGAAGGAGATGTCCTGCTCGCTCATGCGCGCAGTGTACGCGGCCTGCGCCGCCGCGCAGCGAGGACGATCGCGCCAGCGAGGAGTGCCCCCTCTCCGGCCGGCACGGTCCCCCCCCCGCCGGTCCGCGCGACGCTGCACCCGCTGCTCCCCGCCCTGGCGGCCCCCCCCGCGTCGGCCACCGTCGCCGCGTCACGCCCGGACGTCGCCGTCGCGTCCTTCGGCCCCGAGTCCTTCGTGGCCGCGTCCTTCGCCCCGGCATCCCTGGTCCCCGAGTCCCTCGTGCCTGCCTCCCCGGCGCCGCCGTCCACGACACCGGCGTCCCCGGACGTCGGCTCCTCCACGACCTCGAGGAGGCCGAAGTGGAACAGGTACGCGGTGATCCAGGATTCGGCCTCGGTGTCGGGCCGCTGCTCGCTCCCGGGGATCGCGCCGGTCGTCGAGCCAGCCTGCGCCACGAGCTTCGTCAGGATATCGTCCGCCGTCTGGCCGTTCGCGCTCCCCGCCGTCGGTCCGAGCGCGGCGGCCGCCGCGAACTGTCCGTGCATGTTCCAGGCGTTCCACGCGTTGCGCCAGTCGGTCCAGTCGTCCGGCGTCACGGGCGTCGACTCGTCGACCCATCCCCCGAGCTTCGGCGCGTACTCGGTGACCCACGGAACCAGCTCCGTCGGGTGCTCCTTCATGTACGACTCGACGACGCCGTAAAACGGGACCGCCCCGGTCATCGCCCACTGCTGCTCCGCGAAGCGCGCAGGGATGGCCTCGACCCACGCCTTGACCAGGGCGCCGATCGACCCGGCGGTCGCCTTCATCGCGGCGTCGGCCGCGTACGTGTCCCCCCAGAGCCAGAGGCCGGACGCGCCCCAGGCGGCGGGCCCGACGTCGAGGAGCGACGAGGTCGACGTGACGAGCGCAGAGGCGTTGGTCGCGATGTGCTGGGCGCACGTCTCGCCGTACGCGTGCTGGGAGGTGTCCCCCGTGGTCGCCTCGTAGAGCATGACGGCCCTGACGCCCCAGCCGCAGTTGTAGACGCTGTAGTAGTCCGGCCCCGGGTCGCCCGCGATCTGCCACGCGAGGTAGCCGGGGTGCGTCGAGAGGAACCGGAAGGCCGCCGCGATATTCGCGCGGTTGGCGACTCCGTTCAGCTTCTCGTTGACGCTCCAGATGCCGATCGTCTCCTGCGTGTTGTCGCTGGCGATGATGGCGTTGCCGGGGCCGCTCTCGACCTCGATGATGCCGCCGGACTCGCACGCAGCCGGCCCCGCGTCGATCCCCGCGTCGGGCTCCGCGCAGGCCGTCGACTGCATCGTCACGTCCCACGCGGCGATCTTCTTCATCTGGTCGGTCGCCTGGCCCACCGTCAGGAGCGCGCGAAAGCGCGGTGGCGGGGGGGCGGGGACGCCAGGGATTTCGGTCGCCCGCTCGGCTGCGGTGGCAGGCGGGGTAGCGCGCGACGTGGAGGCGACGAAGACTGCTGCTGCGGCGGCGGCGGCGACGGGGAGGGAGGGCTTCACCCTGCCGTTATATCCCAGCGCTACCGGGGCCGGCCGGAACGATGCAGGCGAGGGGCGACGGGGTCAGCGCCGCCGCAGGGCCTCCTCGACCGTCCCCCTTACCTTGCGGATCAGGGCCCCCACGTCGGGCTGGGCCTGCGGCGCTTCTCCCTCCGACCTGGCGGCAGAGATCGCCTCGGCGGTCGGCGCCGCGGAACGATCGCCCGGACACGCGTTGCAGTGGTCGCACGGCGAGGGGAGGATCCGCCGCTCGGGGAGACCGAGGCCGCGCCCGACCGCGCGGAGGCGCTCGACCTGCTCGCGCGACAGCGCGCGAATGGGGCCGAGCATCCGGGCACGGAACGTGATCTCGGCGACGTGCTCCATCCGTTCAAGCTTGTCGTACGCGGCGAAGACGTCGGCCCCGACGGTCAGGCTGCCGTGCCGGTCGAGGATCATCGCGTCGAAGTCGGTGAGCCAGCGGCGCACCTCGGCCGGGACCTCCGGTGTCGTGGGCGTCGTGTAGGCGGTGGTCGGGATCGAGCCGAACGTGAAGACGATCTCGGGCAGAAGGCACTGCGCGAGGCTGACGCCGGCCAGCGAGAAGGCGATGCAGTTGGTCGGGTGGGCGTGCACGACCCCACCGACGTCGGGGCGCGCGTCGTAGGCCGCGAGGTGCATCAGGATCTCGCTCGACGGCGGGCGCGTACCGGCGAGCCGGTCCCCCTTCCGGTCGATGACGATGAGGTCCCCCTCGGCCATCGTCCCCTTGTTGATGGCGGTCGGCGTGCAGAGGATGCGATCCGGCCCGAGGCGGACCGAGACGTTCCCGTCGGTCGCGGTGATCCAGCCGCGCGCGTAGATCCGACGACACACCTCGACGATATCGCGCCGCGCCTGGCTCTCGGACAGCTCGCTTCGTCGTGGGTCCATCGAGCCGCTCTCTAGCACTCCGGCGGTAGGCGGCGAAGGCCCCGGCGCCCGGCGCGCGCGTCAGACGTACTGCCGCCAGCCCCCCGGGTGCGCCGCCTTGTAGCGCGCGTACCACGCGCACGGCAGCGCGAGCGCGACGAGCGCCCCCGCGGCCCCGAGCCACGCCGCCCCGACGCCGAGCCGCTCGCGGGTCCCGGTCAGCACGGCGACCAGCGCCATGAGGTGGATGTGGAGCAGGTAGTAGAAGAGCGCGACCTGTCCCAGCGTCCGCACCGGCGCGGCGAAGCCCGGTCGCCGCTCCGTCACGCGGAAGAGGCCCGCAAGGACGAGCGACGCCAGGCCGAGCTCCAGCGCGTCGTAGCTGACGCTGGGCGGGTACTTGCTGGTGTGCAGCCACTGGACGAGCGAGCCGTCCTCGCGGAGGAGCGACATGTTGCCGAAGCCGTTCGCCCCGCGCACGATGAAGAAGAGGAGGAGGAGCCCCGAGCCCCACGCGGCCAGCGTCCGCGCCGCGATCCGGTCGCGCTCCCCCTCGGGCCACGCGGAGAGCTTGCGGCCCAGCACCCAGCCGACGCACATGATCGCGAGCCAGGGGAGCGCGGGGTAGGCGATGATGAGGTGGCGATCGGCGAAGAAGCCGGGGCCGAAGAGGAGCGCCACCGGGGGCGTCCGACGCCAGCCGAGCGCGGTGAGCGCCGAGAGGAGCGGCTCGTCGAGGAGCGCGACGCCGAGGCCGAAGGCGAGAAGGGCGCGATCAGGGAGGCGGCGCAGCGGGATCATGAAGAGGAACGACGCGCCGAGCGCGTAGAGCACCTGGAAGAGGAAGCGCCCGGGAGTCAGCATCACCGGGGACATCCAGAGCGGGTCGAGCGCGACGAGCAGCGCGCCGCGGATGGCGAGGTGGCGGTCGATGGCCCCTGGCGTGTCGCCCCTCCGGGCGCGCGAGTCGGTGGAGAGAGCCAGGGCGGCCCCGGCGAGGAGGACGAAGGTGGGGGCGCAGAGGTGGGTCACCCAGCGCGTGAGGAACTGCGCGACGGGGAGCGCCGTACCGGGCTTGTACATGAGCGTGCTGTCCGTCAGCAGCCGCCCGTGGTTCCACGTCTCGGAGGCGTGATCGACCGTCATGAGGATCATGACGAAGCCGCGCATCACGTCGATGGCGGGGAGGCGGGGCCGAGACATGCGGCGGGACTCTAGCCCGATCGCGGCCCGGCGCGCGCTCGGCGCCCGTCAGACGCCGGGCGGGGTCGACCTCGGACGCGCCACGGGCGGGGCGTCTGGCTTCAAGATGGCGCCGCGGCTGAGGCGCCCGTCGAGCACGACGCAGAGCGGGGCGTCGAGCGCGATGTGGCGCACCTCGGAGGTCTCGCTCTCGACGGTCTGCGCAGCCAGCCACGCGTCGTCGAGCGGGCTCTCGTCGCCGGTCAGGTGCCCGGCCTTCGGGACGGTGAGGTAGCCGATTCGCGAGGAGGTGACGTTGTGGAAGAAGTGGGCCCCCTGCGAGGGCTCGACGACGCGATCGTCGAAGGGGACCTCGACGATCACCTTCGCCCCCGAGATCTGCGACCACTTCACCGGGATGCCGAGCTGCGGGTCGGCCGAGCCCCATCGCCCGGGGCCGACGAGCAGGTAGGGGCGCTTCTGCTCCAGGAGGCGCAGGTTGAGCTCGCCCACCTGCCGGGCCACGGTCGGCGTCTCGAAGGCCTGCAGGTCGGTCCGCTTCACCAGGATAATGTCGCGGATCCCTTCGATGACGCCGTGGCCGAGCGAGCGGTGCGTCCGGCAGACGAGGCTCTCTGGCGCGTGCCCCTCGACGTCGACCATCCCCTCGAGCAGCGGCGTCGCCTGCGGGCGCACCTGCAAGACGTAGAGCGTCGGCTCTCGCCGCGGCCGCCCGTCGACGCTCGCCTGCCCCCAGTCCCCCGCGTCGAGCGCGAACTCGATCTCGACCGCACAGCCCATCCCCTGCTTCACGATCGCGAGGAGGCGCGCCAGCGCGGGGGCGAGCGGGAGAGCGCTCCACTTGAGGACGTTGTGGAAGGTGACGATGCGCGGGCCAGGCTGGCGGAGGTCGTCGCGGAGGACGTCCTCGTCGGACGAGTAGACGCTCCCCACGAGGGCCAGCGTGCCGTCGGCCTCGGCGTCCGAGAGCTCGTACAGGCGCGTCCCCCCCGTCTTCGAGCGCCAGTCGACGTCGGTCCGGGTCATGTCGAGGGCGGCGAAGTGGCGCTGCGTGTGCTGCAAGTAGTCGCGCGCCGAGCCGAACTGCGGAAGGATCGACGGGTCGCTGGGCGAGAACTGGACGCCCATCCCCCCCTCGACGATCGTCTGACCGAGGCCGAGCGCGACCATCGCGAGGCCGTCCTCGGCGCGCTGGTGCCCCACGGGATAGTAGTTGTAGGAGACCGCGACGCCGCCGATGTGCGGGTAGAAGCGGCCGTCGTGGCGCTGGCCGACGACCTCCTGGATGAGGACCGCCATCTTCTCCTCCTCGATCGAGTACGGAGTCCGCGCGATATAGGCGCGCGCCTCCTCCGAGTACGTCGAGGCGAAGACCCCCTGCACGGCCTGGCAGATCTGCGAGAAGCGGACCTCAGGGTCGGGGTGGTTGTTCGGCAGCATGTAGGTCGCGTAGATCCCGGCGAACGGGCGGAGCTGCGAGTCCTCAAGCATGCTGGACGAGCGGACGGCGAGCGGGCCGCTGAAGCTGGCGGCGGCGCGGCGTAGCTTCTGGCGCAGGTCGTCGGAGAGGCGCCCGGCCATGCAGCGCTCGAAGGCGTCGGTGTAGCTGAGCACGCCGTGGTCGGTCGAGACGACGTGGTTCGCCTCGATGAAGTGCTCGAACTCCTCGGTCGAGACGCCGACGCTGGCCGGGATGCGGATCGTGACGCCGGGGAAGCGGTCGGCGAGCTTGTGTCGGGCGATGACCGAGGAGAGGAACGCGAGGCCGCGCGCCTTGCCACCGATGGAGCCCTTGCCGACGCGGACGAACTGCAGCGCCGCCCCCCGCTGCGTCGAGGCGTAGTCGGTGATGACCCCCTCCTGCCGCCGCAGGCGCGACTCGGCCAGCGACGCGATGAGGAACGAGCGGATCGCCTCGGGGCCGCCGAACTCGGTCGCCTTCCGCTCGCGCATCTTCTTGGCCATCGTGAAGAGGCAGCGGGCGGTCAGCCACAGCGAGAAGTGGTCGCGGCTCGCGTGGTACTGGATGGACTCGGCCGGCACCGTGGCGAGCTGCTGCTCGAGCTCGAAGGCGTCGCGCGCGCGACCGACGACCGTGCGGTCCGGCGTACGGAAGACGAACTCGCCGAGCCCGAGCGCCTCGTTCACGAAGACGCGGATGTCACCGAGCAGCTTGGGCGACTTCTTCGCCGCGTAGGCGGTGTTGAGCTCGACGGCCATCTTCTCGCTGTCGGGCTCGGCCGACTGCAGGAGCACCGCGAGCTCGGGCTCCCTCGCGCGCATCTCGCGGACGAGCTGGTATCCCGCCGTCGGGTCCTCCTCCCCCTTGTGCGAGAAGCTGACGTCGCTGATGAGCGCGACGATGCCCGTACGAAACTCGTCGTAGAGGGCGATCGCCTCCTCGTACGTCCGCGCGAGGAGCACCTTGGGGCGCGCGCGCATGCGGATGAGGCGGTGCAGATCGTTCAGCCCCTCGGCGGCGAGCGACTCCGATTGCTTCATCAGCTCGACGTAGAGCAGGCTGAGGAACGACGAGTAGTAGCGGACGGAGTCCTCGACCACGAGGATGGCGCGGACGCCCGTCTCGATGTCGTGGGCAATGTTCAGGCGGTCCTCGACCAGCTTGATGATGGCGAGGAGGATCGTGGCGCTCCCCGTCCACCAGAAGACGACATCGATGGCGCGCGGGTCGAAGCCCCCAGGAAACTCGCCAAGATCGGCCTCGGTGAGCACGAGCAGCACGACCGGCAGGTGCGGGAAGCGCTGCTTCACGCGGCGACCGAAGGCGCTGACGTCGATGTCCGGGATGCGGACCATCGTCAGGACCAGGTCAAAGCGACGCTCGGCCAGCATGCGCATGGCGCGCGCGCCCGTCGAGACGTGCGTGATGCGCGGCGCGTTCGACAGGTTCAGCTCGGAGTACTCGCTGACGACCCGGTCGGAGAGGCGCCCGTCCTCCTCGAGGATGAACGCGTCGTAGTGCGAGCTGACGAGCAGGACCTCACGCACCCGGTTGGGCATGAGGTCGTGGAACGTCTGGTCCCAGCCGGCGTCGCCGGGCGTCTCGCTGGGCGTCTCCGGGCGGAGCGACAGAGGGGGCAGGGTCATGAAGCCTCGGTCCGGCAGGGGCGCGCGCGCGCCACCCCTGCCGCTCGGAGGAGAGAGGGCCTCTCGGGCGCTCTCAGACGATGCCCTGCGCGATCATCGCGTTCGCGACCTTGAGGAAGCCCGCGCGGTTGGCGCCGTTCACGTAGTTGACGAACGGGCCCTCCTTGCCGTGTTCCACGCAGGTCTTGTGGATCGACCGCATGATGCCGTGCAGGCGCTGATCGACCTCCTCGCGTCCCCACGACAGGTGCATGGCGTTCTGCGCCATCTCGAGGCCCGAGGTCGCGACGCCGCCGGCGTTGGCGGCCTTGCCCGGCGCGAAGAGGATCTTCGCGTCGATGGCCGCGGTGATGCCCTCGGGCGTGGTCGGCATGTTGGCCCCCTCGGCGATGCAGACGCAGCCGTTCTTGATGAGGGTCTTCGTCTGCTCGCCGTTCAGCGTGTTCTCGGCCGCGCACGGGAACGCGACGTCGCAGGCGATCGACCACGGCTGCGCGCCAGGCAGGAACGTCGACTTGTACTTCTCGACGTACTGCTTGAGGCTGCCGCGGCGGTTGAAGACGAGGTCCTTCGTCCACTCGAGCTTCTCGGCGTCGATGCCCGCCGCGTCGTGCACGGTGCCGTCGTAGTCCGAGATGGCGACGACCTTGCCGCCAAGCTGCGTGACCTTCTCGACCGTGTGCAGCGCGACGTTGCCGGCGCCCGAGACGACGACGGTCTTGCCCTTGAGGCTGTCACCCTTGAGCGCGAGCATCTCCTCGGCGAAGTAGGTGCAGCCGTAGCCCGTCGCCTCGGTCCGGATGAGCGACCCGCCCCAGTCGAGCCCCTTGCCGGTGAGGACACCGGTGAACTCGTTCGCGAGCTTCTTGTACATCCCGAACAGGTAACCGATCTCGCGGCCGCCCACGCCGAGGTCACCCGCCGGCACGTCGGTGTCCGGGCCGATGTGGCGATAGAGCTCGCACATGAACGACTGACAGAAGCGCATCACCTCGAAGTCGCTCTTGCCGCGCGCGTCGAAGTCGCTGCCGCCCTTGCCGCCGCCCATCGGGAGGCCGGTGAGCGCGTTCTTGAACGTCTGCTCGAAGCCGAGGAACTTCAGCACGCCGAGGGTGACGGTCGAGTGGAAGCGGAGCCCCCCCTTGTACGGGCCGAGCGCGCTGTTCAGCTGCACGCGGAAGCCGCGGTTGACCTGCACCTGCCCCTTGTCGTCGACCCACGGCACGCGGAAGATGATGGTCCGCTCAGGCTCCACCATCCGCTCGAGGATCTTCGCCTGCCGGAAGGCGGGGGTCGTCTCGACGATCGGCATGACCGACTCGACGACCTCGTGGACCGCCTGGTGGAACTGCGGCTCGGACGGGTTCTTGGCGATGACATCCGCCATGAAGGATTCGACGGCCTTGCTCATTTGGGAGCGCTCCTTGTGGGCTCGGGCCATGAGGGCCCGCGTGAGGGGAAGGTGTCCCCCGGGCGCCCTCTTTTGCCCCTCTGACGCCCCCGGCGCAAGTGCCATGCGAGCGAATCTCGCGCGTCAAACGGAATCGCAAAAGCTGCGCCCCAGATCGCGAGCCGTGCGCCCATCGCGAGGCCTGATTCCCGGGTTGCGATACCGTAACGCGACCGGTCGAACGGTGACGCTTTGTGTCGTCAAGAACAACGCGGCGCGACAGACGCAAGCCTCCTCTGTCTGGACCCGCCTTGCGCCGCGCGGGCCATCGCCGCCCCTCCGGCTTCTGCCGCGACGTCGCGCAGAGCCCCGGGTCAGCGCCAGGCGAGCGCGCGCTCGAGGGCGTCGGCGAGGGCGTCGCCGCTGTAAGGCTTGAGGAGCGTGACGCGGATGTTGGCCTCATCGAGCTCCGCGTCGGAGTGCGTCCGGTTGGCGGTGGCGAGGACAACCGGCAGCCCGGGACGGATGGTGCCGATGGCACGGGCCAGGTCGAGCCCGCTGATGTCGGGCATGTGCAGGTCGGTCAGGACGACGTCGAAGCGGTACGGGTCGGCGCGCAGGACGCTGAGCGCGCGAGCGCCACCGTTGCAGAACGTGACCTGGTAGCCGAAGCGCTCGAGGAGGCGCGTGACTGCGCGGACCAGCGCGGGCTCGTCGTCGACGAGGAGGACCCTCGAGGAGCCGATCCCTGGCGCCGGGCGCGCGGCCTTGGCGGCAGCCTCCTCGTCCACCGCCTCCGGGAGGAACACGGACACGGTCGTGCCGCGCCCGAGCACGCTCTCGACGGCGATCGCCCCCCCGTGGTCCGCCACGATGCCGTGCGCGACCGAGAGGCCGAGCCCCGTCCCCTTCCCTGCCCCCTTCGTCGTGAAGAACGGCTCGAAGATGCGCGCGCGGGTGGCGGCGTCCATGCCGACGCCGTCGTCGGCGACGCGCACGCGCACGTAACGCCCCGGGGCGAGCCCGTCGGCGTTCGGCCGGCCGGCCGGGACCTCGGTCGTGTCGACGTGAAAGCCGAGCCTCGCCGGGCGCCCGTGAACGGCGTGCGATGCGTTGGACCCGAGCTCCAGGAGGACCTGGTGGATCTGCGTGGCGTCGACCAGCGCCCTCGGCGTCTCCGCCTCGAACTCGGTGACGACGTGGACGCCGACCGGGAGGTTGGCGCGGAGCAGCCGGCAGACCTCCTCGACCAGCACGCGCACGACCGTGGCGACGCGGCTCGAGGGCTGGCCACGGCTGAAGGCGAGGAGCCGCTTCACGAGACCAGCAGCGCGGGCAGAGGCCCCGGCGATCTCGGCGAGGCTCTCGGCGACGGGCGGGGCGAGGCCGGGCTCGGAGCGCGCGAGGTCGACGTTGGACACGATCGCGTTGAGGATGTTGTTGAAGTCGTGCGCGACGCCGCCTGCCAGCGTGCCGAGCGACTCGAGCCGGTGGGCCTGGCGCAGCTGGTCCTCGAGGCGCGCCCGCTCCTCCTCGACCCGCACGCGCTGGGTCACGTCGCGGATCGACGCGACCACGAGCCGCCCGCCGTCGCTCTCGAGCGGGTTCAGGCTGATCTCCACGGGGATGGTCGTGCCGTCCTTGCGCAGCGCCCAGAGGCGGCTGCGGTTCGACGCCAGCGTGTGCGGCGCGCCCCGGTCGGTGAACCGCTCGCGCTGCGCCACATGACCGGCGCGGAGCGGGGCCGGCAGCAGCGCCTCGACGCACAGGCCAGGGAGCTCGCCCCGGCCGTAGCCGAGCGTCTCCTCTGCGGCCCGGTTCACGAGGACGATGCGCCCCGACCCGTCGGCGACCACGACGGCGTCGGGGATGGCGTCGAAGGCCCTGGCCGCTCGCCACGCGTAGGCGTCGTCGCCCCTGCTCTCGCTGGCCGTCGCGACGTCCCCCTCGCCAACAGACACGCTCTTCAAGCTCGTCCTCTCGCTGTCCATGACGGCGCCTCGAGCGATGCGCCGAGGTGGGCCCGGTCACGGGCGCTCGCCGGGGACCCTACCACCAAGCCGTGCGGCCAGCCTAGCCGCCACGGAGCGCCACGAAGGGCCGGGCCAGGAATGACGAAGGCCGCTCGCGTGAACCTCGCGAACGGCCTTGTTTTCTGCGGTAATTGTAGGCGCGATTGGGATTGAACCAACGACCCCTACCGTGTCAAGGTAGTGCTCTACCACTGAGCTACGCGCCTGTTGGGGAGGCGTGGATTAGCCCTCGGGGAAGCGCGAGTCAAGCCTCTGCGATCGGCACCGTCGCTACTGGCAGCGGAAGCTCACACAGGAGAGGGCGCCGCCGCACGCGCCGGCGTCGCCGGCGGTGCAGCACGGCTCCCCCGCCCCACCGCACGCCGCGCACGTGCCGCCGGAGCAGACGACCGAGGCCCCCGCGCACGCCGTCCCGCCGCAGCAGGGCTCGCCAGGATCGCCGCAGGCGGCGCAGACCTTGTCCGTGCCGGTCGTGGTCACGCACTCGACCTCGGAGGCCGTACAGCCGACCGTCGCGCAGCAGGCCTGCCCGGGCCCGCCGCAGACCCCACAGCCACCGTCCGCGCAGGCGTGACCGCAGCTCGAGCTCTCGCAGAGCCCGCCGTTCGTGAACGGGCAGACCGAGCCGGAGGGGGTGCAGACGTCTTCGACGCAGCACCCGCCGCCCGAGCACGTGCCGGTGTCGCAGCAGGGCTGGCCGGGCCCGCCACACGCGCTGCAGTACCCCTTCGCGTTGCAGGCCGACCCCGCGGGGCACGCGCTGGCGGCGCCGCAGAGCTGGCCCAACGCCTGCCCCGAGACGGTGCAGACGCCGCTCGCGCACGTCGTCCCGAACGGGCAGGCCGCGTCGCGCGCCCCGCAGAGCCCCGCGTCAGCGCCGCCCCTGGCCGCCTCCGGCGGGGCGTCCCTCGCCGCCTCGGTGACGACGTCCCGTGACGCCGCGACGTCCGCGGCAGCCTGGTGGTCGGCGGCGCTCGCTTCCGCCTGCGCCGCGTCGCGCACCGTGACGTCGACCGTGGAGACATCCTTCGCCCCGCCGTCCACTCCCGTGAGCCCGGCGTCGGTCGCGGCGTCGGCGACCACGACGCCCGAGTCGAGGGGGGGGGGCTCGCCGGTGTCGCACGCGCAGAGGCCGAGAAATCCACAGGCGAGCGCGCGGAGTGCCGCGCGGGGGGGGAGGCGCATGGGTGGACTCTACACCGGCAGTCGCTGCGTCACCGAGACGATGCGCGCGAGGGTGTTCATGGGGTCAGAGCACGACGTGCGTGCGGTCGACGATCAGGATCGCGAGGATCGCGACGAGGTAGACGATCGAGTACGCGAACAGAGAGCGGGCCCACTTGTTCCCCGAACGCTCGCGAAGCCCGTAGGCCGAGAGGGCGACGAAGAGCGCGCCGAGGGCGCACGCCGCGGTCAGGTAGGCCGTCCCCGAGAGCCCGCAGACGCCGAGGCTCGAACCGACCAGGAGGAGCGTGTAGGCGAGGATCTGGCGCTTGGCGGCGCGCTCGCCCCGCTCGACCGGGACGATCTTCATGCCGGCGGACGCGTAGTCCTTGGCCCGGAAGAACGAGATCGCGATGAAGTGGGGGACCTGCCAGACGAAGAGGAGCGCGAAGAGACCGACCCCGCCGAGCTGCACGGCAGGTGGGAGCGTCGCGAGGCGGGCGGGGCCCGCGCCCGTGACCGAGCCCGTCACCGCAGTCCAGCCCATCAGCGGCGGCATGGCGCCTGGGACCGCGCCCACCAGCAGCGCCAGCGTGCTGTGGCGCTTCATGGGCGTGTAGACCGCCACGTAGATCACCAGGGCGACGAGCCCCAGGAGGGCCGTCACCAGGTTCACCGAGAGGAGGAGAGGGAGCGACACGGCCGCGAGCAGGAGCCCGAACGCGAGCGCGACCCCGGGGGCCATTCGGCCCGAGGGGAGCGGGCGGCGGCTCGTGCGCGCCATCAGGCCGTCCAGATCGCGCTCCCACCACATGTTCAGCGTGTTGGCGGACGAGACGATGAGCGTCGTGCCCAGCAGCGCGGCAAGCGTCGCCCCCCACGGGAGGCGCCCGGGGGCCATGGCGATCCCGCTGGCGCAGGTGGCGAGGACGATGAGCGTGATGCGGGGCTTCGTGAGGGCGAAGATGTCGCGCAGCGAGGCCCGGGCGGATCGCGGCCCGACCGGCGACGGCGAGCGCGCGGGCTGGGCCGGCATCTCAGGCTGGTCTTGGACGCAGTCCGGGTTGGTCGTTACCACGCTGGTTTGCTCTCGCGCTCGGTCGTCGTCTCGGTGGGCTGAACTCGCGGCACGCCGTGCTCCCCCTGAACCGATGTCTCGGCTCGGCGGGGCATGCCGGGCGTTTGGCGCCGGCGGACCATAGTAGAAGGCGGCGTCGTTGCAAGCCACGAGGCAGGCGACGGCGTGGCGCGCCGGCTCAGGAGCCGCGGCGGGGCGCCTCGGGGGCTACGACGGCGCTGGCCCGAGGCCCCCCCGGCCCACGCGCCGCCCGGGCGGCGAGGATCGTGTGCCAGACGGCGCGCTCGTCGGTCACCGACCGCATCAGCCAGACGGCCGCCGCGGCGGCGGCGAGCGCTCGGAGGGGGACATCGAAGGTGCCGCGGCCGATGAGCGAGAGCGACAGGGCCATGACGACCGCGACGACCTGGCCGCGCTGAACCGCCGCGACGCCCGCGAGGAGGATGGACGCCGCGAGGAGGAAGACGGGGAGGCCGCCCGGGCCGAAGGCGTGCGGGAGCCCCGCTGCGGTGGCGAGCGCGATGTGGGCGGCGGCCTCCCAAGGCGTGGCCGTGACGCTGGCGCCGCGCGACGCGCTGTAGGTGAGGATCCACGCGAGCGCGATGGCGAACGACGAGAGCGCCTGACCACCGAAGCGACTCCGTGTCCCGAGCCAGGCCGCTGCGATCACCTGGCCGAGCCCCTCGAGCGCGACGGCCACGGTCGCCACGACGCGGGCGGCCTCGTAGAGGCTCATGTTCCCGGCGTCGCCCGCGACCCGCGCGAAGTTCCACGCGACGACCCGGAAGACCGCGGCGAGGCCGAGCGACATCATCACGCTCGCGACCGCCCGGGTGTGGCTGGTCCGGAGCCCCTGCGCCGCCGCCGTGATCACGGCGAACGAGGTCACGACCGCGAGGGAAGCCGACACGATCGGCGGCAGCGGACGGAGGAGGGCCGGGGCGGCCAGCGCCACGGCCAACCCCGCGGCCGAGACCCCGAGCCCTCTCCAGGCGTTCTCGAACCGCCCCCCGCGTGAGAGCTCGAACGCGGCCATGACGATCAGCGCGCCGAGGAGCCCGGTCATGAAGTACGCCAGCGTCCAGGCGACTCGGTTCACCGCGTCGACGACGCGGTCGTTCGCCAGCCCGCGGAGACCCGGGGCGACGAGCACCCCCATGACCGCGGCGAGGAACCCCCCGACCGCGGCGATCCGCAGGAGCCATGCGGTCTGCTGCATCGACGAGCCGGCTCGCGACCGCCCCGAGGTGGCGGGGGCGGCCTCGACCGCGGCGGGGGGCGCGGGCTCGGAGGGGGGCGCGGTCGGGCTCATCAGGCTCGCGGAGTCGGCGGCAGGTCAGGATGCACGCGCAGGCCTGCGGACGTCGAGCGCCCCCTCGCGCATCTCGTTGATGTTCGCGGGGGGAGGGGCGCCGCGCTCCTGCGACGGCGGGGCGCCCGGGAGCTTCGGTCCGGGGTTCGGGTCGACGGGGGGAGCGGGCGCCGGGACGTTGAGCATGAAGGGGCTCGCGTTGATGGTGGAGCAGGCGATGGCCTCCTCGCGGTGGAACTCCCAGTGGAGATACACGCGCCCGTCCGGGGAGACGATCGCCGTCGGGGCCGGACCAAACGGGGAGGCCCGCTGCACCGAGTCGAGCGCCGCGATGTCGAACGCCGTGATGCCGCTCGTCTTCACGACGCCCATCTTCACGACGTGCCCGGTGCGGGTGACGATGATCTCGAGGCGCGTGTAGATGCGCGGGTTGTTCATCGGGTTCTCGCGGCCGAGGCCGTCGAGCGACCCGAGGAAGGCCTCGGCGAAGATCGGGTGGATGCGGTTGTGCATCCCGTTCAGGTAGGTCGCGAAGGGGGACCGGGCCGTGTTGAGGGAGGTCTGGTTCCCCGGCTTGACCGAGGAGACGTAGTTCTCGATGGCGCTCCGCCACCGCTCGAAGTTCGACGCGACGAAGCTGCCGCGGTGCTCGCTCCGCCGGCGCTCGCCGTCCGCCTCTCGTTCCCGCGTCAGCTGGTCCTGCCCGACCGAGGCGACGACCGAACGCTGGTTCAGGTTGAGGTTGACCTGCCCGGGCCCTGGCTTCCCCCCCAGGCCGAGCCACGCCGTCGAGGCGACCGCGGCCCCGGTCCGCTTCGACTGCCCGGCCGCCCCCTCGCGAGCCCCCGACCCGACGCGGACGGGGTTGAAGCTCCAGTTGCCGTCGGCGTCGATCACGACCGCGGACCCGGGGGAAGGCTGCCCCTCGGACCCCGCCTCGTGGACCGTCGGCGCCCCTGCCTGACGCCCGTCCCCGCCGGACGCAGCCTGCGCCCCGGCCGCCCCGGGGATCGCGGTCGCCCCCATGGGGCGCGTCGGCATCGGCTCGCGCTGCACCTCGAACTCGGTCCCCTTCTCGCCTGGCCCCCGGTTCTTCTCGCCGGCGTGCGCCTCGCTGTCGGCGACCTTGGTCCGGTCGCTGTCCCCCACGAGGCCCTGCGGCCCGGCGTGGCTGGCGCCAGGCGTCGGGTTCGGGTCGTCCTGGTCGTGGGACGTCTGGGTCGCGACGGTCTCCTTGTCGACCTTGTTCGCGTCGTCGCCGAGGAAGCGCGCGTTGGGGTTGTCCTCCTGGTTGGGCTTCACGTGCTGCCGGACCGCGATGCGATGGTCGACCTGCGGCGGCGGCTCCGGGGGCTTCTGGGCGGAGGCCACGGGCTGGGGGAGAATCGCGATCTTCTTCTCGGGCGGCGGCGGCGGCTTCGGGGCCTCGGGCTTGGGAGGCGTCACCGTGGGAGCGGGGGGAGGCTTCGGCGGAGGTGGCGGCGGCGGCTCGGCGAGCTCGGGAGCGGGGGGAGTCTCCTTCTCGGCCTCGAGCGACGAGACGTCGAACGTTTGCTCCCGGCCCCGGACGTGTTCGCGGGCCCGCGCCCCGAGCGACGCCAGCGCGACGCCGTCATCGTGGAAGGTCGCGATCTGGTCCCCCCCTTCGCCCATCGCGAAGTGCGCGCAGATCGCCGCGCAGATCCAGAGGACGAGCGGGGTGTTGACCTCACGCGAAGACACAGTCACCAAACATAGTGCCTACCAGCCCGTTCACCACTCCGCTGGACGAATCGACGCTCGCGGCGACCTCCCGGCACGGGCCAGGGGGGCCCCTCCGGAGGCTGAGCTGCAGGGTGAAGTGGGCGTAAATAAGAGAGATTACGCTGCCCGGTCACGGGAGGCGGACCGGGGGGGCTGCGGCTTGCGGGGTAGAGAGCGCCCGGTCGAGCGCGTCCGTGTCGTACCGGATGAGCGCCTCGTACGAGTCGACCCCCGGGGTCCCGCCGAGCGGGTCGAGGACTCCATAGGGGAGGCCCGTCGCGCGGGCGAGGGCGCGCGCCGGCTCGGAGTCGAGCTGCGGCTCGCCGAAGACGGCCGCGGCGTGGAGTTCACGGAGGCGCGCGGCGAGGAGGGCCTGCTCGGCAGGCGCAGGGCTCACCCCGGGGCGTGCCTCGACCACGGCGCCCACCTCGAGCCGGTAGCGAGCGGCGTAGTAGCGGAGATCGTCGTGCAGCGTGGCGAAGGTGCGCACCTTCCAGGCCGCCGTCCGCGCCAGGGTCTCCTGGTCGAGCCGTTCGAGCGACTGGGTCACCGCGAGGCTGCGCCCGCGGTAGGCGGTCGCGTGGGTCGGGTCGACGCGGCAGAGCTCGTCGCTGATGGCGCGCGCCATGAGGAGGGCCCGCTGCGGGTCGAGCCACGCGTGGACGTCGACGGTCTCGCCCCCCTGCCCGTCGCCCGCCACCGGGGCCGGCGGCGACGGGTCCCGCGGGCCCGGGGGGACCGACGCCCTCGGGAGGGTGGGGACGCGGTCGACCAGGCGCAAGACGCGAGGGGGACGGGCCCCGGCCGTGACGGTCGGCTGGGCCCACGCGTCGAGGTCGAGGCCGATGATCACCGTCAAGTTCGCGCCGGCGACGCGGTCGAGATCGGCGGCAGATGAGGAGTAGGCGTGCGGGCTGACCCCGACCGGCGCCAGCAGCAGCACGTCGGCGTCCGGCCCGGCGATGCGGCGCGTCAGATCGTAGACGGGGAAGATGCTGGCGAGGACCTTCGGCCGTGAGCGGGCCCCCCGGTGGCAACCGGAGAGCACGGCGACGAGGCCGAGGACGGCGACGAGGAGGAGCCCGCGCCTCGGGCGGGCGGGGGGCAAAGGCGGCGGTCCGTCACGCTTGCACACGGGCCCAGGCTAGTACGCGCGACGGGCTTCCGCACCTCCCCGGAGCGAGCCCCGTGGTAGACCGTCGACAGGCGCATGCTCCAATACGAAATCCGCGGTGCGATCCCTTCGGACGAAGAGATGCTGCTGCAGGTCGCGCACTACCTGAACACGGTGAACCTCCCGGACGACCGCGAGGCGATCCGCGGCATCCTCGACCAGGCGCAGCGGAGCTTCACGGAGCAGATCAAGGACCCGAAGCGGCGCGACTACGTCTTCGTCCTGCTCGACAACCACGCGCCCGGCGGGCCGCGGCTCATCGGCACGTCGATGATCATCGCGCAGCTCGGCCGGCGCGACGCCCCCTACATCTACCTCGATGTCATCGACGAGGAGCGCTACTCGGCGACGCTCGACCGCCACTTCAAGCACACGACCCTCTCCATCGGCTACTCGTACAACGGGCCGACCGAGATCGGCGGGCTCATCCTCCACCCCGACTACCGCAAGGTGCCGGAGCGCATCGGGCTCTTCCTCTCCTACATCCGCTTCCTCTTCATCAAGATGCACCGCGAGTGGTTCCGCGACGAGGTGCTCGCCGAGCTCCTCCCGCCGCTCGAGGCCGACGGCACCTCCCACCTGTGGGACGCCCTCGGTCGCCACTTCACCGGCCTGACCTACGCCGAGGCGGACATCCTCTCGAAGAAGAACAAGGAGTTCATCCGCGGCCTCTTCCCCGAAGGGACGATCTACGCCTCGCTCCTGCCGAAGCAGGCGCAGGAGGTCATCGGCAAGGTCGGCGTGCAGACGCGGGGGGTCGAGAAGATGCTGCGGCGCATCGGCTTCCGGTACGCCGAGCGGGTCGACCCGTTCGACGGCGGGCCGCACTTCACGGCGCCGACCGACGAGATCTCCCTCGTGCAGCGGACCCACCGCGCCCGCGTGGTCCGGCTCGTCTCGGCGGACGACGCCCCGAAGCCGCGCGCGCTCCTGGGGCTCGACCTCGCCGGGCCGCCGTACTTCCGGGCCGGCTGGACGCACTGGAGCGAGACCGAGGAGGGGGGCGTCATGGAAGCCGCCGTCGCCGAGCACCTCGGGATCGGCATCGGCGACGAGGTCTGGGCGCTGCCGCTCGAGTAGCGCCGCCGCGAGCGGACTCCGGACCGACGGACCGCCGCGGCGAGAATCGACCGGGCGACGCGCAAAGGCGCTCAAGTTTCCCGGCGAGCCGCCGCGGGCCATCGGCGCGAATTTGTTCTCAAGAAGCGCGCCGCGGGGCCGTCTCATGGTGCATGCGGGCATGACGCCCAACGGTGCCAAGAAGGCGCCGGACCATCTCCATGAAGGAGTCCCACCATGTCTCTCTTTGTCCAGACGAACCTCGCGTCCCTCGGTGCCCAGAACTCGTTCGCAGCCAACGAGATCAAGCTCAACAAGACCTACCAGCAGCTCTCGAGCGGCTACAAGATCAACAGCGCCGGGGATGACGCCGCGGGCCTCGGCATCGCGAAGCGGATGACGGCGCAGGTCGACTCGTACGCGACGGCGACCAGCAACGCGAACGACGCCATCAGCATGACGCAGACCGCCGACGGGGGCGCGGAGCAGATCAGCAACATCCTCGACCGCCTCCGTCAGCTGGCCGTCGAGGGGGCCAACGGCACGATGAGCGCGAACGACTCGTCGAACCTCGACACCGAGTTCCAGGCGCAGCTCACGGAGATCGACCAGATCGCCAACACCACCGCGTTCAACGGCGTCAACGTACTCGCCGGCGTCGGCGGTGTCGCGGCCGCGAT
>Ga0316217_10002523_pt1 | contig 21935 bp, 16 predicted proteins | sample 1anoAmetaG_FD_203633 | JGI IMG/M metagenome (GOLD analysis project Ga0316217, IMG submission 203633) | Freshwater microbial communities from Trout Bog Lake, Wisconsin, USA - 1anoA | ecosystem: Environmental > Aquatic > Freshwater > Lake > Hypolimnion/Profundal zone | place: USA: Wisconsin...
GCGAAAACTCGTCATTCTCGCAAACACGCTGGTCGCTCAGGACCGAACGTGGACACCAAAGGCGGCTTGACCATCACGGATACTCTAGCCCATCTGCCCATAGCCGCGGGCCATGGCGGCGGCGAGGACAGGAAGAAGCGCGAACAGGGCGACCTCCAGCCAGAGCAGCCGGCGCACGCCCGCGATCTCGGCCTCCGGCGGCGTCGGCGATCCCGGCTTGCGCCAGCGGATATAGGCCAGCGTCGGGGGCACGGACAAAAGGCCGATGACGACGAACACGGCGATCTTGGCCCAGAAGATCGCGTTGTGCTGGTAGTAGTCCCAGCCCTTGGCGGCGAAGACGGCGCGGGAAAAGCCGAAGGTGACGATCACGCCCGCGAGGATCCCGTACCACAGGTCGACGCCGGCGACCCGCTTGATCGCGCTGTCATCCATGCCCTTTTGCACCAGCACGAGCTCGACGATCAGCACGCCGAACAGGGCGAAGATCGTCAGATGATGGCCGACGGCCAGACCAAGATCGAGCATGCAGCGCCCTCCCCTTCCGCCTCAGTGCGGAACGAGACCGCCGAGGATGTCCGACAGATTGGACGATTTCTTCTTGGTCGTCGACGGATCGCTCGTCGCGGGCGTTTTTGCAGGCGACTTGTCCCCCGTCAGTCCGCCCAGCAGGCCCGCAAGCCCGTCGCCCCCGGACTTGCCGATCTGGCCAAGCAGGGCCGCTTCGGCCGCGCCCGTCAGATCCGGCTCGTAGCTCAGCTTCGCCCAGGGGCCGTGGATGCGGATGGGCACGCCGCCCAGGCTGTAGGACTTGCCCAGCGCCTTGCCCGCCGCCTGCGGCTTGATCGCCATGTCGAGGGACTGCTCGCCGATATTGATCGCGCCGACGCCGCCGACGCTGACGCCAGGGCCGCTTAAGGACACGTCCTTGGTCGAGGCGACGCCGCCGGCAAGGGTGAAGTCCGCCCCCGCCACCGAGAAGGCGGTCTTGGCGTTCGCGCCCACCGCCCCGCCCGTGATCGCCGAAGCCGGTTTTTTCGAGACGGCCGCGAGATCAACGCCCAGCACCGCGCCGTTGGTCACGGTCATCGAGGCCTTGCCCGCAAGCGCGTGCATCAGCGCATTCGCGTCGCCGCCGCTGGTGACGAGATTGATGTCCGCCGCCGCCTGCCCTTCCAGCTTGTCCACCTTGAAGGCGTCGCTCAGCAGGGTCTTGGCCTCCACCCCCGTCAGCTTGAACAGGAAGGCGAAGCGGCCGCCATTGGCCAGCGGCGCGGCGGTCACCCGTCCCGTCCCCGTTCCGCCATAGAGCGCCATCTGCGCAATGGCGATGTCGGCCTGGCCCTCGGCGATCTTGGCGGCGAGATGCACGTTGCTGGCCTTGTACTTGCGGAACTCGACTGCGCCCGCGCGCACCTGCAGGTCCGCGTCAAAGGCCTTCAGGGCGTCCAGCCGGATCGGCTGGCGGGGCCAGGCCGCGCCGGGAGGGGCCTCTGGCCCCAGATACGGGTTCATGTCGAGATCCGCCGTGGCGACGTCGCCCGAGGCCTTGGGCCGTGACCCCGACAGATCAAGGGTAACATTCCCGGACGCCTTGAGGTGATCGAGGCCGATCTGCGCGCCGGTGATGGCGATCACCTGGCCCTGGCGGACGATGTGCCCCCTGGCCGAAAAGGCGCCCAGCCCCGGCCCCGGCGTCATCCTTGATCCGGCGAGGGCGGCGAGGTCGCGCAAGGACGGGCCGTGCACGTCGATGTCGCCGGAAAGACCTTCAGGGTCCGGCGCAAAATGTCCGCCCACGGACAGTGTGACGGGTTTTGAGTCCAGCGACAGGTTGAACGCCGTGGCCTTGCCCGCCATCAGGGCCCTGGGGCTTGCGACCCCGAAGCCGAACTTGGCCGGCTGATCGCCGAAGGCGAAGTCGCCCTTGCCCGCCAGCGGCTGGTCCAGCCCCTGCAGGGCCAGCGACAGGTTGAGCTGGGACAGGGTCTGCGTCCGCCCGCTTGCGCCATCAAGGTAGGACAGGGCGCCGCCGCTGATGAGCAGCCGGTCGATGCGCAGATCCTTCAGCCAGCTCGGCGGGGGCTGGGCGGGCGCGGTCGATTTGGGGGCGAGGGTCCAGTTGACCCGCCCGTCCGCGAGCTTTTCCAGATGAACACTGGGCGCCTGCAGCACGATGTCGCGCACCTCGATCCGTCCGCCCAGCAGCGGCAGGGGCGCGACGCCCACGGCCACCGACTGCGCCTCGATCAGATGCGCGGCCCGGCCGCCTTGAATATTGGCGATGGCGGGCTCTCCCGCCTCGACCCCTAGGACCGGCCAGAGCGTCAGCTTCACGCCCTTGAGGGTCACCGGCCGACCGAGCTTGTCCGACAAAACCCGCGCCAGTTCCGCGGCCATGTTGCTGTGCGCCACATAGGCCGACGCGCCGAACACGGCCAGCGCCGCCGCGCCGGCGACCGCCGCGACGCCCACCAGCAGCCGTCCGCCAAGGCCCATTCCCTGCTTTGCCATGAACCGCCCACCCCAGATCTATAGTTAACGCAATACTAACCTTTGTTACTCGCACTTGAAACCGGCCACACCGGTTCGGCGCAGGAATTGGGCGGGACTCAACTTAAAATCGGTCCGCAACTCCGCGATTTCGACGTGCAAAGCACCTTCACAAATATGTGCGACATATGGACGTCAAACGTCCGATTTTGGGTGCGGAGTGTGGGATGAGTATCTTGTGGTCGCGTTTTACGGTGCTGAACGCGGTGATTGCGGGCGCTCTGGTCTGCGCCGGGCTCGGCGCAATGGTCGACCGGGTGTTCCTGTGGCCGCTGCTGGTGCTGGTTCCCCTGGTCCTGGTTGGTCTGCACGACCTGGCCCAGACCTCGCACGCCATCTTGCGCAACTATCCGATCATCGGCCACTTACGCTTTATCCTCGAGGCGATCCGCCCGGAGATCCGGCAGTATCTGATCGAAGACGAACGCGATCCGGTGCCCTTCAGCCGCGAGCAACGCGCCCTGGTCTATCAGCGCGCGAAGAATGTCTTCGACAAGCAGCCCTTCGGCACCGTGCGCGACGTCAATGCCCCCGGTTATGGCTGGATCGCCCACTCCATCCAGCCCAAGGAGGAGATCGACGCCGACTTCCGCATCATGATCGGCGGTCCCCAGTGCCAAAAGCCCTACGCCGCCTCGATCCTGAACATCTCGGGCACAAGTTTCGGCGCCGTCAGCGCCAATGCGATCCAGGCGTTCAACAAGGGCGCCAAGCTCGGCGGCTTCGCCCACAATACCGGCGAAGGCTCGATCAGCCGCTATCACCGCAAATATGGCGGAGATCTGATCTGGCAGGTGGCGACGGGCTATTTCGGTTGCCGCACAAAGGACGGCTGGTTTGATCCTGACGCCTTCGCCAAGCAGGCCGCCAGCGATCAGGTGAAGATGATCGAGCTGAAGCTGTCGCAGGGCGCCAAGCCCGGCCACGGCGGGGTGCTGCCCATGGCCAAGATCACCGCCGAGATCGCCAGGACCCGCGGCGTGCCCAGGGACCGCGACTGCGTGTCCCCCGCCTCGCATCCGGAGTTCGACACGCCGCTCGGCATGATGACCTTCATCAGCCGCCTTCGGGAGCTGTCCGGCGGCAAGCCGGTCGGGATCAAGCTGTGCATCGGCCACCGCTATGAGTTCATGGCCCTGCTCAAAGCGATGATCGAGACGGGGGTGACGCCGGACTTCATCGTCATCGACGGGGGCGAGGGCGGCACCGGCGCCGCGCCGCGGGAGCTGACCAACCATGTCGGCCTGCCCCTCCTCGACGCCCTGAAGTTTGTGCAAAGCGCGCTGATCGGCGCAGGTCTGCGCGACCGGCTTAAAGTCGGGGCCAGCGGCAAGATCATCACCGCCTATGACATCTGCCGGGTGTTCGCCCTGGGCGCCGACTATGTCCTGTCGGCGCGGGGCTTCATGTTCGCCGTCGGTTGCATCCAGGCGCGGTCCTGCCACACCAACCGCTGTCCCACCGGCGTCGCCACCCAGGGCGCCTGGCGCCAGCGCGCGCTGGTGGTCCGCGACAAGGCGGTGCGGGTCGCCAATTTCCACCACAACACCGTCAAGGCCGTGGGCCAGGTGATCGCCGCGGCGGGCCTGTCGCACCCCAGCGACATCAAGCCCATGCATCTGCATATGCGCGACGCGAACGGACAGGTCATGCGCGGCGACGAAGCGGTGATCTGGCCGGCCCCCGGCGCTTTCCTCAATGGCGGCGGCGACGCGATGCTGGCGCGGGAGTGGGCCCGGGCGCAGGCCGATAGCTTCGCCTCCGCAGAGTAAGGTCTACTAAGGCGGCGCGGTGGCGGCGAGGCTGTCGCGGGCGTCAAGCTCTGCGATCCAGGCGCTGAGCTTTGGATTTCCCGCCGTCCAGTCCACGTCCGGCAGGCGAAACCGCACATAGCCGAAGGCGCAGGCGAGGGTGATGGCGCCCAGGTCAAAGGCCTGCGCCGCCCCCGTCAGCTCGTGTTCCAGCGCCGCGGCGGAGTCGAGGATCGCCCCGCGCCAACGGGTCATCCAGGCCTCGGAGCGCAGCTCCGCCGGGCGTCGCCCCTCCATCACCATGTTGAAGCCCGCCTCGGCAACGCCGTCCCCGAGCGCCTGCCGACGCAGAGCGGTCCAGCGCGCGGGACCGGCCCTGGGCACAAGCGGCGGCGCCGATCCCAGGGTGTCGAGATAGTCGCAGATCACCGGGCTGTCATAGATCGCCTGTCCGTCATCGAGGATCAGGGCCGGGATCTTGCCCAGCGGATTGGCGCGACGCAGCGCCTCCGTCTCCGCCGCGTCGCCAAAGACATTGACCCCCACGACCGACACATCGAGCCCCCGCTCCAGGATCATCACGCGGGCCTTGCGGGCGAAGGGCGACGTCGGCGAACTCAGCAACTGCATGGGAGACCTCCGGTGATAGGCGGCGCGTTTTTCAGCAGCTGGACGCGCGCCCGACAATCTCGCAGCGCTTCACGGCCGCGCCGGACTCATCATGCACGACCACGCTCCAGCGATCCACCGCCCGCCGCTCAAGGGTCATGAAACCGAACTTGCCGGTCCATGAACTGAAATGGTCGACCACGGTCCCCGGCGCGGGGGCGGCGCCTGGGGGCAGCGTGTCCGGGATCGGCGGCGTGTCCTCCAGGGTTCCCGAAAAACCGGAGATAAACTGGGTCGGCTGCGGGGTTGCGAAGCTGACCTGCTGCCACAGATGGACGTGTCCCGACAAAAGCGCCTGGACCGTCTCGGGGAAGAGGTTCGGCGTCTGCGCCGCAAACAGGCTCTGCGGCCCGCGATTGCCAGGACGCATGACCACGCCGCCGGCCTTGTCGGGATAGGCGCTGAAGCCCAGGATCGGCTTGTGATTGGCGACGAAGGTGTAGCGCGCCTTGGTCGACAGGGCGGTCATCTCCTGGTGCGTCCGGCGGATCTGGTCCCCTTGCAGGCTGTCCGGCGCGATCTGCCCCTCGCCCACAGCGGCCAGATCCAGCACGATCACCTGCGCGCCGTCGCCCAGGGGCGCGGCGTAAGGCGCGGTGTAGTCGTTCTCGGCGTCCGCCGTCTCGTCGTTGCAATCCCGGCCCGCGATCAGGGGATGGGGATCAAGGAAGCGGAACCAGCCCTGCCCCGCGCGCACGCAGGTCTCGTGATTGCCGCGCACAACGATAAAGGGCGCGGCGGCCAGCAGCGGCGCGCCGGGCGAGAAGAAGTCGGCGTTCCAGGCGTCCCAGCCATAGCCCCAGGGGGAGCCGGCGCAACCTTGACGATCCGTCGGGCACGCGGTTTCGCGATAGTGATAGTCGCCGACATGGATGACCAGATCGGGGCGCCAGTCCGCCGCCAGCCTGGCGATCTTCGCAAACGGATAGGCGGCCGGATCGTTGCAGTCCTGGGACTGCCCCTCCGAAGCCTTCAGGCGGCAGCCCGTGTCGCCGATCACGACGATGCGGTCGATGCGCGCCGGCGGCAGGGGCAGAGCCGCGCCGGCCAGGCTGAGACGGGCCACGCCCTGGGGCGCCGCCGCTTCGCAGGTCAGCACCGGAAACGCCGACGGCTTGGAAAGGGCCGGTCCCGACAGCGTCTTGCGCAGCGGCGCCGTCGCAGGCGCAGCGCGCACCTGCATGGCAAGGACCGCTCCGTCCGCCGTCAGGGTCGGACAGACAGCCTCCGACGTGATCGCGCGGACGATCCTTTGCCCATCGTCTCCAAGCACGACATAGCCCGCAAGTACACTTTTCGCGTGTGCGGCGACGGCGAAAAGGCAGGCGACCAGCCCAAGAATCACCCCATGTCCAGCCCGACCGAGCATCACCGCCTCCACCACGTTGTGAAAAACCCGACGACGACTAACCTGCAAACGTGACAGTTCGACATTGTTCTGAAAACCTAAGAGAGACATGTTCATACTCTACAGCTAAGTTGCCGCGACTTTGGGGGTCTGCACCCTCGCATTTCAGTGTCAGCCCCCGGAAAAGCCCTGCAAGCGCATGGCGGACGTCATCCACAAGATCCTCGATTTTCGGCGTCAGGAAAGGCGTTTCCTTGCGCTCGGCGTGGTGGTCGCGGCGGCCTGTTCGACGGTCTGGCTGCCGGTCTGGGTCTCAGCGGTCTGGCTGGCGGCGAACCTCATCAGCGCAGTCGCGGGCAAGTTGTTGATCGAGCGCCGCTTCACCAACACCCTGAGCGTGTGGTCCGAGTGGGAGCTGGCGGCGTGGACGATGCTGAGCGCGGTCGCCTATGCGATCCTCCCCCTGCTGCTGGTGATCCAGCGAGACCAGATGGCGACACTGACGGGGGTGTGCATCGCGGGCAGTCTCCTGCTGCGCGGCGCGAATGAGTTCTCGATCTCGAGGCTGGCCGGCGGCGCCATTCTGTCGTCGATGTTCATCATCGCCACCGTCGGCGCGATGTTTCACATGTTCGACGCGCCGCTTCTGCAGATCGGGGCGTTGCTGACCACTTTGCTCACCTTCTTCACCTACATCCTCGGCCACGCCCAGCATCGCCGCGACGGGGAGCGCAGGCTGGCCGACGCGCTTTCTGCGGCGGAGCGCAACGAGCGCCGGGCCAACGCCGCCAGCGAAGCCAAGAGCACCTTCCTCGCCACGATGAGCCACGAGATCCGCACGCCGCTGAACGGCATTCTGGGCATGGCCCAGGCGATGCGCGCGGACGCGACGGAGCGGGACCAGATCGAACGGCTGGACGTGATTCAGACCTCCGGCGCGGCGCTTCTGGCCGTGCTCAATGACGTGCTCGACCTCGCCAAGATCGAAGCGGGGCGCCTCGACTTCGCGATCGAGGTCTTCGATCCCGCCGAGCTTGCGGGGCAGGTCGCCAACAGCTTCTCCACCCTCGCGGACGCCAAGGGCGTCACCTTTTCGGTCAGGATCAAGCCGAACGCGGCGGGTCTTTACGTCGGCGATCCGGTCCGGCTGCGGCAGGTCTTGAGCAATCTCGCCTCCAACGCCGTAAAGTTCACCGATCAGGGCGCGATCGGGATCGTGGTGTCGCGGATCGGGGACCGCCATCGCTTTGTCGTGTCCGACACCGGCGTCGGCGTTGCGGCTGACCAGATCCCGCACCTGTTCGAGAAGTTCTCGCAGGTCGATTCCTCCACGACCCGGCGACACGGCGGCGCGGGGCTCGGCCTGTCCATCTCCGCGGCCCTGTGCGCCCTGATGAACGGGCAGATCGATGTGGAGAGCCAGGTCGGTCGCGGTTCGCGTTTCATCGTCACCCTGCCGCTGTCCCCATTCTCCGGTCCCGTTCCTGCGGTCGAGCCGCGGCCGGCGGGGCGCGAGCTGACCGGCGTGCGCCTGCTGGCGGCCGAGGACCATGCGGTGAACCAGATCGTGCTGCGCAGCCTCCTAACGCAGTTCGGGATCGACGCGGTGATCGTGTCCAACGGGCAGGAGGCGGTCGACGCCTGGCGACGCGCCGCGTGGGACCTTGTGCTGATGGATGTGCAGATGCCGGTGCTGGACGGGGTGGAGGCGACGCGGACCATCCGCGCCCTGGAGGCGCAGGAGGGCCGCGCCCGGGTGCCGATCCTGGCCCTGACCGCCAACACCATGTCGCACCATCTGGAGGAATATTTCGCCGCCGGCATGGACGGCTGCGTCTCCAAGCCCATCGTCGCCGACGACCTGATCGGGGCCCTGGTTTCGGCGCTGGAATCGGAGCTTTCGGTCTAGATCCGCAGGCCTTCCAGCAAAGGCGCGTAGGCGGCCATGGGCGGACAGTGGGCGCCGATGCGCTTGCCTTCATCGTCATAGCGGCGCAGGCGCACGGCGTCGCGCCAGTGCGGCAGGGTCTCGAACTGACGCGCCTGTTCCGCCGTCAGCGGCCCGCCCTGCAGGTGGAGCGAATGACGCGACGCCTCGCTCAGAGCGTCGAAATAGCCCGGCTCCACCGCGCAAAGATAGCGTTTGGCGGCGACGTGCAGCGCAATCGGCTGCACCACCTCCGGCCCGAACACGCGCGACAGCATGTCGGCGGCGACGAGTTCATGCTGGAAGTCCACGGCCGGCGGAGCGCCCTCGTCGATCTTGTCGGCCTCCAGAAGGTGACCGACATCGTGCAGCAGCGCCGCCGCCACCAGGCTGCCCGGGGCGTCGTCCGCCGCGGCGCAGGCGGCGCATTGCAGCGCGTGGTCCAGTTGAGAGACCGCTTCCCCATAGTGCCTGTCCCCGTGACGCTCGAATAGGGTCAGAAGGTCGTTGAGCAAGTCAGTGGGCACGAGCGGGGTCTCCGGAAACGGCGGCGTCGGCGGCGGCGTCGGCGGCGGACGGGGATCGTCGACGTTGGATAAGGGTCTGCGCGACGAGGCCCAAGCCCCTCGCGCACAGATTCACATAGACAATCAACATGCCCATCGCTGCGGCGGGCGCAATATCTCCGGCGTCGTCCATGTTCAAAATCGCCACGGAGGCGAGCTTCACGTCCGGAGGATAGAGAAAGACGACCGCCGACACCGTCGTGGTCGCCGCGACGAACAGATAGATGAACACCTCCACCAGCGCCGGCGCGCAGAGCGGCGCGATCACCCGGACGACCAGCCCCGCGCCGCCGCCGCCCAGCACCTCGCCGGCGGCTTCGAACTCGGCGTCCAGCGCTTTCAGCGCCGCCGCGCAGGTCAGGTAGGCCACCGTAAAGGCATGGGTGACGCTGACCGCGATCAGGATGCCAAAGCCGCCATAGAGGACATGCAGCGGGTTGGCCGGATCATTGAACACCAGCACATAGGCGACGCCGAGGGCGAGGCCCGGCACGGCGGCGGGGGCGAGCGCTATGGCCGACAGGGCCTGTCGCAGGGCGGGCGCGGCCTTGGACCGCTCCGACGCCCAGGCGGCGAAGAAGGCGAAGGCGGTCCCGAGCGTGGCGGTGGAAAGGCCCAGCAGGACCGAATGGGTCAAAGCCGACCACCCGCCTCCGTCCACGCGATCAAGATCGTACTGGGCAAGGCTGAGGCTCAGGTCATAGGGCCAGCGGGTCACCAGCGCGGCCATCTGGCACACCCCCAGCACCCCCAGTATGGCCAGAGCGATCATCCAGGCGCCTGCCCCGACCGCGATGTCGCGCACGGTATTGGGGGTCGGCGTGAACGGGGTCGAGCGGCTGGAGATCAGCGCAGCACGCTGGCGCGCCGCCATCCGCTCCGCCGCCACGGCGAAAAGGCTTGGCGTCAACAGGAACAGGGACGCCGCCGCCGCCACGGTGAAGTCCTGTCGGCCCACCACGGCCTTGAAGATGTCCAGCGCCAGCACGTCGAAGGTCCCGCCCACGACCTTGGGCGCGCCGATATCGGCGATGGTCAGGGAAAAGGTCGCCGTTGCGGCGGCGACGAGGCCGTGCCGCACGCCGGGCAGGGTGATGGTGAAAAAGGCCCGCCAGGACTTGGCGCCCAGCAGCGCCGCCTGCTCATAGAGCCGGCCGTCCGCTGCGCTGAGCGCCGTGCGGATGACGACCAGGGCGTGCGGGAAGGTGGCGATCACGTCCGCCACATAGACCCCCTGCCCGCCATAGATCGTCCGCCCCCCGAACAGCGGGGTCAAAAGCCCCTGCCGACCGAACAGATAGACCAGCGCCAGGGCCGGCAAGAGGGACGGGATCAGCAGGGGAACCCCTGCCGCGGCGGTCAGGAAGCCCTTGAACGGAAGGGCGGTGCGCTCCAGCGCAAACGCGGTCAGCAGCGCCAGTGGAATGACCGTCGCCACCACCGCGACCGCGAGCGCCAAGGTGTTGGTCAGCGAGTGCGCGAGGCCCGGCGAGGTGAGGTAGCGGACGACGCCCGCAAGGCCCACGCGGCCGTCATCGGCGGTGACCGACTGCAGCGCCAGCGCCGCCAGCGGGGCCAGCAGAAACGCAGCAAGCGCGCCCATGGCCGCGATCGCTGCGGCATTGTCAGCCAGGCGCGACTTCACGTCCAGGCGACCTCGTCCTGCGGAACGAACGCGACCTCTTCGCTTCCGGCAAAAAGGCGCAGCCGGTCGGCGGGAAAGTCGAGGTGAACCAGCGCGCCGATGGGGGGCGCCGGCCGATCCGACGGCGTTTCCAGACTGACCCGCCCCCGCGCCACGCCTTCGAGGATCGCGTCGAGCTTTTGGGTCGCGCCGGCGAACTGGCGCGAGACGATCCTTGCGCCGACGCCCCGCCCCTCACCCTGATCCAGCCACACGGCCTCGGGCCGCACGCACACGGTCACCCGGGCGCCGATGGCGAAATCGCCTGTCGCGGCGGGAAGGCTTCGGACGCCGAACAGCTGGATCTGCCCTGGCGCGCTGACCACGGCGGGGATCACGTTCGCCGCGCCGACAAAGCCGGCGACGAAGGCCGACGCCGGAAGGTTGTAGACCGTCTCGGGCGGATCGGCCTGCTCGATGCGACCTGCGCGCATGACCACGATGCGGTCAGCGATGGCCAGGGCCTCGTCCTGATCGTGCGTGACCATGATCGTGGTGACGCCGAGCCGGTGCTGGAGGGACTTGAGCTCCCCCCTCAGACGCTCGCGGATCTGCGGATCGAGGGCGGCCAGGGGCTCGTCCAGCAACAGGATCTTCGGGTCCGGTGCCAGAGCTCTGGCGATAGCGACCCGCTGCTGCTGCCCCCCGGACAGAGCGCCCGGCAGACGCTGGCCAAGGCCCGGCAGACCGACCGTCTCCAGCAGCGCATCCACCCGCGCCGCCTTTTCCTGAGCGCTCAGCCCCCGCTTCATCCCATAGGCGATGTTCGACGCGACGGTCATGTTGGGGAACAGGGCGTAGGACTGGAACACCATGCCCGCGCCCCGCTGGGCCGGAGACAGGCGGGTGACGTCCTGGCCGTCAATCTCGATCCCGCCCTCGCTCGGCGCATCCAGCCCCGCGATGAGGCGCAGCAAGGTGGTCTTGCCGCAGCCCGAAGGACCGATCAGGCAGGTCAGCTCCCCCGCCGGGGCCGTGAAGCCAACGCCGTCCAGGGCCGTGACGGGACCAAAGCGGCGGGCGAGGCCCTGGACCCGAACCGAAGCGGCCTTGCTCAAGGCTTGGCCTCCGCCTTGGCGCTGTAGCGCCGCGACCATTCGTCGATGATGCGGTCGCGGTTGCGGGCGGATTCGGCGAGGTCGATCTTCGCCAGCCGCGCTTCAAGATCGCTGGGCAGATTGGCCGGCCGGTCCTTGGCGGCGGGGTCGGCGACCACGGCGAAGTTGCGCGCGAACAGGCGCTGAGCCTCCGGCGAGACCGCCCAGTCGATAAAGGTCTTGGCGGCGCGATCATGTGGCGTGCCGGCCACCAGCGCCGTCGTCTCCATATCCCAGCCCACGCCCTCCGCCGGGAAGACCACCTCGACGGGCAGGCCTTGCGTCTTGGCCTCTGCGGCGCGGAAGTCGATGGACACGCCGATGGGGATCTCTCCCCTCGCCACATCCTTGCAAGGCTTGGAGCCGGAATGGGTGTAGCTGGCGATATTCTGGTGCAAGGCGTCCATATAGGCCCAGCCCTTGGCTTCGCCGAAGATCTGCAGCCAAGCGTTCACGGCCAGAAGGCCGGTGCCGGACGAGGCCGGATTGGGCATTTCGATCATGCCGCGATAGACGGGCGCGGTCAGGTCCTGCCACCGCGCAGGCATGGGCAGGTTGTGCTTTTGCGCCTCCACCGTATTCACGCAGACGACGGCGGACCACAACGCCTCGCCGGTCCAGTGCGGGGGCGTGCGGGGATCGCGAAAGCGCGGCTTCAGCCGCTCCGCATCCTTGGGCGCATAGGGGGCGAGCAGGCCCTTCTCGTCGAGCTGCATCATCGAGGCGGCGGAGAGGGCGAAGACCACGTCCGCATGCTCGGCCTTCTTCTCGGCCAGCAGCTTGGCGGTGATGACGCCTGTGGAGTCCCGCACCCACAACAGCTCGATCTCCGGGTGCGCGGCCTTGAAGCTCGCCGTATAGGCCGGAAGCTGATCGGCTTCGGCCGCCGTATAGACCACCAGCTTTTCGGACCGCGAGCAGGCCGTCAGGGCGAAGAGCATCAGGAAGGCGGACAGGGCGGTCTTGAGAGGTCGCATACGCGCTCCGAAAGGAACTTTGGCCGGATCCGTCCCGGCGAGGTGCAGCTAAAGCGCTATGCCGCGAGGGGCGCTATCTCGGATTTGTGACGGCGGGCGATCAAACCTTCGCCTGCCCGGCGCGGTAGCGGACCAGAGCGTCCCCCAGCGCCTCGCGCAGGGGCGCAAGCCAGACGTCATAAGGCTTCCACTGGTCAAGGCCGTCGCGGAAGATCGGCTGGCGCACCTGCTCTGAACTGGGCGTTCGCACGCTGCGCGCCGTCTGGTGGAAGTCGATGCAGGCCTGTTCGAACGGCAGGCCGCAATAGTCGAGGATCCTGCGCACCTGGCCGTCCAGATCCGCCACCACGTCCTCGTGCTGCACCCGCAGGATCCGGCCCGGCAGCACCGCGTCCCAGTGTTCCATCAGGTCAAGATAGGTGCGGTAATAGCGGGCGATGTCCTCGATACTGTAGGTGAACTCCTGCCCCTGGGCGAACAGCTGCTTGAGATTGCTGAAACAGCAGGACATCGGGTCGCGTCGCGCATCGATGATCTTCGCGTTCGGCAGGATCAGGTGAATAAGGCCGATATGCCGGAAATTGTTCGGCATCTTGTCGATGAAATAGGCCTTGCCCGAACGGTAGACCTGGGTTTGCGCCAGATAGGCCGCCCCAAGGGCGCCGAAGTGTTCGGCGGGGACCGTCTCCAGCACGCCCGGATAGCGGGGATGGTCAAGATCAGGGTCCCGGCCCTGAAAATCATGCACGAAGCGCTGGATGTTCGACAGCTCGTGCGTCCCTTCGACCTGCGAGTGCGAGGCGAGGATCTGCTCGATCAGGGTCGAGCCGGACCTTGGCAGGCCGACGACGAAGATGGGGTCTGGACGCGGGTCCCCCGCCCCTTGCCGCGCGGCGAAGAAGGCCGTCGTCATGACGCGGATCTGTTCTTTGGTGTTGGTCTCGAGGATCTCGGGCCGGTAGCGGCTTTCCGAGCGTTTCAGCGCATTGCCCTGCGCGTAGTGACGCCAGGACGCGGCGTGCTCCCCCCGATCCTCATAGGCCTTGCCGAGGGCGAAATTCAGATGATAGCGGTCGATCAGGCCGGTGGTCGGCGCAGCCTCGTTCGCCAGCATCTGCGCGATTTCGTCGTCGGTGAAGCGGTAGCGCTTGAGGTTCGCAAGGCTCCAGTAGGCGTCGCCGAAGTCGGGCCGGGCCGCGAACGCCGCGCGATAGCAGTCGATGGCCTCCGCCGTCTGCCCGACCGTCTTCAGCGCGTGGCCGAGCCACAGGGGCACGTCCCACGAGGCGGGGGCGTCGGCCCACATGCCGCGATAGATCGCGATCGCCGCCTCGTTCTGTCCAAGCCCGACCGCCGCCGTGGCCGCCTGGGTGCGATAGTCAAAGTTTTCAGGATCAAGAGCCAGCAACTGGTTGATCTGCACCTGCGCATCGAGATGGCGTTGTCGCTTGATGAGGGTTTCGGCATAGTCGTACCTGGCCAGGCGAAACTCCGGCGCCATCTCCAGCACCGCCTCCAGCAGGGTCTCGGCGTCGTCAAGGGCGTCGTGCACGAGGCCGATCCGGGCCAGCAGGCGCATGGCGTCCGGGTGGTTGCCTTCCTTCAAGAGGAAGGCGCGGATCGTCTGTTCCGCTGCGCCGATCACCCCGTCATGGAAGAGCGCGGTCGCCTGCACGATTTCCGGCGGCAGCGCCGAAAGCGCCTCGACGTGACCTGCCGCCAGGGCCGCATTCGCCTCATCCCCCTGCATCCGGTAGAGGCCGGCCAGCATGCGCCAGCTGAGCGGCAGGGCGGGATTGATGTTCACCGCCCGCAGCAGATTGTCGATGGCGGGCGGGGCGTCCTTCAGGCCGACATGGCACAGGCCGCGCTCCTGGAACTGGCGGCTGTACAAAGGCTGCAGTCGCGCCAGCGCGTCCAGCGTCGACAGCGCCTCGGCAATCCTGCCGAGGCACCGAAGACTGGTCGCCCGGGCCAGCAGCAGGTCGCGATTTTCAGGGGCCTCCCCCAGCAGGGAGTCGGCCAGCGGCAACGCCTCTGCGTGGCGCCCGTCCGCCTGAAGGCGGCGGAGGCGGTTCACCTCGACCTCAAGGGTTGACGGCGGCGGCGCAAGATCTGTCGGCATGGGTCAGACTCTAAAACGGAAAACGGGCAGACCCAAGGGCCTGCCCGCTCCCGATACTTGAAAGATCAGACGAGGCTTAGAAGTTCTCGGTGATCTTGACGCCGATCACGCGCGGACGCAGCGGCACCTGAGCCTTGATGAACTGGGCCGAGGTGGTGAAGGTCGAAGCGTGAGAGTCGAGGAGGTTGGACCCCACGACCTGGAACGTCCAGTTGTTCTTGCTGGCGCCGATAGCGCCGCCGAGGGTGGCGTAAGGCGCAATGCGATACCGCAGTTGGGTCGTGCTCGGCACGGGGTTCTGAGACGCATCCTGCCCTGACGGATAGTTGGCGGGCTGGTTATACATGTGGCTCGTATAGGACGTATCGAGGCTGGCGAACGCCTTGTAGTCCGCCAGGTTCCAGTCGTAACGCGCGCGCATCTCCGCCTGAAGCTGCGGCGAGAAGGCCGAAACGCCGCCCTTGACGCCGAACGGGTTGACGAAGGGCTTGCCCTTGATCTCGGTGATGCAGGACCCGGCCGCGGCGCGGCTGGTGTCTGTGGTCGTCGCCGAGAGGTTGGCGATCAGGCAGGGCGAGTTGGACTGACGGTTCTCGTTATAGGTCGCCGATCCCATCAGGGTCAGGCCTTCGAACGGGCGCGCGGTGAACTGCCCCTCAACACCCTTGATCGTGTAGTTCGGGCCGTTGACGAGGAAGGTCGTGTTGCCGAGGCAGCAGGGCTGATAGAGCGCCAGCTGCACGTGCGTCCACTCCATATAATAGGCCGACAGGTTGAACTGCAGGCGACGCTCGAACATCGAGGTCTTGAAGCCGGCCTCGTGGTTGGTCAGGTCGTCCGGCGAATAGCCGATCGGCGTCTTGAACTGGGCGACGCCGGTCGAGTCCTTCGCCACCGAGCGGGCGCTGCGGCTGAAGCCGCCCGGACGGAAGCCTTCGGAGTAGGTGTAGTAGATCATCGTGGTCGCGGTCGGCTTCCACTGGATGCCGGCTTTGCTCTTGAAGCCGGAGTAGTTCACCTTGTCGTTGTCGGCGTCGATATTGTGGTTCAGGCCGCAGAGATTGGCCGCCGCATTGGCCACGCCGGCCGCAGAGCTGTCGACCACGCACTTGCCGTTGGTCGAATAGACCGAGCCCTTTTCGTATTCGTCATAGCTGTAGTGGCGGGTGCCGACATTCACGGTCAGCACGTTCGGGATGATGTCGTAATCAACCTGACCGAAGAAGGCGAGCTGGTCATAGCCGCGCTCGACCACTTCGCCGAAGCCGGTGTTGTCCGGACGGAAGCCCGGCTGCTTCGCCGTCGAGCCCGGATAGGTCTGGACGTTCAGGAAGCAGGGCGCGCCGCCCGCGAGGGCGTTGGCCTCGTTGGAGCCCTGGTCGCAGGGCGGGACGGTGACGTAGTTGAAGTCCATCAGGTCATAGACGCGATACTGCTCGTGGAACACGCCGCCCACGCCGCGCAGGCGCCAGTCCGACGGGGTCGAGACGCGCAGCTCGTTGGTCAGGTGCGTGTTGCGCACCTTGTCATGCCAGCTGGTGATCGGCGAATAGCAGCGCAGCGGGCCGTTGCCCAATAGACCAGCCGTGCCGCCGGTGCAGGCGTAGTATTGGCCGTATGCCGTACGCGAGTAGTTCGTGTAATCGTTCTGTTGAACGATGTGGCGATCCGTGAAGGCGCCGGTATAGATCACGTTGAAATCGCGGATCTTGCCGTTCACCGTCCAGGAGGTGTTCTCATAGTTGTCCTTGTAATAGGTCGGGACAAACGAGGTGACCTGAAGCGGCTTCAGCTGCTGCTGGTCCGAGCCCACCGGGAACTGGGTCGACAGACCTTCGGCGTCGAGATTGTGCACGCTTTCGGTGATGAGCACGTCCCAGTTCGGCGCGACGTCCCAGAGCAGGGCGAGGCGGGCGCCGTCGCGGGTCACCGGGTTCTGCGCCTGCTTGGCCACGGCGTAGTTGTTGTAGAGGCCGTTGGCGCCGCCCGCCTGGTTGGCCAGCGGCAGGGTGCAGTAGCCGGTCTGGCCGGCCGGCTGGCCGTTCGGACACAGGCCCGCCGTCGGCTTGATGCCGAAATAGCTGTTGTCGTCCAGATTCTTGCGGGTGAAGTTGCTGGGGACGTTGTCGATGTAGCCCCCTTGCTTGTCATTGTAGATGACGCCGCGGATCGCCAGCTTGTCGCCGATCGGCACGTTCAGGGTCGCGTTCAGGCCCGAGTTCGTGTCCCCGTGCTCGGTATAGCCGTACGAGCCCTCGAGCTTGCCTTCGGTCACGCCCAGCTTGGGCTTGTTGGTGATGTAGCGCAGAGCGCCGGCCTGGGTGCCGCCGCCGAACAGGGTGCCCTGCGGCCCCTCCAGCACTTCAACGCGCTCCATGTCCGCCATGTAGATGTCGACGTTGCGGCCCGGAAACTGCATCGACTGGTCGTCGAGATAGATGGCGACGTTCGGGAAGTTGCCGACCGTGGCGCTGGACTGGTTGCCGACCTGACCGGCGGACAGGCCGCGCATGAAGATCGAGCCCTGGCCCGGACCGTTCGCGCCATAGGTCACGTTCGGCGTGAAGCGCAGGAGGTCGGTGAGGTCGACCACGTTCAGCTTGGTCAGCGTCTCGCCCGTAAAGGCCTGGATCGTCGACGGAACCTTCTGCACCGACTCATCGCGGCGGGTGGCCGACACAATCACTTCTTCGACGGTCGCCGGCGCTGCGGCGGTCGCGTCGGCCGCGGCGGCGGCGCCGACCCAGCCGGCCATCATGGCCGTCACTGCGCATGAAATCAGATACTTGGCTTTCACGGAATACTTCCCCCTGTGGATAGCGCGACCGCCGAAGCGCTCACGCGCCTCGGGTCGAATGTGCGTGCCGTTTAAGCCGCTCCCGCGACACGGGAGTGATGAATATGTGTCAGACTTTTGAAGCTTCGCGCCGAAGCACGAATTTCGACGTTATCAATATTTACAATCAACCTTATGGTTGCATTTCTTTGTTTAGATGTTTTTATCGCAGGTGACTGTCTAGCCAAGGATCGTCAAAGCGCGATACCACGCGCGCAGTCAGGGGAGCTCGAGTGATGGCCTCGACCGCACAGACGAAGTTTGACGTCGCCGTGATCGGCGGCGGCATTGTCGGCCTCGCCCACGCCTATGCGGCGGCGCGACGGGGAATGCGCGTGGTGGTGGCCGATCGCTCCGTCCGCGCGGTCGGCGCCTCGATCCGCAATTTCGGCTTCGTGACCGTCACAGGGCAGGCCCGGGGTCTCAGCTGGTCGCTGGCGAGGCAGAGCCGCGAGGTGTGGGCCGAGGTCGCGCCCAAGGCCGGCATCGCGGTGGAGCAGCAGGGCCTGACCCTCACCATCCGCTGGAGGGAATCCGAAGCCCTGCTCGACGCCTTTCTGAAGACGGAGATGGGCGAGGGCTGCGAGCGCTGGTCCGCGGCGGAGCTGCGGCGCCGCGCCCCGGATTTCGCCGCCGACGACACGCTGGGCGCGCTTTATTCGCCCCATGAGCTGCGGGTGGAATCCCGCACCGCCCTGCCCAAACTGACCACCTGGCTGGCCGAAACCTATGGCGTCGACTTTCGCTGGGAGACCGCCGCGCACAGCATCGCACCGCCTCGCATCGAGACCTCCCGTGGGCCGATCCTTGCCGAAACCGCGATCGTCTGCCCCGGCGATGACTTCACCACCCTGTTTCCCGAGCGGATCGCGGCCTATGGCGTGCGGCGGTGCCGCCTGTCGATGCTGCGCCTCGCCTCTCCAGGCTTTCGCCTTCCCTCCGCCGTGATGTCGGACTTAAGCCTTGTCCGCTACAAGGGTTATGCCGATCTTCCCGAGGCGCGGGCCCTGCGCGACCGGCTGGCGGACGAACAGCCCGACCATCTCGCCCACGGGGTGCATCTGATCGTGGTGCAGAGCGCGGACGACAGTCTGGTGGTCGGCGACAGCCACCACTACGACCCCCAGCCCTGGCCCTTTGCCGAAGCCCAGTCCGAAGCCCTGATCCTCAACGAGTATGCCAGAGCCGTCGACCTTGGCCCCCCTCATGTCGTCGAGCGATGGACCGGCGAATACGCCGTCGCCGACGACCGCACCTTTTTCATGGACAGCCCGGACGCCGCGGTCCGGCTGGTGATCGTCACCAGCGGCACCGGCGCCTCGACCGCCTTTGGCATCGCCGAGCGCACCCTCGCCGACCTCTTCGGCGCTTGATCTTAATAAGGAGACCTTTGTCATGTCCTCCGCCATCAAGGCCGTGATCTTCGACTGGGCCGGCACTGTGATCGACTATGGCTGCATGGCCCCGGTCGAGGCGCTGAGGTCCGCCTTCGCCGGCGAAGGGCTCGAGATCAGCGATGAGGACGCCCGCCGCGACATGGGCCGGGCCAAGCTCGACCATGTCCGCGCCCTGCTGGCCTATCCTCCGGTAAAGGCGCACTGGACCGCGCTGAAGGGCAAGGAGCCGGCCGAAGCCGATGTGGAGCGGATCTATGCCGCCCTCGTTCCCCTGATGGCGCAGGCGGCGACGCGGCACGCGGTGCTGATCCCCGGCGCGGCGGCGCTGGTGGAGGACCTGCGCGCACAAGGGATCAGGGTCGGCTCGGGCACCGGCTATACGCGCGAGATGATGCAGGGGATCCTCGCCGCCGCCGCCGAGCAGGGCTATGCGCCCGACGTCGTGGTCTGCGCAGGGGAGACGCCGTCGGGGCGCCCCTCGCCCCTGATGACCTGGAAGGCGCTGATCGCCCTCGACGCCTGGCCGGCGTCGGCCTGCGTGAAGGTGGACGACGCCGAGGTGGGAGTCGCCGAAGGGCGCGCCGCCGGATGCTGGAGCGTGGGCCTCGCCGCCTCGGGCAACGGCGTGGGCCTGTCGGCGGAGGCCTGGCGGGGCCTGTCCGAAACCCGCCGCCGGGCCTTGCGGGACGCATCGGAAGCCTCGCTGAGGGCGGCAGGGGCGCACTATGTGGTGGACAGCGTCGCCGATCTTGGTCCGACCCTTGTCGAGATCGCCGCGCGCATCGCCGCGGGCGAGCGGCCTGACGCCTAGAAACGAAAGCCGGACGGCGCCTGAAACTAAACAAACATTAACTGGCGCGGCGCCGGTCTGTCTTCTAGAGCATTTTGCGGGGCGAAGTGGATACCGGTTCGCCCTAAGAAAATGCCTAAAATATATAGGGGTTTGAGCAAAGCCCGATCCAATTTGATCGGATTTTGCTCTGCGTCTCAACCGACGATCGAGGGGGCCGACAATGGACAGACTCGCCATGACGGCCGCAGGGGCCGTCCTCATCCTGGCTGCGGGAGCCGCGCGGGCGGACACCCTCGCCGACGCCGTGGCGCTGGCCTATGACAGCAACCCGACCCTGCAGCAGCAGCGGGCGCAGGTGCGGGCGCTGGACGAGACCTATGTCCAGGCGCTGAGCGGCTATCGCCCCAGCCTGTCGATCACCGCGTCGGGGGGATACAAGCGCGTCGATCCAGGTCGGGGCGCAGGCGCGGAGAGCAACAGCGTAGATGCGACCCTGACCGCCAGCCAGCCCCTCTATACCGGCGGCCGGGTCAGCGCGACGGTGCGCAGCGCAAAAGCCCAGGTGCTGGCGGCGCGGGAGACGCTGCGCAGCGTCGAACAGCAGATCCTTGAGCAGGTGATCGGCGCCTATGTCGATGTCCGCCGCGATGTTGAGATCGTCCGCATTCGGAAGAATAACGTCGAGGTGCTGAAGGCCCAGCTCGATGAGACGGACGCCAAGTTCCATGTCGGCCAGCTCACCCGCACCGACGTCGCCACGGTCCGCGCGCAATATGCGCAAGGCAAGGCTGCGCTGGCGGCGGCCGAGGGTCAGTTGCGCACCAGCCGCTCGACCTATCTTGCCGTCGTCGGACGCGCGCCGGGGGCGCTGGCCCCCGAACCCGCCCTGTCGGGCCTGCCCGCCACCCTCGACCAGGCCTTCGACGCCGCGGAGGCGGACAATCCGGACCTCCTCGCCGCCAGCCTGACCGAGCAGTCGTCAGAGGCCCTGGTGGCGCAGGCCAAGGCCGCCCGCATGCCGCAGGTGTCGGCCACCGCCTCCTATGACTACGGCGGTCGCCTGACCCCCTTCAGCGACACCAACAATCTGCGCACGGCCCAGGCCGGCGTCACCATCACCCAGCCCCTGTTCTCTGGCGGCCTCGTCAGCTCGCAGATCCGCCAGGCGCTGGAGCAGGACGCGCAGAGCCGTCAGGCGCTGGAGGCGGCGCGGCGCGGGGCCGTCAAGGCGGTCGCCGTGGCCTGGAGCAACATCAACGCGGCCCATGCCAGCCTGACCGCCAGCCTTGAGCAGAAGGACGCCGCCGCCATGGCCTTCGACGGGGTGAAGGCCGAGTTTCGCGCGGGCCTGCGCACCGTGTTCGAGTTCGTGCAGTCCGAACAGTCCGTGCGCGACGCCGAGCTCGCCGTCGTGACAGCGCAGCATGACGAATATGCAGCGGACGCCGCCCTTCTGGCCGCCATCGGGCGCCTCGGCCCCAAGGCCTTGAGCGCCACGGTCGCCGCCTATGATCCGGCCGCGAATTTCAACCGGGTGCGGCGGGGCTACGGCTCGGCCATCGACCCCCTTGCAGGCGCCCTCGACCGGCTCAGCCCCAACGGCGGGGGCAAACCCCTTGACCCCCATCGCGGCCTGCCCTCCGGCGCGCTGAAGGCCGGGGCCAAAGACCTCGCGGTCGATCCGGAGTGACGCAGCCGCGCATCCGGCCCGCTGACCCAGCCGATGACGCCCAGATCGCCGCTGTGGTCGCCGCCGCCTTCGGCCGTGCCGATGAAGCGCGCCTGGTGCAGCGGCTGGGACGCGACGGCGATGCTGTGATCTCGCTCGTCGCATCGCAAGGCGAGGCGATCATCGGGCACGTGCTGTTGTCGCGGATGCGCGGCCCCTTCCCGGCGCTGGGCCTCGCCCCGGTCTCGGTCTTGCCCGCGCGTCAGGGCCAAGGCGTCGGCGCCGCATTGATCCGCGAGGCGATCACACAGGCCCAAGCGACGGACGCGGCGACGATCTTTGTGCTGGGCGACCAAAGCTACTATGGGCGGTACGGCTTTGACGTCGCCGCCGCCGCGGGATTTGCCTGCCGCTTCGGCGGGCCGCACTTCGCCGTGCGGCCGCTGAAAGGGCCCCTGCCCCAACGCAACGGCGCCATCGCCTATGCAGAGGCGTTTGACGAAGCGCCTTCAGACTAGCGGAAAATCCTTTTTATTTAGAGCA
>Ga0316217_10002525_pt1 | contig 21930 bp, 16 predicted proteins | sample 1anoAmetaG_FD_203633 | JGI IMG/M metagenome (GOLD analysis project Ga0316217, IMG submission 203633) | Freshwater microbial communities from Trout Bog Lake, Wisconsin, USA - 1anoA | ecosystem: Environmental > Aquatic > Freshwater > Lake > Hypolimnion/Profundal zone | place: USA: Wisconsin...
ACCGTCACCAACGTCTCGGTCGTCCTGGCCGGCACCGGCACTAATCACAATGTCAAAATGACTTCCGGACAGAGCGGCTTGATAAGTTCCGTGATCACTGGTCCGGGAACGCTGACCGATGTGGGCGCGGGACCGCTGACGCTGGCTGGCACCAACACGTTTAACAGCTTGGTCATGGCCGGCACCAATGTGCTGACGCTCGCCACCATTAGCACCAACGCCGGGACCGTGACCGTCAGCAGCGGTACGCTTCTGATTAACGCACACCTTACCCCTGGTGCCGTGACCGTTCAAACCAATGGCACCCTTGGCGGTTCCGGCGTTATTGACACCAGTCTTGGCGGCAATGTGACCGTGCAGGCCGGCGGGGCCATCCAAGGCGGCGATGCCAATTACACGAATTACCTGCAGGTAAGCGGCGTATTGAGCTTGGGCAGCGCCAGCACGGATCTTTCGTACAGCCGGTTTACCGTGGCGGATAAAGGTTACGTCAGAGTTTTCACCCTCGGCGTGAACGGCACCAACATCGTGCAAATTCTTGACCCCAGCCTCGCTATTGGCACCTATACTTTGTTTACCTATTCCGGTTCGATTGGCGGCACGAGCCACTTTGGCGGATTCCAACTGGGTCCGCTGCCCGCCGGCGTGACCGCTCAATTGATAAACCCCAGCGGAAAAGTGCAACTGGCGGTGACCGCGACGAACTCGATGTTGATTCCGACAATTGCGCCGGCCATCACCCACTTCAACTTGGTGGGTGGGACGAATGTGGTCATCAGCGGAACCAACGGACAGGTGGGATACACGTATTACCTGCTGACCACCACCAATCTGGCGAATCCGGTCAGCCATTGGAACACGGTGGCGACGAATGTGCTGGGGGCCGGCAACTATACGTTCATCGGCACCAACGCGGCGAGCAAGTCAGGCCAGCAGTTCTACCGCTTGAGCAGCACCAACTACAATCCCGTCAATCCCTATTGACGAAGGATTATCCAGGGCCATGGCTGATTCAAAACGCATTCCAACCGACGGCGCGCCCGGCTTGCTTCAAAGCCCCTTTGCAGCGCTGTCCAGTGCTGGCCTCCCGCCGGCTCCCGACCAGCCGCCGGCCGCCATTCTGGCGCCAGCGAAGCCGGTGAAGAAGCATCGCGGCCGCGTGGACATTCTCCGGGTCAAGGCCGGGCGCGGCGGCAAAACGGTGACGGTGGTCAAGAACTTCGTGGGCATCGGCCTGCCGGAAAAGGAGCAACTGGCCAGAGCCATGCAGCGCGCCTGTGGCACCGGCGGCACGGTGAAGAACGGCCAGATCGAAATTCAGGGCGACCAACGTCAGGAGGTCGCCCGCATCCTGGCTGAAGCAAACTTCCATCCGGTCTATGCTGGTGGCTGATGTTTCCACAGGTTTTTAGAATTCCCAAGCCCACCAGCCTGGATATTTCGCGCAGTGAACCCCTAAACCAGAAGAAACATCCAGCATTCAACATACAACACCGAACGTCCAAGATCCTCCAATTGGGGCATTTATTGAGTGTTGGGCGTTGAATGTTGGATGTTGAATGTTTCTTTGGGGGTTCAGGGGGAGGGTGCCAGAGGGTTATCGTTTCAAAAACCGGCTGGAGAGGGGTGGCTCAGGCGCCCCTCCGGCTGCCATCTGCCAACCCTGCCGGGTTGGGGAAGACCATGCTCAAACGCCTTGCCATGGCGGGGGCCATTAGCACAGATTCACAAGGTGGGGCCGGGACTAATAAATCTGGAGGTTTGCCATGATTTTGATGCGCCGCAGGTCACCCGCGCGCGTGATTTCGTTGCAAATTTGCTTTGATTGGAACCCCCTGCCTGTTTAACTGTTGCTGGGCGTTATGTTTGAAAATATTGGTGACATCCTGCTATTGTTCTGGCGCACCTTGGTGGCGTTGCCGCACACGTGGCGGCAACGGCAAAAGGTGCTGGAGCAATTCTTCGAAATCGGCAATGCCAGCTTGTTGATGGTTTGCATGCTGTCGTTTTTTATCGGGGGGGTTATCTGCCTGAATTTCGGCCCGCCGCTGGTGGAGCGCAGCTTCACCAACGCCGTTGGCGGCGTTGTGGGTCTGGCTATCGCCCTGGAGTTGGCGCCGGTCATGATGGCCATCCTGATTGCGGGCCGGATCGGCTCGGCCATGGCAGCCGAGATCGGCTCCATGCGGGTTTATCAGGAAATTGACGCCCTGCGCACGATGAACATCAACCCGATCCATTATCTCGTTTTGCCGCGGATCATCGCCATCGCCGCAGCGTTGCCGCTGCTGGTGGTATTCTCGGTGTTGGTTGGCTGGTTCGGCGGCGCGGTGGTGGCGGATTTGAACAACCACATGGAGATCCCGTTCAAGGCCTTTTTTGCCGACATGAAGGATCTCGTCGGCCTCAAAGACGTGGCCAAAGGGGTGTTCAAGAGCTTCTGCTTCGCGATCGTGGTCGGCGTGGTTTCCTGTCATCAGGGGTTGACCACCATCGGCGGTCCGCGCGGCATCGGTCGCTCGGTCACCAAGGCCGTGGTAAACTCCATTGTGCTGATCGTGCTTTTCGATTACCTCCTCACCCGCGCTTTGATGTTCGATGAATAGCCCGGCGAACAATTCGAATCCGGAAGCGTCCGGCGTCCGCCTCGTGGTGCGGGGGCTGCACAAGAGTTTCGGCGCGCAGAAAGTGCTCGACGGCATTGATCTGGAGGTCGAGCCCGGCGAAATCTTCGTGATCATGGGTCCCAGCGGCAGTGGCAAAAGCGTCCTGCTCAAGCACCTGATCGGGCTGGAAACCCCGGACGCCGGCGAAATCCTCATCAATGGCCAGTCCATCAGCACGCCCGAAATCGCCGCGCAATACCGCATGGCGCTGGTGTTCCAGTCCGGCGCGCTGCTCAGTTCGCTGACGGTGGGCGAAAACGTGGGCCTGTACCTATCCGAACACCGGCTCCATTCACCGGCGGAAATCGAAAAAATCGTGTCCGAAAAGCTCGAGGACGTCGGTCTCAAGGACGCGATGGACAAAATGCCCTCCGACCTTTCCGGCGGCATGAAAAAACGCGTCGCCATCGCCCGGGCGCTGGTCATCCAACCGCAGTTGATTCTCTATGACGAGCCCACCAGCGAATTGGATCCGCTCTCGTCGGTGGTCATCGGCAACGAAATCCTGGACCTCCAGCGCCGCATCGGTGTCACCTCGCTGGTGGTGTCGCACGACCGGGATCTCGCGTTCGGCGTCGCGGACCGGATTGCGGTCATCGCCGAGGGGAAGATCCTGACCATCGGAACGCCCGAAGCGGTCAGAAGCTTTAACGACCCGCTGGTGCAGGATTTCCTGCGGGCGGATTTCAAACGCGGCCGATGAATTATTATACGTACGACTATGAAAAACTCACTTGAGACCAAACTGGGCATTTTCGTTTTTCTGGCGGTGTTTGCCGCCTGGGCCATCGTGGAAACCTTGGGCGGCGCCGACTGGTTTCGCCACGGTTACCACGTCACCGCGCGGTTCAACACCGTGCAGGATTTGAAGCCGGGCGACCGCGTGAAAATGGGCGGGGTTGAGATTGGCCGCGTGGAGGACATCCAGCTCACGAATTCCAAAGTCATGGTCATTATGAAATTGCGGGAGCAGGCGATGGTCAAGACCGACAGCAAAGCGAGCGTCAAATTCACCGGCTTGATGGGGCAGAATTTCGTGGGCATTGACTTCGGTTCCCCGGAGGCTGAAAAAGTCAAGGACGGCACCGAATTGGAAACCTACGAGCAGCCGGACTTGAGCGCGGTCATGGGCAAGTTGAGCGGCGCCGTGGATGGCATCCAGAACCTGACCAAAGCGTTCTCGGTGGACGACTTCCATAACGTGCTCGGTCCGCTGGGTGATTTCGTCAAGAACAACAAGGATAGCGTCACGGCCAGCCTGTCCAACATTTCAAACATCACCCACCAAATCGCCTCCGGTCAGGGCACCGTTGGCAAATTGATTTACGACGATGCGCTGTACACCAAGGCCCTTGACGTGGCGAGCAATGTGCAACCCATCGAAGCCCATGCCGACCAGATGATCGCCGCCATCACCGAAGTGGTCACCAATCTCAGCGCCGGCCGGGGCACCCTCGGCAAACTGTTGACCGATGATACGCTGCATCGCCAGCTTACCGAAGGCATGACCAACTTGGATCAGATTTTGCTCAAGGTCAACACCGGCACCGGCACCGTCGCCAAAGTGATCAACGATGGGGAAATGTACAAGAACATCAAGCTGACGATGCAAAAGGTGGACAAGGCCACGGAAACGCTGGAAGACCAGGGGCCGTTGAGCGTCCTCAGCATCCTGGCCAGCCCGCTGGGCTTGTAGTCAACTTTCAAGGCTTGAATTTGTTTAGGGCCGCGTGTCCCAGGGCGTTGCCCTGGGATGGCATGCCATGGCGCTTTCAGCGCGGCGAGAAATTACAGGATATCCATTAAGAACATCGGTAAACCAATAAAGTTATGGCCTCAATCTTGGACTCCGAAATAGAAAACGCGAAGTTGACGGCGAGGGCGCCGGAGCGCGGTGCTTACACCGCATCAGCGTTAGGTTGACCATGATCCCGCAAACCAATCAAAAGGCCGCATCACCTGAAACCACGGCTCGGAGAGTCGTCAGACATCCGGACTTGTTGCCGGAGATCTTTGCGGGACTGGGTGCGGAATCGGCCAGGGTTAAGTATGGCTGCCTGAAAGCGCTGCGGCTCATCAGCGAAAAGCGGCCGGACATACTTTATCCTGAAATCGGCCGGCTGTTTCGATTGCTGGACAGCGAAAATAACATAATGAAATGGGGCGCAATCATCATGGTTGGGAATCTGGCCGGAGTGGATGCGGAGGGCAAAATTGATGAAATTCTGGACCGGTATCTCCAACCGATTTCGGGGCATGTCATGATTGCGGCGGCCAATGTCATCCACGGGGCCGGGAGAATTGCACAGGCAAAACCGCAATTTGCCGACCGGATCGCCCAGGCGCTGTTGCGCGTTGAGGTGGCAAATTATCAAACTGCGGAATGCCGCAATGTGGCCTTGGGACATGCCATCAAGTCGCTGGCCTTGTTTTTTGCGCAGCTCCGGCAACCGCAACCCATGGTGGATTTCGTGCGGCGGCAGCTCGACAACCCCAGAAATGCGGTGCGAAAGAAAGCGGCAAAATTCTTCAGCCAGCCGGTGGGTAAACGACGCGGCAGCCTCAAGGACAAAGCATGACCATCTGCAACTTATGAACAAAAGTCCTCTTCTGCCTCCTCTCGCCGTCGCTCTGGGGATGGCGTTGCTTGCTGGCTGTGCGTCCTCGCGGCCTCCGCTGGCCGCGGTTCCGCGGGGCGAACCCGTTGCCGACTCCACCGCACCGCCAGCCGCACCGCCAGAAATGCTCCGGGCCGGGGCCGCCCAACCGCTTTCATCGGTGCCAGGTGAAGGATGGCATTCGTTGTTCGATGGTTCAACTTTCGATGGCTGGCGCATGACCGAGTTTGGTGAAGGCGGGCGGGTCGAACTCCAACAGGGCCTGTTGGTGCTCCGCATGGGAACTCCCTTCACCGGGGTCAATTACACCAACGCCGTGCCGAAGCAGAATTACGAAGTCACCTTGGAAGCCATGCGCGTGGAGGGCGACGACTTTTTCTGTGGACTGACGGTTCCCGTGGGCGACACCTTTGTCAGCCTGATCGTCGGCGGATGGGGTGGAACGGTGGTGGGAATTTCCTCCATTGACGGCGACGATGCTTCCGAAAATGAAACGAGCCAGACCAAGACCTTTGAGCAAGGCCGCTGGTATCGCATTCGCCTGCGCGTGTCGGAGCAGAAGATCGAAGCGTGGCTCGACGAGAAAAAGTTGGTGGACGTGGTGACGACGGGGCACAGGCTGTCGTTGCGTATTGGCGAAATTGAGCTGTCCAAACCCTTTGGGATTGCCGCCTGGGCGACAACTGCGGCGATTCGGGATATCAGAATCCGGTCGGTCGCGGGGCCGGCAGCGGCAGCCAACTGAGAGATGAAAAGCATCAAACAGCCAACCGCGAATACCCCACGTTCTTTCCTTCGAGCTTTCAGTGGATGTTGGGCGTTGGAGGTTGGATGCTTCCGGGGATTCATGGGCAAGAACCGCGCCAAGCCGCGCCATCGGCCCCTGCGGAGTTCGGCTTGAATTCGCCTAAATTGCGCGCAAGATTATCGCCATGCCAACCGCGAAATCCAACCCGCCCGACCAGCCGAGCCGCCGCCGCCAATGGCCTGCCCGCTACAGCTTCGCCAATGCCGGACTGGTGGTTTCTGTGGCCATCTTGGCCGCGGTCGGCTGGCAGACCGCCCAGAGCCTGCGCGGAATGGCCGCTGCCAGCCACTGGGAAACGCATACCCGGATTGTCATTCAGAAATTTCAGCGCCTGCTGTCCACATTGCAGGACGCTGAAACCGGCCAGCGCGGCTATTTGCTCACCCAGGAAGAAGAAAATCTGGCTCCCTACCAGGCCGCGCTCGGTTTGCTGCAAACCAATCTCTCGGAGCTGAAGCAGCTTACGTCGGACAATCCCTCGCAACAGCAACGGCTGGGCCGTTTGGAACCTCTGATCTCGCAGGAGCTCGCGGAGCTCAAGCAAACTATTGAATTGAGGCGTTCCCGGGGTTTGCCGGCCGCCCTCGCCGTCGTGACCACGGGCACGGGCAGAAATCAGATGGGCCAGATTCGCGGGCAGGTTGCCGCGGCGCTAGCCGAGGAGGAAGAGTTATTGCAGCAGCGGGTCGCCACGAAAGACACCCGGGCGAGCAGGGCGCTCCAAGCTCTGCTGGCCGGCGGCATCTTGAGTTTTCTGCTGCTGGCGGTTGTCTTCTGCTTCCTCAAGCAGGAAAATGTCCGGCGCCTCGAGGCCGAAACCGACCTGCGGCATCACCGTGATCACTTGCAGGAACTGGTGTTGGCGCGCACGGCCGAGCTTAGCCAGGCCAATGCAGACCTGACCCAGGAAATTGACCAGCATCGCCAAGCCCGGCAGGCCCTGCGCCAGCAGCACGAATGGCTCAGCATCACTCTGGCCAGCATTGGCGACGCCGTGCTGGCGACCGACACTGCCGGCCGGGTCACCTTGCTGAATCCGGTCGCCGAAGAACTCACCGGCTGGCGGGAAAGCGCGGCCTTGGGCCAGCCGGCTCGGAGCATCTTCCGCATCATCAACGAACAAACCCGGGCCGCGGCTGCGGACATCGTGGCGCAAGTTTTGCGCGAAGGCCAAACGGTCGCGCTGGCCAATCACACCGCGCTGATCGCCCGCGACGGCCGCGAGATTCCGGTCGAGGACAGCGCGGCCCCGATCAAGGACGAGCTCGGCAAGATCCTCGGCGTGGTGTTGGTTTTCCACGATGTCACCCAGCGGCGCCGCGACCAGGCAGCGTTGTACGAGCGCGAGGAGCAATTGCGCCTGTTCGTCGAATACGCCCCGGCAGCTATCGCCATGCTGGATGCGCAAATGCGCTATCTGGCCGTCAGCCGGCAGTGGCTGGCGGACTATCATCTGCTCGGGCAACTGGTCATCGGGCGCAGCCATTACGAGCTCTTTCCGGACATCCCGGAACGCTGGAAGGCCATCCACCGCCGCTGCCTGGCCGGCATCGTCGAGAGTGCGGAGGAAGATTTGTTAGAACGCGGCGACGGCGCCAAGCAATGGATTCGCTGGCAGATTCGTCCATGGCATCTGGCCTCGGGCCTGGTGGGCGGCATCCTCATTTTCACCGAGGACATCACGCAACGGAAACTCTCCGAGGCGGCGCTGCGCGCCAGCAACGAGGAGTTGTCGCGCTTCAACAGCGTCATGGTGGATCGCGAATTGCGCATGATTGAGTTGAAGCGCGAGATCAACGACTTCCGCGCTGCCGCCGGCCTGCCGCCAGAATATGATTTGGATTTTCCGATTGAAAAAACCTAGTATCCGTCCCTGACTCAAAAGCGCTGTTTCATGAATACACAAGCCATGGAAACCCGAGCCAAAGCGAACCCCGAGCTCGCCAAATGCCGGACCGGCATTCGCGGGCTGGATGAAATCACCAACGGCGGCCTGCCCCAGGGCCGGCCCACCCTCATCTGCGGCGCGGCCGGCTCCGGCAAGACGCTCTTGGGCATGGAATTCATCGTGCGTGGCGTGCGCGAGTTCCACGAGCCAGGCGTCTTCATGGCCTTCGAGGAAACCGAACAGGAGCTGACCGAGAACGTCGCAGCCCTCGGTTTCGACCTCCCGGAGTTGATTCGCAGCCAGCAAATTGCACTCGACCATGTCCACATCGAACGCGCTGAAATCGAGGAGACCGGCCAATACGATCTGGAAGGCTTGTTTATCCGGCTCGGCGCCGCCATTGCCAGTATTGGTGCCAAACGCGTGGTGCTCGACAGCCTCGAAGCGCTGTTTTCCAGCCTGCCCAACGAGGCCATCCTGCGCGCCGAACTGCGCCGGCTCTTCCGCTGGCTTAAGACCAAGGGCGTCACCGTCGTCATCACGGGTGAGCAGGGCGAGAAAACGCTTTCGCGTCATGGGCTGGAGGAGTACATCAGCGACTGCGTCATCTTCCTCGATCACCGGGTGGTCAACCAGGTCGGCACGCGGCGGCTGCGCATCATCAAGTATCGCGGCTCGGCCCACGGCACCAATGAATACCCGACCATGATTGACGAGGGCGGTTTGAGCGTGCTGCCGATCAGTTCTCTCGGCTTGGACTACTCCGTCAGCCAGCAGCGCATCTCGACCGGCGTGCCGCAGCTCGACGCGATGTTCGGTGGCCAGGGCTGGTTCAAGGGCAGCAGCGTGCTGGTCTCCGGCACGGCCGGCACCGGCAAAAGCAGCCTCGCCGCCGCCTTCGTGGATGCCGCCTGCCGGCGCGAGGAACGCTGCCTCTATCTGTCCTTCGAGGAATCGCCCGCGCAGATCCTCCGCAACATGGGTTCCATCGGATTCGACCTCGGCCAATGGGTGGACGGGAAGCGGCTGCATTTCCACTCGGTGCGCTCATCGTTGTTCGGCCTGGAGCAGCATCTCGTTGCCATTCACAAGCTGGTGCGCGAGCATTGCCCGGATGTCGTCATTGTTGACCCCGTCACCAATTTGACCAGCGTGGGCAACAATAGCGAAATCACAGCCATGCTGACGCGAGTAATTGATTATTTAAAGATGGAGGGTGCCACCACGCTGTTTACCAGCCTCACCGGCGGTGGGCGCCCGGACGAACAGACCGATGTGGGCATCTCGTCCTTGATGGATACCTGGCTGCTCCTGCGCAACGTCGAAGCCGACGGCGACCGCACCCGGCTGCTCTACATCCTCAAGAGCCGCGGCATGGACCATTCCAGCCAGGTGCGCGAATTCCGGCTGAGCCAGCGCGGCATCGCCGTGCTGGACGCGAAGCAGCGCGCAGGCCAATGACGAATGACGAATGGCCAATGACGAATTAACATGAGCACAAATCTCACCCCGGCAACCCACCCCCTCCCGTCGTCGCCTGCCAAGGCAGCCACAGATTACTGGGACCTGCGCCTTTACGTCGCTGGTCAGACCGAGCACTCCGTCCACGCTTTCGATAACCTAAATAAAATCTGCGAGCAACATCTTGCGGGTAAATACCGGATCGAAGTCATTGACCTGCTCCGTGATCCCAAGCTGGCGCGCGGGGACCAGATCGTCGCCCTGCCCACGCTGGTGCGTAAATTACCCGAACCCATCCGCAATCATGGGGTCGCTCCGCGACCTCGTTTCCTCGCAATTGCCCAATGACCAACGACGAATGACTATGAGCGAATCATCTGACGAAACCGACCGGACAAAAATCGAACACGCCCTGGCCGAGCGCGCCAACGCCCGTTACGTGCTTCGCCTCTATATTGCCGGCCTGACGCCACGTTCCGTGGCGGCGATTAAGTCGGTCAAAAAGACCTGCGAGGAACATCTCCAGGGCCGGTATGAGTTGGAGGTCGTTAACCTCTACGATCAGCCCACGCTCGCCAAAGGCGAGCAGATCATCGCCGCGCCGACTCTGATCAAGAAACTCCCGTTGCCCTTGCGCCGCCTCATCGGCGACATGGCCGACACCAAGAAACTGCTCGTCGGACTGGATTTGCGGGCAAAAGAAATGTAGCAGCCGACGTGAGGAGGCTCCAACTTAATCATCGTCTCAAACATAATGACGAATGACCGAACAACAGTCCCGTCGGGACGAACGAAAAGAGCCCGCAGTTTTAACTGTCGGTGGCGGGCGGTGAACAAAATTCGCCCCGCAGGGGCGGCTGAAAACAGGCTTATCCAAGCGGCCTACGGCAGGGACAGGCGCAAAATTCATTCGTCCCGTTGGGACGGATTACGATCGTGCGCCTCGAACCCGCAGTTAAAACTGCGGGCTATTGTCAAAAGCGCCTCTGGCGCCTTCACGCTTCAACGCTCCGCGCATGACGAATAACCCACCAGATGTGGATCGAGTAATGGCCGAAAACGCCGAGTTGCGCGCCCGGCTGGAAGAAGCCGAGGAGACGCTGCGCGCCATCCGCGAGGGCGAGGTGGATGCGGTCATTGTGTCGGGCAGCAAGGGCGACCGTGTGTTCGCACTCTCGGAGTCGGACAACCTGTCAAAGCTGATGGTAGAGACTATGAACGAAGCCGGGCTGGCCGTCACGCCTGACGGCTTGCTGGTGTTCGCCAATAGCCGCGCCACCGTTTTGCTTGGCCGGCCCAAGGACCAACTGCTCGGCCACAACCTCGGCGAATTCATCGCGCCTGCCGCCGCCAACCAATTTCGCCAACTGCTCCTGACCTCCCAGACGGCCTCCGCCGACGCCTCCCTCGAATTTCTCACCGCGTCCGGCGTGCCGGTGCCGATGCATGTGTGGGCAAGCCATCTTGACCGGCCAGAAGGGCCGCTGATCTGCCTGGTCGCCACGGACCTCAGCAAGATCGAAGCAGACCGGCGCTTGATCGCCCAGCTTGAGGAACAACAGCGGCAAATCAGCAAATCCCGCGCGGCGGCGCTCAACCTTATGCAGGACGCCGTGGCTGCCCGCCGGCAAAGCGAAGCCGCCGCGACCGCGTTGCGCGCCAGCCAAGTTCGGCTGGCCCTCGCCGCCAGCGGGACGCAGCTCGGCATGTTCGAACGGAACCTCGGCACCAACGAGATTGCGGCCACCGAGCAACTCCCGCAAATGCTCGGGATCCCGGCGACGACGACGGCGGCGACAATCACGTTTTCCAAAACTTATACTTATCGTCAATGGGCTGAGCGCGTGCATCCCGAAGACCTGGTGCGCTTGGAAGCCGTATTTCGCCGCAGTCAAAGTGAGCACACGCCGTTCGAGACGGAATATCGCGTCATCTGGGAGGACGGCAGCCAGCATTGGCTCACGGCCCGCGGCGTGTTTCAATACGACGCGCAGGGGCAGCCGCAGTCCATGCTGGGCATCGTGCTGGACATCACCGAGCGCAAACTGGCCGAGGAGTCGTTGCGGCAACACGAGCGCCTCTTGCAGGACATCATTGATGGCAGTTCTTCGCCCATCTTCCTCAAGGATCTCGAGGGGAGGTTTCTCACGATCAACACGGCCCTGGAGCGAATATTGGGAATGTCGCGAGAAACCGTCAGAGGCAAGACCGACTACGACATTGCCCCCAAGGAACTTGCCGATTGTTGGCGAACGCACGACCAAAAAGTGGTGGCGGAAGGCAAGGCCATCCAGATCGAGGAGGAGGCCAACCTCCCGGATGGGCACCATATCTTCCTGGCGGACAAGTTTCCGCTGGTCAACTCCCTTGGAAGAACGTATGGCGTCGGGGCCATCTCCCATGACATCACCGTGCGCAAGCAGGTGGAAAAGGAACTGGAGGTGTACCGTCTGCATCTGGAGGAACTGGTTGAGGAACGTACTGCGGCGCTGCGCGTGAGCGAACAGGAGTTCCGCTCGCTGGCGGAATCCGTGCCGCAGATCGTCTGGGCCACCCGGCCCGACGGCAGTAACATCTATTTCAACCAGCAATGGGTGGACTATACGGGCCTGACGCTGCCGGAGAGTTACGGCCACGGCTGGATCAAGCCCTTCCACCCCGAGGACAAGCCGCGGGCCTGGGAGGCCTGGCAGCGGGCGACGCAACAAAACGAACGCTACTCGCTGGAATGCCGGCTGCGGCGCGCCGACGGGGTCTATCGCTGGTGGCTGGTCCGCGGCGTGCCGATGCGCGGGACAGACGGCGAGATTTTGAAGTGGTTCGGCACCTGCACCGACATCGAAGAGCTCAAGCACGCCGAAGCCGCGCTCCAGGAGGCCAATGACCGCCTCGAACATCGTGTGGCCGAGCGCACGGCGGCGCTGAGCGAAAGCGAGGAGCGCTACCGTCTGCTGGCGGAGAACTCCGCTGACTTCATTGTGCTCCGCGACATCCATGACCAGGCGCTCTATCGGAGTCCCTCCTGCGCACGCCTCCTCGGCTGGACGGATGAGGAAGAAAAAACCACCGACTGGCGGCTGCGCATTCACCCGGAGGATGCGCCGCTCCTCGAACAATCCCGTGCGGCTTCCGCCCGCGGCGAAGTCAACACGGTCACTTACCGCTATGTGAAGAAAGACGGCACGCAGGTGTGGCTGGAGAACCTCAACCGGCCGCTCTTTGGGCCAGACGGGCAGGTGACGGGACGCGTCATCGCTTCGCGCGATATCACCGAACGTCAGCGGGCCGAAGTGGCTCTGGAACAAGAGCGCACGTTGCTGCGCACCGTGATTGCTCAATTGCCCGATTATGTGTACGCCAAGGATCTGCACGGCCGCTTCATTACTGCCAATTCCGCGGTGGCGCAACTGATGGGGGCCGCCACATCGGCGGAGTTGCTGGGCCGGACCGACGCCGATTTCTATCCTGCCGAACTGGCGGCGAAGTACCGGGCTGAAGAGGAACAAATCCTCCGCAGTGGCGTGGCGCTGGTCAACAAGGACGAGCCCCAAACCGATCGGGCTGGGCGGGTGCGCGCGATCCTGACCACCAAAGTGCCGCTCCGCGACCCGCAGGACCAGATCATCGGCTTGGTCGGGGTCGGTCATGACATCACCGAGCGCAAGCGCCGCGAATCCAACCTGGCTTTCCTGTCGGAACTGCACCAAGCCTTCGTTCCGATGAACTCGGAAGCCGAGATCATGCGCCTGGCTACCGAACGGATTGCGGCGCACCTACGCCTGTCCCACTGCCTGGTCGTGCAGATCAACGAGTCGGCGAACGAGGCTGCGGTGCTGCTCGATCACCACGCCGCGAACTTGCCCAGCCTCGTCGGGGTTTACCGCCTGAATGACTTTCACACCGCCGAGGAACAGGTGCTGCTGGCATCCGGGAAGACGCTGGTCATCGAAGACGTCAACCGCACACCGCGTTCGGCGGACCAGGCGGCGCAGTTTGCGGCGCTGGGAATCGGTGCGCTGGTGAACGCCAGCTATCTGGCCAAGGGGCGCTGGCAATTTGTCCTAAGCGCGATGCGTGGCGGGCCGTGTATATGGCCGCCGGAGGATTTGGAATTGCTCACGGAATTGGTGGCGCGCGTTTGCGTGCGCATTGAGCGCGCCCGCGCGGAAGAGTCGTTGCGTGAGAGCGAAGCGCGCTTCCGCACCTTGGCCAACACCCTGCCGCAGCTCGCCTGGACCGCCCGGCCGGACGGCTACATCTTTTGGTATAACCGGCGCTGGTACGAGTACACCGGCACAACGCCCGAGGAAATGGAAGGTTGGGGCTGGCAAAGGGTCCACGATCCCGGCGAACTTCCCGCGGTGCTGGCGCGCTGGAAAGTTTCCATTGCCACGGGGGAGCGGTTTGAAATGACCTTCCCGCTGCGGGGTGCTGATGGCTGCTTCCGGCCGTTTCTGACCCGGGTGACTCCGCTCAAGGACGCGGCCGGCACGGTGCAGCAATGGTTCGGCACCAATACGGATGTCAACGAACTCAAGCAGGTCGAGGAGTTGCTCGAACAGCGCGTCCGGCAGCGCACCGCCGAACTGGAAGCCGCCAACCGTGAGCTGGAGGCCTTTTGTTATTCGGTGGCCCACGACTTGCGCGCGCCGCTGCGCGGCATTGACGGCTTCAGCCTGGCCGTGCTCCAGGATTACGGACCGAAATTGGACGCTGAAGGCCGGGGCTTTCTCCATCACGTCCGCGCCGGCTGCCAGCAGATGGGCAATCTGATTGACTCCCTGTTGAAACTGTCCCGGGTGTCGCGAGCGCCCATGACGCGGCAGCCGGTCAACTTGGCCGCGCTGGCGCAGCGGATCGCCGACGAACTCCAGCGGCTCGACCCCCAGCGCGCGGCCCAGTTCCGCATCGCCGAAGGGCTGATGACGGAGGGCGACCCGGCGCTGCTGGAGGCGGCCCTCCGAAACCTGCTCGAAAATGCCTGGAAATTCACCGCCAAACGAGCCGAGACGCACATTGAAATTGGCGTCCAGCCGCCGCGCAGCGGCACTGTGGCCGTTGGAGCGCCCGTCCTCTCTAGCCCGTCCTCCGCACCAGTCCCGCGGAGGATGGACAGTACTGCGGAGAGTGAACCGGGCACCGCCTTAGCTCGGCTCCAAAACCAGCACCTGCCGCACCGCACGCCTGCCGATTCCGTTCCGGTCTTCTTCGTCCGCGACAACGGCGCGGGATTTGACATGGCTTATGCGGACAAACTGTTCGCGCCCTTCCAGCGGCTCCATTCCAAATCGGAGTTCCCCGGCACGGGCATCGGGTTGGCCACGGTGCAGCGCATCTTGCAGCGCCACGGCGGCCGCATCTGGGCTGAGGCGGCGCCGGATCAAGGCGCGACTTTTTATTTTACCATGAACCAAGAAATCCATCCCCAAGGACCATCCGCATGAGTGGCAAAAACAACGCGATATTATTGGTGGAAGACAATCCCGCCGACGTGGCGCTGACGCTCCGCGCCCTTAACCAGCATCACTTCAAAAACCAGGTCGTGGTTGCCCGCGACGGAATCGAGGCCCTTGACTACCTGTTCGGCACCGGCGCCCATTCCGGGCGCGACGTGCGCGTGTTGCCGGAATTGGTGTTGCTGGACTTGAACCTGCCCAAAGTAAATGGCCTCGAAGTCCTCCGCCGCATCCGCAGCGACCCGCGCACCAAGTTGCAGCCCGTGATCATGCTCACCACCTCCGCCGAGGACCGGGACGTGCTGACCAGCTATCAGCTTGGCCTCAACAGCTACGTGCAGAAGCCGGTTGATTTCAACCACTTTTCCGAGGTGGTGCGCCAACTGGGATTGTATTGGCTGGTGCTCAATATCACCCCGCCGCCCGTGGAGGGCGTATGATCAGCCACCCGCCAACGCCGCCGCCGGCCGAATTGCCCGCAAGCCAGCCATTGCGCGTTTTGATTGTCGAAGATTCCGAGCTGGATGCACAGTTGTTGCTGCGCCATTTGCGGCACGGCGGCTGCGACCCGGATTGGCGGCGCGTCGAAACCGCCGCGGAGTTGACGTCCGCGCTGGCCGCCGCGGATTGGGAGGTCATCATCTCGGATTACCGCCTCCCGGACTTCACCGGCCTCGATGCCTTGAAGCTGGTGCAGTCCTGTGGGCGGGACATTCCTTTCATTCTGGTTTCGGGGGCCATTGGCGAAGAGCAGACCGCCGCCGTGATGAAAGCCGGCGCGAGCGACTTTCTGCTGAAAGATCGGCTGGCGCGGCTGGCACCTGCGATCATCCACGAACTGGAGGCCGCCACTGTGCGTCGTCAACGGATCCAGGCCGAGGCGGCGCTGCGCGAATCCCACGGCCAGCTGGAAGCCCGGGTCGGGGAGCGCACCGCGGAATTGTCCGCCGCCAACCAAGCCTTGGAATCGGAAATCATGCGCCGGCAGCAGGCTGAGGAGGAGCGCAAACAGGTGCTGTGGCAGCTTAACAAAGTGGAGGAAACCGAGCGGAGCCGCATCTCGCGCGAGCTGCACGACCGGCTGGGCCAGGACCTGACGGCCCTGAAATTAAGCATCCAGTGGCTGCAGAAGCAGTGTCCCTTCGCAGCGGATGTGAGCACCCCTTTATCGCAACTAACCGGGCCCGAGGGGCGGGACTGCATCGTCCGCGAGCTCCACACCCGCTGGGGCCAAAATTCTCCGGCGGTGCAACACTGCCTGCAATGGCTCGAAAAGATCCCCAGCGAATGTCCCTTTGCCTCGGGGGTTCGGGATGCCGTAACCAGAATGGAGCAATTTACCGACAGCCTGATGCGGGAAATTCATCGGCTTGCCTGGGAACTGCACCCGGCCGTGCTTGATGACCTCGGATTGGATGCCGCGCTGCAGCAGTACCTGGCCGAATGGTCGGAACATGGCGGCCTGAAGGTGGATTTTCACAGCCACGGCATGGCCGACCGCCGGCTGCCGTTGGAGTTTGAAACGGCCCTTTATCGCGTTACGCAGGAGGCGCTGACCAACGTGCTGCGGCATGCCCAAGCGCGGCGGGTGAGCGTGCTGCTGGAGCGGCGGGCCGACCACGTGTCCCTGATTGTGGAAGACGACGGCGTGGGTTTTGCCCCGGAAGCCGTACTCCAGTCGTCCGGCATCCGGAACAAGCTGGGGTTGCTGGGCATGCAGGAACGCATCCGGCTGGCAGGCGGAACACTCGAACTGGAATCCACGCCAGACCGCGGCACCACGGTATTTGTCCGCGTCCCGTTGGAGCGCAAACTGACGAAGGAGCCTGGAGCGCCCGTCCTCCGTAGCCCGTCCTCCGTAGCAGCTGTGCGGAGGGTGGACAATACTGCGGAGGGTGGATCGGTTTCCGACCCGGCACAACTCCAGACCGGCGTCCCATCGGAAAGCAAGAACTCGGCGGAGCAAGCAATGCAATGAAACCCCTTAAAATCCTCATCGCCGACGATCATAAAATGGTTCGGGAAGGCCTGCGGCTATTGATCAACGGCCAGCCGGACATGCGGGTGGTGGGCGAAGCTGCCAATGGTCGGGAAGTTTTGGTCCAAGCACGTGAGCTTAAGCCAGACGTGGTGATCATGGACCTCTCCATGCCGGAATTGAACGGCTTGCAGGCCACCGAACAATTGCTGCGCCAGTCCCCGGAAATCAAAGTAGTGGCCATCACCGCCAACGAGGACGAAAGCTATCTGCGCCAATTGTGCAAGGTGGGCGCCGCCGGCTACGTACTCAAGCGCTCGGCCGGAGACGAATTGGTCAAGGCCATCGGCGCGGTGGCCGCAGGCGGCGTGTATTTTGAAGCTGCTCTCGCAAGTAAGGCCCTCGCCCGGCAGCTTAGCAGCGTCCCGGCGAAAAACAGAAACCAGAATCATGCTGTGGATCTTAGCGATCGGGAAAAAGAGGTGCTCGTGCTGCTGGCTTGGGGCTACAGCAACAAGGAGATTGCTGCGCAACTCAGCTTGAGCGTCAAAACGGTGGAAACCTACAAGGTCCGCACCAGCGAGAAACTGGGGCTGCGCAGCCGCACGGAGATGGTTCAATACGCCCTGCGCCAGGGCTGGCTGAACGAGGCTCATCCTTTTCCGCCCCGCGCCTGACTCATTTTTCGGGTGTTGGCTGTTGGATATTGAATGTTCTTCCAAGCCTCGTGCCCTCACGCCGCGTTTTGTTTGTTCGATCGCCTGCCTACCCCTGTCGGGGAATCCACTGACAACGGATTTCTGTTCTCGCTGACTTTCCGGTCACCCGCCAGGGATCTATTCTACCAGCAAGGATGAGCGTGAGCATTGGTGGCGCAGCTAGCCGCAACCAGAGTTTTATCAACGAAATACACTGTCATGAGTTACCCCAACGGAAGTTCCGTCTATTGGATGAGCCGCTGTGTGGAGCGTGCGGGAAATGTCGCCCGGTTGATTGATGCCAACCTTCAACCGGCGTTGGACGCGCCGCCAGACCAGATGCAACCGTGGCAGCCGCGGGTCAACGCCACGGGTGGTCAGGTGGACTTCGCCGACGGCTACGGTGTGGCCCTGCAGGAAAGCGTCATTCAATTCCTCACCTTTGACCAGCGGAACCCCAATTCCATCCTTTCCTGCCTGCAGGCCGCGCGCGAACAGGCGCGGGGTGTCCGCGAGATTATTTCATCCGCCATGTGGCTCCAGTTGAACCCACCTTCAAGGGGAGCGCCAAGCGCCGCCCCGGCCAATATCTTCACGCCCACGTCGCGGGCAACGACCGGATTGCCACCGACCTTATGAAAAGAAAACCAGGCTCCAATCAACGCCAGCGCACCACTCTACGACTACCTGCTGCCTGCCCACACCGGCTTCGGTGCCTGTCTTACGACGTCGGTCCAATGGACTTTCTGCACCCATTGGGCGACAAATCTCGCCAGCCGGTTTTGCGGGTGGTCATGGTCAACCAGGTGACTAACGCGAGAACTTGGTGGCCGAGCGAACCAAAATTCGGCCGGGCAGGCTGCCAGCCGCAGCGCCCCGCAACCGCTGGAAGTTGGAGGCCGACCAGTCGTGTTCATCCGGATCGTCCGCCCCGGTTGGCAAGGCATGATCCTCCGCATGCCGGGGTGAAACTCCCGCGTCGTGACAGCGAAGATGATTACATTGTCATTCCGCCGCCGGCGCGCGCATGGGAACTCGCGGTGTTTCCATTTTCCACGCGCGTGAAGAACATCTTGGCCAGCCGCGAATGCCGGCGTTTGGGCGATCTACATGGCGTGCGCTATTCTCGAATCCTTCGCTGGCGCAGCGTGGGCGGCACCACTTTGAAGACCTTGATGGCCTTCATCAAGAGTGTGCAACAAGGCGATTGGGGATTGGAATCGAAACCCAACCTGACCGGCTGGCCATCCGCTTGGAAGCTGTAAGTGTTTGCACTGATCACTTGGAGTTGGCGGAGAGCCAGAAGCGGATGTCGGCGGCCTGCGGGATCTCGGGTTGCAGGTCCAGCACCCGTGTATAGTGTCGCCGGGCCTCGGCGGGGTCGTGCAGGGACTGGGCGCAGAGGTTCGCCAGGGTGAGGTGCGCGCGGACTTCGTTCGGATGTGCTGCCAGGATCTTTTTCAGTTCGTTCGCTGCGTCCAGCGCATAGCCCGAGGTCTGGAGCGCCAGCGCAAAATTATAGCGGGCATCGGTGGATTCAGGCCGGATGGCCAGCGCCAGTTCATAGCGCGGCAAGGCGACGGAGTAATGACGCAGCCGGTGAGCGATGACCCCGGAGTTGTATTGCGCCTCAAACCATGACGGGTCGGCCTCCGCCGCGGCCTGATAGCCTTGCTCGGCCTCCGACCAACTCTCATCCTGCTCCGCCTGGCGGGCCTTGTTGAACGGGCTTTCGGCCAGCCGCCGATCCCCGGCTGCCGGCGTGGCCGGCGCCAGGAAACGATAGCGGGCAATGCTGGCAACTGGATCCGGCTTCGGCAACACTGGTTTCTCCTCCGCGACGGTGCCGGCCAATTCCTCGGTGGTGGCGGGAATCGGCTTCAAATTATCGGGGCGATACTCCGGCTTGGTTCCGCCCGATGACCTGTCACCGTGAAATACCCGATGCCAAAAGCCGGGCTTGGGCTGCTCTTCGTCGGGCACCGGCGCCTCCGGCGGTTCCTGCGCGGCCACGGCGGTGGGGGCGGCTCTGGGGGCGGTCGCGACGGTGACGCGAGTGGATCGGTTGGTTCTGGGCGTGACGACGATTTCCGGCTCCGGCGAAACATGCACCGGTTGCGTGGCCACCGGAGCCACGGCGGCGGGGGGCGCCGGTTTGGTCGCCGCGGTGTTTCGCAGTGGCGCATGGCTGACCGGAATCTCCTCCGCCTCCATCCGGGTGGCTGGCGCGGGACGGGGCGCGCTCACGCTGGCAATTCTTGGCTTCGGCTCCGGTGTCGCCACCGGAGTGGAGGGCTTCACCACCAAGGCGGGGGCCATCACCGTGGCCGCCGCGTCGCTTTGGGCGAGACTGGTGACAAGCGCCTTGACCTCGTTGTAATTGGCCGGGCGCGGCGTGAGGGCAAGATACGATTGGTAGTTGGCCAGGGCGGCTTTGTGATCGTGCAAGTATTCCAAGCTGACGGTGGCCAGGTTCTCATGGGCGGGGGCGAACTCCGGGCGGGCTTGCAGGGCGGCGGCGAAGAACTGCGCGGCATCACGCGGTTTACCAGCCTGGAGGCTGGCCAAACCCAAGCCGTTGTACGCTTCCGCTTCGCGCGTTTTCAGCGCCAGCACGGCGCTGAAACTCCGTTCCGCCGGCAGCGTATCGCCGCCCCCTTTCAACTGTGCGAAACCCAGTTTAAGCCAGCCGGCCGGGTCGTTGGGCCGGCGCAGGGTATAGGTCGTGAGCTCGGCTTTGGCCGTGTCCGGCTTGTTTTGTTCCAGCCACAGCACGCCGAGGTTGAAATGCGCCTCCACCAGGTTGTGGTCCAGCCGGAGGGCGGTTTGATAAGCGGCGGCCGACTCGTCCGGCTGTTCGGCATGTTGCAGCGCCACGCCCAAGTAATTCCACGCGTTGGCATTGGTGGCGAGCAGCGTGGTCGCCCGCTTGAACTGTGTGACGGCCGCGGCGAAGTCGCCGCGTTCCAGAAGTTTCTTCCCTTTGAACAGCGCGCGCGGCCCCGCCGGCGTGCAGCCGGAAAGCGCCAGCGCCAGCGCCAGGACGAACCATGCGCCGCAAACCGAATTTATTTTGGCCAGCATCGGCGATGGTGGTATCATCAGGACTTGCAAGTGTCAAGAAACGCACGATTCCAATGGTTGATTTTTCTGACGGCCGGCTGGCTGCTGCCTGCGTCCGCGCAGGAGTTTTTTCCGCTCCACGCCACCAATTCGTCCGTGCGCCTGGTGGTGGCGCAGGACGCCGGGCTGCTCCAGGCCTTCCTGCCTGATGCGGAGCGGGTGACCGCCGCCTTCAACCGCGGTCTGACCTGCTTCACGCGCGAAACCACGGTGAGCAACGCCTGGCTCAGCTTGGTGGCCACCAACGATCGGGTCGGCATCAAGGTGTTTTCCGCACCCGGTTCCGTGGCCGGCACCCGGCCCGCAGTGGTGCGCGCCATCGTCCAAGGGCTGTTGGCGGCCGGCCTGCCGCCCGCACACATCATCATTTGGGATCGGCACGCCGGCGACTTGCAAACCGCGGGATTCTTTGCCTTGGGCCGAACGCTCGGGGTGCGCGTGGCCGGCGCGGCGGAGGCGGGTTATGATACCAACTCGTTTTACCTGCCCGATTCCCCGGTGGTCGGCCAGTTGGTCTGGGGCGACCTGGAATTCGGCCTCACCAACAAGGATTTCAGCCTCGGGAAAAAATCATTCGTCTCCAAACTCGTGAGCCGGGACCTGACCAAAATCATCTCGGTGGCCCCGTTGATGAACGAAACTGCCGCCGGCGTGTGCGGTCATTTTTTCAGCCTGGCCATCGGCAGCGTGGATAACACCCGCCGCTTCGAGGGCAAGCCTGATCGGCTCGCCGTGGCCCTGCCCGAGATTGCCGCGCTGCCGGTGATCGGCGACCGCGTGGCCCTGTATGTGACTGACGCCTTGCTTCTGCAATACGAGGGCGGCCCGGAGGGATACTTGCAATTTTCCACCGTGCGCAATGAGCTCTGGTTCGGCCGCGACCCCGTGGCCCTCGACACCATGTCGCTCAAGGAGTTGATGCTCCAGCGCCGGGTGCTGAACACGCCGCCTCTGCCCTCGAATTTCGCCATTTACACCAACGCCATGCTGCTCCAGTTGGGCATCAATGATCCCACGCGCATCATGGTCGAACCGGCGCCGTGAGGCGGCTCGCCGCCACGGAAAAGCGGATGGAAGATGGAAGGTGGAGGATGGCAAAGGGACAGGGGATCGCTTCTCCCTCCATCCTCTATCCTCTGTTGCGCCTTTGCGCCTCACTTCTGCGCCGCGCCAAGCTCCGCTTTCACCGCCGTAAAATCCTTTTGAAACGCGTCGCTTTTCTGGAATTGCTTGA